>Ga0208624_1000011_pt1 | contig 150614 bp, 131 predicted proteins | sample Knorr_S23_td_DCM_FD_185607 | JGI IMG/M metagenome (GOLD analysis project Ga0208624, IMG submission 185607) | Marine microbial communities from Southern Atlantic Ocean transect - Knorr_S23_td_DCM_ad_71m_LV_A (SPAdes) (version 2) | ecosystem: Environmental > Aquatic > Marine > Oceanic | place... | reverse complement strand
AGCGTGGGTTGCCCCCACACCAATGAGCTCTAGCGGGGCACTTCGTAAGGACCCGTGGACTGGTGCAGGGTGAGTGACCCGGTGTCAGTGCGGAGAGGTTCGCAGCATCACTCAGCGCCTTCCTTCATCTCATCCTGCCAGGACTGGTATGAGTCCCAGGCGACGCGACGCAGCCAGGCGTCCTCCTCGGCCGTGATCTCGGACTTCTCCGGGGGGGCGTACTCCAGCGCCTCCGGGTGCTCTCCGTAGACCGTCGAGTAGATGACGTAGAGGTTGAGGATCGTGCCGTACCAGCTCTGGTGCTCGCGGTCACGGCTGTAGAAGTCGACCTCAGGGCGCTCCGCCATGGCGCGCTGCCACGCATACCCGCAAGGCGCGACCTCGGCGTCGAGGGCCCGAGCCATGCGCTTGTGCTCAGCGATGATCTCGTCCATGGAGATCCAGTTGAGGCGCTCGTAGCTCCAGGTCATGAAAAAGATGAGCCGCGAGCCCGCCTCGCGGGTGTGCGCATCGAAGATCGCCGCGTGCTCGTGGAAATCCTCGACCGTCGTCTCGGGGATGTCCCCCTGCAGGACGACGACGTCGTAGCCGCCCGCGGCGATCTCCTCCTTGGCCTTCGTCCGCTCCCAGAGGACGCGCAAGGGAGCGCCGCCGCGGATGACCCGCGAGGTCTTCGCCCCCAGGTCCTCGCCGCGCGCCTCCGTGAGCTCCTCCATGTGCCGCCAGAGGCCGCGGTTCCAGAAGGTGAAGCTGTTCCCTACGAAGAGGATCGTCCCGGGCGGCTCGGGCAACTCGACGGGGACCTCTTGTGGGGTCGCGGCGCAGGATACGAGGGCGCCGACGAGAGACGCCCGGGCGATGAGAGACCTCACTCGACTAGCGCTGGAGGACCCAGATGTTGCGGTACTCCACAGCGTGCCCGTGGTCCTGTAGGAGGATGGGGCCCGAGCCGGGCTCGTCGCTCGCCATAGCCGCCGTCGTCGTACCGTCAACCTCCACGTCGTCGTGGATCTTGAGGCCGTTGTGCCAGACAGACATACGTACGTGCTCGGTCTTCTTGCCGTCCGCGTCCAAGCGCGGTGAGCGGAACTCGATGTCGTAACTCTGCCACTCCCCCGCCGGCTTGCAGGCGTTCACGACCGCGATGTGCTTGCCGTAGATGCCGCCGCAGTCACCGCTCTTCAGCTCCAGGCCGAGTGAGTCCAAGATCTGGACCTCGTAGCGGCCTTGCACGTAGACGCCGGAGTTGCCGCGGTTCTGCCAGCCGTTCGTGGCGGGGGTCTCGGACACCTTGAACTCGACGTGCAGGAGGAAGTCGCCCTCGAGCTGGACCTTGGAGACGAGGTTGCCGTTCCCGCGGGTCACCTGCATCGCGCCGTCCGTGAGCTTCCACTGCGCGGCCTTGCCGCTCTGGTGCTGCCAGCCGTCGAGGCTCGTGCCGTCGAAGAGTACCGTCGCGCCCTCGGGGGCAGGGGTCGAGAGCGTCGGGCCGTTGACGGCCCACTCGATGCCGGAGATGAGGTGCTCTTGGAAGAGCGGGTTCGTCCAGACGTCCTCGCGGTGACCGAGGGCGGTGTAGAACATCTTCCCCCTCCCCTGCTCCTTGCACCACGAGTTGGCGTAGTCCTTGTCTACCCGCTTGCCGCGGCTCACGTCGAAGGCGTCGGTGTCGAGGGAGACAAGGACGTGGTTCGGGTACCTGCGGTACCACTTGAACTGATAGATCTCGTCGTTCATCACCCACTTCTCACCGAGGTGCTTCGTCGAGGGGTGGTTCATATCCTCGACCTTCATGGTCACCTCTTCGTGCCAGGGGTGACCGTCGAAGGCACCGCCCACCATCTCCATGTAGTCGGCGAACTTGTAGAAGGTGTCGGAGGCGCAGTGCACTCCGCAGAAAGCATTCCCCGCGCGCACCCAGTCGATGAACGCCGCCTGATTCTCAGGCGAGATGGGCAGCTCACCCGTCGTGTAGAAGAGCACAGCGTCATAGTTCTCGAGGTTCTCTGCGTTGATCACAGAGCAATCCTGGGTGCAGTCGACCTCCAAGCGACCCTTCGAGGCCTCGACGAGAATCCGCTCCGCATGAGCGAGGGTGTCTGGGTCAGGCCTCGTGACGACTGAGTGGCGAAAGCCCGCAGAGTGAGTCAGGAAGAGGACCTTGAGCGGGCCCTCCTCTCCCTTAGGCGCAGCCGTAAGGGTGATCGAGGCGAGGGCGAGGAGGGCAGTCAGCGCAGCTTTCTTCATAAAGGGCTCCTTAGGAGCATGAAATGTAACCGAGAACGGCCGATCGTTCCCGCGGCAGGGCGCTCACCCTCTGGGAGTCAGGCTTCGGGGGTCGAAACGCCGAGCTGCTTCCGCAAGAAGTTCCCCAAGATCGCAGCGCTCATAGGAGTGTCGCTCGCGCAGGCCCTCATCGCGTCGACATCGAGCCCCTCTGAGCTCATCTGCTCTGCGCGGGACTCCACGTAGCCGCGCATCACCTCTCGATCGAACTCCGGATGGAACTGGACGCTGTAGCAGGTGTCTGAGAAACGGATGCACTGGTGGTCATCGAGCGGCGAGCGCGCGAGCGCTTCTGCGCCATCCGGGAGCCTCACGACCGTATCGACGTGGCAGGCGTTCGCTTGGAAGCGCGCGTCGACCCCTTCAAAGATCGGGCTCTCTCCGCTGCGCTCAACGAAGACCGTGCTCATCTCCCTGCCGCGCGGGTTCCGCTGCACCTCGCCGCCGAGAGCTTGCGCAAGGAGCTGATGTCCGAAGCACACGCCGAAGACGGGCAGACCTGTGGGGACGACGACGCGCAGCCACTCCTGCGCGACGACCATCCACGGCTCTTGATCCGGGACGTTCGCGGCAGAGCCGGTGATGATGAGCGCCTTCAAGTCCTCATCGAGCGGCGGGAACTCGCCCTGGCGCAGGTCGTAGCCGACCACCTCACCTCGCCAGCAGCCCTCTAAGGCTGCTCGGAAGATGACTTCAAAGTCACCGCGCGACTCGAGCACAGCGGGGACGGGGTCACCCGTGATCAAGACCGCGATCTTCCCCGCGTCGCTCACTCGGAGAGCACCTCCGGCGCCTCGCAGATCCCCTCATGACAGATGTAGAGCGTGGGCTTTCCCTCGAGCGGCGCCTTCCCCTCCGCGGCGGGGATGAGCGCCTCTAAGCGCTCGCGCTCGGACTCATCCACGACGGTGAGCACTCGATAAGGCGGCCAGAAGGTCCGCCAGCGATCGAGCTCTCGCTGCAGAACGGGGTCTGACTTATCGCCGACGAAGTAGAGCTCCGCGGGCTTCGACTCGAAGAAGTCGTGCAGGATCAAGATCTGACAGAAGGCTGTGGGATAAGAGGAGAGGGCCTGACCGTGACGCTTCATCGCGTCGCGCGCGCGGTTGATTCGCTCCGGATCTCCCAAGAGGTAGCCCAGGCGCGCAGAGTTGAGGGCGGCGACTCCTGTGCCGCTCGGGAGACTGGACTCCGTCGCCGTGCTGAAGCGCACGAGGAGGTCCTCATGGTCATGGGCGGTCTTGTAGTAGCCGCCGTTCTCCTCATCGAGGAAGTGCTCGTCCGTGAGGTCAGCGAGGGTGATCGCCGCCTCTAACCACTCAGCCTCGAGGGTCCCCTCATAGAGGTCGAGCATCCCCTCAGCGACGAAGGCGTGGTCCTCAAGGTAGCCAGCGAGGTGAGTGACGCCCTCGCGGCGGGTCCGCATCAGGCGGCCGTCCTCAGCCCGCATGTGCTCTAGGAGGAAGCGCGCGTTGGCGCGCGCGGCCTCGAGGTAGCGCTCCTCGCCGAGGGCCGTCCCAGCGCGCGCGAAGGCAGAGAGCATCAACCCGTTCCAGGCTGACAAAATCTTGTCGTCCAAGAGCGGGTGAACGCGCGTCTCGCGTCGCGCGTAGAGAGCGGCTCGTGAGCGCTCGATCGCCGCGGCCGTCTCGATCGGATCCAGCTTTCGCTCTTGGCAGAAGTCCACCAGAGACTTCTCTTGGGTGAAGATGTTGTGCCCCTCGAAGTTCCCCGCCTTCGTCACGCCGTACCACGCGATGGCGATGTCAGCGTCCTCGCCGCAGACCTCCTTCACCTCGTCCAAGCTCCAGACGAAGAACTTGCCCTCCTCGCCTTCGCTGTCCGCGTCGGTCGCTGAGTAGAAGGCGCCCTCGGGGCTGGTCATCTCACGCAAGACGTACTCGAGGATCTTCACCCCGACCTCTCGCCAGTACTCTTTGCCCGTCGCCTGCCAGGCCTCGATGTACACCCGGGCGAGCTGCGCGTTGTCGTAGAGCATCTTCTCGAAGTGCGGGACGAGCCACTCGCGATCGACTGAGTAGCGCGCGAAGCCACCAGCGATCTGATCGTGGATCCCGCCGCGCGCCATCTTCTCTAAGGACTGCTCCACCATCGCGGTCGCCCGCGGATCCCCGGCGCGCTCGCCGTAGCGCAAGAGGTAGGTCAGCTCGGTCGAGTGCGGGAACTTCGGCGCGTAGAGGTCCGGCTGGGAGAAGCCTCCATAGATCGGGTCAAAGCTCATGCGCGAGGCCTCGAGGGCCTGGGGCAGCAAGTCGGCGCCAGGCAGGGAACCAACGCGGGGGCGATTCTGTCGCTCGAGGTCAGCGGTGAGGCGCTCGCTGGCGCTCTTAATGGAGTCGCGCTGTCCCACCCACATGGTCTGGAGCTGATTCAGAACCTCCGTCCAACTCGACCTCCCGTACCCCGAGCGCGGCGGGAAGTAAGTGCCACCAAAGAAGGGCTCGAGCTCCGGAGTGAGGAAGCAGTTGAGAGGCCAACCACCGCTCCCCGTCATGCGCTGTACCGCCGCCATATAGATCTGGTCAATGTCCGGTCGCTCCTCGCGGTCGACCTTGATGCAAACGAAGTGCTCGTTCATAAGAGCAGCGACCTCCGGATCCTCGAAGGACTCGTGCTCCATCACGTGACACCAGTGGCACGCGGAGTAGCCGATGGAGACGAGGATGGGCTTGTCCTCGTCCTTAGCGCGCTGCAAGGCCTCGGGACCCCAGGGGTACCAATCCACAGGGTTGTAGAGATGCTGGAGGAGGTAGGGAGAGGTCTCGCCTTGGAGGTGGTTAGCCTCGCGAGTCTGTTGATCCTGTGACATGTGAGGAGTTGGTGAGTGCGGCGCGTGTTGAGCGCACGCGAGGGACAGAGGTGGAATGGTGAGCACGAGGACTTTGTAGAAGTCGCGGATGCGCTCCGCGAGCGTTCGGCCTGTCTCGGTCATCATCAAAGATTCTCCGGAGGTGGAGGATACTCCCGCTCGTTAGGATGCGTGCGTGGAACGCACCCACAATCGAGCCATCTCCTTAGCCCTCATGCTCGGAACAGTCTTCGCCTACGCAAGCTGCACGAGCGAGGAGCCGTCCGCGCCCCAATCTGCTCCGCGCCCGAAGAGCCAGTACCCCCCCACCGCGCGCCCAGACACCGTCGCGCACTTCCGCGCTGACATGGAGGCTGAGCGCCACCCCTCAGACGGAGGAGGCACTGTGGCGCTCGTCCTCGAAGAAGGAGACGACGGCTCCGTGGTGGCTAGCGGCCTGCGCAGCTGGACCTTTCACTTCACCGCTGGCCCTGAGGGGATCCAGCCTGGCGGCGCGATGTACTTTCAGACCTCCCCCTTCTGGGGTTGGAGCACTCCGCAGACGATCCGCCCCTTCCAGCCCGGCTACACCACCGTCAGCCTTGTCGGACAAGCCGAGGATGATGAGCTGAGCCTTGAGCCCATGTCCCTCGGTCCCAACCTGATGTCGGTACAGATCGGAGGTCGGGCGCTCAAAGAGGGCGAAGTCCTCGAGCTGATCTTCGGCGCAGGCGAGAGTCTCGCCCGCGGCGACCGACACGCCGAGGAGGGCTCGACCTTCTGGTTCGCCGTCGACGGCGATGGGGACGGCGTCAGGAAGCTCCTTGAGAGCTGCCCCAAGGTAGACATACATGCTGGCCCGCCGCGTCACCTAGTCCTCACACTCTCCAGCGTGGTCCGTCCAGATGAGCAACCACGCCTCACCGCAGCGCTCCTCGATGGGACTGCATGTACGGGGGTACAGGTAGAGGGTCGCTTGGAGGTGCAACTGCAATCCGCAGATGGCGCGGTCGGTCCGATCATCACTATCACCTTTGATGGAACAGGTGGGGGTCGAAGGACGATCGAGCTAGACCCTCTCCCGCTTGGTGTATGGCGAGCGATCGGAGAGATCACGCTTGGCGACAAGCCCTTGCGTGCGACAAGCAATCCACTCCTCTGTGACCCTGCAAAGGAGCGCATCCGCTGGGGAGACCTCCACGGACACAGCCAGCTGACAGATGGCACTGGGACCCCAGATGCCTTCTACACCTACGCACGGGAAGTCGCGATGCTCGACTTCTCTGCGCTCACAGATCACGACCACTGGGGGATGCGCTTCGTTGACCAGCACCAAGAGCTGTGGGAAGGCCTACAGGCTGTCACAAACGCTCATAACGACCCGGGTGTGTTCGTCACGATCGTCGGTTACGAGTGGACGAGTTGGATCCATGGACACCGACATGTCTTGTCCTTCAGCGACTCTGCGACCATGTTCTCCACTCTCTCGGAAGAAACGGACGATCCAGCTGAGCTCTGGAGTGCGCTCGAAGGGACCCCCTCGATGACAATCGCGCACCACTCGGCAGGCGGCCCCATCGCGACCAACTGGGAGTTCCCTCCTGACCCTGTCCTTGAACCACTGACCGAGGTAATGAACGTCCATGGCTCAAGTGAAGCGATGGACTCTCCCTCTCTGATCTACTCTCCCCTGCGGGGAAACTTCATCCGTGATGTGCTCGACCGCGGTTATGAGTTTGGCTTCATCGCAAGCGGTGACTCGCACGATGGCCACCCGGGTCTCCCTCACATCTCCCCCTACTACAACTACCGCTTCCCCACAGAGACCCGCGCCGCGCAGGTCGGCACCGGCGGCCTCGCCGCGGTCTACACAGAGGAGCTCAGCCGTGAGGCGCTGCTCGGGGCGATGCGTGATCGCGCGACCTACGCCACCAGCGGGCCGCGCGCCTTGCTCTATGCGACCCTCGGCGGTGAGCCTATGGGGGCGCGCTCGAGCTCACTTCGCGGAGACGCGACGCTTCAGCTCAGCGTCCACGCGAGCGCGCCGGTGCGCTCGTTAGAGCTCATCCGCTCTGGAGAGGTGGTCGACGTGTTCAGCCCGGAGAGCTTTGCCTGGGACCTCGAGCACGAGTTCAGCCTGAGCGGTCTCGAGGGTGGAGAGTACGTCTACGTGCGGATCCAGCAGCTCGACGGCGGCTTAGCCTGGACCAGCCCCTGGTTCATCGCAGCGAACTAAGCGCTCGCTGGTACCGCTGCCCCGCCCTCAGGCGCGACGAAGACGCAGTTCCTCCCAGCGGCCTTCGCCGCGTAGGCGGCCTTGTCTGCGGCCTTCAGGAGGTGGTCAAAGGTCTGCATCCATCGCCCGGCGCTAGCGACGCCTAAGCTCAAGGTGACGTGACCGTGGAAGCCCTTACAGCGGATCACGTTGGTCGCGATCGTCTCACGCAGGCGCTCAGCGCAGGCGGTCGCCTCCTCCAACGTCGTCGCGGGGCAGACCACGAGGAACTCTTCGCCGCCGATCCGACAAAGGTCCTCCTCCTCTCGGAGGGTGTGCTTCATCGCGTGCGCGGTCTCGCGCAGCACGACGTCTCCCACGTCGTGACCGTTCTGGTCGTTGACCTTCTTGAAGTGGTCGATGTCGATGAGGATCACGGAGAAGGGGATCTCCTTGCGGACCCACGTGTTCCAGCAGCGACCGATGGACTCCATCATCGCTTGGCGGTTGTGGACGCCCGTCAACGGGTCCGTGCGCGCCATGCGCGCGACGCGACGTCGCTGGATGGTGAGCTCGGCGTGCGCCTCCTCTACCTCAGCGCGCTCACGCTCCTCTTGATCTTGCAGCTGGATGACTGTGTTCGCGGCCTGGATCCGAGCTAGGAGCACCCGCGGATTGAACGGCTTCGTGAGGTGATCGTTCGCGCCAGCGTCGAAGGCGGCGCACTCGACGTCGGGGTCTTGGCTCCCGGAGGTCGTCACGAAGTACATGCGCTGCCCCTCCTTGCTCTCACGCAAGGACTTCAGCAGCTTCAGGCCCTGTCCGTCAGGGAGGTCGCAGTCGAGGACGACGATGCGCGGGAGCTCCCGGAGGGCGAGCTCTGCCGCTGTCTCAGGCGCGGCAGCCGTGAACACGGCGTGCTCCTCTGACTGCAGGCTCTCTGCGAGTGAGTCTCGAGCGGCGAGGTCGCTGTCGACGACGAGGATGCCTCGCAGGGGCGAGCTGCGCTGCGGCCGCTCTTCAGCGGGTTGCTCAGGGGCGCTGCTCGCGTGCCCCGTGGGGGCACCGGCGCGCTTGCGGGCCTCGCGGGCGCGCTTGCGGAGCTTGCGGAAGTCAGGGGCTCCTTGCGTCGGGATCCCAAAGACCTCACCCCACTCGGCCCACTCTGAGAGCATCTGATCCGTTAAGGAGTGGAAGGCCTCGGGCTCGAGGCGGAGCCTGCGGCAGAGCTTCTCCACTCCAACAGCCCAGCGATTCCAAACAACAGCTGACTCGTTACCGCGCGCGAGGATCACCTCGGACAGGAGTGTGCTAGCGCGCAAGAGCTCAGGGATGTCTTCGATCGGACGGCCACGAGGAGCGTCTGACTTCTGCGGTCGCTCGTGCGTCAGGACGGCGCTCTGGAAGGTCTCGGGGAGACCCCAATCTTGAAGCATGAAGGCGGCGACCTCCGCGTGATCCAGCTCGAACTCCCTGCGCTCATAGCGCGCGAACTCGGCGCCAGCGTCAGGGTCATGCTTGCTGAGCAGCTTTGAGTATCGCTCAGGGTGAACGCTCGCGAGGGCGAGGTGCCCGACGTTGCTTAAGAGTCCGAGGACATACATCTCCGCCGGGACGCCGACACCCGTCTGGCGGCTCAGGCCTTGGCAAGCAGAGGCTCGCGCGAGGGAGCGCGCCCAGAAGCGGTCGTAGTCGAAGCCTGCGCAGAAGCCGTGCCGGTTCTCTGTCACGAGGGAGAAGCCGAGGGCGACGTTCCTGACTGTTCGGATCCCAAGCCGAATGATCGCTTCGGAGACCGTAGAGATCGGCTGGACGAAGCCGGAGCGCGCGGAGTTCGCGAGCTTCAACAGCCTGCCTGTGAGGGCCGGGTCACCGAGGATCGCCTGCCCGATCTCACGCGCTGAGTGCCCGTCGTCCTGCGTCAGCTTCAGGATCTGGAGGCCAACGCCTGAGGGAGACGGGAGCCGGCCCGAGACGCGGAGCTCTTCGAAGTTCTTAGGATCAGAGGGCATGGTGGGGAGGTGAGCGAGCGCGCGGAGCTCAGGATCACCTCTCCTTCTTCGGGTCTATGGGCCCTCGAACTTGTACCGAGGGGCCCAGAATCGTCCTCTTGGCAGGACATCGCCGGCGCCTGCCCGAAGGCGAACCCCCCTATGTCATTGCTAAAAATAGGCTTATGTCGAATCGCTCTTCACTGAGAGCTTGGGTGCAGCGGGAGCCCTGGGAAGCCGTCATCAGGCACCTCAGGCTCAGGGACCGGGGGCAGCTCGAGCCCGAAGACCTCGCAGAGGTGCTTCACGAAGAGGACCTCGACGAGCAGGTTCCCTTCGGGGAGGTCCGCGTGGTCTGCGAGCCTGGTCATCACATCTGGATCGAGACCGCAGGGACGGAAGCCGCTGAAGACCTCGAGGTCGGTGTGCACGTTGATGGCCACGCCATGAAAGGTCACCCAGTGGCGCACGCCGACACCGACGGAGCAGATCTTGTGCTCTCCGATCCAGACGCCTGTCCCCTCTTCGCGACGGATCCCCTCGAGCTGGAACTCGTCGAGGATCCTGATCACGACCTCCTCGAGGTCGCGCAGATAGCGGTGCAGGTCCCTGCGCTCTTCGCCGAGGTGAAGGATGGGGTACGCCACGACCTGACCAGGCCCGTGCCATGTAGCCTCGCCGCCTCTCCCCACCTCATGCACCGGAGTCTCTAGCGCTGAGAGGTCTTGGTTCGCGCCGCCGCGGCCGACGGTCAGGACAGGCTCGTGCTCGGTGAGGAGCAAGACGTCACCGATCTCCCCCCCCGCGCGCGCCTCCACAAGCTCCTCTTGGAGCGCGAGGGTCTCGGCGTAGTCGGTCCTGCCGAGGCGTCGGACCTCTAGGTAGGGGCTCGCGCTCACTTCGCCTGGAAGATGTGGACCGCTGCGCCGTGCACAGACTCCGCGGCCTCCATCATCGCCTCGGGCAGGGTCGGGTGCGCGTGGATCGTACGCCCGATGTCCTCGGCGGTGGCGCCGAGCTCGATGGCGAGGGCAGCCTCGGCGATGAGCTCCGTCACTTCAGGTCCGACCATGTGGACGCCGAGCACCTCATCGGTCGTCGCGTCAGCGACTATCTTCACGAAGCCGTCCGTCTCCATCAGACTCATCGCTCGACCCGAGGCCGCGAAGGGGAAGGAGCCGCTCTTCACCGCCAGCCCTTGCTCTTTAGCCGCCGCCTCCGAGAGACCGACCGAGGCCATCTCCGGAGAGGTGAAGATCACCGCGGGGACACACTTCGCGTCGTACTCCTCCGCCTGCCCTGCGATGACCCCAGCGGCCACGAGGCCCTCCTTAGAGCCCTTGTGAGCGAGCATCGGCTGGCCCGCGACGTCGCCGATCGCGTATACGTGCGGCACCCTCGTCTGCATGCGCGCATCGACCGCGAGGAAGCCGCGCTCGTCCGTCGCGAGGCCGATCGCCTCGAGGTTGAGGCCCTCGGTGTGCGGCCTGCGCCCCACAGTAGAGATGATCTGGTCACACTCGACGACCTCGAGCGCGCCCTTGCGCTCGATGCTCACCTTGAGGACGTCGCCGTCACGCTCGTAGCCCTTGGCGAAGGTCTCGGTCAGGAGCTTGATCTTTGACTTCTTGAGGGAGCGCTCGATCACCTTGACGCAGTCAGGGTCTTGCCCCGGGAGCGCGCCGCCAGTGGCCTCGAGGACCGTGACCTCTGAGCCGAGCTTGCGATACATACAGCCGAGCTCGAGGCCGATGTAGCCCCCGCCGATCACCACGATGTGATCCGGCACACGATCAGGCTTGAGCGCGCCGGTCGAAGACCAGACGTCACCCTCGTCGAAGCCGAAGCCCGGCAGCTCGATCGGCGTAGAGCCCGTCGCGATCACGACGTCGTCAGCCTCGACGACCTGCGTCCCCGCTTCGCCCGTCACCTCGACCGTAGTCGCAGACTTGAACTTGGCCGCGCCATAGACGACCTGCACGCCGTTCTTCTCGAGCAGGGTCCCGATACCCCCGGTGAGGCGCTTCACGATCGCCGCCTTCCAAGAGACCAGCTCTTGGACGTCGACGTTGACGCCTTCGACCGTGATCCCCATCGCGCTCGCCTTGCTGATCTTGTCGACCAAGCTGCCTGCAGCGATGAGCGCCTTAGAGGGGATGCATCCGACGTTCAGACAGGTGCCGCCGAGGTTCTCGCGCTCGATGACTGTGACCTGTTGGCCCAGCTGGGCGAGGCGGATGGCGCAGACATAGCCGGCAGGACCGGCTCCGATAACTGTGACTCGCTTCGTGCTCATCTTGTCTCCATGGACTCCTAGAGAGGGAACTCACCCTCGCCACGCTCCGCCTCCCCGTAGCGCTTCGCTACAGAGAGGAAGGCGTTGTACTGCTCTTTGAGGTGCCTCGGCACAGACTCGTAGACGTCCTCTACGAGCGTCGCGAGGGGCATCGGGTCTGCCGCCTCCTGCTCGTGGATCACGGCGTCGATCTCTGTGTACAGGTCAGCCTCGATCGTCTCCCGTTCGCCCTCCTTGAGGACCCCCTTCGAGATCAGAAAGGCTTCATAGCGGTCGATAGGATCGAGGCGCTCCCACTCCGCGACCTCCTCGTCATCCCGATACTTGCTCGGGTCATCGGAGCTCGAGTGTCCGAGCATCCGGTATGTGTGGAGGACGATCAGGCTCGGTCCCTCTCCGGCGCGCACGCGCTCGACGGCGTCTTGGGCTGCCTGATAGCAGGCGAGCACATCGTTGCCGTCTACCGCGACGCCGGGGATGCCGTAAGCGCGCGCCTTCGCCGCGTAGGACTCAGCTGCGGTCTGCGCGCTCGAGGGCACGCTGATCGCCCAGCCGTTGTCGACGCAGACGAAGACCACCGGCGCGTCCCACACTGCCGCGAAGTTCAACCCGCTGTGGAAGCCGTTTGAGCTGGTCGCGCCGTCACCGAAGTAGACCGCGTGCACGGCTTCCTCTCCGCGCTGCTTGCTCGCATAGGCCGCGCCGACGCCGTGCACGACCTGCGTCCCGATGACGCTCGACCAGGAGGGATAGTTCGTCCCCTGGTGCTGGAAGTGATTGCACATCTGCCTGCCCTTTGCGGTGTCGTTCGAGTTGCAGTACATCTGCGCGACGTACTCCGCGAGCGGCAGTCCGCGCATGACCGCCGCGCCCCCCTCGCGCAGGCCCGACCAGAGCCAATCCGTAGGGCGAAGCACCGCCGCGGAGCCGATCATGGCTCCCTCGAGACCGCGCGCCGTGCCCACGAAGCCGATCCGCCCTGCCCGCTGGAGCTTGAGCATGCGCTGATCCACACAGCGCACCCTCATCATGTGGACGAAGAGGTCGCGCAGCGCCTCATCGTCCAGCTCGGGCAACTCTCCCTCTAGGCCTCCTTCGGGCCCGAGGATCTGCAGGAGCTCTTCGGGGGTCTGAACCATGCACGCTCGCTCAGAGAGCGAGGAGGCCGGGGTTCTCGAGGAGGGTCCGGAGATAGGCGAGCATTCGCGCGCCGTCCGCGCCGTCAGCGAGGCGGTGATCCACGCTGATCGAGAAGTTCATGAACTGGCGCACCTCGATGCGGTCGCCGTCCGGGGCCTCCACGACGCCAGGCGCCTTGCGGAGACGGTGCACGCCAAGGATCGCGATGTCGGGGTGATTGATGATCGGGGTGGCGAGGGTGCCGCCGATGTTCCCCGCGTTTGTGATCGTGAAGGTGCTCCCTGTGAGCTCCTCACGGTTCACCTTGCCTTCGCGCGTGCGCTGCGCGAGCTCACCTAGCTCTTCGGCGAGCTGCATGACGCTCTTTGCTTGGACATCCCGAATCACCGGAACAATCAAGCCGTTCGGAGTGTCGGTCGCGATCCCGAGGTTTGAGTAGGTGCACTGGACAATCTCTTCGGTCGCCTCATCCAAGCGCCCATTCAACATCGGGAAGCGCTCTAGGCAGAGCGCGACAGCCTTCATGATGAAGGGCATGTAGGTGACCTTGACGCCGTTCGCCTCTCCGATCTTCTTCGCCTGTGCGCGAATGCGGACGAGGTCGGTGACGTCCACCTCTTCGACGACCGTGAAGTGAGGCGCGGTGAACTTAGAGCGCACCATGGCTTCGGCGATCTTCCTGCGGACTCCACGGAAGGGGACGCGGGTCTCAGCCTCAGGCCGCGCGGCGGGCGCGGGCGCAGCAGCCGGCGCAGGCGCAGCGGCTGTCTGTTGCGGAGCGGAGGCAGGGGCAGTGGCCTCTGCGCCTCGCGCATAGGCCTCAACGTCCGCCCTGCGGACCACCCCGTTGTTCCCCGTCCCAGGGACCATGTGGAGGTCCACGCCGAGCTCCCTAGCTACGCGCCGGGCGCTGGGGACCGCGAGGACCTTAGCGTCGGCAGGACGCGCAGGCGCGGCAGGCGCGGGCGCCGGTGTTGCAGCGGCAGTCGGGGCGGGGGCAGTCGGGGCGGGGGCAGGAGCAGCCGGTGCTGCGGGTGCAGACGCTCCGCCAGCTTGCGCGAGCTTGAAGATGACCGTGCCGACAGGGACCGTGTCACCCTCGCTCACGAGATGCTCGGTGACCACTCCAGGTGCGGGCGCGGGGATCTCCACGGTCGCCTTGTCTGTCATGACCTCAACGACCGGCTCATGCTCAGCCACCGTAGCTCCGGGGGCGGCGATCCAGCGCACGATCTCTCCCTCAGCGACTCCCTCACCGATGTCAGGGAGCTTGAAGTCCATCACCTCGCCGCTGGGCTGAGCCGCAGGCGCAGGCGCAGGAGCTTCGGCGGGTGCCGACTCGGCAGCAGGAGCGGGGGCGGCTCCGCCAGCGGAGTCGAGTAGGAAGATGATATCTCCCACAGGGACGACGTCGCCGGGGTTAGCCAACAGCTCGGAGACGACGCCTCCTGCCGGCGCTGGGATCTCGACCGTCGCCTTGTCAGTCATCACCTCTACGACCGGCTGGTGCTCATCCACCGCGTCCCCGGCCGCTACGAGCCAGCGGACGATCTCGCCCTCAGCGACACCTTCACCGATGTCAGGTAATTTGAATTGGATCGTCATCTACGCGGCTCCTCAGAAAGCGTGGACGCGCTCGATCGCGTCCAAGACACGCCGGTGGTCCGGCAAATAGTTGTGTTCGAGAGTGTTCGGGAACGGGGTGTCAAAGCCCGTGACGCGCATGATGGGCGCCTCCATGTGTTCGATAGCGTGCTCTGCGATGATCGCGCTCAGCTCTGCGCCGTAGCCGCAGAAGCGCGGCGCCTCATGGACGTTGACCACACGGCCGGTCTTACGTGCGGCGGCGAGCACGCCCTCTTCATCCAGCGGGTAGAGGGTGCGCAGATCGATGACCTCAACAGAGATACCTGAGGCTGCGGCGCTCTCCGCCGCTTGCTCACAGACAGGGACCATAGCCCCGTAGCAGAAGACCGTGACGTCGTCACCCTCCCGAGCTGTACGCATCGTCGAGAGCTCGACGCTGTAAGAGCCCTCCGGGACCTCACCCTTCACGGAGCGGTAGAGCGCCTTCGGCTCCAAGAAGAGGACCGGGTCCGGATCTTGGATTGAAGCGATCAGCAGACCCTTCGCGTCGTGCGGGGTCGAGGGGATGACGACCTTCAGCCCAGGCGTGTGGCAGAAGTAAGCCTCACCTGACTGGCTGTGGTAGAGCCCGCCTCGGATGCCGCCCCCGTAGGGCGTGCGGATGACCATCGGCGCGGTGTACTGACCGCCGGAGCGATAGCGCAGCTTCGCGGCCTCAGAGACGATCTGGTCGAAGGCGGGGAAGATGAAGTCTTGGAACTGGATCTCAGCCACCGGGCGCAGGCCGTTCATCGCCATGCCTATGGCGGCACCGATGATGCCGTCTTCGGAGAGCGGCGTGTCGAAGCAGCGCTCCTCCCCGAACTCCGCAGTGAGCCCCTCCGTCGCGAGGAACACGCCGCCCTTCGGCCCGACGTCCTCTCCGAACACGAGGACGCTCGGGTCGTCGCGCATGGCGTTCTTGAGGCCGTCGTTCACGGCCTGTAGGAGGGTGAGGTTTGCCATCTGGTGGTCTGGGGGTGGGATGTCCTGTCGGTGGATTCTAGAGCGGGAACTCGCCGTCTCCTGCTGCCGCGTCGCCCTTTCGCCGCAGGAGGTCGAAGGCCGCCTCGCCCTGGGCGCGGATGTGGTCAGGGACCTCCTCATAGACGTCAGAGAAGATCGTCTCCAGGCTAGGAGCCTCTGTCGCCTGCGCGACGTCTGCGGCCTCCTTCACCTCGGCCATGCACTCCTCGTAGAGGGCCTCACGGTCACCCTCCTTCCAGAGGCCGCGGCTCGCGAGGTATGCCTCAAAGCGCGGCACGGGGTCCTTCTTCTCCCACTCAGCGACGAGCGCCTCGGGGACGTAACGGGTCGGGTCGTCGGAGGTCGAGTGCCCCCCCATACGGAAGGTCAGCGCTTCAATGAGCGTCGGCCCCTCCCCAGCGCGCGCGCGCTCGACCGCCTCTCGGGTCACCTCTCGCACGGCGAGGAGGTCGTTCCCATCGACGACGACGCCGGGGACACCGTAAGCCTCACCCTTGACGGCGAAGCCGTCGGAGGCCGTCTGCTTCTCAGTAGGCATCGAGATCGCGTAGCCGTTGTTTTGGCAGAGGAAGACCGCAGGTGACTTCCAGACGCCAGCGAAGTTGAGGCCCGAGTGGAATCCGAGGCTCGAGGTCCCGCCATCACCGAAGCTGATGAGGGCGACAGAGTCCTCGCCTCTGAGCTTCATCGCGTGCGCAGCGCCGACGCCTTGCGGGATGTGAGTGCCGATGGGCGAAGAGATTGAGACGAAGCGGATCGGGTCTTCGAAGGAGAAGTGGACAGGCATCTGCCGGCCCTTCGCAGAGTCCAGCGCGTTCCCGAACATGTTGTGCATCATCTCCACGACCTCGACGCCGTGATAGATGGGCATGCCGAAGTCTCTGTAGCTGGGGAAGATCCAATCCGAGGTCTTGAGCGCGCTCGCCGCGCCGACCTGGGTCGCCTCGATGCCACGGTTCGGGATAGAGAAGCCGATGCGCCCAGAGCGCTGGAGCTTCATCGCTGTGTCGTCGAAGGCGCGCACCATGAGCATGGTGCGGTAGCAGTGGAGCAGTCCCTCGTCGCTTAGACCGGGGTCGTGATCGCCTGCGCTGCCGTCAGCGCTCAGCACCTTGAACTCTTCGTAAACGCTCACTGGGCGACCTCCTCGCTCGCTCCAGCCGCGCGACGCTCCCGGATGAAACGCTCAGCGAAGAGCTCTCCGGCTTTATAGCTCGAGCGGACGAGCGGCCCGGCGGCGACGTGGAGGAAGCCGAGCTCCTCTCCAAGCGCGCGGTACTCATCGAAGCGCTCCGGCGTGACGTACTCCTTCACCGGCGCGTGGTTCTTTGTCGGACGGAGGTATTGGCCGAGGGTGAGGAGCTCACAGCCGGCGCCCCGAAGGCGCTCCATCGCATCGACGACCTCGTCGTGTGACTCGCCGAGGCCGAGCATCAGAGAGGACTTCGTGACGACCTCAGCGCTGAGCTCCTTCGCACCCGACAGGGTCTCGAGGGAGCGCTCGAATGAGCAGCGCGGGTCGCGAATCTTCCGCTGCAGACGCGGCACGACCTCCACGTTGTGCGCGAGGACCTCAGGCGCTGCGCTCAAGAGGGAGGCGAGGGGAGCGCCCGTGTAATCAGGGATGAGGGTCTCAACGATCGTCCGCGGGGCGCGCTCGTGGACCTCCCGGACGCAAGCGGCGTAGTGGGCCGCGCCACCATCGGGGAGATCGTCGCGGTCCACGCTCGTGATGACCACGTAGCCGGGGTTCAGCTCTGCGATAGCTCGGCCGACGTTCAGAGGCTCTTGAGGGTCCGGAGCTGCAGCCTCGTCGACAGTCTTCACCGCGCAGAAGCGACAGCGACGAGTGCACTCATCACCCAGGACCATGATGGTCATCGTGGCTGCGTCGCCGCTCCAACACTCCCCGACGTTCGGGCAGCGCGCCTCTTCACAGACAGTGTTCAGCCCGAGCTCTCGGGTCATGCGCTTGAGCCGCGCGTAGCCCTCCCCCCCAGGCAAGGGGACCTTGAGCCACGACGGCTTTCGGTCCTTGCTCTCGCGCCCTTCGGCGCCCCCGGGGGAGGCCTCGGAGCCCCCCTGAGAGGGGTGGAGGGTGAGGTTAGGGAGGGACATGCTCAAGCTGCTTCTAGGACCGTCAGACTAACAAAAACAGGCCTTCTCATCTCCCAAGGGTAGGCCGTTGCGGCCCTATCTCTTCGATTCGAGGAGCCTGGGCTCCATCCACGCCGGCAGCCCCAACTCCTTGCCCTCTGTGCGGCCATCCGACGGCTCTCATCCCAACGTGCCTCAAGCCGCCTGGGAGGAGCTTGCAACCCTGGATCGTGCCTCCGCCATGAGCGCCTTCGGACGACGTACCGGCCTCTCAAGTCTCGAAGGCCCGAGCTGGGTCCGCCGAGAGAAGCAGAGAAGACACAGGGTTGGACAGCCACTGAAGCGGCTGCCTCACCCTCAAGATTCTGACGCGAGCTACAGCAAGAAGGGGTCTACGGCGCGCCTGACCGCCGGGGCGTTCATCTTCTGAAGCGCCCTAATCTGGATCTGGCGGACCCGCTCTAAGCTCACCTGCAGCGACTCAGAGAGCTCGCTCAGGGTGTGCTCGCGCTCGCCGAAGAGGCCGAAGCGCTTTTCGATCACTTTGCGCTCCCGCTCTTCTAGTCGGCCCAGCGCCATCCGCAAGCCGTCTCCCAGAGAGACATCCTCCATGTCCGGGCGGTAGAGGTCTCGAGTCTCTAGGTCCTCATCTTCCGCGAGGACATCAGCGAACTTGCCCTCACCTTCCGAGTCGGAGAAGCCCGTGTCCACGGAGACCACACCTCGTCGCGCGCTCTGCGCGTTGGAGACCAAGTTCTCCCCGAGGCCGGTCTCCTTAGCGATCTTTTCGGGGTCGTCCGTCCCTAGGCGATTGGCAGCGTCGTTCACGTGCTTCATCGCCTTCTGCAAATAGACGGGCAGCCTCACTGTGTGCCCGAAGTTGTAGAGGTGGCTCCTAAAGGCCTGGTGCAGCCAGTGGACCGCATAGGTCCTGAAGAGCAGCCCACGCCGCCAATCGAAGCCGTCAGCCGCGCGGAAGAGCGCGCTGGCGCCCTCTTGGATGAGGTCCATCCTGCTCGCTCGGGTGTGCGCGTAACGCTCTAGGTTCAACAAGACTAAGAAGAGGTTTCGCTCCACCATCTCCTTTCGGAGGGCGTGCCACTCTCTCCAGCGCGTGAGCGCCTCGCTCGGGAGCGGGATCGACTCGACGTCCACGTTGTCCGGGCTCAGCTCTTCAAAGTCGACCCCGGCGCGCTCGAGGGCGCTCTCTAGACGCACCCTGGCGAACTCAATCCTGCGAGCGAGGGCCGTCTCTTCCTCCTTATCGAGCGGCAAGATGGCAGCCACGTCAGCTCGAAAGAGCTGCTCCAGTGAGTTGCTGCGGGAGAGCGTCACCCTGTCTGCAGAGCGTCTCCACTGAATGGGGTCCAAGAGCTCAAGGTCGAGCTCTTTACAATCACATTGCACTGCGTACTCCCCCATCACGCGGTCATAAGTGTCAGGCGTCTTCGCAGCCTCTGTAAGGCGTGCGTCAAGCTCGGCGAGGAGCAACTTCTTGGTCATTCGAGGTCTCGGTTTGGAGTGAAAAGGCCGCTCTGTGACTACAGAACCCTGGCCCACCTCCATTGCCGGAACTCACCCCTTGACCGAACGCCTCTTGGCGAAAAAAAAACCCGGGCGGCGCCCTGCTCAGGACGGGGTGTTTTGGTTGACCACGAGGTCGGCCTCCTCGGCCGCCCCATAGGTCAGCTGGCTCTCCTGGGGGATGTACTCCCCGAGATGCTCGAGCTCCGCCGCCTCTCTGATGAGGTGACGCGCGATGACCAGCCGCTGGACTTGGTTTGTCCCCTCGTAGATCTGCAGGATCTTCGCGTCTCTGAAGAACTTTGCGATGGGATAGTCCTCCATGAAGCCATAGCCCCCGAAGACCTGAACCGCGTCCGTAGCGACCTTCATAGCCACGTCAGAGGCGTAGCACTTGGCCATGGCGGCGACCTTACTGGCCTCAGGGCCAGGGCCTTGGCTGTCGATCTGCGCTGCAGCGGAGTAGACCAGCCATCGCGCCGCGTTCGTCTCGATCGCCATGTCAGCGAGCATCTGCTGGACCATCTGATGACTCGAGATCGGCGCGCCGAACTGCTTACGCCTGTTGGCATAGACGTTCGCGAGGTCCAAGGCTCCCTGCGCCGCACCCATCGCCTGAGCAGCGACGCCAGGGCGGGCATAGTCGAGGGTCATCATCGCGTGCTTGAAGCCCATGCCGGGACGTCCCCCGATCAAGTTGGACTTGGGAACCCGTACGTTGTCGAAGTGGGTCTCGACTACGGGGACGCATCGGATCCCCATCTTGTCCTCGACCTTCTTGACCTCGAAGCCAGGGGTCCCCTTCTCCACAACGATCGCGCTGATACGCCGCGACTTAGAGGTGGGGTCCGTGACACAGAAGACGCTGTAGAAGTCAGCGACTCCGCCGTTCGTGGTCCACTTCTTCTCGCCACAGATGACGTACTCGTCGCCATCTTCCACGGCCGTAACCGAGAGCCCTTGGGCGTCAGAGCCCGCGAACTTCTCTGAGAGACAGAAGGCGACGAACTTCTCTCCACGGGCTATCTGCGGGAGCCACTCCTGCTTCTGCTCCTCTGTGCCTCCGAGGATGATCGGGAAGGACCCGAGCGCGTTCACCGCGAAGGCCACGCCGAAGCCAGAGTCTGCGCGCGCGAGCTCTTCAGTTACGCGCGCGAGGGCGAGGACTCCAGCGCCGTGCCCGCCGTACTCCTTGGGGACAAAGGTCTTGAACAGCCCGGCCTCTGCGACCGCCTTTGCGGCCTCATAGTTGTACTCCTGGGCCTTGTCATACTTTGCCGCGAGGGGCCGCACATACTTGTCGGCGATCTCGCGCGCTATGGCGGCGAGCTCATGGGCCTGTTCGCTGAAGACGATGTCGTGGGGCATGGGGGCTCCTCTTAGGTTGGGTCCGAGCCTGTCAGGCGAGCTCGCCTGACGAGCGGGGCGGAGATTATAGGCGCTCTAAGCCCTCCCGTCCCGCTGCCCCCTATGGAAGGACGCCGACCACCTCGACGAGCGCTCCTCCAAAAACTTCGAAGACACCAAAATCGACGCTTCCATCGGCTGAGATCGCGCTCCATGCCCAGCTCCCGGTCGGCAGCGGAGGCAGCAGAATGCGCCCTTTATCATCCGTAACAAGAGAGGTTCCATCCGTGACTCCCTGCGCTACATAGGCTTGGAGTGTGGAACTTAGGACTGCCTGGCTCAGTTCAACCTCCACACCTTGCGCAGGCTGACCTTGCGCGTCGAATACGACAAAGCTGACCTGACCGGTACTTCTAACCCCCACAACTCGCCGGGCGTCGTCGCGACAGAGAGAGTCCGGAAGCTTAGGGGAATCGAGCCGGAGCCCTCGATACTTGGATCGAACGGAAGGTGGGGTCTCCGGCAGCTCCGCCTCCTTCGAAAGTGACACCCCGACTCCTACGGCATCTGTCACTTCAGACACCTCCAACGAAAGAGGCATAGAAGCGCCACCAAAAACAAGCACTAGGAAGAGCGAGAGCCCGAAGACGACTGCTGAGATGATGGGTGAGCCAGAACTCACATAGATCTCCTTTTCTCTGTGGCCGCGTAGACACCGATGTCGGTTTGAATCGAACGAGGCCCTAGGCGATCGCGCAGGGAATGCCATGGGGATTACATTCGAACGTGCGAATTCAATTCTGGTTGGAACTGTGCATTTAGGTGACGTTTCTCGAACGTTGAGGGTCTCTTCCTTCCGAGCAAAACCTGGACTGATCGCACGTAAACCGGCGCTACAGCACCAAGGAGCGCCGCCTCGCCTTCAGCATGTCTCAGCGCAAGCTATTGGCCCTTAGTGACCTGCGCCCCTCAGCATTCCCCGCTTCGCCATTCGGCGCCTCGCCCTGATCAGAGATGGGTGAGCAGCCCTCAGCCCCGCTTGGCGAGGAGGACTTGTCGGCTCGCACCTTCGCCGAAGAGCTCACCGCCGAGACCGCCGTAGCGGCCTAGCAGCTCAAGCCCAGCGCTCTCAAAGAGCTCGTCTAGCTCGCCGGGCTCATAGAGCCTGACGTCCTCACGCCACTCCCTGACCTCACCGCTCGGCGCCTCAAGCCGCACCCGCTTCACCACTCTGCTGCCGCCGTCCTCCAAGCTGCGCTGCTCGATGAGCAGACCTGCATCGGTCTCCCGCTTGGACTCCGGGACGAGGCCTGCCTTGATCGTGGAAGGGAGCATCAGATCGAAGAGGCAAAGCCCGCCGGCTCGGACCACGCGGACGACCTCCGCGAGAACACCGCGATCCCCTTCATCCCCGAAGTACCCGAAGGAGCTGAAGAGGTTCACTAGCCCATCGAAGCTCGCGTCCTCGAAGGGGAGGGCGCGGACGTCTCCTCGAATGAGCCGCTCTGTGATCGGTGGCGCTGCCTCTAAATTCGCAGAGGCCCTCAAGAGCTCCGCCGAGAGGTCCATACCGACGACCTCCACGCCAAGCTCTCGCAGCGCGAGGGAGTGCCGCCCGAAGCCGCAGCAGAGATCGAGCACCCGCCCGTCGAGTCCCACGCTGTGGGCCCAAGCGATCTCATCCCGAGCGCTCTCAAGATCTCGGTGCGGGTAAACAGTCAGGTACTCGTCGCGGAATGCCGCGACATACCAAGGCTCTGGGTTTTGCTCCATCTCCACTCTTCAATGTACGAATAAGCCAGACCATCACAAACCGCTGTGCTCGTAGAGAGTCTATTTTGTGCATATTTATTCTTGTAGAATGAATAAAAATGCATATCATGACGGGCTATGGTCGCCGTAAAAGAGCGTAGAGAGCAGGTCCTCGCCCTGCTCACCGAGAAAGCAGTCTCAAGCCAGCAAGAGCTCCTCACGCTCTTGGCCGAGGCCGGGGTCGAGAGCACTCAGCCAGTGCTCTCGCGGGACCTCCGCGCCCTCGGCGCGGTCAAGCGGGGCGGCAGATATGTCGTCTTGAGCGCCGAGCGTGTCACGCGCCTCGAGGCGCTGCGGCCACTCCTGCGCGGCGCTGAAGCCGCAGGCCCAAATCTCGTCGTCTTGTCCTCAGAACCCGGGGCCGCGAGCTCCATCGCACGCGCGCTCGAAGAGGAAGAGTTCGATGGGCTCGTCGGCACCGTCGCCGGTGACGACACCATCTTCGTCGCAGTCGAGAGCGAGCGACGTGGAAGGGCGGTGATCAAGCTGGTCCGCGACCTGCTCTGATGCTCCGCGACCCCTGCTCTCATCACACCGCTCCGACACCCACCCCCTGCAAGTCATGCGCACGCTCCTCGCCTACTCTGGAGGTCTCGACACCTCATACCTCACCGCCCGTCTTTCGAGCGACGGGCACGACGTCGTCTGCATTACGGTGGACTGCGGAGGTTTCGACGCCGAAGAGCGCGCGGCCATCGCCGCGCGCGCGGTAGCGCTCGGCGCGACTGAGCATCGCTTCATCGACGCGCGTCTCCAGCTGTTCGAGAGCGTCCTGCGCTGGCTGATTGCAGGGAACGTCCGCCGCGGGGGTACATACCCCCTCTCCGTCGCCGCTGAGCGCAGCCTTCAAGCGGAGCTCCTCGCAGACCTGGCTCTCGATGGAGGCTTCGACGCGCTCGCGCATGGATGCACTGCCGCCGGCAATGACCAGGTCCGCTTCGAGGCGGCACTCGCCATCTGCGCCCCTGGCCTAGAGATCCTCGCGCCTGTTCGGGACGAGATGCCCAGCCGCGACGAGCAGCGCGCTTGGCTGCAGGAGCGTGGGCATGAGCTCCCGCCCGCTGGGGGTGAGTACTCGGTGAACGCTGGCCTGTGGGGACTCACGATCGGTGGCGGCGCCCTCCTCTCGAGCTCCGAGCCTCTCCCAGAGGAGGGCTGGTGCTGGACCAAGGGTGGCGCGGGCCACGCGAAGCTTGAGATCCACTTCGAGGAAGGAGTCCCCGTCTCTGTTGACGGAGCAGAGATGGATCCTGTGACCCTCGTCGAGTTCCTGAACCAGACCGGCGGCTCCCTCGGAGTGGGGCGCGGCTACCACCTCGGAGACACCGTCCTAGGCATCAAGGGACGCATCGCTTACGAGGCGCCAGCCGCGGAGCTCTTGCTCACCGCGCACAGAGAACTCGAGAAGCTCGTCCTCACTGAAGAGCAGCGCTTCTGGAAAGACCACTTGGCTGACGTGTATGGCCGCAAGCTCCACCAAGGGCTCTTCCATGACCCCAGCTTGCGCGACTTCGAGGCGCTCTTCTCCTCAACGCAGGCGCAGGTCACAGGGACCGTCTACCTCTCCATCGCTGACCGCGGCGTCACTGTGACAGGCCTCGAGTCGCCCCACTCCATGATGGCTGCGAGCGACGCTAAGTACGGCGAGCGCGCGGCTACCGGCGCAGATCCGCGCGGCGCCGTCGGCCTCGCGCGCATCCTCGCTGAGCCCGGCAGGCTGCACCGCCTCGCTGGCCAGAAGAAGGGAGAAGAGGTGCACGCATGAGGCGCTGTGTCCTCGACAAGATCGCCTCCGTCACGAAGCACACGGAGCTGACGCGCAACGCAGTCCTCTCAACAGAGATCCCCGCTCGAGCTGGGACCGTGATCGCTGCGCGCGTCCTGAACGCAAAGTCCTCCTACGACACGCTCGAGGATGTCCACGGACGCTTCGTGCGCTTGCACCCTGGCGATGTGATCGCTGGTGCCCTGGGTCACCGCGACGCGCTGCACGGATTCTCCGGCCGGGTTCCTGACGCCGTAGCGGTCGGCGACCACCTCCAGCTCCTCAACAAGGGCGGCGTGATCGGCGCAGGCGCAGAGACCGTGCCCGGGGTCGGCGACCCCTTCGAGCTCGAGGTCCTCGGCTCGGTCGTCCACTACGCCGACGCGGACCGCAGAAGAGGCGAGCCAGCCGACGTGACAAAGGCTGCGCTTCCCGCTGCGCCGCTCCCAGGCGAGCTGCCCCCCGTCGTGTGCCTGCTAGGCACCTCAATGGACTCGGGAAAGACGACCGCCGCCAGCGTGCTGATTACGAGCCTAGTCCACAGCGGGCTGAAGGTCGCCGCTGGCAAACTCACCGGCGTCTCATTGAGGCGTGACGTCCTGGCCATGGCTGACTGCGGCGCCTCACCGGCGATGATCTTCACGGACTTCGGCGTGGTCACGACCGATGAGCAGAACGCCGTCCCCGCGGCCCACTCTCTCCTCGCCAACCTAGTCGAGAGCGAGCCTGATGTGATCGTCTTGGAGATGGGTGATGGATTGCTCGGCACCTACGGGGTCCACACCCTCCTCGCAGACCGCGGCCTCCGCGCAGCGCTCTCCGCGATCGTCCTCTGCGCCTCGGACCCCGTCGGCGCGTGGGGCGCCGCGGAGATCCTCAGCCAGCGCTTCGCGCTCTCACCCACCGTGATCAGCGGTCCCGTCACCGACACCCCCGTCGGCCGTCGTTATTGCACCGAGAGCCTCGGTGTGCCTGCGCACAACGCGCTCTTAGACGCGCGCTCTCTCGCCGCCGCTGTCGCTCCAGCTGTCTCTCCCGCCGTCTTGGTAGAAGGAGCCCCCTCATGACAACTCCCCTGTTCGTATACGGCGCCAGCGGTCTCCTAGCCGGAGAGCTCATGCGCCTCATCGAGACTCACCCCGACTTCGAGTTAGCGGGCGCGGTCACTCGAAGCGGAGAGGGCACGGTCTGCGACCTCCATCCGAACCTCACTCACGCGGCGCCGCTCCTCAACAAAGAGAGCGCTGCGGAGGCGATCTCTATAGCGCTCCAGAGCGGGCCCTGCGCGCTCGTACTCGGCCTGCCCCACGGCCAATCGGCGACAGCTTGGCTCGAGCTAGAGGCCGCGCTCGGCGACGCAGCCAGTGAGCTCATGGTCGTCGACCTCTCCGCAGACTTCCGCCTCGCAGACGCGAGCACCTACACCGCGGTCTATGGCGAGGAGCACCCCGCACCGTCGACGCTCGAGGACTGGACCTACGGTCTCGTCGAGCATGACCGTGAAGCGGTCGCCTCCTCAAAGCGCGTCGCAGCGCCCGGCTGCTTCGCGACCGCGATGCAGCTCGCCTGCGTCCCAGCCTTCGAGGGCGGGCTCGTCTCAACGGATTCCGCGTGGCTCTGCAACGCAGTGACGGGCTCCTCGGGGAGCGGCGCGACCGCCAAGGCCACGACGCATCACCCCCATCGCCACGGCAACTTCAAGGCCTACGCGCGCACCGGCCACCGCCACGAGGCGGAGCTCTTGCAGGCTTGCCCTGAGGCGAGCGTGCAGCTCATGCCCCACTCGGGCCCCTTCGCGCGGGGCATCCACCTCACGGCGAGCATGCCCCTCGCTGAGGGTGTCACCCAAGCCGACGCCTCCGCCGCGTACTCCAGCGCCTACGACGACTGCGCCTTCGCCTCCTTCGACGCGGAGACAGCGCCTGAGCTGCGGGCCATCGTCGGCTCCAACCGCGCCGCCTTGAGCCTCGTCGAGCGCGACGGCTGGCTGCACGTGACCTGCTGCATCGACAACGTCCTGAAGGGCGGCTCTGGTCAGGCCGTCCAAGCCCTGAACCTAATGCACGGCCTCCCCGAGACGACCGGACTGCCCACCGCGGGCCTGGGGGTGTGCTGATGGGCCTCAAGGAGCTTCCGGCCTACGCGCGCGTCGCGCTCGACGTCGTCGGAGCGGAGGGCTGCGAGCTCTTGCTCGCGGACGGCGCGCGCGTGCTCGACCTCTACGGCGGACACTGCGTGAACACCCTCGGCGCTGGTGACGAGACCCTCGGCGAAGCGCTCAGCCGGCAATGGAACGCGCTCTCCTTCACCACGAACCTGCTCGACACCGAGTCACGCGACACCTTCAACGCCGCGCTCGCGCCGCTCCTCCCCGAGGGCGACTGGCAGGTCTTCTGCTCCAACAGCGGCGCCGAAGCCAACGAGAACGCGCTCAAGCTAGCCCTCGCTGCCACCGGGCGCGATGGTGTCGTCTGCTTCGAGGGCGCCTTCCACGGTCGCACCGCAGCAGCCGCAGCTGTCACGGACCCGCGCACCCCTGGATTCCCCAGCGCCCCCTTCGAGGTGACCCGCAGCGCGTGGGGCTCGCTCGACGGGATCAATGAGTCGACCGCGGCCTGCATCCTCGAGCCGATCCAGTCCCTCGCCGGCGTGGTCGAGCCGCCCCCAGGCTTCCTCGAGGCGCTGCGCGCCAAGTGCGACGAGACCGGCGCGATGCTCCTCTTCGACGAGGTGCAGACCGCGAACGGACGCCTAGGCGTCCCCTTCGCTTCACAGCACTTCGGCGTCCTCCCGGACGTCATCACCACCGCCAAGGGCGCGGCCTCTGGCTTCCCCCTCGGGCTCACCCTCGCGCAAGAGGCCGCCGCAGAGCGCGCGCCGACGAACCTCTTCGGCTCCACCTTCGGGGGCGGTCCGCTCGCGATGGTCGCCGCCACCGAGACCGCCAAGCGCCTCAGCGAGCCCGGTTTCTTGGAAGGTGTCCGCGCCGCGAGCGCGGCCTTCCAAGAGTGCGCAGGCATCGGCCCGGTGAAGGCCGTACGCGGCGCTGGGCTCCTCCTCGGGCTCGAGCTCACTGACGGCGTCACAGCGAAGGAGGTGCGCGACGCGCTCCTCGCGCAAGGCGTCCTCGTCGGGACCTGCTGGGACCCGATGGTCGTCCGCCTCTCCCCCTCTCTCACCGTCACCCCCGCCCACGCCGAGCGCCTCAAGGGAGCGCTCGCCAACCTGGAGGTCTCCGTATGAACGGTCTCTACAAGCTCTCCGAGCTCGACAGCAACCTCGTCGAGGCGCTCTCCAACCGCGCGACGGAGCTCCGCCGCGGCGCGACGCCCGCGCGCTATGAGGGCCTCGCCCTCGGGCTCCTCTTCCTCGCGCCTTCGCTCCGCACTCAAGCCTCCATGCAGCGCGCCGCCGGGCTCCTCGGCCTCGACCTCGTGCAGCTCACCGGCTCGAGCATGTGGAAGCTCGAGACAGGCGACGGCGTCGTCATGGACTCAGACGCAGCCGAGCATGTGCGCGAGGCGGCGCCGGTCCTCTCGAGCTATGTCGACGCCCTGTGTGTGCGCTCCTTCGCGCGCTTCGAGGACCTCGCCTCCGATCTCGCTGATGATGTCTTCCAAGGCTTCGTTCAACACTCGAGCGTGCCGGTCGTCAGCATGGAGAGCGCGCTTTGGCACCCGCTCCAAGCCCTCGCCGACCGCGCTACCCTCGACCAGCTCAAGGTCTCCGCGCGCGCCAAGCTCGTCCTCACCTGGACCTGGCACCCCCGCTCCCTCCCCCACGCCGTCGCCAACTCCACCGTCTGCATGGCAGCGCAGCGCGGGATGGACGTCGTCCTCGCTTGCCCCAAAGGCTGGGAGCTCCACGAGGAGGTCATCGCGCAAGCCAAGCTCCTCGCGGACGCGAGCGGCGGGAGCTTCGAGATCACGAACGACCCTGGCGCCACGAAGGACGCGGACATCGTCTACGCCAAGTCCTGGTGCAGCCTCGGGTCCTGGGGCGACACAGCTGGCGAGAGCTTCAAGAAGCTGGAGCTGCGCGACTGGCAGGTGACGCCTGAATCACTCGGCGCCGGCGCGCGCTTCATGCACTGCCTCCCCGTGCGCCGCAACGTCGTCGTCTCGGACGCCGTCCTCGACGGACCTGCGAGCCTCGTGCAGCGCCAAGCTGAGAACCGCTTGCACGCCCAGACCGCGCTGCTCGAGCACATGCTGAGCGGGCCAGCTGGGTGCGAGAGCCCCCTCCAGCTCTCTGCGGAGGTGGGCGCATGAGCCTCGACCTCATCCGCGCCTCCGCGCACGTACGCGAGCACCGCGGCAAGACCTTCGTCGTCAAGGTGGGCGGCGCCTGCCTCGCGAAGCCGCGCCATGTGCGCCGCGTCGCAGAGCAGCTCGCCTGCGTCCACGCGCTGGGCGCGCGGCTCGTCGTCGTCCACGGAGCAGGTCCGCAAGCCAACGAATGCCAGCGCGCGCTCGGCGAAGAGCCGGTCTTCATTGACGGTAGGCGCGTGACCACTCATGCGGCGCTCGAGGCGCTCACGAAGAGCACGCAGGAGCTCTCGCAGGCGCTCTCCGAAGCTCTCGCTGCGCGCGGATCTGTCGCGAGCTCGTCCATGAGCGCGGCGGTCGCGACGAAGCGTCCGCCCATGCAGACCTCCGAGGGCGAGATCGACTTCGGCCTCGTCGGTGACATCCAGAGCGTCGACTCAGGAGCCGTGAAGGCGGCGCTCGAAGAGGGCGTGATCCCCCTCGTCGCGCCGCCGGTCGCAGACGGCGCAGGCGGACACCTGAACGTGAACGCCGACCTCTTGGCCTCCGAGCTCGCGGTCGGGCTCGGTGCAGCGAAGCTCGTGCTCCTGACCTCAGCGGCTGGCGTCCTCGCCGACCCCGCTGACCCGCACTCAGCCATCAGCGTCCTCTCCCTCGCAGAGCTCCTCGAGCAGCGCGAGGGCGGCACCGTCGCCGGCGGCATGCACGTCAAGACCTCAGCTATCGAGGCCGCCATGGCTGGCGGCGTGGAGCGCGTCCACGTCGTGAGCGGGATGGACGAGGACTCCCTCCTCGTCGAGCTCTACACAAACCAGGGCGCGGGGACCTTGATTCTCGCTGAGGCCGAGGAGGTGACAGCGTGAGCTACGACCCCTGCGCGCTCCTCGCGGAGCTCGTCCGCATCCCCAGCCCCTCGGGCTCTGAGTCGCGCGTCCGCGACCACCTCTGGAGCTTCTTCCAAGAGCGCGGCCTCGACGTCGAGCGCGTCGGGGACTCGCTCTTAGTCACGATCGAGCGCGGCCCTGGCCCCACTCTGCTCCTCAACTCTCACATGGACACAGTGCCGGCTGGCCCCTCCTGGACCGCCGACCCCTACGCCGGGATCTGGCAGGACGGCAAGCTCGTCGGCCTCGGAGCCAACGACGCGGGCGCGGCAGTGGTCGGGATGATCGGAGGCGCGCTCGCCTTCGCAAAAGAGAGCGGCGCGACGGGCACGCTGCAGCTCGCGATCACCGCGTGTGAAGAAACGACGAACCGCGGGATGGAAGACATCCTCGCCCACACAGGCCTCCCCGACGGCGCGATCACCGGCGAGCCCACGGGCCTCAACGTCGTCCGCGCCCAAGCCGGCCTCGCCGTCCTCTTGGCCGACTGGGAGGGGAGCTCCTGCCATGCCGCACACGCCGCACGCGTGGAGCACACGAACGCCTTGCTCCTCGCGACGAGCGACCTCGCTGACTTCCCCCAGTGCGTGACCCTCGAGGAGGAGCACCCGCTCCTCGGCGCGAGCACGATCACCTGCACCCAGCTCAATGCGGGCGACCGCCACAACCGCGTGCCGGACGCAGCCCAGGCTGTCTTCGACTGCCGCCTCGCCCCGCCGCACACAGCCAGCGAGTGCGTCGAGCTCCTTGAAGAGCGCCTCCCCCAGGCGAAGATCACCATCCGCTCCGAGCGCCTGCGCCCGGTCGAGACGGGAGACGAGCACCCCTTCGTGCAGGCCTGCATGAAGGCCGCAGGCGCAGAGGCCGCGACAGGCTCCGCCACCATGAGTGACATGGCGCTCCTCGCCGGTGTCCCTGCCGTGAAGTGCGGACCTGGCGAGACCGCGCGCTCGCACGTCCCGGACGAGTTCTGTCTGCGCAGCGAGGTCGAGGCCGGCTGCGCCTTCTACACCCAGGTCATCGGAGCCTCCCTGGAGTCGCTCCAGCTCGAAGGGGCAACCTCATGACAGAGCGCAGCTTCCACCCCCCCGTCTGGGACCGCGGCGAGCCGATCGACGAGGGCATGCTCGCCTTCACCATCGGTGAGGATTGGCGCATGGACCAGCGCCTCGTCGGCCACGACATCACGGGCTCCCTAGCGCACGCTGCGGGGCTCCTCGAGGCGGGGCTCATCGACGAGGCCGCCCACGCCAACATCAGCGCCGGGCTCGAAGGCCTCCTCGCAGCTTGGACTGCGGGCGAGTGGACCGTCGGCCCTGAAGACGAGGACGTCCACTCAGCCGTCGAGCGCCGCTTGATCGATGCCATCGGCGAGGACGGCAAACGCCTCCATACGGGTCGTTCACGTAACGATCAGGTCGCTGTTGATATGCGCCTCTGGCTCCGAGACGCCGTGAAGGAGACCCGCGCTCACCTCGACGGACTCGCCGTCGCGTTCAACGAGCTCGCCCGGCGCGTGGGCGCGCTGCCGCTCCCCGGCTACACCCACCTCCAGCGCGCGATGCCCTCCACGGTCGCCGACTGGGCCGGCGCGCACGCCGCCGCCTTCGCCGCAGACGCGGCCGAGCTCTCAGCCTGTGAGGCGCGCATCTCGAAGTGTCCCCTGGGCTCTGGCTCGGGCTATGGCATCCCGCTCCCCTTGGAGCGCGCCTTCGTCGCCGAGCGCCTCGGCTTCGACGCGCCGGAGGAGCCCGTCACCCTCACCCAGCACAGCCGCGGCCGCGCCGAGCTGGCCTACCTCACGGCGCTCGAGGCCGTCGCCTTGGACCTCGGCAAGCTCTGCGCTGATCTTTGGCTCTTCTCCACGAGCGAGTTCGGCTTCTTGAAGCTGCCCGTCGCCTTCACGACCGGGAGTTCGCTGATGCCGCAGAAGCGCAACCCAGACCTCATCGAGCTCATGCGCGGCAGAGCCCGCGGGATGATCGCAGACCGCGCCGCCCTCATGGAGACGCTCAAGGACCTGCCGAGCGGCTACCACCGCGACTTCCAGCTCGTGAAGCCGCCGCTCTTCCGCGCCCATGACACCGCGACCGAGCTCCTCCCGCTCCTCGCCCGCTTCCTAGACGCCCTCGCCTTCGACGAGGCCGCGCTCGAAGAGGCGGTGAGCGACCCTGCCTTGCAGGCGACCAAGGAAGCGCTCGAGCGCGCAGCCGATGGTGAGGCCTTCCGAGACGCTTACCGCTCGGTCAGTCAGTCCGCCGCGACGGACGCCTGAGCCGTTCGCTCGCGCTTGCCATTCAGGAAGGTCCCGATGGGCGTGTAGCGAACGAAGAGTTTATAGCTCAGGAGGAGCAGCCCCGTCACGACACCACACACGAGCGGAAACTTGATGAAGGGTGAGATGGGCCAGTCGCGCACGAGCCACTGTCCGAGCACGATCGGCGGCATGTGTGCTATGTAGAGCCAGTAAGAGGAGTCCGAGATGTAACGCATCATGCGGCTCTCGCCGCTGAAGAACCTCCTGAAGAAACCCATCGAGCCGAAGATCATCAACCAGACGAAGAGCACCTCGAAAGAGCAGGCGATGAGGTGCTGTGACTCCTTGAAGAAGCCCTCCTCCTGCGACCAAGAGTCACCGAGAGAGAAGCCTGTTCCGATCGGGAAGACCACGAAGAGGGCGAGGGGCAAGGTGAGCCACCACCAACTCCCGACCTTGTCATCCTGCTCCTTGGTGTCGTAGTAGAGGACGCCGAAGAAGAAGAAGACCCAGTAGTAGAGGAGCAGGTGAGGGAACGGGAGCCAGCCCACCGACGTGTCCGGGCCGAAGCCACCGACCTGGCCATCACGCATCATGAGCTGCGGGATGAGCGTCAGGGGCAAGAGCCACAGGTAGCGCAGCGGCGAGTTGATCAGCACCCGCGGGAGGCGCTTCAAGCCGACGATGTTCGCGAAGAATGCGTAGCCCGCGAAGGCCACCACGAAGAAGCACAGGAACCAGAGGAACCACAGGTGGTGGAATACGTTCACGGTGAACAGGCCCCAGATCCAGCGATCGAAGTCGCCGTCACCGCCGCCGCCCTCTGCGCCGCCAGCCTTGAGCGCGGCGACGACCGCTGGGCGATCCTCCTTGAGCAGTTCAAGGTCTACCTCGAGCTGCATGATCCCCGCGATCCACTGAGTGACCCCCTCGAGCTCCTCCCAAGAGGCGCTGATCGTGTCGAGGGCTGTCTGTCCGTTGTAGTTCTCGATTTTCGGGTCTGCCCCCTCCTCAAGCAGCAGCTCGACCATCTCTGACTCCCCAAGGAACGTCGCCCAGTGCAGCGGGGTGCCCCCGTCCTCGTGCCTGACGTTTGGGTCCGCGCCCGCCGCGAGCAAGGCCTCTACGATCTCGTAGTGCCCTTGGACGGCAGCCCAGTGCAGCGCAGAGCTCTGGTCCTCCATGCGCTCCTCAGTGTCGGCGCCCTCCTCAAGGAGCGCCCGCACCGCGTCGAGGTCACCGCGCCTAGCAGCGTTCGGGAGATCGAGACCTAAGTCAGCATCCTCAAGGAGCGCGACGATCTCCGGACGGACCTCTTGGACGCGGTCGATATCGACTTCGATCTCCATAAAGCCTGCGACCCACTTGACGACCCCGGCCATCTCCTCCGACCACGGCGCGCGGATCGTGTCGAGCGGGGTCTCCCGCTTCTGATTTCGGAGGCTCGGGTCTGCGCCGGCCTCCAGGAGGAGTTCCACGATGACAGGCTCACTGAGGAAGGCCGCCCAATGCAGCGGGCGTGAACCATCTCCCGTCTTCGCGTTCACGTCAGCGCCCTCCCCCAGGAGCGTCCGGACGATGTCCTCCTCGCTCGTCACCGCCGCCCAGTGCAGCGCCGTCGCACCCCAGTCATCCTGGGTGTCCACGTCGTCCCCACGAGCGAGGAACTCTTCGACTAGGGCATGCTGACCCAGCTTGGCCGCGAGCGGGAGAGAGTCAGCCGGCTCGCGCTCCTGAGCGGGAGACTCCTCCACCTCGAAGGGCCACTCAGGCGGTGTCTCCGTGTAAACATAGGCGCCGACCCAGTCCTGTAGAGGGCAGACCGTCCAGATCCCCACCATGCAGGGGAGGAAGACCCGCAGGAAACGCTGCTTCAGGAGTGAACCGAGCCCGCGCCTGCGCCAGAGCATCGCCGTAAAGAAGCCGCTCATCACGAAGAAGACCGGCATCCGGAAGCCGTGAACCGCAAAGAAGAAGGTGCCGAAGGCCTCGTGCTGTTGGCTGTCTTGCACCGTCCAAGGGAAGGCCACGAATGAGAGCGCGCCGTGCAAGCCGATACCGAGGAGCATCGCTGTCGCGCGCAGCGCGTCCATGTCGTGATAGCGGACCGCTTTACTCTCTGGATTCGTCGTCATTTCGAGGCTCCTAGGGGGATCCGACCCAGCACGATTTGAGAGCTTCTCGTCGTGAATCTAGACCTGTCGGCTCTCAAACGCTGCGGTCCGTCGCTCAAGGTGGGATGACAGCATACTGTGTAAGCAGCCTAAGAGGCCTAGGCCCAACGCGCCCTAAGATGAGACTCTCTACTCTCCCGCTCCTCTTCGCCATGACAACAGGACAGATAGCTAGCCATGAGCCTGACTTGGCAGAGCTCAGGCCTCGCCTCGTCCAGCTCATGCGAGATGGGGTCGAGACGCGTGCGCCCAACCACAGCCTCTACCCCTGGGGCGAGGAGACCGAGCGCGAGAGCCTCTTCACCGGCTCTTACGACTGGCACTCCTGCGTCATCGCGCACTGGTGTCTCCTCCTCCACGCGCGCACAGCCGAAGACGACGCGCTCGGCGCTTGGCTCGGCGCGCGGCTCACAGGAGAGGGTCTCGCTAACGAGGTGCAGCTCCTCTTGTCGCGGGCATCCGATCACCAAAGGACGGCGCCCTACGACGAGGCCTGGCTCTTCATGCTCCTCTCGGAGCTTGAGAGGCATCCCGGCGCGCCGGAGGCCATCGAGGCCTGGCGCGATGAGCTCGGCTCACACCTCATCAGCCGCCTGGAGGAGAGCCCCTTCCCCGAGCGCGGCGAGCGCGGGTTCACCGGTGACTACAGGTCCTGGTTGATGGCGCTCCTGCTCGTCACGTGGTCGGAGCCTGCATCAGAGGACATGAAGGAGCGTCTCCGCGCCCTGCATGAGACGAAGCTCGCCCAACACAACGACAGGCTCGCCGCACTCTCAAGCGCACACAGCTATGACTTCTTATGGTTGCCGGCCATCCACGCGCTCGCAGTGCGAAGCCACTCTGGGGAGGCAGCACCCTATGACCCCGGCCCGCTCCCGGAGCTCCCCGAGGCCGTCACCGTCCCCACCGTTCATCCCCTCGGCGTCGTGATCAGCCGCACCTGGACCGACGCCTTCGACGCCGGGAGAGGCGACGCGGAGGCGCAAAAGCGCTACTACGAACATCTGAGCCACTTCCTCGCGCGAGAAGACCTGTGGGCTGGCGACTTCGACGCGTGCTCACACTGGCTCCCTCAATATCTCTGGATCGGCCTGTGGCTCTCAGAGGGCAGACCTTGACCCCCACGAGCGCGGCCTGAGCGGCTAGGCTCTCTAGTGCTAATGAGCGAGACACCCGGACTCCTAGACCGCGCCGCGCGCGAAGAGCGCGAGGCGCGCGAGCTCGCCCCCTGGGCGATGAAGAGCGCGGACTCGCTCGGCCGCGCCTTCCAGGAAGAGCACTCCCACTTCCGCACCTGCTTCGAGCGCGACCGCGACCGCCTCACCCACTGCACCGCATTCCGTCGCCTGATGTACAAGACGCAGGTCTTCGTGAACCGCCGCGGCGACCACCAGCGCACGCGACTCTCGCACAGCCTCGAGGTGTGTCAGGTCGCGCGCTCCGTCGGCTCCACCCTGCGCCTCAACGAGCCCCTCTGCGAGGCCGTGGCGCTCGCCCATGACATCGGCCATCCGCCCTTTGGACACCGAGGAGAGGCCGCGCTGCAAGAGCTCATGGCAGAGCACGGCGGCTTCCGTCACAACAACCAAGTCCTCCGCGTCGTCGACCTCCTCGAGCGGCGCAGCCCTGAGCATCCGGGGCTCAACCTCACCCGAGAGATCCGAGAGTCGCTCTTGAAGCACGAGAGCGCCGAGGTCTGGCCCGAGGAGTTCCAACCCAGGAGGCGCCATCCGCTCCTAGAGGCGCAGGTCGCTGACCTCGCCGACTCCACCGCGTATCACAAGCACGACCTCGTGGACGGACTCACCGCCGACATGTTCACAGAGGAGACCCTGCACGACGGCTGCGCCCTCTGGCGTACGGCCGCAGAGCGCGTCGAGCGCGATCACCCGGGCTTCCTCGCCTCAACCGATGACAAGAACCTGCGTGTGGAGCGCATCGCCAATGAGGTCATCGGCGCGTGCATCCAAGACCTCACGACGGCTAGCGCAGCGGCCATCCGAGACGCCGGCATCGCCTCCGCAGACGAGGCACGCGATGCTGACGGCCTCCTCATCAGGCACTCCTCAGAGATGCGCGAGCAAGTCGCAGAGCTGCACGCCTTCCTCTACGAGCACTTCTACAAGCACCCGGAGCTCACCGAGTTCTCAGCGTACGCTCGTGAGGTCCTCGGCCACCTCTTTGAGGCTTATACGAACGCGCCCTCCGAGATGCGGCCGTGGTTCCAGGCCTGGGCTGATGAGGTCGGCACGGCGCGCGCAGCCTGCGATTACATCGCAGGCATGACGGATCGCTTCGCCGAGTCGGAGCACGAGCGCTTGGCCGACTGAGCGGCAGGCCTCATTCGGTGATGCGATAGAGGTCAAGCCGCAGCCCAGCTGCGCTCACCTGCTCGGCTCCTCGGGCCCCCTGTCGAACCCACGCTCGCGCCTTCGCGCCTCGACGCAAGAGCGCGCCCTCCGTGCCATCTCGCAGGAGCGCCCGCTCATGGTGCGTGTCGATCAGCTGATGCACAGCCTGCTTCAGAGCCTCGGCGTTGAAGAGCCCTTCCATAACGAGCGCTCCCTCTGGCTCTCCCAAAGGAGCGCGCGCAGTTGAGCCAGAGGTCGCTACGACCTCCCCTGTCAGCGCGTTCACGCGATCACCAGAGCTCAAGAGCGAGAGACCCACTCCTTCCCAGCGACCCTCCCCCACTTGGAGCTCACGCATGTCAAAGAGCGCCAAGCCGCTCGAGCCGATCACCTCAGCCCACCCAGTCGTCCGGTCCACGACGATCGCGCTGTCTTCAGAGATCCCCCATCCGAGGCGGCCCCCTGTCTCTCCGAGCGCGACGACCAAGCGGCCGAAGCGACCGCGCTCCAAGAAGTGTTGATCGACGAGGCCCCAGGGGAAGAAGCCCATCCCTGCTCCGACGTCGACACCTTCAGAGCCGACGCCCTCTCGCATGGCGTTCGCGCTGCGCCCTCTCCGGATCATCGGGTCGCACATCATGGCTGCCCCCGCGCTCGAGCCACCGATGACACCGCCGCGCTCGAGGAGTCTCACACAAGCACGCCAAGCCAGAGTCTCTCTTCCGCCAGGGCGCATCGCCTCGACGATCCGTGACTGGCTCCCGCCGGTGAACCAGAGGGCCCCGCAGCCGTCGATCTTCGCGGCGAGCGCAGGGTCGTCTGCGAGCTCGGGCTCGCCCGCGTTGAAGGGCAGGGCGACCGCAACCAGAGCGCCCGCCGCCTCGTTCATCGCGCGCACGCCCCTCGCTGCGCTCGCCTCAGGCTCAGAGCTCGCCGCGCCGATCACGCCGACCTCGCCGCTCTGCCTCCTCGCCAAGAAGGCCTCCCTCACTTCTAGCGAGCGCGAAGACATCCCGCCGCCCGCGATGACGAGCGAGCCAGAGAGGCCTGTGGGCGAGCTCCCCAAGGAGGAGCAGCTAGCGAGGAACGCGCAGAGCGCGAGGCAGACGAGGCGGCGCATGGGGTTGAGAGTAAGCCCAGGAGACACAGAGGCCAAAGAGAAGGGGCGCGCCCAAATGGGCGCGCCCCTTGTTTCAGTCAGAGCTCAGAGGCTCAGGCGTTCTCGCCCAGGAGCTTCTCGCGCTCCTTAATCTTCTTGAAGCCGAGGTCACGCAGCTTCATCTCTTCAGCGATCAGCTCCTCGCGCTCCTCTGCGAGCTCTGCGAGCTCTTTCTCGAGGATCTTGGCGCGAGAGTCTTTGCCGCGCTCACGCTTGGTGTTGAGCTGCTCTTGGAGCGCGTTCTCGCGGTCGTCGAGGGCGTCGTACTCGGTCAGGAGCTTGGTGATGTTCTTCATCGCCGACTCGGGGCTCTTCTTGTAGTCCTTACCGAGGACGCGCTTCATGGCCTTCCAGAGCTCCTTCGGGCTAGCGCGGTGTACCTGGATGAAGGTCTTCAAGTCCCAGGACGACATCACGATGTGCGGGTGACGCTCGTGGTCGAAGAGGACGTAGAAGGGATGGCTGGGCTCCATGACCTCATGGCCAAAGCGGATGCAGTTGAACCAACCCGTGGCGAGCAAGGTGCGCTCTTCAACGAGGGTGCGCTGGAGCAGGTCACCCTCCTTGTTCTTGCAGCCTTCGCAATCACGGAGGATCAGCAGGGGCCGGGGGTCGTCACCGCGCAGCTCTTTGAGCGCGGCTTGGAGCTCCAAGCTCTTCTCTGCCTTGACCGTCGGTGCCTGCCAGTCAGCTTGCAGGCGTGCGCTGCTCGTCTTTCCTCTCGTCCAACTGGACGTTCCGGAGTTGGTGCCGTTCCCGCCGGGAAGGCTCGGGCCTGAGAAGCCCGCGCCGCCGCCGAAGGAGGCACCGCCTCCACCACATCACTGAGGAGCTGCGCCAGCGGGGGCGCCCAAGAGGAAGAGGGCGAGCGCCAGCGCGCCGCCACTGAGTGTCTTATGCCACATAGTGTTCGTCTGGAGAGATTCCTGATTGAGAGAGGCCGGAGAGCGAAGATCCGTCCTCAACAGCGAACTCCAGTGTAGGTGCTTAGGCGCGTTACTACATGTTTCCGCTCGTTTGGGATAACTGTCCCCCCCTCGTCCTAGGGCTAAGAATGCCGCTCGTCTGCGGCTGCGATGTCAGTAAACACCTGAAGTAAAGCAGCTTACAACCACCCCCTATGAGCTCATTGGGCGTTCCTACCTGCGCACGAGCTAGGGCTCAAAATGCGCCTCAGGGCGAGTCCGACGTCTCTCTCCGGCGATGGCGGCTGAGGCCAAAATCCGAGCATGGAGCCCCTTCAATAGGCAGCTCGAGTTGGATGACGACTCGGAGCTCGCCGGGGTCACCTAAGCCAAGAGCCACCATGCCAAGAGCGCGGCGAGCAGCAAGAGCAACACAGACCACACGAGAGGAGGCCCGCCTCTAGGCTCCGAGGCAGGCTCCGCCTCTTCACCGGCTCTCTCGAGGCCTCCAAACAGCGGCTCAACGAGCGCGTCTCTCTGTCTTTGCTCTTGGGTCCTCTCCTCCGAGCTCATGAACACATGATCACAGCCCAGAGCAGGCCATCCAAGACTCAAGCGCTCTCGCCGTATACTCCTCGCTGATGAGCCTCTCGTACGAGTTCCGCGACGACAGCCTCCTTGAGCTGGCGCTCACCCACTCTTCAACGCGGAGGGGCGAGGACAATGAGCGCTTAGAGTTCCTCGGCGACGCGGTCCTAGACCTAGTGATCGTGGAGGCCCTCTACGCTGACGAGGCGCGCTACGCGGAGGGGCCCATGACGGAGATGAAGTCTGCCGTCGTCTCAAGGCGCAGCCTCGCTGAGGCCGCGAGCGAGCTGGGCTTGCACACGCGCGCGCACCTCGGGCAAGGGCTGAAGGCTGAGACTCTGCCACGCTCGGTCCTCGCCAACCTCTACGAGGCGGTCTTAGGGGCGGTGTACTTAGACGCTGGGCTTGAGGCCGCGCGCAGTTTTGTCCTAGAGACCCTCAGCGGAGAGCTGGAGCGCGCGCGCGAGAAGCCCAGGGCGCACAACCCAAAGCAGACCTTGCAGATCTACACCCAACGCCTTTACGGGACGCCTCCGGACTATGTCCTGCTCGAAGATCGCGGCAGCGCGCACGCGCGCGCGTTCCTAGTGGCCGCGGAGTTTGGCGGCGAACGCTACGCCCCGGCGTGGGGGCGGACCTTAAAGGAGGCAGAGCAGTGGGCCGCACACGAAGCCCTGCTCGTGGTGGACCCCGCGCCTGGAGAGGACGATTGAGCGGGGTCGTTGAAGCGACGGAGGGGGCTGAAGAGCTGCGGGTCCTAGCAGAGAGCGTCGGAGGCTTAGACCTCTTCGACGAGCTCATGACCTCTCTGCGCCCAAAGAGCGAGGTCTCCATCGGCGGGCTCTGGGGCTCTGCGCAGGCCTTAGCGCTCGCACGGCTCGCGGCTCGCAGCGAGCGCACTTGGATCGCCCTGGTGTCTACAGACGCGGAGGCGCGGATCTTCTCGGATGACCTCGCGCTGTTCGGCGCAGACCGAGCGCTCCTGCCCTCGGCGGGGAGCGACCCGAAGCGGCCTGAGGTCGAGGCGCTGCGCAAGCGAATGGAGATCGGTCGAAGGCTCGCACAGGGTGACGCACCGAAGATCATCGTCGCGTCACTCCAGGGGATCTTCACCCCCCTGGCCTCCATCGAGCAGATGGAGCGCGACCTCCTCTCTCTCAAGGTCGGAGATGAGCTCGACCTCGCGCGCCTGCAAGAGCGGCTCGCTGGGCGCGGCCACGCGAGACAGCCTCTCGTCGAGCGCCCAGGAGAGTTCAGCGTCCGCGGCGACGTCCTCGACCTCTGGCTACATGCCAGCGCCGAGCCGCTTCGGATTGAGCTCTTCGATGAGGAGATCGAGTCCTTACGCTCGTTCGACCCCGAGAACCAGCGCAGCACTCAGACCCATACAGAGGTCGAGCTGTGCATGACCGACGCGGCCTCCGGGGATGATGACGGCGTGCTCCCCTTCAAGCTCACGAAGAAGGACACCTGCTTGGTCGAGGTCGAGCCTCTGCGCCTCGAAGATCACATCCAGACCTTGAGCGTGCAGACACCCGACTACGGGAAGGCGCACATGCAGCTAGAGGCCTGGGCTGAGTCGCGGCCTCGTGTCGCCTTGCAGAGCCTCCCAGGTGATCACCACACCCTCCAGACCTTCTCTGTCCAAGGGCTCTCTGTTGGGACGAAGGCAGCGCCTAGCGCGCTCGCCGAGGAGCTCGAGCGCGGCGGGCGAGTCGTTGTTCTGTGTCAGAACGAAGCGGAGAGGCACCGCTTCGCCAAGGTCCTCGAAGAGTCCGGCGGTGTCCCTGGGCTGGAGCTAGGGGTCGGCAGCCTCGGGCGCGGCTTCCGGCTGCCGGCGCCTTCGGACGGGCTCCTCGTCGTCAACCACAGGGAGCTCGTCGGGCTCGTCGGCAGGCAGCGATCTAAGGCTCACAAGCGCACCCACGGGACGCGCGCGCTTCGGTCCTTCTTTGAGCTGAAGATCGGTGACCTCGTCGTGCACGCCGTCCATGGGCTCGCGCGCTTCGAGGGCCTCGCGAGGCTCGAGCGGGGCGGCGGAGAGGAGGAGCACTTGCACCTCATCTTCGCGGACGAGGTCAGCCTGTACGTCCCGGCCGCACGCATCGACGTGGTCCAGCGCTACATCGGCTCTGGCGCTGCGCCGACCCTCGACAAGATCGGTGGGCAGACCTTCCGCAAGCGAAAGGAGCGCGTGCAGAAGGCGCTCGTAGACCTCGCGACCGATCTGCTGGAGGTCCAAGCTCGCCGAGAGACGGAGCGACGCAGCCCGTGGCAGACAGACTCCGAGCTCTTGGGAGACCTCCTCGGCTCCTTCCCATACGAGGACACTCCTGATCAAGCAAAGACCGACGCTGAGCTCGCCAAGGACCTCTCCTCGGACAAGGTCATGGATCGCCTGCTCTGCGGAGACGTCGGCTTTGGAAAGACCGAGCTCGCAGTGCGCGCGGCCTTTCGGGTCGTGAGCGGCGGCGGGCAAGTCGCCATCCTCGTCCCGACGACAGTACTCGCGCAGCAACACTTCGAGACCTTCAGCGAGCGCTACGCCGACTTCCCCGTGAAGGTCGGAGTGATCTCTCGCTACTCAAAACCAGCGGATGCACGAGAGACACTCAAGCTCGCCAGTGAAGGCAAAGTGGATGTACTCATCGGGACGCACAGGCTGCTCTCAAAGGACGTCGACCTGCCCAAGCTCGGCCTGCTCATCATCGATGAGGAGCAACGATTCGGGGTCACCCACAAGGAGCACTTTAAGGCGCTCAGGGCGAAGGTGGACGTGCTCACGCTCACGGCGACGCCTATCCCCCGCACCCTGCACATGTCGATCTCAGGGGTCCGCGACATCTCTGCTCTGACCGCCCCCCCTACCGGGCGGAAGGAGATCTCTACGAAGCTAGGCTACCTCCAAGACACCGACGCCGTGCGCGAAGCGATCCTCAGAGAGCGCAACCGCGGCGGGCAAGTCTTCGTCCTGCACAACCGCGTGAAGACGATCGAGGCCGCCGCACGAGAGCTCGCAGCGCTCGTGCCCGAGTGCTCATTCGCGATCGGTCATGGGCAGATGAGCGGCCGTGAGCTGCGCGAGGTCATGGAGACCTTCATGCGCGGTGAGGTCGACGTCCTCGTCGCGACCACGATCATCGAGAGCGGCATCGACATCCCTGCAGCGGGCACGATCATCGTCCAGAGCGCGAACATGTTCGGCCTCAGCGAGCTGCACCAGCTCCGAGGACGCGTCGCCCGTGCTGGGCAGAGCGGCTACTGTCTCCTCCTCGTCGACAAGCACAAGCCCCTGCGAGAGGCTGCGCGTGATCGCTTGAAAGCGCTCGAGGAGCTCTCCCAGCTCGGCGCAGGGTTTGCGATCAGCATGAAAGACCTCGAGATCCGTGGCGCGGGCAACATCCTCGGGCCAGAGCAGTCAGGGCACATCTCCGCAGTCGGCTACGACCTCTATTGCCGACTGCTGCGCGGGACGATCGACCGCATCCAAGAGGGAGTCAACCTCGAAGACCTCGCCAAGACAGAGCTCCTCGACCCGGGCGTCGACCTGCTCCTGGGGCTCGACGCGTACCTCCCAGAAGAGTGGGAGCCTGACGCGGAGCGCAGGCTTGAGCTCTTGCGGGAGCTCTCCTCAGTCCAAGACAGCGCAGACAGGGAGGCCGCTGAGGCCATGCTCTCTGACCGTTTCGGGCGAATCCCAAGCGAGGTGATCAACATCCTGCGGACCTATGAGTTGCGCGCGCGTCTTGAGAGCCACGGAGTCACAGGGCTCTCTTGGAAGGAGGATCGCTACCAGCTCGAGTACCGCGATCGGGTCAGTATCGAGGCTTGGATCGGTCACTCAGAGGCTGAGCTCAGGCCGATCCGGCATGGGCTCGCGCACCTGATGCTGCCGGACTACGTCTCGGGACCTACAGAGGCTCTGAGTTGGCTCGAGTCCTTACTTTAAGAAGAGCAACTGTGCCCGATGAAGGCGCCAATTGACTGGTGCGGGGAGCTAGAATCACGGCATGCAAATCGTCTCCCTCGTCCTCTCATTTGCGCCCGTTGTTCCCATGACCCAAGACGGGCAGCTGGAGCTCGTCGACCGTGTAGAGGTCATCGTCAACGATGAGATTCTGACGTATAGGCAGGTCATGGTGAGCGCTGTACGCAGGATCCCCGACGGCATCAAGCCGACCCCCACCCAGCTCGCCGAGCTGCATCGGCAGGTTGGGAAGGACCTCATCGACGAGCGCTTGAAGGTCCAAGGTGGGATCGACATGGGCTTCGAGGAGGAGGCCGTTCAGCGGATCGTGACCAGCAACACCTTGCGCAGGGTGAGCAGCGCTGGAGGCGTCGTTGAGATGGCAGATGAGCTTGATGGCAGCGGACTCTCTCTCACAGAGCAGGAGAGCGACCTCAGGCGCAAGCTGTACAGCTTCAGCTGGGAGCGCGCGATCACAGGCGTGAACGTTGGAGTCGCAGGCCGCACATACAGAGACCGCTATGTCAGGCCGGGGCAGCTCAAGCTCCGCTATGAGCTCTTTGAGGAGGGCCAGCCTGGGGCAGAAGCGATCCAAGGATCGTCAGCGAAGTACCACTTACAAGAGCTTCTCTTCCCCATCCCCCAAGGAGAAGCCGAGGGCGAGAGCACCAAGCTGCGCGCTGAAGAGGTCCGCCGGACCCTCCTAGAGGGTCTAGAGTTCACCGCTGCCGTCCGTGGCTCTTCAACTTCGCCTGAGAACGACGGCATGCTGCCCCCCCTCACCGTTGAGCAGCTCTCACGCAACGGAGGCCCAGAGGCTGCCGCGTTTGCCATCACCGCTAAGGTGGGTGACATCTCCCGCCCGATGCCCATCCTCAGAGGTCGCAACCTCTTAGGGTGGCGCATCATGAAGCTCCTAGACACGGACGCTCCCCTGCTGCCGCTCTTTGAGCTGCCCAGGACCCAGGCCCTGCTCCGGAGCACGATTCAGTCCGAAAAGGACGACTATCTGCGCAGCGAGGGCCTCAAGGGGCTCAATCAGGGGGCATATATCTGGTTCACAGGGGCTCCGCAGGAGTGATCCTGGCAATCCGTGGGTAGGTAGCTCGCTGAGGGCGGATATACTCTGAACCTGCCCGTAGTCGGCGCGTTGAGGTCTCTACGGCCCCTCCCGCGGCCCTCAGCGGGGCCCCGAAGCCAGCCCTCACACTCTGTGAGCGCCTCTTCCGGGCGATCCCTTCATACAGCGAACACTCGCCAGCCACCTCCATCTCCATGAGCGAAGACTTCTCAAACATCCAAATTGAGACCACTCTGCCCAAGTCCTGGGAAGAGGAAGTCACCTTCAACGACATGCTCTACGAGTGGATGGAGCGATCCCCTTGGTTCATCCTCTCGATCGCCATCCACGGCATCGCGGTCCTCGTCATGATCCTGATCCCTTGGCACCTCTTCGGCGGTGAGGAGGAGAAGGTGATTGAGGCTGAGATCGCCCAGGCTCCTGAGGAGGTGTTCGAGGACCCGCCGGAGGAAGAGATCGAGGAGATCGAAGAGGAGGAGCCCATTGAGGAGCCCATCCTCAAGGACGCTGAGGTCTCCGACCACAACGAGACGGACGATGATCAGCCCTTCGAGTCCTCTGAGGGTGATCCCGACTTCCTGAGCGACTCCCCCTTCGACGACAAGAACTTCAACAGCGTCATCGGTATCGGCGGCGGCGCCGGCGGCAAGTTTGGCGGTCGCTTCGGCGGCAACCGCAACCTGCGCGCTGGTGGACGCGGGACCGAGCAGGCCCTGAAAGATGGCCTCGAGTGGCTCGCCAACCACCAAGACCAAGACGGGAAGTGGGACACCGACGAGTTCATGAAGCACGACCCGGCCTCCGACAAGTGTGACGGGCCGGGGCAAGGTGAGCACGACGTCGGCGTCACAGGACTCTCCCTCCTAGCCTTCCTTGGTGATGGGCACACCACCCGCCATGGCCAGTACAAGGAGAAGGTCTCAGCTGGGATCCAGTGGCTGCGACAACAGCAGGACTACGAGACAGGTCTCTTCGGCGAGAAGCTCGGCCACACCTACATGTACAGCCACTCCATCGCCTCTCTCGCGATGTGTGAGGCCTACTACTTCTCGAAGAACCCGATCCTGAAGGGCACCACTCAGAAGGCCGTCAACTTCATCTCTCGGGCCCGTAACCCTTACGGAGCATGGCGCTACGAGTCACCCCCGAACGGCGAGCAAGACACGTCTGTCACAGGGTGGATGGTGTTCGCGACCAAGGCAGCCGAGGACGGCGGCCTGAAGATCGACTCAGCCTCCTATGAGGGCGCTGCCCTCTGGCTGGACGAGGCGACCGAGACAGCCACCGGGCGTGTCGGTTACGACGCGGAGGGGACCCCCTCTTCGCGAGTCACGGGGACCAACGACCACTTCCCCACTGACCGCACCGAGTGCATGACCGCTGTAGGCCTCCTGAGCCGCTTCTTCCTGGGGCAAGACCCGAAGGAGCACCCGATCATGGAGAAGCACGCAGACCTGCTCCTGAAGTCCCTCCCCGAGTGGGACCCGGACGGTCTCTCCAACGACATGTACTACTGGTACTACGGCTCCTACGCGATGTTCCAGATGGGCAAGCACCACTGGGAGAACTGGAACAAGGCAATGAAGAAGGCCGTGCTCGACTCACAGCGTAAGGACGGCTCCTCTAAGGGCTCTTGGGACCCGATCGGCCCATGGGGCTACTCCGGCGGCCGCGTCTACTCGACCGCGCTCGGAGTCCTCTGCCTCGAGGTCTACTTCCGCTACTCATCGCTCCTCGGCGCACGCTGAGCAGCAACTCAAACGACGAGACGGCGCGCCGGGCCTCAGCCTGGCGCGCCGTCTCTCTTTAGCCTCGAGCCTTCATGCGTAGGCTCCGCACAAGCGCGAGCCATAGACATCGGGGCCGAGCCCGTTTCAGGCTCGGCCCCGGCTGAGAGCGAAGACTTGTTCGGATCTCAGGCTGCCGGATCCTCGACGATCGCGTGGACGCGAGTGTCGCCGAGGTCCCAGGCGAAGCCATTCTCAATGGCGCCGTCGTCGCCAGGGATGAGCACTCGGAAGGGCCTCTCTCCGTCAAGCGCGCAGCCCAGTCGCTCGAGCTCTCGCTCGGACATCCGCAGCTCGCGGCGGTGAGTCATCAGCTCAGCTTGGAGAGAAGCGAGGCGGGGGTGATCTTTAGCGCGGCGCTTAAAGACACGTGCCGTGTTCTCTAGACGTAAGATCTCGTCGCGGCGCTCGCGGACCTCACGCTGGATAGAACGCAGGAGGGGGATGAGCTCGTCGGCTCCCTGGTAGCTGTAGGCTTTGTTCATCGTTGTCGTCCTTCGCTGAGGGGCGCAGATTACGCCCACATTGACTCTGAGCGGGAAAGGGTGAATCAACCGAAGGAGAGAAGCCCAGATTCCTGCATGGGCGGCTCTGCCCCTGGTTAACACCCCCCTTAAGGGGCTCAAGAGCCGTTTCCTTGTGGCCGGATTCCCGCTCTGCCGTTATTGTTTTCGGCCCTTACTGCGTGAACTTCAGCGTTCTCTAGCTGTTATCCGCTGAGACTGCAGCAAGCGAGCAAACCTCATGTCATCAGAGTCAAGAGAGCCCAAGGCCCGCAGGGTAGAGATCACACGCCGCGAGGAGTTCTCTGCCTCTCATCGCCTCCACGACCCCAGCCTGAGCGATGAAGAGAACGTCGCCTTATACGGCCCCTGCAACAACCTTCATGGCCACGGTCACAACTATGCCCTAGAGGTCTGCCTCATCGGCGAGGTGCCGCAGAGCGGCATGGTGATGGACCTCAACGTTCTTCAGGGAATCCTGTGCGAGGAGATCATCTCAAAGGTCGACCACAAGCACCTCAACCACGACGTGGACTTCCTACAGGGCCTCGTGACGACAGCTGAGAACCTCGCGATCGCGTTCTTTGAGCGCCTCGAGCCCCGCATCAACGACCACCCTGGCTGCGAGCTCTCTTGTGTCCGCGTCTACGAGAGCGCAGCCAACTTCGCCGAGTATCGAAAGGTGTAGGCGAGGTCGCTGACGCGGCCCACCTCTGCATGATGATGCGAGGGGTTCAAAAGCAGAACTCCTCCAACATGACCTCGTGCCTCTTAGGGATCTTCCGCTCCGATCCGCGCACGCACTCTGAGTTCCTAGACCTCGTCAGAAACAAGCTCCGCTTGGCTCTACGCCGGCGGCGCGACGTCGAGGTCTGTGACCTCATCGCCAGCAGCTGCTGCCCCGAAGATCACCTCGGCGACCTCTTCGACCGTGTTCATGGAGGCGCGGTCCCAGTCCCCCTCGACGTCGTCAAAGATTGTGGTGTCGGTCGCGCCCGGGTAGACGGTGACGACGCGCACCCCCTTCTCTGCGAGGTCGAGACGGAGCGCATCGCCGAACCCCTTGAGCCCATACTTGCTAGCGCAGTAGGCAGTGTTGCCTGGGAAGCCTCGCTTCGCTGCGCCAGAGGCGACGTTGATGATGACCGGCCGCTCGCCCTCCTCGAGCGCGTTCAAAGACTCCTGGGTCACGTAGTAAGCCCCAGTGAGGTTCACATCGATCATCTTGCTCCACGCCTTGTGACCCATCTTCTCGAAGGGGATCACATCAAAGACACCAGCGTTGTTGACCAGCACATCGATAGGACCGCCAGTGAACTCGGTAGCGCGCCAGACTGCGGCCTCAACAGAGCCGAGGTCTGTGACATTCATCTGAGCTGCGAGACCCTTCCCGCCTGCAGCTTCGATCTCAGCGACGACCTCATCAAGCTCTCCCGAGGTCCTCGCCGCGACCACGACATGAGCGCCCTCTCGGGCGAAGCGAAGGGCTGCAGCGCGGCCGATACCGCGCCCGCCACCGGTGATGAGGACTCTTTTTGCTGTCATGGCTCTTGGTCTCCTCTCTGAGGTTGCCGCCATCCTACAGATGCCTCCCCCTATCCCCACAGAGCAAGGCGCTGAACTTCGCCGATGGTCGAGGACGCGGGGCCCCAGGTCGGTAGAATCCCCGCCATGTCCTGGACTGACCTAGGCGCACAGTTTTGCTTCGTGCTCGGCTTCGGCGTGCTCTTTGCGCTGGCCTTCGTGCATCCGGCCCCCGTCGGCAAGCCCTTCTATCGGATGATGGCGGGGACCGCCGCGCTCTCGCTCGGGGTCGGCACCTCGCTACCCCCACTCGCTGAGACCCGCCCTTGGGGTGACCCAGACCTGATCCTAGGTTGGGTCTCGACCGCAGCAGCGCTCTCCTGCATGCGGCAGCCGCTCAGAAAGTCCTGGTGGGTCGGGCTCATCGCAGCCCTCGCCGCCGCCGGATATGCGACCAGCCTCACGGTCCCAGTCGGCGTCCTGCAGGCAACGGCCCTGACGACCGGGGTCGTCGCTGGGTCGGTTGGGCTCGCGATGGTCCTCGGGCACTGGTACCTCACCGTTCCGAAGCTCAAGGTCGAGCACCTCATCCGACTCAACAAGGTCTGCAAGTGGTGCATGGCTGCTTCTCTCGTGCTAGTAGCGCTCACCTGCCTCGTCTACAAAGAGCAGATCATCGCTGCAGACGCGCGGCCGCTGTTCGGTCCTTGGGGTTGGTTCTTTCTTGGCACCCGGCTCACAGTAGGGCTCGTCCTCCCGATGGTGTTCGCCTATATGGTGGACGGGTCCTTAAAGCTCGGTAACACCCGCTCCGCCACGGGGATCCTCTACGCCTCTACGGTCCTCGTCCTGATCGGCGCGGCGATCTCTATCTCTCTACAGCAGTCTTACGGGGTCCCACTGTGACCTCTCTCCTCTGATGAGCGCCCCCCAGGAATCTACGACGCCGACGAGCACCAAGAAGCTCTCGGTCCGCATCGCCTGCGAGTGCGGCTACTTCACACAGACGAAGGTCCTCCCTGGCGAGACCACCGCTAGGACTCTCCCTTGCGAGCACTGCGGCGCTGAGCTCACCCTCAGCGGGCTCGAGGCAGAGACTCCTGCCATCGACGGATCCGGGGGCATCTGGTCGTGCGCCGTCTGTGGGCACCCTGAGCTCTTCACGCGTCGAGACCTGCCTCAGAAGATTGGCGTCAGCGTCGTCATCATCGCGGCGATCCTCGCCCCCTGGACCAACTATCTCAGCCTCGTCGCCGCGGCGCTCATTGACTGCGCGCTGTACTTCCTCATGCCTAGCGTCGCCACATGCTACGTCTGTCTCTCAGAGCACCGCGGGTATGGGCCAGCGCCCACCCACCCGCGATACGACCCTGAGATCGCAGACCGCGTCCGCTTCGGCGACAAAGCCGTCATGGGAGTGCCGATGCGTGAAGGCGGGACGGCGAACGCGCCTGAGCCCCACCACTGAGCGCGCCTCAGGTTCAGAAGCTGAGCGACATCCCGACACCCCACCAGGTGATGTCGTCAGAGTCGTCGAAGCCGTCCCGGCTCTCCTTAAGCTGGCCGAGGTGAAACTTCATGTCGTGCTCGTGGACGTAGTAGTTGAGACCTACGTAGAGGTTCTTGCGGTCGTAGTCCGCATCAGCGGGGTCGCCGGTGTTCGTAAAGCCCGCGCCGCGGACGTCGTCGAAGTCTTCCCAGCGGACCGCGAGCTCCACCAGATCAGGGATGAACATGTATGAGCCTGTGAGGCTGACCGGGTGCGTACCGCCGCGCCGTTCGCCCCAGATAAAGCTCCCCGGGTCCGGAGACCAGGGCCCGACACCTGCCTCGCTGTCATAGTCATTACCGTAGCCGAGCCACTCCATAGACAAGCTGTAGCGGCCGCCCACATAGTGAAGCTCAAGCGCGCGCGCGATCCCGCAGCCGAGTGCATCCTCATTCGAGACCGCAGCGGCACCCCAAAAGCGCGACTTGAAATCTGAGCGGAGCGCACCCTCCCAAGGGAGCGCTCCAAGGCCAGTAAAGTCATAGGTGAAGCGGAGGGTGGCGAGGTGCTCTGAAGGGTCCAAGACCCCGTCCTGCACCGCTGCGGCCCAACCCAAATCCCCGTATGTCCCCTCTGCGCTGATGCCAGGTGAACGCACGCTGTAGAAGAGGCCGTTGCGAGTGCGCGCAGGGAAGAGCAAGCGGTCGCTATCGAGCAGACCGCTCGTGAGGAAGGGAGCGCGGAATCGCCCCATGGTCACCTTCGCGTCGATGTCATCGTCAAAGGCGGAGTCGTGTGAGATCCAAGCGTCCTGCAAGCTGAGCTGGGAGTTCAGCGCGTCGACGTCGACCCTCCAAGAGAAGTCCCTGATCCCGCCCCTCATCCGCAGGCGCGCGTGATCAATGTCGGTCCCTTGCTCGGAGTTCGTGACTGGTGATCCATCTGTAGCGTCCAAGCGCGTCGCGCGCAGGAAGCCATCGATCTCGACGCTCCCAGCGTCATCGTTGGACATCAGCGAGAGCGCTCTAGAGAGCTCCTCCGGGGTCAGCTGCTCAGGTCCGGAGGGGAGCTCAGCGGCGGGCGGGAAAGTCAGGATGAGTGCGCAGGTCCAGGAGAGTGTCATGATCGCAGCGGGTGAGGGCTCGTGAGGTGCCTGGAGGTCTTGAGAGGTAGCTTCATCTGTATGGGGAGTGAAGCGAGTCTGTCAGAAAGAGAAGGTGACGCCTGCTTGGAGGAGGGTGCTCGAATCTGCGGCGCCCTCCTCATCTACGCGTCCTAGCTCAACGCACCAGCGCGAAGAGCGGGTCTGTTGATAGCGGGTCACGGCGAGCGTGACCCGCTCTTGGAGCTCATCGTCTTCGAGGCGGACGCCTGCCTCTACCCTCGGCGCGACCATGCATGTCATGGACGCGCTCCACGGGCTAGAGTCTCCAACGCTCGCGTCGTTATCGAGGATCTCGAAGGCAGCTGACATGTCCGCGTAGGTCCAGAAGGCCTCAAAAGCCGCCCTGCGGCCTCCGACGAAGCTGCTGTCATCCTGGAATGCGCCCGCGACGGTCAAGGTGGGAGTCTCTGGGGCGCCCCAGGCCCCCTCTGTGGTCTCTACGACGCCGCCACCGATGAGGTGGACAGCCACGCGAGCAGTGCTCGTGAGCCCTTCAGCGCCGCCGTTGGAGCCGTCTTGCACAGAGAGCCACCAGTCCAAGCGCTGTCCACGGCCTGAGAGCTGGACGCCATCCATCCAGCCGGAGGTCTCCCCGACGAGGCTTCGATCCAGGAAGACCAGGCGCTCGCGTTCGATCAAACGACTGCGCGTCAGCGGTGTCTCGAACCGCCCGAAGAGCGCCCTGAACCCTCCGATGTCCGCGCCTAGGTGCGCGTCGAGGAAGTCAGGAGCGTCACCTGCGGTCTCGAGCTCCAATTGAACGAAGGCGTCCCTTGTAGGGACGAAGAGACGCACTCGTGCTGCATCAAGCGAGAGCGGGTCCGCGCTGTCCTGTGTGCCCATGCGCGCACCGAAGAAGCCCGAGAGCGCGGGCTCGTCGCCCACGCCGCCAGTCACTGGCTGAGCTACGCCGACGAGGGCTAAGGAGAGGAGCGCGGTGCTGATCATGGTGAGGTGTGAGACTGTGTGGCAGCCAGACCCCGTCGCTGCGCGCGCGGCCGGCAGCTCACGCGACCTAGAAGCTGACGAGGAAGCCAGCGGAGATCCGCTGATCTTCAGAGCCGTCCGCGTCGTAGTCGTCACCGTCGTCGAACTGCAAGGTCCACTTGCAGTTATGCCCAGAGACATAACGGCTCACTGCGATGCTCGTCGCGGAGTCTGCCCCGTCATCGGGGTCCTCTGTACGGAGTCCGACCTCGTACTGGGTGCTGATCGCGTAGGTCGCAGCGAGGGTCACTGGGCTCCCAGTCTCTGCGTCAACGAGCTCGAGGTGCGCCCAGAAGGGGCCATTAGCCCACGTGCCCTCGATGTAAGTCGTGTCTCCGCTGCTCCCGCTGTCTAGGGCGACCGCGAGAGAGAGGTTGGTCGTGCCGAGGGAGTCATATGAGCCTTCGCAGTCCCGATGCGCAGAGCCCATCACGTCGAAGGTCACGCGCGCGTGAAAGTCTTCGTCATCGTCGTTCGGATCTGCAGGAAGGCCCTCGTCGTCCATCACGGCGAGCGCCCAGCCGAAGCTGTCGAAGGTCCCGGAGGCCATGAGGCCCGTCTGCCGCAGGCCTCCCCCCCCGAAGCCGGTGCGATCCATGAAGAACTGATGCGACTCGGTCACGAGGTGGCTCGAGGTCGTGGGGGCGCGGAACTGCCCAAAGGTCCAACCGACGCCCGCGTAGCTCGCGGTAGCGTAGGCGTCACGGAGTCCGACGCTGCTCGTGGGGTCGTCGTAATCGACCGAGATTACGTAGCCATAGTCGTTGAACTCCCCTCCGACTTGGACGCGGTTCCTGCCGACAGCGAAGTTACCTGCGAAGTCGTTGTATGAGGCCTCTAGCCAACCATCGATCGTGGGGCCCTCTGCGGGACGCGTGAGCGCCATGAGGGAGACCGGGTCAGGCTCGGCCGCAGCAGCGACGGCGGAGGCAGTAACGCTGATGAGAGGGAGCAGAGAGAGCGCGGAGAGTGTCGGGTGAGTCATGGTGGGTATGTCGCTCGGGACGGCGGTGCAACGGAGGGGATGCGAGCCCCTCAAGTGCGGATGATGCGCCTTATGCGGCCCTAAATGAAGGATCTTGAGAGGGAATCTCTGAGATGCACGCTCCTAGTACTCCGAAAAAAGAACGGAGCCCGACGCAAAGCGCCGGGCTCCGTAAGTGCTCTCTCCCTTTGCTTACGCAGAGGGAAATCTTTGGTAGTCGTTTAGAAGCCAACGATGCAGCCGACCATCAGGTCCTGGTCGTCGTTCTGCTGGAAAGTCCAACGTGCGCCGTCACAGTTCCAGGTCAGAGCGGCATCCATCGTGGTGTCGTTGCCGTCATCGTGATCGGTGTGACGGAGGCCGAGGGTGATGTCATCGTTGATGTCATAGGCCGCGACGTAGACCGCGGCGCTGTCGCCACCGCCGGAGTCATCGTCACCCATAGTCGCCGAGAGGCTGAAGGGACCATTCGAGAGGTGCGCCTCGACCCAGTCGCCGATCGCGGTGGTCTCACCCACAGAGTAGGCGAGGGAGAGGTTCATGCCGTCTCCGCTCAGGACGTCGTAGGTGAAGCGACCGGTGAAGTTCTGGTCGCTCCCGAGGTGGATGTTCCAGCCGACGCCGCCTGAGTTGCCTGTCGCCATGATGCCGGTCGTGCGGCCGCCGCCGACCTCAGCTCCTCTCGCGCCGAGGGCGCTGCGATCCATGAAGTGCATCTCGCCCTCGTTCTCGAGGTGGTTCGTGGTCGTGGGACGACGGAAGACCCCCATGGTCCAGTCCATGCTGCCCTTGCTGAAGGTGATGTAAGCGTCATCACCCTCGGAGGCCTCGTCATCTAGGCTGACGTGGTAGCCGAAGCCACCGCCAGAGCCTGAGGCTGTGATACGAGAGCGGCCGGTGCCCCAAACCTCTGCCTCGGTGTCGTACGTGGCTTCGAGGTATCCCCCAATGCTGAGGCCGTCGCCAAAGTTCAGGGAGGAAGAGAGCTTGCTGAGTTCGCTGTCCAGCCCAGACCAGTCGGGGCCTTCGTTTGCGCTTGCAGTGCCCGCCGCCACGGAAGCGACGAGAGCAGAGAGAACGAGCGTTTTCATGTTCGTATGTGTGACTCCAGAGAGGGTGGGAAAGGGTGCCTTTCAGGCGCGGGAATCATGCCGCGCGAACCATTCGGAAGAAAGGTTGAGCAGGGAGATTCCGTTCAGAATCAGCTCTGAGGGCATAAGAGCACAGTTTTTGGATTTGCATGCCCCCCCACCGCAGCTACGAAAGAGCGGGGCCCGGCGACGCGCGCCGAGCCCCGCTTGTGCTCGATCCTCTGACGACGCGCGCCAGAGGATTTCTTAGGTGGGCTTAGAAGCCGACGAGGCAACCGATGGCCACGCCATCGTTGCCGTCGTTCTGCTGGAAGGTCCAGCGAGCAGCACCGTCACCGTAGGTGACAGCCCAGTCCATCGTCTCGTCAGAGCCGTCGTCCAGATCGGTCGAGCGGATGCCGATGGCCCAAGCGTCGTTGACCGCGTAGGAGGCGGTGATGACCATGGGGCTGTTGCCGCCTTCGTCGCCCATCGTCGCGTGGATCCCGAAGGGACCGCTGGAGACGTTGGCTTCCATCCAGCTGTCGTCGGCAGCGTCGTCCATGGAGTATGCCACGGAGAGGTTGACGCCGTCGCCGCTCATCACGTCATAGGTGATGCGAGCGGAGAGCTCGTTGCCGTTACCGACGTGGATGTGATAGCCGAGGGCGTCCATGCTGCCGCTCGCCATGAGACCGGAGGAGCGAACTCCCTGGCCACCGATGTTGTCGCGGTCCATGAAGTGCATCTCGGACTCGCAAGCGAGGTGGTTGCTGTTGAGGGGGGCACGGAAGTTACCCATGGTCCAGCCGATGCCGCCCATGGTGAAGGTGATGTAGGCGTCGTCGCCCTCAGAACCTTCGGAGTCGATGCTGGCGTGGTAGCCGTAACCGCCGTGATCACCGGAGACGGTGATACGGGAGCGGTTGGTGCCCCAGACTTCAGCATCAGTGTCGTAAGCGGCCTCGAGGTAGCCACCAATGGAGGGGTGGTTATCAAGAGCCGTGGTAAGAGAGTTGAGCTCGGCGTCGAGGCCGGCCCAGTCGCTTTCAGAAGCGTTGGTGGTGCCCACTGCCACCGTCGCGGCGAGGGCTGAGAGAACAAGCTTGTTCATTTGAGGTATCACTCCAAACAGAGAGACCACAGAGAGAAAGGGTTTGGGGGATCTAAAGCGCGCGGATCATGCCGCGCCCCTGTCGCCAGGGGAAGAGTCAGCAGGAAAAATTCGAGTCACGGTTGTGACCCGAGATCCTGATCCTCTGATCGCACAAACCATCGGCGCGGACCGTGGTGGTGCGTCCAGGAATCCTGCTCTTCACCCGAAGTTGAGACTCAACTCCAGGTATTAGGGGGGGTTTATACCAGAACGCAAACCTGATTGCCGCCATGAATGGCACTTTTGCGGCAGGCGATCGGGCAGCCAGCGCGCCGGCCTACGAGCCCGACAATCCCCATAAGTCAATTTAGGATATATACTTACGTCCCACGGGCGCTCAACCCTTGCCAACTTGTGCCCTTCTAGCGGCCTAAACCAGAGACTTCTTCGGTGTGTCAGGTTCTGGGACCAGAATGACCCGGAATTCCCACCACTGCACCCAGCAGACCCCCTACCGCCTCTCTCGAGGCGAGAATTTGCCCTTCCAGACGCCCTCCTGCGGATTGCGCCAGCTCACCTAGCCATGCTCCCAGATCAGCAAAAGGCGAGTATCAGGCGGAAAATGGGGTATACGAGCCTCCGTTAGCCGCTCAGGGCTCGTAGCGTCCTCCCCGCTCTTGCTTGCGACGTCCGCGCTGGCGCTTGGCCTCCATCCTGCGCTCTCGCGACGCGCGGGTCGGCTTGGTGGCCCTTCTGGCCTTCTTAGGCTTCAAGGCCTCCCTCAGGGCCTCTGCGAGCCTCAGGCGGGCGTCCTCTAGGTTCCTAGCCTGCTCACGGTGACGCTGCGCTCGGATCAGGAGCTCTCCAGAGTCCGTCAGCCGGCCCTTGAGCGCCTTGAGGAGGAGTTCACGCCTCCAATCCCCCAGGCTGGCGCTCTCCAGCACAGAGAAGCGCAGCTGCACCTGGCTCGCCGTCTTGTTCACCTTTTGCCCCCCAGGCCCCCCAGAGCGCGCGAAGCTGACGCTGAGCTCCCCAGGAGGGATCACGAGGCGGGAGTTGACGCGCAAAGGTTCCATATCTGGTTGAGCGGGAGACAGTATATATAGGGGCTGCCTCAAACCAGACCTGAGCGAACGCTCACCGCAGCACGAAAGAGGTGACGAGCCCCAAGGATCACAGGGGCTCCTCAGGTCTCCTTAGCCGATCGCTTGAACCCCAGAGGGGCGGCTCGGGCGTCCCCTCAAGCGCCCCCAAGAGCTCGAGGACCATTCACTCGAGGACCATGCACTCGAGGACCATGCACTCGAGGACCATGCAATGGAGCGTGTCGTGAAGAGTGGCTCCAGCGCTGCATTGGGGTTCCCAGGCAGAGCTCAAGCTCATCAGGGTCCCTGAGGGCTGCCCCTGGAGGTAGGGAGCGAGGATGGACCCCACCACGTAGCCATTGAGCTCAGGGCATGAGGGGACGCCTATGACGAACTCAAGGGCGACCTCATCGTAGACGGCGACGCTGAAGCCATCCTCACAGAGCCTCAAGGTGATCTCTCCGTCTCCGTTGTACTTCAAGCTCAAGGAGCGCTGTCCTGGCGCGGCTTCCGCGCTGGAGAACATGAGGAGCGCGATAGAAAAGGTGGTGAATGAGCGCTTCAGGGCATGCAGTGCGCTGCGGCTTCCTTCGTGGTTCTTTTGAGCGGTCTGTCTTCGAGTCGAGGTCTTCATGGTCTTCTCCGTGGGTTATGAGCGACCAATGTTTTCGCTTCATCGAGCCCATAGAGAGGACGTCTCTGCTCGGGACAGTTGGGTCAGAAAAACGGGCGGGGCAGGTTCAACCCGCAGCAGCTTCGCCAGCGCGACGCAGGTGCTCGAAGGTGAAGATCCCCGTGTCATGCCCATCTGAGAAGTGGATCGAGAGCGCGTAATGACCCACGAGCTCCACGACTGTGGTGGTCAGATCAGCCGGCACACTCGCGGGGTCGTGGACTCTCCGGCCGGTCACCTCATCGACACAGTTGGCGCATTGACAGACGGAGCGCAGGACCTGAGCGCTCAAGCTCGTCTTCACCCCATCCGCCCACTCGATGTCGACGCGTGACGGATCACTCTTGGTGATGACTAGGGGTGTGTCGGGTCCGCTCATGATCTCCCGTACTGCTCAAGTCCGCTCGGCGGTGGTGGGCGGGACCGGACTTGAACCGGTGACCCCTTGATTTTCAGTCAAGTGCTCTACCAACTGAGCTACCCGCCCGCGGACGCACCTTCCAGGCGCGCAGCGAGGCATGATGCCCACAGAGGCCCCGGGGGTCAATCCGTCAGAGCGGATTCAGTCAGCGCTGAACGGGCCGCCTCGACATCTCGGGCTATCTGCGCCTTCAAGGCGTCTAAGCCATCGAAGCGTCGCTCAGCTCGCAGGTGCGCGACGAACTCGAGCTCGAGATACTCACCATAGAGATCTCCATCGAAGTCGAGCAGCAAGGCCTCCACCTGCGGACGCTCAGGCGGCTCCTCATCCACGGTCGGCCTGTAACCGATGTTCACGACCGCTGCGTAGCGGGCCCTCTCTTGGCTGAGATCCCCCAAAGAGACCCGCTTAGCCTCACATGCATAGACCCCCGTAGGCGGTGAGAGCTCATGCCGCAGGTCTAGGTTGGCTGTCGGGAAGCCAAGCTCCCGCCCGAGGCCCTTCCCTCCGACGACCTCGCCGAGGACCGAGACTCGCCGGCCCAACATGGCCTGAGCGCCTGGGAGGTCGCCGAGCTCCACGGCCTCACGGATAGCGGTGCTAGAGACCGCCCGACCCGAGACGACGACCTTCTCCGAGACTTCCACTGAGTGCCCTAGTTCACGCAAGAGGGCAGGCGTGCCTGCCCGATCGAGTCCAAACTTGCTGTCAAACCCGAGGACGAACTCCCGAGCGCCGAGGCCCTCTACGAGGGTCTCGGAGATGAAGCGCTCTGCGGGGGTGCTGCGGAGCTCCTCGTCGAAGCTCAGCACTAAGGCATGCTCCACCCCTGCGCGCCTAAAGAGCTCGAGACGATGCTCGATGGTCGTCAGGGTGCGAGGCGCTCGACCTAACAGGAGCTCTTTTGGATGACCTGCGAAGGTCACGACGCAGGAGCGCGCACCTACCTCACGTGCGCGCTCGACGTTGTCTGAGAGGATCCGCTGATGCCCGAGGTGGACACCATCGAAGACGCCGATTGAGACGACCGCGCCTTCAGAGAAAGGCTCCGGGAGCTCGCTCCTTGAGCGGGTGATGATCACGGCTAGACGCCGCCTGAGCTCAGGCGGGGCTCTCCTCTCGCTTCTTACGCTCTTGATAGCGCGCGACGAGGTCTTGGAGGACGTGCTTGTTCCGGACCTTGTCAGCAGGCGACATGCGGTCCACAAGGAGCACACCCTCGAGGTGGTCGAACTCGTGCTGAATCACGCGGCTCGTGAAGCCGCTGAACTCCTCTTCGTGCTCCTCACCGTCCAAGCTGAAGAAGCGCACCTTGCAGCGATCCGGCCGGCGAACGTCTGCGTAGACGCCGGGGAAGGAGAGGCAGCCCTCCTCATAGTGTGTCTCGCCGCCATCGCGCTCGAGGATCTCCGGGTTCACGAGGACGCGATCATCTCCCTCTTCACCAGTGGGGTTCATCACGAGGACGCGCGTGCGCACGCCAACTTGGGGCGCGGCTAGGCCGACGCCGTTGCTCGCGTGCATCCTGCGCAACATCGCAGCGGCGAAGGTCGCGAGCTCTTCGTCAAAAGAGGTCACAGCCTCGGCGGGCTTGCGAAGCAGCGGGTCGGGGTAGAGGGTGAGGTCGTACTCGGGGAGCTCTTCAGTCATGGCGTTTCTTTGAGGGAGGAGCCCTCACAGGAGGCCCCCGCTCCAAGCAGGGCCCTTGGCTGTCGTCGGGAGGCGTGTCGCCACCCTGTGCAGTGCAGGATAACCCCTTCGTTGACGCTCTCCCGCGCTGCCCCTATCCTTTTTCGCCCATTCCTGCGCCATGGAGGCTCCTCCGAGCGCAGAGAGCTCGGGCACGGCGGCTCCTTCTGGCCGCCCCAAAGCAAAGTGGTCGACTACTCAAAGCACATCCAGAAGGCCGAAGAGGCCACGCGCAGGCGCAACTACGACTTCGCGATCGAGCTCTATCAGCAGCTCCTAGAGATCGAGCCCGATCAGGGCGACGCTCGGGCGGGGCTACGCAGGGCGCTGAAGCTCCGCGCGGAGCAAAAGAAGGGTGGAAAGCTGTTCGCCAAGATCGGCGGCGCAGGGCCGCTCGCTGCAGCCAAGACCATGGTGAAGGCCAAGCGCTGGGACTCCGCCATCAAGAGCCTGGAGAAGTTCCTCGCTGGGAACCCGCTGGACGTCTCCGCGAACCTGCTGCTCGGGGAATGCTGTGAGAACGCCGAGCACTTCCACTCCGCCTGCGCTGTCTATGAGTTCATCGCTGAGATCGCGCCCAAGAACAGCGAGGGGCTGCGGCGCGCAGGCGCGATGATGTACCGCACGGGTGATCACGTGAGAGCCCTTGAGTTCTATGAGCGAGCGCTTGAGATCGACCCGCGCGACCAAGACGCCATCAAGGCGCGCAAGGACCTCGCCGCAGAGACGGCGCTCTCGCAGGGTCGCTACGAGTCTGTCGGGCACAGCCGCGAGCAGATCAAGGATAAGGAGGAGGCGGCCTCGTTGGAGCGTGGGCAACGCATCCATAAGAGCGAAGACGAGCTCCGAGAAGAGCTGGAGCGCCTCGAGAGCCGCCTCGCCGAGAACGCTTCAGACCCGGACCTGCTCAAAGAGATCGCTGAGCTTTACCGGAAGCTCAAAGACCTCGAAGCAGCGCTCGAGTTCTTGGAGCGAGCGATGGAGTATCGCCGCGACTCCTTTGACCTCGCGAACGAGCACGGCCAGCTCAAGGTGAAGGTGCTCAAGAAGCGCATCGCCAAGGCGGACAAGCTGGAAGACTCTGAGCGCGCGAACAAGATCGAGGCTGAGCTCAAGGCCTTCGAGATCTCCTTCGCCCAGAGCCTGCTGACCTTTAGGCCTAGTGACTCTGGGCTGCGCTTGGAGCTCGCCAAAAAACTCCTGAGGTCGGGAGATCACGACGGAGCGATCTCAGAGCTCCAACAGGTCACAAATGACCCCCGTACGGAGCGTGACGCCCGATTCTTCCTAGGCCAGGCCTTCCACGCGAAGGGCTTCAGCGACCTCGCGCGTAAGGAATTCAAGCAAGCCTTGCAAGACGAGGCCCGTCTTGACGACCGCGGCAAGGAGATCCTGTATAATCTCGCCTCCATCGCAGAGGCGGCTGGCGAGGCCGAGGAGGCCCGCTCTTACTATTCCCAAGTGTTCGAGGTGGATATCTCGTATCGAGACGTCGCCCAGAAGATGGAGAGCTTCAAGTAACCCATGCCCAACACCAAACAAGCAACCAAGGTCGTCAAGCGCGACGAAGCCCGTCGTCTTCACAACAAGGCGATCACCAGTGCCATGCGGACTGCCGTCAAAAGCGTCCTCACAGCAGAGACTCCTGAAGCTGCTAAGGAGGCCCTTCCCAACGCGATGAAGCGGGTCGATAAGGCAGCCAAGAAGAACCTGATCCACGCGAATGCCGCCGCTCGCGTGAAGGGTCAGCTCTCGCGCGCTGCCCGCTAAGGAACCTCGCAGCAATGGGCGGGTCGTTTCAGACCGAAGAGGGGCACTCAAACGAGCGCTTACAACCGCTCCGCGTGCCGATGCGCAAGGAGCACTTGTTCGGCGCCGCGCGAGAGCTCGTCGATGACCTCTCCGAGTGGGAGCTAAGCTCTGCTGACGGGGAGTCCATGACCATGATCTGCACCCTAGCGGGAGGTCTCATGCGAGGCCCTGCTAAGGTCACGATCCAAGTCGAAGGTCCTGAAGACCTCCCCACCTCCACGATCCGGGTCCGCTCAGAGACAGAGAGCGGACTGATGAAGCGCGACAAAGCGAACGTGCAGGAGTTCATGACTCTCTTGCACCGCCGGGTCTGCTGAGACTCATCAGGGTCTGAAAAGTCGACATCCCCGATAGACTTTTCAATATTTTCAACAATTGCTACTTGCTTGGAAACCCCACTTTTTACGGGGTTTACGGCAACCGAATGTGGCCGGCAAAGGGAAGAGTGCGGATGGGTCTAGTTTGTCGATCTAGGCCTTGCCATCACTAGTCTTCTCGGATGGCCGGTCGTCCCACACACCGCCGGCGCCGTCCCCAACTTCTACCCCACTTCGTCCCCGCTCCTCCCGGAGCAGGGAGAGATCCTCTCCGGTTTTTTGAGCCCGGTCTGGCACCTCTCCCCGGCTTAGTCGGTCTAAGGCAGGGGCGGTCGCAGGACCTGGGTGGGAACAGGCCTCCCCCTCAAATATGAGAGAAGGAGACAAGTGAGACCCTGGGTGCTGATCTTTGCGTTCTTAGCGGGTGGCGCAGTCGTGCCCCTGCTGGTGCCCTCAAGCGAGGGCAGGGACACCGTCTCCGCTGCGCTCAGAGACTTTGTCACCCCTTACAACTACAACACGGAAGAGACTCGCCAAAGAAAGGGCAGCATCGGTGAGTCGCGTGAGGGTCGCCCTCTCCTCGTCGAGGACTTCGGAGAGGGCCCTATCAAGATTTATGTGGTCGGTGGCGTCCACGGCGAACCGCCTGCTCTTCGACCGATTGATGAGCTGTCAGCCTTCTTCAGGAAGCCCTCTACAAAGCGCCGGATGACCGTCCGGATGCTCAGAGACCTCAACCCCGACGGTACGGCCAGGGGCCTCTTCTGCAACGCGAGTCAGGTCGACATCGACCGCAACTTCCCCTCCAAGGACTTCACTCCCTCGGCTCGCCATGGAATGAGCCCGCTCTCTGAGCCTGAGGCAAAGGCCTTCTGGGACGACGTCAGGAGCTTCAAGCCTGACCTCGTGGTGGTCCTCCAGTCTGCGCTCGCAGGCCCCTTCCTAGACGGAGACGGCCCCTCTGACGCATATGGCATGCAGTTCGTGCGCGGCGCGGCATCGGCTGACGACCGCTGGACGCTCCTCGGAGACCAAGGCTATGCCTTCTCAGGCTCGATGGGCTCGGCCCTCGGGAAGGACCGCGGCATCCCTGTCCTGAACCTCAGGGTGCGACGCGACCAAGACGCTGACAGCGTACGTGAAGCGATCATCGCGGGCTTCGACGCCCTCGGTGGAAGCTACCCTTGAGCGTCCTCTACAGGAGCTGAGGCGAGGCTCTGCGCGCCCCCTCAACCGCCCGAGCGAGCCTCACGCTGTGCCCTCTTGAGCAGCTCATCACGCTCACGCTCGAAGGCCTCCCGAGACATGCCAGCCTTCTGCGCCCGGGCTATGAGCGCGTTCATCGCGCGCTGATGTTTGGCGCGGGCCTCTGAACCCAGGCCGCCTGAGACCGCTGACAAGCGCGTTAAGGCGACGTCGAAGTCAGCCTCCTGCACAACGCCAGCGCGGGCCTCCAACTGCGCCCGCTTGAGCAGCTCATCACGTTCACGCTCGAAGGCCTCCCGAGACATGCCAGCCTTCTGGGCCCGAGCGATGAGCGCGTTCATCGCGCGCTGATGTTTGGCGCGGGCCTCTGAGTTCAGGTCGCCTGCAACAGCTGAGAAGTTTGCTAAGGCGACGTTGAAGTCAGCCTGGGTCGCCTTCGGACCACTCGGCTCACCCTCTCCCTGACGCTGCTCCACAGCGCTCCTTGCGCGCTGCAAGAGTTGATCACGCTCTGCCTCGAAGGCGCCGCGTGTCATCTCTGCGCGCTGCGCCCTCTGGATCAGCGCCTCCATAGCCCGCTCGTGCTTGGTGCGCAGCGGGTCCTCCTCCCAAAGGCAGAGCAGCTCGGTGTTCATGCTCGAGCGAGCTCGCTTGTATAGCTCTTCAGAGATCTGCTTGTGCTGATCTCGCCCCATACCTGCGCGGCGAGCGCGGTCATCCAGCGCCCCCTTTGCGCGCTCAACCTTGTCACGTACGCCGCCGACAGGAGCCTCTGCGTCCCCGCCCGCGCCCCCGCCTGCCTCTCGGATCTTCAACCGCCCAGCGAGCGCCGCGCGCTCGGCCTCGTACCGTTCACGGCTCCAGCCGCCGGCCACAGCCCGCTCATCTAGCGCCGCTAACGCTCGCTCGTATGTCCGGCGTGATTGAGTCTTACCGCCTGAAGAGACCTCTCCCTCGACCTCGCTCTCGCTCTCGCCCTTGAGCTCGTCCTTAGCGCGCTTGAGGAGGTCAGCGAGTTCGGCCTCGTACTGCTCACGAGACCACCCCCCGGACTGCGCGCGTTCAGTGAGAGCTACGAGGGCGCGCTCATACTTCGACCGAACCGGAGCCGGAAGCTGCGTCAGGTCCACTCCCTGCTCGGCGGCGCGGGCACGCTCGATCAGCCTCAAGTCAGCCGCCTCGAGCTGCTCACGACTCCAGCGCCCCTCCTTTGCACGACGCTCCAGAGCCGCGCGGGCGCGCCGCAGCTTGTTCGCCCACTCATCGTCTGTGAGCTCGACCGAGTCACTCTCCCCAGAAGCACCACGCGCGCGCTCAGCGAGCTCCCCGGCCTTCCGCTCGAAGGCCTCTCGGTCAGAGTCTGCGCGCTTCGAGCGATCTTTCAGCGCCTCTCGAGCTCGCCGGAGCTTCTGCTCGATGCTCTCTTCCTTGCTCTCAGCCTCTGAGCTTTCACCTGCAGCCTCCTGTGCCGCTCTAGCCTTGGCCGCAGCCTCCTCCCTCGCCTTGAGCTTGCGCAGCCGCTCCGCCGCCCTTCGAAGCTCCTCCTCTTGTGCACGCCGGACAGCCTCAATGCGCGTCACCTCATCTTCGAAGGCCTCATCAGGTTGCTTGCCAGAGTTCTTCAGGAGCCCGTGGTAGTAGAGAAGGAACTCCTCACCAGTCCACGAGCCGCTCTTGTCCTTATCCCTCTCCACGAACTCACGCTCGGGGACGCCGGCGGCCTCCGCCTCCTCCTTTGAGATCAGGCCATCCATGTCAAAGTCCGTCGTGGCGAGGGCCATCCGCGCGGCCTCGAGGCTCGCGGGATCGTCCACCTGCGGGCTCTGGGCCGAGCTGACGCCGACGAAGAGGATCGCCCCGACGACGGCGGCGAGGCTGCGTTGGAGGGTGCGGAGGGAGCTGAGCTTGTCTGTGAACTTCATGACGAAGAGTGGCTTGATTCCGTTTGAACAGCCGGGGAGGACCCCCCGGAGAGAGGCTTCAAGCGAGACGCGTGCCAAGCTGAGAAAATTCTGGGAGGCCCCAAGCTTGTACTGGCGCGTGGTTTGCGTCCGTCCCACCCATGGATCCGCGCTAGGCGTCCTATGGAGGGGACACCCGGTCTCTATCGAGGGCGGAGCGAGGACGCTGAACAGGGACTTCAGCGTTCAATTGAAGGGCCCCGCTCAGACCGCTAAAACGGGACTTAGAAGCAGGCGATGGCAGGGAGCAAACAAAGGCTCACGTGCTGTCCCAAGCTCAAGCACACAGGCAACACACCCGCAACCGCTCCCATGCTCCAGACGATGGCTCGAGAACTCGCTCCGCTCCACCAAGGCGATCCGATCAAGGCCGCGACGAGGGAGGCCTACGGCAAGGCCCTCCTTGAACTCGGCGAAGAGATGCCCGACCTCTGCGTCTTGGACGCCGACCTCTCGGGCTCCACAAAGACCAAGGCCTTCGGCCAAGCGTACCCCGAGCGCTTCTTCAACTGTGGGGTCGCCGAAGCCAACATGATGGGCATCGCTGCGGGCCTCGCCTCGATGGGGAAGACAGTGTTCGCGAGCTCCTTTGCGATGTTCGCCACGGGCAAAGCCTGGGAGCAGGTGAGACAGTCGATCGCGGTCCCGGAGTTCAACGTGAAGGTCGCTGCGACGCACGCAGGGCTCACCGTCGGAGAAGACGGCAAGTCACACCAAATGCTCGAAGACATCACGCTGATGCGCGTGATCCCGGGGATGCGAGTCCTCGTGCCAGCAGACGCCGTCGAGGCTCGGCTCGCCGTGAAAGCCGCGGCTGAAGCAGACGGTCCCTTCTATGTGCGCCTCTCTCGAGCTTCGACACCGGTGGTCTTTGGAGAGGACTACAAGTTCGAAATCGGGAAAGGCGCCGTCGTCCGAGATGGCCATGACATCGCGATCGTCGCCTGCGGCATCGAGGTAGGTATGGCACTCGCCGCCGCTGAAGAGCTCGCGCAGGGAGGCATCGAGGCGCGGGTGATCGCGATGGCCTCGGTCAAGCCGATCGACGCAGACCTCATCACCGAAGCCGCGAAAGATTGTGGCTGCGTCATGACTGCGGAAGAGCACCAGGTCATGGGCGGCCTAGGCAGCGCTGTAGCAGAGGTTCTCGCCACCCGCGCACCTGTCCCCATGGCCTTCTGCGGCATGAACAATGAATTCGGCCAATCCGGAGATGCCTGGGACCTCGTGAGCCACTACGGCCTAGACGGACCAGGCCTAGCAGCTAGCGCGCGCAAGCTCGTTGAATCCAAGAACTCCTGAGGACACACGACATGACGCTCACAGACCAACAGAGAGAAGAGATCGGCGCCGCAGCGAACACCGTCCGTCAGGACTCTGTCCGCATGACCAACGCCGCCACCTGCGGGCACCCTGGAGGCCCTATGGGGATGGCCGACTTCATGTCGACCTTGTTCCTCGCCCACCTCAACCTCGACGCTGACAACCGTCACGACCCCGAACGAGACCGCTTCATCCTCGGCAACGGCCACACCTGCGCAGGGCTCTACTCGCTCTTAGCGCAGAAAGGTCTCTTCTCCAGAGAGTCCCTCTTGGAGTTCCGCAAGTTCGGCTCTCCCCTGCAGGGCCACCCGCACCGGAACCTCGACCTCGGCATCGACATGAGCACCGGCAGCCTCGGAAACGGCCTCTCCGTCGGCGTCGGGATGGCGCTCGCAGCCAAGCAGAACGGCTGGGGGACGCGCGTATACGTAGCCTCGTCCGACGGTGAGAGCCAAGAGGGACAGATCTGGGAGGCCGCCACCGCGGCCGCGCACTACGGCCTCGCCAACCTCACCGTCATGGTCGACTTCAACAACATCCAGATCGACGGCGTAATGCGCGAGGTCATGGACGTGCTCGACCTGCGTGAGAAGTACGCAGCCTTCGGCTGGCACGCGGTCGATGTCGACGGTCACGATGTCGACGCGATCGACGCGGCCCTGTGCGCCGCGAAGGAAGAGACCACTCGCCCCAGCGCCATCATCTGCCACACCACGATCGGCAAAGGCGTCTCCTTCATGGAGGACAAGGCGGCGTGGCACGGCGTAGCGCCCAACGACGAGCAAGCCCGCGAGGCTCTCGCCGAGCTAGGCGCATAAGGCGAACGGGATGAGCTTGCGGGGAGGGAGCCCTGGAGCGCCCTGGGTGTTCACCTTGGGCGCAGCCATCGGCTCCCTCGCGACCATTGCCTGGATCTCTATCGGTGGAGAGATCCAACTCATGGAGCGCTGGTCGTCGGAGTATGACGACCTCGCGCACTACAGAGAGGTGCGAGACTTCATCAGCGAGCGCTATGTAGGAGAGAGCGACCCTGACGCGCTGGTGCGCGTCGCCCTCTCGAGCATGGTCGAGAGCCTCGACGAGTACTCCCGCTACTACCACACGACCGACGCCCTCGACGGCTTTCAGCGGGAGACCCGCGGCTCCTTCGCTGGGATCGGGATCGTGTTCATGAACAGCGCTGAGCAGGGCCCCATTCGAGTCCTCTTCCCTTGTGAGGGCTCTGCTGCCGAGCTCGCAGGCGTGCGGGTAGGTGACCTGATCGTGAGCGTTGACGGGGAGAGCCTAGAGCGCCTCACGCGCAGCGAAGCGCGCAGCAGCTTCCTCGGAGAGGTAGGGACAGAGGTCTCTCTGGGGATCGTCGGGCTAGACGGAGAGGAGCGCGCGCTGACTGTGACGCGCGAGGAACGGACAGACCCGTCTGTGCGTCACCCCCACTTCGTCGATGAGGAGCTCAAGATCGCCTACCTCGCCATCACCTCATTCACGACCGAGACTCCAGCAGAGTTCGGCTTCGCCATGACAGCGCTCGGTGAAGTAGGGATGCAGGGCCTGATCCTCGACCTCCGTGGCAACCCAGGCGGCATCCTCAAGTCCGCTGTGGAGATCGCCGAGCACTTCGTACCTGCTGGCGTAATCACCCAGACTCGTGGGAGAGATGAGCCCGTGCTTTATGAGCGCGACGCGCTCTCTGAGCGTGAGGCCCTCGCCCTCCCCCTCGTGGTCTTGGTGGATGGCGGCTCCGCCAGCTCGAGCGAGGTCTTAGCAGGTGCGCTGCAAGATCACCGCGTCGCGGTCCTCGTCGGGAGCCCGACCTACGGGAAAGCGCGCGTCCAGAGCGTCCGTCACTTCGTCGAAGCAGGGGCGCTCGCAAAGGTGACGAGCAGCTACTACCAGACCCCCTCAGGGAGAGACCTCGACCGCTCCGATGAGCGGCCGTGGGGGATCAAGCCCGATGTAGAAGTGAAGGTCGACAGAGCGACAGAGGGGCGCATCCACCGTCACATCAACCGCTACGACCCGCCAGCCGAGGCCCTGAAAGCCCTCTTCGCTTGGGAGGACTCCACTGATGAGGCCATCCTCCCAGAAGATCCAGAGGACCCTCAGCTAGAAGCCGCCATCGCGCTCTTGCGCGGCGGCGGTTCAGCGGGAAACTGAGCGACATGGGCGACCTCATCCTCGGTATCGAGTCCTCTTGCGACGAGACAGCAGCGGCTGTCGTAGAGAGCGGCAAGCGCGTGATCTCCTCAGAGATCCACAGCCAGGTCGCACAGCACGCCGTCTACGGCGGCGTGGTCCCAGAGATCGCTGGCCGCTCTCACCTCGAGAAGATCCTCCCCGTGGTCGACGCGGCCCTCTCCTCCGCAGAGCTTGAGCTGGAGGACCTCGACGCTATCGCGGTGACCCAGCGCCCAGGTCTGATCGGTTCGCTCCTCGTCGGCCTCTCCACCGCAAAGGGGCTCTCCTTCGTGAGCGGCGTCCCTCTCGTCGGGGTGCACCACATCGAAGCCCACGTCTACGCCGCGACCATGCCCCTCGAGGCGCCGCCCTGGCCTTGCCTCGCCCTGGTGGTCTCTGGAGGTCACACCTCGCTCTACATCGCGCGCTCTCCCCTCGAGCTCGAGCCCATCGCCGAGACCCTCGACGACGCTGCAGGTGAGGCCTTTGACAAGGTCGCGTGGATGTTGGGCCTCGGCTACCCCGGCGGCCCAGAGGTCGCGCGCCTCGCCACAGAGGGAGACCGTGGCGCGATCGCTTTCCCCCGCTACCGCTCCAAGGACGGCTCTGTGGGCTTCTCCTTCAGCGGGCTCAAGACAGCGGTCCTCTACCACGTGCGGGGGGGTGACGCCCTCGCCCCCACCCCTGCGCCAGAGGACATCCCCGACCGCGCCGACGTCGCCGCATCCTTTGAAGAGGCCGTCGTGGACGCGCTCGTCGAGCAAACCTTAAGAGCAGCCAAGGAGCACTCTCTAGAGCGGATTCTCGTCGCCGGCGGCGTAGCCTGCAACCGCCGCCTGCGCGAGGTGATGCAGCAGCGAGCGCAAGACGCGGGGCTCTCAGCCCACTTCCCTGCGCCAGAGTGGTGCACCGACAACGCTGTCATGATCGCTGGCCTCGGTTGGGAGCTTTGGCAGGCGGGCTCGCTCGCTGATCTCAGCCTAGACGCAAGCCCTCGTTGAAGGGGTCTACCCTCACCGCTGCGGATCTCTCGCTACAATAGGCCGGCTCGGAGATCACCGAGCGCAGAAGGAGGCGTCAGACAAGAGATGCAACGTGAGGAGCTCCGAGGAGTCCTGAGCCAGGTCGAGCGCGGCCAGCTGAGCGTGGAGGAGGCCGTGTCTAAGCTCGGCGCCTTCCCCACCGCGTTAGACCTAGGACACTCGACGATCGACACTGCGCGCGAGGCGCGCTGCGGCTGCCCAGAGGTCGTCTACGGTGCGGGCAAGACCCCCCAAGAGCTCTTGGAGATCTCTCGCTCTGTACTCGAGCACCACAAGCGCCTGCTCGTCACTCGCGCGACAGACGAGGGCGCCGCCCTCTTAGAGGCCGAGCTCGAAGACGTGGTCATCCACGAGCGCTCGCGCGCCATCACAGTGGGCACCCCTGAGGAGCCTGATCTCCAAGGCCTCGTGGCGGTCGTCTCAGCAGGGACCTCCGACGGTGCGGTCGCTGAGGAGGCCGCGGTCACAGCACAGTTCATGGGAGCGCGCGTCGCTCAGGTGCGTGACGCCGGAGTCGCTGGCCTACACCGCCTCCTAGCTCACGGCGAGACCCTGCAGCGCGCCCGCGCCTTGGTCGTCGTAGCGGGCATGGAGGGCGCCCTCCCTAGCGTCGTAGGCGGCCTGGTCGCCCGTCCAGTGATCGCCGTGCCCACCTCGGTCGGGTATGGCGCATCCTTTGGTGGAATCGCCGCTCTGCTCGGTATGCTCAACTCCTGCGCATCGGGGGTCACCGTCGTCAATATCGACAACGGCTTCGGGGCCGGTTACACAGCCGCGCTGATCAACAACTGCGCAGACACCACACAAGAAGGAGGCTCAGAGTGAAACCCGCATGGATCGCTGTAGAGAACGGCGCTGTCTTTGAAGGCCGCTCCGTTGGAGCAGACGGAGAGGCTACCGGTGACCTCGTGTTCAACACCGCCATGAGCGGCTACCACGAGATCCTGACGGACCCCTCCTACTCGGGTCAGGTCGTGATCATGACCTACCCCTTGATCGGAAACTACGGCGTCCCCGAAGAGGACGCAGAGAGCGACAAGGCTTGGGCTGAGGCCTTCGTCATGCGTGAGATGTCTTCGGTCGCCTCTAACTTCCGGAGCAACACCCCGCTCCCCGAGTGGCTCAAGGCGAACGGGATCGTCGCCATCGACGGCGTAGACACCCGCAAGCTAACCCGCATCACCCGCGACGAGGGCTCGCTCCGTTGCATCGTCTCTACGACTGACAGCGACCGCGACTCGCTCGTCGCCAAGGCTCGCGCCGCAGCCTCGACAGACGGGCGTGACCTCGCCTCCACGGTCACGTGCAGCGCGCCTTACTCCTGGACGGAGGCCTACCAAGAGTCTTACCCGGACTTGGTGAGCCCCTTTGAGGGAGCCCGCAAGCGCTGCGTCGCGTACGACTTCGGCGCGAAGCGGAACATCTTGAGAAGCCTCGTCCATGCCGGCTTCGACCTCACGGTCGTCCCCGCAGGCACGCCCGCTGATGAGGTGCTTGCGATGGAACCTGACGGCGTCTTCCTCTCGAACGGCCCCGGCGACCCCGCGGCCGTGACGGGCGCGATCGACGCGGTCTCCGACCTCATCGGAAAGACCCCCATCTTCGGCATCTGCCTCGGGCACCAGATCCTCTCCATCGTCTTAGGCGCTAAAACAGAGAAGATGCCCTTCGGTCACCACGGCGCGAACCACCCCGTCCGCGACATCCTGACCGGCCGCGTCGAGATCACCTCGCAGAACCACTCCTTCGCTGTGCGCGCAGACACCCTCCCGGACGACCTAGAGCTCACGCACATCAACTTGAACGATCAGACAGTTGAGGGCATCCGCCACAAGCAGCTGCCGGTCTCAAGCGTTCAATATCACCCTGAGGCGGCCCCCGGCCCCCTCGACTCCTCGCACCTCTTCATGCGCTTCCGTGATGCCGTTGACGGCGTCCGGATCTAGCCCTAGAGCATCGAGACCGCGTCCACGTCGACTTTGACGGCGACCGACTTCTCCGCAGCTGCGAGGCACTTGAGCGCCTCTGTGGCTCGCCGGACAGCCTCATCATCCGGGACCTTCACAATCAAGTGATGGCGGTGCCTGCCTCTCAAGAGGGCAAAGGGCGCGAGCGCGGGGCCTAAGACCATGGCGCCGGAGCCATCTAAGGCCTCCCTCAGAGCCGCCGCTAAGTTCGCGGCGGCCTCGGTCACGGCCTGCTCAACCTCGCTCTCAAAGACGACACGAATGAGCCTCCCGTGCGGAGGATAAGACAGCGCGGAGCGGATCTCGTCCTCAGCCTGCGCGAAGGCGTCGTAGTCATGAGCCGCGGCATGAATGACCGCGGGGTGACTGGGAGCCTCCGTCTGCACGACGATTCGGCCGCCGAGGTCGGAGCGACCGGCCCGTCCAGCGACCTGCGCGAGGAGCTGGAAGGTCCGCTCAGCTGCACGGAAGTCCGGCAGATGGAGGGCCGTGTCAGCGGAGATGATCCCCACCAAGGTCACCCGCGGGAAGTCGAGCCCCTTCGCGATCATCTGCGTCCCGACGAGGACGTCGAGCTCCCCCCTGCCGAAGGCCTCGAGGACCTCTTCATAGTCCTCGCGCCGGTGCATCGTGTCTGAGTCCATCCGCGCCACACGCGCTGCGGGCATCAGCTCACGTAGAGCTTGCTCAACTCGCTCTGAGCCGCTGCCCAAGTACTGAAGCGCAGGGGAGCTGCAAGAGGGACACACGCCAGGGCGCCGCTGCTCTTCACAGCACGAGTGGCAGACGGCGCGGTCGATCTTGCGGTGCCAGGTGAGACTCACGTCACACTGCTCACAGCGCACGACCTCGCGGCATGAGGAGCAGTAGAGCACCGGCGCAAAGCCGCGCCGATTCAGGAAGAGGATGGCCTGCTCGCCGCGCTCGACGCAGCCGTCTAAGAGCGCCCGCAGTCGCGCCGAGAAGATCCCAGAGTCGGACTTCGAGCGCGGCTCCAAGCGCATGTCGACGATCTCAACGTCAGGCATCGGCTTTCCGCCGACCCTGCTGGGGAGCTCGATTCGCTCAAACTCGCCAGAGAGCGCGCGGGCCCTCGACTCCAAGGAAGGCGTCGCCGAGCCGAGGATGCAGACCGCGCCCTCAAGGCGCGCTCGCTCAGCGGCGACGTCCCTGGCGTGATACCTCGGGACGCTGCCTTGCTTGAAGGAGGGCTCGTGCTCTTCATCGAGGACGATCACGCCTAGGTTGACGACCGGCGCAAAGAGCGCAGAGCGCGCGCCGACGACGACCTTGACCTCTCCCGTAGAGACGCTGAGCCATGCGTCGAGGCGCTGCGCGTCAGTCATCCGGCTGTGCAGCACTGCGACCTCACCGAAGCGTGAGCGAAACCAGCCCACAGTCTGGGGTGTGAGCGCGATCTCTGGGACGAGGACGATCGCGCTCTTGCCAGCCTCTACCGCCGCCTCGATCGCTCGGAGATAGACCTCTGTCTTGCCAGAGCCCGTCACGCCTCGAAGGAGGAAGGTCTTACCTGAGCGCCCCTCAAGCGCTGGGAGGATGCGCTCTAAGCACGCCGTTTGCTCACCCGTGAGCTGCTCTGGCCTGCCTTTGTCGGACTGCGCGCTCGTGAGCGGGTCGCTAGAGACCTCCACGCGCTCGATGACCACAAGCCCCTTCTTCGCGAGGGTCTGCGCGGGCGCGTCAGAGAGGTTCAGGCGCCGCGTCAGCTCCCGCAGCTCCACAGCCCCACCGATCTCCATGAGGGTCCGCAAGAGCCGGTGCTGCTTCTCACTCTTCTGCGCGAGCTCCTTCAGCACCTCAGGCGAGGCGGGCTGGCCTGCGCGGATCATGCGGATGACGCGGCGGGAGCGCTCTCGCTTCAAGCCTGCAGGGAGGACCGCGGAGAGCGCCTCACCCCATGAGCAGGCGTAGCGGTCCGCCATCCAGCGGGTGAGGCTGAGGAGCTCAGCAGAGAGTAGCGGGCGCTCATCGAGCACAGCCTTCAAGGGCCTCACCTTCCCGGCCGGGAGATCGCAGGTGGTGTCACGCCCAACGACCACGCCGACCTCACGCTTGGGTCCGAACTGGACCGCCACGCGCGCGCCAGGGAGCGCGCCCTCAGAGAGCTCGCTCGGCACCTCGTAGGTGAACTCGCAGTCTAGAGGTCTGTTGAGCGCGACGTGCGCGAACTCACCGCTCAGAGGCTCGCGCTCCGGCGCCTCCTCGTCCATCGGAAAGAGAGACCCTGTCTGGCTCACAGCTAGCCCATCAGCACGCGCACGGCGTCGCATCACACCGTGGGCACCCTGCCTCGTACTTCTTGCGGACAGCCTCTTCGAGGTCGATCTCTGCGATCGAGGCGAGGGTCGAGAGCCACGCGAACACGTCAGCGAACTCGCCCTCGAGCTCGTCACGCTCATCCCTGCGCAGCGCCCGTGTCAGCTCCCCCACCTCCTCCATAAACCACATGTGGGTTCCGGCGAGTCCGCGCGCAGAGTCTCGCTCAAAGTAGATCGCCTCGATCTTCTCTTGGAACTCCCTGATCTCCACGCTCACGCCTCCCTACGAATCGTGATGAGAGACAGGTCGTTCGGGTAGGGCTCCTCACCCGCGAAGCTCTCCAGCCCCATCAAGACGCCGTCCAGCATCATCTCTGAGGTCTCTCCTGAGTAGCGCACGAGGAGCTTGTAGAGCCCCTGCTCACCGATCACCTCTCCCTCCTCACTCGTTACTTGAGCGGGCCCGGTGTTTGCAAGGATGACTCTGTCACCCGGCTCCATCTCGAAGCTCGCGAGCTGCAAGGTCTGGTCAAAGACCGGCCCCTCATCGAAGCCGAGCGCGAAGCCGTCAGGGTGGTGCCTGTGCAGCTTTCCATCTACAGCAGCGTGGCGGATCAGGGGGACCTTATGCCCAGCGCAGGCGAGCCGGACATGGCCCGTCTCAGGCTGGAGGAGCGCATAGAGGGCCGTCACAAACATTCCGTCGCCGACGTCGCCAGCGAGGTGTCGGTTCACTCTCTTAAAGGCTCCCTCGATGTCCTCGCCACAGCTCGCGAGCTCCGTGCGGAGATATGCGCGCGCCGTGGCTCCGACGAGGGCGCCAGGGACACCTTTGCCGCTCACACCACAGACAAGGAGCCCGACCTCCCCAGCGGCGGTCTCCACGAAGTCGTGGAAGTCTCCGCCTGGCTCAGGGCAGCCTTGGTGTTCGCCTGCGATGTCATAGCCCGCGACGAGCGGCATGGACTGCGGCAGGAGCGCGTCTCGCACCTCACTGGCGACCTCCATCTCCCGCTCCTTCATCTCGAGCTCGATCTCTGCGTCCTGCGCCTCAGCGAGACTCGAAGCCATGCGGTCGACCGTCCTCGCCAAGAGCGCGATCTCACCGCCGGCCTTCACCCGCGTCCTGTGGTTGAAGTCGCCCCTCGCGATCTGACGGATGTCGTTCACGAGCTTCTCGAGCGGCCTTGAAGCCTGCTTTGCGACGAGGAGGGAGGCGAAGGCGACAGCGATAAGGACCACGATGATCACTCCGACGATCAAGCGCAGGAGGTCCTCGCTCTTGTCTCCGGAGCCTACAGGGACGAGGAGGTGCTGGTTCTGAGCGCCCTCTGCATCATTCCTGTAGAGGTAGAGGTTCGCCTCGCTCTCACCCTCTCCGTAGGTGACCTTCATCCGGCTCACCTCACCAGGCCTGACTTGGTCCCAGTCCACCATGCGGTTCCAAGGGCCGTCTGCCTCGTTGGCCGTAAGCTCCATAGACTCAACGATCACGGAAGAGCGCGCGTTCTGTGTCGCCTGGGTCGCTGCGTTGTAGAGGAGGAAGCCAGCGACGCTCATGACGACGACGACGACGGCGGAGGTTGTGAGCGCAAAGCGCGCCCCCAGCTTCAGCCCGCCGACGCGGATGTCATGTTCATTGCTCCCTCTAGCCATGCGATCACCACCACAGACCGGGCAGGACGAATCGCGCGGCGACCATGAGCACGAGCCCATGAAGTCCGGCGACCACGTCGTCTAGCAGGATACCGTCTCCGCCTGGGAGAGACTCTGCTCGACGGGCTAGGGGTGGCTTGAGGACGTCAAAGAAGCGGAAAACAAAGAAGGCGACGACCAGCGCCATGAGGCTCGGCGCATCGATCCAGAGCACGGTGATCAAGTAGCCGATGACCTCATCGATGACGTAGATCCCTGGGTCTTTTTTGCCCGCGTACTGCTCTGCCCAAGCTCCTAGAGGTCGGCCGAGCGCGTAGAGCGCTGCCGCGATCACGAGCACCCAGACCGGGAACCAAGTCCCAGTACCCATGAGGGCATATGCGATCGCGACCCCACCGAGAGTCCCGACCGTACCAGGCGCGAAGGGAGAGCAGCCCAGGAAGCCGAAGGAGACGATCGCGAGGCGGAGCTTGTTCATGTTTCCAGCTCTTTCAGGAGGGTGCGGGTCTTCTGCACATAGGAGGCCCCAGAGAGGAGCGTGATCACGATCGTCCCCCAAATGAGCACATGCGAGAGCCCCGATACATACGGGAAGAGCGCATCTGGCCAAGGGAACGCGTTCACGAACAGCACGGAGCCCACAGCGAAGCTCTGGAGGACCATCTTCACCTTCCCGAGCATGTCCGCGCCGAAATCACGGCCGAGGCTCTCGACCCAGCCGCGGATGCCAGTGACGAGGAACTCTCGCGCGAGGATCAAGACGACAGCCCAAGCAGGGACCCACGGCTTTGACCAGGGCAAGACGGCCAGAAAGATCAAGGTGCCTAGGATGAGCACCTTGTCCACGAAGGGGTCAGCGATGCGCCCGAAAGCGCTCACGAGGTTGTCCCGCCGCGCGAGATATCCATCGAGGAAGTCGGTCGCTGCCACGACGACGAAGACCCAGAAGGAGATGTGGATGAGGGTCATCTTCCCGAGGGGTCCCTCGTCCCCGATCACCATGAGGAGGCCGAAGAGAAGGAAGGCGCCGAGGAAGCGGAGCGCGGTGATCCTGTTCGGCCAATGCGAAAAGACGCTCAAGGTCAGCCCTCCACCAGCTCACAGACGTGGTTGCAGTGGTCGTCTAGACCGACAGCCTCTACCTGAACGATGTCCCCAGCGCTGAGGCCCTCCGCCTCAATCCTGGCGAAGAGGTCTACCTCCGGGGCGTCCCACTCCGCACGCGCGACGGCCGTCCCGGTGCGCTCCGAGCCCTCATCGACGATCACCTCGAAGCGCTCTCCGAGGCGTGCGGCCTGGGCCTCCTCAAGGACCGCGTCGCGCGCCTCAAGGACTGCCGCGTGGCGCTCCTCTGCGACCTCCCGCGGGACCTCGCCCTCGAGGGTGGCGGCGTGGGTCCCCTCCTCCTGTGAGTAGGTGAAGGCGCCGACGCGGGAGAGCTGGTGATCTCGCACGAGCTGGATCACCTCCTCAACGTCCTCATCAGTCTCACCAGGAAAGCCCATGAGCAGCGTGGTGCGGATCGTGATCCCAGGGACCTCCTCCTGAAGCCTCCCGAGGGTCCGCTTCACGACCTCGCCGCTCCCAGCACGCCGCATCGCGCGGAGCATCGGGGTCGCGGCGTGCTGAATCGGGATGTCCAAGTAGGTCGCCACGTTCGGGTGCTCACGGAGGAGGGTCGTGAGCTCCCAAGGGAACCTGTTGGGGTATGCGTACATGACGCGGACTCGCTCGACGCCGTCCGTCTCTGCGAGGGCCTCGACGAGCTGCGGGAGCTCTAGCTCCATGTCCCTACCCCAGGCGGTCGAGTCCTCAGCGACGAGCACGAGCTCTCGCACGCCTGAGCCGACGAGCTCCTCCGCCTCCGAGACGAGGTCCACGAGACGCTTCGAGCGGTGCGGTCCTCGAATCGAGGGGATCGTGCAGAAGGAGCACTCGTGATCACAGCCGTGGCTGATGCGCAGGTTGGCATATGAGCGCGGCGTCGCGAGGAGACGCGCGGCGTCACGCTCGGGAGCCCTGAGTCCGCCGGCCTCGAGGTAGGCGGGCGTGGTTTTACCCGTCGCCATGTCCGCGATCGCGCTCGCGAGGCCTCGGTAGTCGGAGATCTCTGCGAAGAGGTCCACGGCAGGGAACGACTCGGTGAGGTCGCGGCGGTAACGCTGGACGAGACAGCCCGCGACGACCACCCGCTCGATCTCTCCGTTCGCCTTGCGCTCGAGCTGCTCATTGATCGCAGCCTCAGACTCGGCACGAGCTGGGCCGATGAATGAGCAGGTGTTGATGACAACAGTCCCTGCACCTTCAAGGCCGCCCGAGATCATCAGACCTCGCTCGCTGAGCCTGCCGAGGATCAGCTCAGAGTCGATCAGATTCCTCGCGCAGCCGAGGTGGACGAGGGAGACTACGCTGGGATCGCTCAAGGTTTGGTGGTGCTCTCTGGAGCCGCGGCTCAGGTGGCACCGCCGACACGCTCGAGCCACTCCTCACGGGTGAGAAGGATATCGCGCCGGTTGCCCCCCAGATAGGGGCCGATGAGGCCTCTCTCTTGGAGCTCGTCTAGGACAGCGCAGGATTCCTCGAAGTCGAGCTGAAATTGCCGCTGCAGGAGTGAGACCGCGACGCGGTCGCGCTCTAGAAAGAGGTCTGCCGCCTTCAAGAGGAGCTCCTCAGTCGCATCATCCGGCCTAGCTTGCGGCTCAAGGATGACCTCGGCCTCCTCTTCGGGCTCTCCCTCTTCGATCTCAGGCTCATCCTCCTCGAGACCAAACAGGTCGCCCTGCTCCTCCGCAACTGTCGCCATCGGCTCAGGCTCGGGGCTGGCCTCCTCCTCAAGCCCCGCGGCCTCCTCGAGCTCGTCCTCGCTCTCGGGGCCAGGCTCTGAGTCAGGCTCTTCTTCCTCAAGCTCAGCCTCTTCCTCGGAGTCCTCCTCTACATCGACGAGCTCGGCGGCGTCTTCATACTCGGCCTCCTCGAGCTCCTCCTCTTCTTCGTCGTACTCTTCCTCTTCGAGCTCGGCGGCGTCTTCTTCGAGCTCTTCCTCTTCCTCGAAGTCTGCCTCGTCCTCTTCGAACTCAGCCGAGTCTTCTTCGAACTCCTCCTCTTCGTCGAAGTCTTCCTCGTCCTCTTCCGACTCTTCCTCTTCTAGCTCAGCCGAGTCTTCGGCGAGCTCTTCCTCTGAGTCTTCCCATTCACCCTCGTCGCCTTCGAGCTCAGGCTCTTCCTCTGAAGGTTCGATCGCCCCCTCATCATCGGACTCCTCTACGAGAGCGCTCTCATCGAGGGCCTGCTCCCCCTCTGCGAAGGAGGCCGTCTCCTCCTCTTCCGAGCCCGGCTCAGGATCTTCTAGCTCTGAGTCGAGGCCTACTTCGAGCCCGGTCGATTCTTCGGCGACAGCCAGATCTTCGCTAGGGAACCCTGCATCTCCATGCTCGGCCGCCAAGATGAGGTCATCACCTTCAGCGAAGGCCTCATCTGCACCTTCAGCCCCGTCGGAACCATCCTCTGCTCGCTCCTCTGCGGTGTCTGTCTCGGCTGCTCCGTCATGATTGGGCGTCTCTTCGGCACCTAAGGCGGCGGCCCCCTCAGGAATCTGCCCACGAACTCGTACGTCCTCCGGATATGGGGACTCCGCGACTCCGGGGTAGGCATTCGGTTCGCCGTCAAAGGCGAGGGCCGCAGACTCCTCGATAGTCACCCCGTCTGCCTTGGCCTGCAGCGAGGCCGCCGGCTTCTCGATCTGCTGCGCTCGCTCCCAAGCCGTGGCTTGAGCAGAGCCCATCCAAGCAGCCCACACAGAGGCGCAGACCATGCCGAGGCCGATGAGCGCCGCTAAGGGTGCAGCCGCGAGCTCAGCGATCCCACCGCCCACGATGACCCCTAGCCGACCGCCAGCGTCCGGGGAGTACGCCCCGAGCACGATGGAGAGACCTAGGGTGACGCCTAAGGTCCCAGCGAGATGACGGGTCGCCCGCTGCGCGTCCTGGTAGCCCAAGAACTGGAGCGCTCCGAGGAGGAGGCATGCCAGGCTCATCAAGGACACCGGGACAGGCCCTGTCGCCCACAAGAGCGCGAAGCCCATCTGCACAGCCCAGTTTGCGCTCTCATCGGGACCCGCTGTGTGGGTCAGCGTCTTGAAGAGCAGCGCGCAGCTGACGCTGCCGATGGCGAAGAGGGCGAGCCCGAAGGCGTCGCTCCAAACTCGATCTCTCTCTTGGGTGTCATTCATCGATGCTCTCGCTCGCTTCAACGGAGACCCCCTGACGGGCGTCCCAGTCCTCCATAGTGATCAGGATCTCGCGTACCTTGCTGCCTCGGTGGGGTCCCAAGACCCCGCAGGTCTCCATCATGTCGATCAGCCTCGAGGCTCTCGTGTAACCCACGCTGAGCGCGCGCTGCAGGAGGCTCGCGGAGCCACGACCTGTCCGGAGGACGACTCGCACCGCCTCATCAAAGAGCGGGTCGCTGAAGTCCTCATCAGACCCAGCGCCCGCGCCACGGGAGCCCGTCGCAGCCTGGACCATCTCTTGGTTGAACTTCGCCGGCGCCTCATTGATGACGTGATCAATGATGGCCTGGAGCTCGTCGTCCTCCACGAACGCGCCTTGGACGCGGAGCATCTTGTTGCTCCCTGGCGGCTTGTAGAGCATGTCGCCGCTCCCGAGCAGCTTGTCAGCGCCCCCCTCATCGAGGATGACGCGGCTGTCGATCTTGCTGGTGACCTGGAAAGCGATGCGCGTGGGCAGGTTGCCCTTGAGGACCCCCGTGATGACGTCCGTAGAAGGCCGCTGCGTCGCCAAGATGACGTGGATGCCAACCGCCCGCGACTTCTGCGCGAGCCGTGTGATGGCAGCCTCGGCCTCTTTCTTGGAGACCATCATCAGGTCTGCCATCTCGTCGACCACGATGACGATGTAGGGCAGCTGTCTCGGGGTGCGCTCTTCGCTGAACTCGTCTCCAAGGCGCTCGCGGAGCTGTTTCTCACCCAGCGCGTTGTAACCCTTGATGTTCCTGACGCCGACGTCCTTGAGGAGCTCGTAACGGCCCTCCATCTTCTCGCAGACCCAATTCAGCACGTTCGCTGCCTGAGAGGCGTTCGTCACGACAGGGAGCAGGAGGTGCGGGATGTTGGAGTAGGGCTGCAGCTCGACCATCTTCGGGTCGACGAGGATCATCTTGACCTCGTGGGGAGAGCGAGTGAGCAGCAGGCTCCCGAGCACGGTGTTGATACAGACCGACTTGCCCGAGCCCGTCTGACCAGCGATCAGGAGGTGCGGCATTTTCGTGAGGTCCCCGATGATCGGATCCCCCTCCGTATCCATCCCCAGGAGGAGCGGGAGACCAAACTTCTTCTGGTCGTAGATGCCGTCCGTGAGGAGCTCGCGCATCCGCACGATGCGCCGCTTGGAGTTGGGAACCTCTACCCCAACTGTCCCCTTTCCGGGGATCGGCGCGATCACGCGCACGCTCTCAGCCTTGAGCGCCGCGGCGATCTCATTTGAAAGGGCAGCGATCTTGTTGAGGCGCACGCCGACCGGGACCTCCAGCTCATAGAGCGTCACCGCGGGCCCTACCTGCGCGTGGACCACATCCACATCGAGGCCGAAGCTCAAGAGCGTGTTCTCTAGCTTTGCGGCCTCATCCAACGAGCCGCCTTGCGCCTGATTTGAGTCACCAGAGGCCTGCAGCAGCTCGAGCGCAGGGAGCTGCCACTCTCCATCGGGGACGTCCGGGACGTCCATCGGGACATCTGAGGCCCCGCCGAGGGAGATCGTGGGAGCCTTCTTCGGGGCTGGAGGGGTGATCTCCTCCTCGCTGAGGACCTCATCGTCCCACTCCTCCTCTTCGTCCTCTTCCTCTTCTTCGTACTCCTCGTACTCCTCTTCGTCCTCGTCCTCGTCGTAGTCCTCGTCCCACTCCTCCTCTTCTTCCTCGAAGGGCTCTTCCTCGACGATCTCTTCCTCTGCTTGCAGCGCCTCACGAAGCTTCTTGGCCTGTTTCTTAGGCTTCGAAGTCGAGGCCGCTACGGGCGCAGCCACGGCGACTTGAGCAGCAGGCTCTTCCTCAATTCCCGCGCCGAGCAGGAAGCCCCAGAGGCCAGCTGCGAGGCGCTTGACCCACTGCCAAACGGCCTGCCCTGCAGACTCATCCCGCTCTTCGCGGCGGCTGCTGATCCAGGCCCCGAGGGCTGCGAGCGAAGGGTAGAAGGCCATCTCCGTGGCCAAGGTGAAGGAGGTCAAGCAAGTCGGGATGAGGAGCATCCAGATGCCAAAGCCACCGAACTTCTCTTGGAGCGCCGGCGTCATCTCACCAGCGATCCAGCCGCCAGAGCCGTAGGGCGAGTGCGCAGTGACCACGTCCTGGAACATCATGGAGAAGGCCAAGGACATCGAGAACAAGAAGGCAGCGCCGCCGAAGAGTCGAAGCGCAGGGAAGGCCACCTCTTTGCGGGTCACCAGCACCACGCCCCAAGCGACCCCAAGCGGCGGGAGCACATAGCTCGCCCAGCCAGTGAACTTGAACACGCTGTCGGCGAGGTAGTAGCCGATCCCACCGGCCCAGTTGTAGCCCTCCGTGCCTAGAGCCCCGAGAGGCTGACGGAAGCTCACCATCGCGACGAAGAGCCACAAGGAGAAGCCGACGAGGAACAAGCCTTTGATCTCCTGCAGTCGATCTCTGGTCACCTCATCGACCTCACGACCAAAGAGCGAGGATGCAACCACGCTAGCCAGGCGACGCCATGCGCTCTCTCTCTTGGGCCCTTTACGGCTCATCCTTGGCTCCCCATCTGATTCCTAGCTCCTGCGTTACCCCGACTCGCGGGGCGTCCTCTCAACGAGCCTGGGCAGGAGCTGAGAGCTCTACGAGCACCTTTGCCACCGCACGCTTTGTGCGGTCGGCGAGGCGCGCTTGGCTCCCGTCCTTCCCGAGGATCGTCACGGTGGTCTTCGAGGCGTTCAGGGCCGAGGGCCCGTTGAGCACGACGTAGTCCATCCGCTTCTTCTCTAGTTTGTTCTTCGCGCGCCGCAGACCGTCTCCAGTCTCCAAGGCGAAGCCGACCACCAGCCGGTCCCCTTTGCGCCGCGTGACAGAACTCAGAATATCGGGGTTGGAGACCAACTCAAGAGAAGCGCGCTCTTGTCCGGCCTCCTTTTTACGCCACTTCCCGCGGAATCGCCTCAGAGGTCGGAAGTCGCAAACTGCCGCGGCCATGAAGAGGGCGTCACACTCGCTGAAGGCCTCCTTCAGGGCCGCTTGGAGCTCTCTAGCGCTCTCGATATCAACCCGCTTCACCCCCTTGGGGGTCGGGAGCGACACCGGCCCAGCGATGAGCGTCACCTGGTCACCGCGGGCGGCGGCAGCCTCAGCGATGGCGAAGCCCATGGTCCCTGAAGAGTCGTTGGAGAGGTAGCGCACGGGGTCAATCCGCTCGCGAGTGGGACCCGCGGTCACGACCACCCTGCGGCGGCCCCCCCGGCGGGGACTCATCAGCCGAGGAGCTCCCCAGCCCGCGCGAGGATCTCCGCCGGCTCTGGCAGGCGTCCAGCGCCCTCTTCACCACAGGCCATATGGCCTGTACCAGGCTCCATGACCTCCCAGCCGTCCTCAACGAGGGTCGCGAGGTTCCGCTGGACTGCTGGGTGGGCGAGCATGGTCGGATTCATGGCGGGACAGGCCAGCCTCGGGGTCCCCGCTGCCACGGCGAGAGAGACCGTCGTCAGGAGGTCATCTGCGATTCCGAGGGCGAGCTTAGCCGCGAGATCCCCGGTCATCGGTGCTACGAGGAAGAGCTCTGCCCGGCGCGCGAGCTCGATGTGGTCCATCGCCCCGCGTCGACTCTCGCTGAACTCATCGACATAGGGAGCTTCGCTGGTGACGGCCTCGAAGAGCTGCGGCGAGACGAGCGTTGCCGCGCGCTGGGTCATCACTGTGTGGACGCTGTGTCCTGCCTGAGTGAGCTGACTCGCGAGGTCGCAGGCCTTGTAGACCGATACCGACCCGCTGACACCGAGGATGACGGTGCTCACGACACGCCCTCCTGAAGCCCAGCGAGGTTCCGGACCTCTTCCACAGCTCGCTCTAAGTCGTCGTTGATCACGACATGATCGTACTTCACTCGCTCCCGATACTCGTCCTCAGCCTTCTTGAGGCGCCTCTCAAGCACCTCAGGGGACTCTGTGCCCCGCCCCACGAGCCTGCGCTTGAGCTCATCGAAGGAGGGCGGCGCGATGAAGACATAGACCCCGGGCTCACCTAGGGCGCGCAGCTGAAGGGCTCCTTGGACATCGATCTCGACCAAGAAGACCCGCCCACCAGCGATCGCCTCCTCCATCGGAGCGCGCAGGGTGCCGTAGAGGTTGCCGTATACCTCCGCGTACTCGATGAAGGCGCCCTCCTCGACCTTGGCGCGGAACTCCTCCGTCGTGAGGAAGTGGTAGTCCTTGCCAGACACCTCCCCATCTCGAATAGGCCGCGTCGTGGCGGAGACCGAGAACTCGACGCGCTCATCCGAGATGAGCTGCTGAATGATGGTGCTCTTCCCGCAGCCCGAAGGCCCCGAGATCAACACCATGCGCCCAAGCGATGCGTCCTGTTGAACGTCTCCGCTCACTCGATGTTTTGCACCTGCTCGCGCATGCGCTCAATGTGTGTCTTGAGGTCTACGACCATGTGCGCGACCTTCGCGTCGTTGCACTTCGAGCCGATCGTGTTCCCCTCTCGGAACATCTCTTGGACGAGGAAATCCAGCTGGCGACCGAGCTCCCCGCCCTTATCAAGCTGGGAAGACATGCGCTCCACGTGACTCTCGAGGCGCACGACCTCTTCGCTGACGTCAAGCTTGTCTGCCAAGACCGAGATCTCACGCGCAAGGTCCCCGTCGTAGGGGCCGCGCTGATCCATGAGCGCTGCGACGCGCTTGGAGAGGTCGCGTTGCCTCGCTCTCACCACGCTAGGCATACGCTTGGCGATCCGGCTTCGGAGGCGCTCGACAGCAGCGAGGTTCTTCCGGAGGTCTCGCTCCATGCTCTCACCTTCGGCCTCCCGGGAGCCAACCAGGTCATCGATGGCAGCCTTCAGAGCTCGCAGTACGACCTTGGACTCCTTCCCCCTTGAGCCCTCACTAGAGGAGACCTCCACGACGCCAGGGAGCTGCGCGAGCTCACCGGCTGTGAGCACAGCGCCCTCGCCTAGCTCCCCTCTGAGGGACTGGAACTCCTTCGCGTAGCGCCTAGCGATCTCGTGGTTCACTGAGACGTCGCCAGCAGCGAGGTCTCGCTCCACACGAACTGTGACGGTCACAGAGCCGCGCGCCAGCGACCGCTTCACGAGCCCTTCGAGCTTGGACTCGAGCTCGGAGAGCTCTGAAGGGAGGCGGAGCTTGGTCTGCAGGTAGCGGTGGTTGACCGATCTCAGCTCTACCCGCGCCCGGAAGGGACCTTCAGAGGCTTCGGCCAAGCCGAAGCCGGTCATCGACCGAATCACCCCGCGCCTCCTCCCGTCGCGTTGAGGCTCTTGCTGCCTGGCTTGACGGCGACTGAGCCCTGCATCCTGGGCGGGGCCTCGCTCGGGTCCCAAGTCTCGACAGTGACCTCCGCGAGAGAGATGAGCTCCAAGCCGAGGTCTTCATAGGGGTTGCCACCAGAGCGGTTGACGAGCGAGCCGACCCCTGACACCTCGACTCCCATGCTACGCAAGAGGTCGATGACCTCGCGCGCGCTGCCGCCGGTGGTGATCACATCTTCGACGACGAGCACCTTCGTCCCGGGCTCAATGCTGAAACCGCGACGCAGGAGCATCTCGCCGTCCTTGCGCTCGGTGAAGTACGCGGGCGTCCCGAGGGCTCGCCCCATCTCTTGCGCCCAGACGACCGCTCCGAGGGCGGGCCCCACGACGAGGTCTACCTCGAAGGGCAGCTTGGCAGCGAGGGCGCCTGCGAGGGTCTCAGCGCGCTTCGGCTCGCAGAGAGCGAGCGCGCACTGGAAGTAGCGATCGGAGTGCAGTCCGCTCGAGAGCTCAAAGTGCCCCTCGAGCAAGGCTCCAGACTGTCTCAGGAGGTCGAGGACCTCTTCAGTACTCACGGCTCAGTTCCCCGTCTCGCCGACGCCAGCGGGCTGCTGAATCACTCCCTCAGTGTCGCCGATAACCGAGCTGGAGACTGCGGCCTTGTTGTTGATGTGGATGGCGACAGCGCTGACCAGGAACACCGCCGCGGTCGCCGCGGTGAAGCGCTGGATCCCTCCAGCGGCGACGCCGAAGGTCTGCTGGCCATGGCCGCCCAGAGACTCGCCGCCGAAGCCGCCGCCCTTGCCTTCCTGGAGCAGGATCACCACGACGAGCACGATCGCCGAGAGGATGAAGATGAGGTAGAGGAGGATGGAGATGAGGTCCATATGACTAGGCGTGGTCGAACTCGATGATCGGGATGAACTTTTCGGCGCTGAGTGAGGCGCCGCCAACGAGGGCTCCGTCGACGTCCGGGACAGACATCAACTCGGCGACATTTGCTGGGTTGACGCTACCACCGTACTGAATGCGGAGGGACTGGGCGATATGCGCCCCGTGAAGTCCCGCCACAAATTCGCGGAGGTCAGAGTGTACCTCCCCGGCCTGCGCAGGGCTCGCGGTGTGGCCCGTACCTATGGCCCAGACGGGCTCGTAGGCCACCACGAGTCGTGACATCTCGCCCTCATTGACCAATTTGAGGCCCTCAGAGGTCTGTCTGCGGACGACCGCTTGCGTCTGACCCGCCTCACGCTCCTCGAGGAGCTCTCCTACGCAGAGGATGACGTCGAGGCCCGCGTCGAGGCCTTGGCGGACTTTTTTAGCGACCTGGTCATCGGTCTCTCCGTAGACGTGCCGGCGCTCAGAGTGCCCCACGATCACGAGCTCGGCGCCAGAGTCCGCGAGCATCGCGGCTGAGACCTCTCCGGTGAAAGCCCCGGAGCTCTCCTCACAGCAGTCCTGCCCGCCTACGCGGATCGGTGAGCCGGCGAGAGCTCGCGCGAGCTCATCGATGTAGACGGCCGGGGGGAAGATGGCGACCTCGACGTCCTTCCGGTCTCCGACGCGGTCGCGGAGCTCGGAGGCGAGGGCGAGCCCGCTCTTGCGGTCGAGGTTCATCTTCCAGTTCCCCGCCATAAAGGGGGTACGCTCAGTCATTGAATAGGCTCCTTCGCGCTCTCGTTTGAGGCAGAGGTGGTCTCGTTAGGGAGAGAGAGCGTACGCCCGTCGAGCGCGACGAGCTCTCTCGTCTCTTGAATGAGGGAGCGGAGCTCATCGATCGAGATCGCTTGTTCTCCGTCGCTCTTAGCCGTGGCCGGGTCGTCATGTACCTCGACCAGCAGGCCGTCTGCGCCAGCAGCGAGGCCAGCGCGAGCTATGGGCCTCACGAGGTCTGCCCGCCCGGCCGCATGTGAAGGGTCAACGATGACAGGGAGGTGCGTGGCTGCAGCTAAGTGAGCGACCGCGCCGACGTCGAGGAGGTTTCTCGTGGTCGAGTCGAAGCTGCGGATGCCCCGCTCGCAGAGGACGACTTGCTCATTGCCGGCGTTGAGCACGTACTCGGCTGAAAGCAGAAACTCTTCCACCGTCGCGCCGAAGCCGCGCTTTAGGAGCACGGGCTTGTTCACCCGGCCGACCTCAGTGAGGAGCGGGAAGTTGGTCGCGCTCCGGGTGCCGATCTGGATCCAGTCAGCGACCTCCGCCACGCGCTCGACATCGCGCGGATCGAGGACCTCAGTGACGATGGAGATGCCTGTCTCAGCGCGGACCGCTGCGAGCATCTCTAGGCCCACCACGCCGAGGCCTTGGAAGGAGTAAGGCGAGGTTCGAGGCTTGTATGCCCCGCCTCGCAAAATAGAAACGCCACAAGATTGGACGCCGCGGGCGAGGCGGAGCAGGCGCTCGTAGTCCTCTACAGAGCAGGGTCCCGCAGCGACCCCAACGCTATCGCCCCCGATAGAGACGTCCCCCACCTCGACGACAGTGTCGGGGGAGTCTGAGCCGCGCGCGTACAGCTCATAGGGCTCTCCAGGCGCGATCACCTCGACCACGTCGGGGTGCCCCTCGAGGCGAGCCCAGTGGGCCTGGTCGCCCTCCCCCGTGAGCTCAAGCAGTCGCCTCCCGTCGTCGAGGAAGCGGGTACCAAAGCCCAGATCGTGGCAGAGGGTGAGGAGCGGGTCGAGCTCAGCGGAGGTGAGCCCATGTCTAAGGCGGACCAGCATGGTCTAAATCGATGGTTAGGAGGGCCCGAGAAACACTCGTAGAGACTGGGATCGAGTCCTCTACGAGGAGTATAGGATCGAGCGCACCCCAGCACCATTCGAAGACTCCCAGTTGAATACACTCTCTGCCCTGACCTCCCTCCTCGCCCTCGACAGGCTCCCCCGCACGGGGTGGCTGCTAGCCGGGATCGAAGACCCTGAGACGATCGCCGGGCATGTCATCTCTACGGCCCACCTGGTGCTCGGGCTCGCCCCCGAAGTCGAGCCGCCCCTGGAGGTCGATCGCGTCCTCGCCCTCACCATCGTTCACGACTCACCTGAGGCCTGGACGGGTGATCTACCCAAGCAGGTCTCAGCGGCGCTGCCCCCGGGGGTGAAGCGTGAGCTGGAGGCTCGGGTAGCCGATGAGCTCCTCGCCGGCCTCTCTGAGACAGCCCACGCCCGCCACGCTGAATATGCCGCAGGGGAGACACGTGAGGCGCGCTTTGCCCGAGTCTGTGACAAGCTGCAGCTCGGGGTGCAGCTCTTGGCCTATCTGAGGGCTGGCCGGGGTGGCCTCGAGGACTTCATTGAGACCTTCCGGGGCTTGGATTGCGACGAGTTTGAGCCTGCGAGAGCGCTGCACGCGGAGCTGCTCTCCGCCCTCAGCGAGCTCGAATAGCCCCGGGCATCACTTGCGACCTGCGCCGTCATTGGACTGAATGTCCATATGGAGAGAGAGGAGGCAGAGAGCAGAGAGGAGCCCGCACGCGCTGAGCCGGCGAGGCTCAATCGCAAGGACCTCATCGGTGTCCTCATCCTCGGACTGTTCATCACTCTGGCGAACACCGGGGACGAAGCGGAAGCCCCCGCGTGGGCGCGAGAGCTCCCGAAGCGGATCTCCCCACCGCTTGAGACTCCCACCTCACCCCTCGGGAGCGCGAACATCACTGGAGTCGTCCTGAGCAGCGCAGGCTTCCCAGTCCGAGACGCCCTCGTCAGCTCTGGCGCTAGGGAGCTCTTGGCATGGGACTACTCCGACACGGACGGGCGCTTCACCCTCTCGGGCCTCCCTGAGGGAGCCGTCAGCCTCCGGGTCATCGGTGATGATCACCACCCCGAGGAGTTCACCGTCTCAAGCGGTGAGGCCTTGGTCGAGCTCAAGCTCAGTGAGCCCTTCCAAGAGGCACCCGCCCTCCCAGCCATCGTCGAACTCGACGTCACGGCGGAGGTGAGCTCCCCACGCTCGCGCTGGGGGGTCGAGGGATATGAGCTGTGGCTCGAGCCTCTCAGCCCTGCGCACGAGCTCGGCACGCCAGTCTCTAGGCGAGCCCCTGTGGGAGCCGACCGCTCGATCACCTTGGATGGTCTCATCGCAGGCCGATACCGCGCCGCCCTCCTCCCCCCTTGGGCGCAAGCAGGCACTTGGCCGAACCTCCTCGACCCGGAGACACCGATCTTCACGATCGGGCTTTCGGAGGTAGATCACCTCGAGCTCAAGATGGTCGCTGGCGAGATCGAGGGGACCGTCATCGACGACTCAGGCAAGCTCGTGGCGAAGGCGATCGTCGCCATCCACCCCGAAGGCAGGCCGGACCAGGTCTGGCCGCAGACCCACACGGATGAGCGGGGCCACTTCGCCCTCAGAGACCTCCCAGTGGGGACCTACACCTTGAGCGCCTATGCGGGGGATCTCTCAGTGGAGCTCCCGATCCAGATGCCCGGGCCCTCCACCCTCAAGGTAGACCTCTCACTTCGTCGGTAGCATTAGCCGAGAGGGGTTATCCTCTACGTCTATGGAATCGGTCCACTTCGATCACGCTGCCTCCACTCCCGTCGATGAGCGGGTCCTCGAGGCGATGCAAAGGTGGTGGCAGGAGAACTACGCCAACCCCTCCTCACGCCACGCCGCTGGTGTCGCCGCTGCGGAAGCGCTCGACGAGGCCCGCAGGCGCGTAGCTTGGGCTACAGGCGCACAGCCCGATCGAGTGATCTTCACCTCTGGCGCCACAGAGGCCAACAACGTCGCGGTGTTCGGGCACGCCCGTGCGCGCAAGCAGCACGGGAGACACGTGCTCGTAGGCCCCCTCGAGCACCCCAGCACAAAGATGCCTGCCCTCGCGCTCAAAGAGGAGGGCTTCGAGGTCGAAGAGCTCAAGCTCGACTCGAGCGGGGCGCTCGACATCGAAGACGCGGAGGCGCGCGTCAGGCCGGACACGGTCCTCGTGACGAACATGCTCGCGAACAACGAGTACGGCTGCATCTTCCCTATCCGCGAGCTCACCCGCCGCGTGCGCAAGGCCGCCCCGCACGCAGCGGTCCATGTCGACTCTGTACAAGCCCTTGGCAAGATCGAGGTCGACATCGAGACCCTCGGCGTGGACTCGATCGCGATCTCAGCGCACAAGATCAACGGACCGAAGGGCGCGGGAGCCTTGGTCCGCGCCAATGACGCCGCCATGCAGCCCCTCACCCTCGGCGGCGGTCAAGAGAGCGGGCTACGCGCAGGCACCCAAGACGTCCCGGCCATCTGCGGCCTCGGGCTAGCCGCGAAGCTCGCTGAGTCTGAGCGCGAAGAGAGCGTCGCTCACATGACAGAGCTCACAGTGCTCCTGAAATCCGAGATCAACGGCCGCGGGCTCGGCTGCCTCATCGAGCCGGGCGCGCCTGCCCAAGCACTCCTCCCGAACATCCTGAGCTTCATCGTCGACGGCCCGCCTGCAGAGGTCTTCCTACACCACCTCGACGCCCGCGGCGTCATGGCCAGCGCAGGCAGCGCCTGCCAGTCGAACAAGCGCTCGATGAACCCCGCCCTCTTCGCCATCGGCCTCGAAGAGGACGAGGCGCGCAGGCTGCTGCGCCTCTCCATCGGCAAGAAGAGCACCCGCGAAGAAGTGCTAAGGGGTGTAGAGGTCCTGGAAGAGGTGAGGAGTGAGCTCGCGCGCCACGTCTGAACCCGCAGAACGAAGCGCTGAGCCGGAGGCCCACCCCTGGCTCATCCTCGTTCGCTATGGAGAGATCGCGCTCAAGGGCGGCAACCGCGCCTTCTTCGAGAAGACCCTCGCGCGAAACATCAAGTCTGCGTGCGCCAGCATCTCTGACCTACGGGTCGAGATCCGCCGCGGGCGAATCCTCGTCTGGCCCAAACGTCGGCCGGAGCGCGTAGCGAGGAGGCTCCAAGACGTGATGGGGATCCACAACGTCTCGCTCGCTCAAGGCATCTCACACGACCCTGAAGAGATCGCTTCGGCGGGCCTCGCCGCTGTTCGCGATGCGCTTGAAGAGCTGCCCAAGGAGGGCGCGACCTTCCGTGTGAAGACAAAGCGTGGATACAAGGGGTACCCGATGACCTCTACTGAGCTCGATCGCTTCGTCGCTGACCGCATCCTCCCCCAGGTCGGCGGTGGCCTCAAAGTCCAGATGAAGGGAGCTGACCTGGCCCTGGGCATCGAGGTTCGTGAGAAGAGCGCCTTCGTCTACACAAAGCGGCTGCCCGGCCCGGGCGGGCTCCCCGTAGGGACCCTCGGGCATGTGCTCTGCCTGCTCTCTGGAGGCATCGACTCACCGGTCGCCGCCTGGATGGCGATGAAGAGAGGCTGCCGAGTCAGCTTCGTCTCCTTCCACTCCGCTCCCTACCTAGGAGAGTCCTCAAAGAAGAAGGTAGCCGACCTCGTCCGCGTCCTCGCGAACTATCAACCGACGAGCCAGCTCTACATCGTCCCCTTCGCTGAGTCTCAAGAGGCCATTCGAGACCACGCGCCAGAGCCATATCGAACGGTGCTCTACCGGCGCATGATGCAGCGCATCGCTACACGCATCGCGAAGCGCGCAGGCTGCGGCGCGCTCGTTACGGGAGAGAGCCTCGGTCAAGTCGCGAGCCAGACCTTGGAGAACATGAGCTGCATAGAGGACGCTAGCGGGCTCCCTGTGCTGCGACCGCTCGTCGCCATGGATAAGCAGGAGGCGGTAGATATCGCGCGCCGTATCGGCACCTTTGACACCTCCATCAAGCCAGAGCCTGACTGCTGCACGGTCTTCCAGCCGTCGAAGCCCATCATCCATGGGAGCATCGAAGACTGTGAAGCAGCAGAGGCCTGCTTTGACGTGGACAGCCTCGCTGAGGAGGCCGTGAAGGGCACTGAGCGCAGAAAGATCGGCGCGCTCGACACCTGAGACGGCACAGGGGGAGAACTGCCGGCGAGTGCGGGATAGATTGTTCCCTAGATGAACCGCTCGGTCGCGCTGTTCGTCGCCATGGCCCTCTTGGTCGCCCACGCGTTGGCGATCCACACGACGGCCTCTGGTGACTTCGCCCCTCCTTACGATATGGCCTTCGTGGCTTTTCGGGTGGGCTACTCCCTCGTGCACGAGGGCCACTTCGCGTGGGGAACTGATGCTGGAGGCATCGACAGCTACCCGTCCTTCCTCTGGGCGATGGTCTCCTACGGCCTCCAGCGACTCTACCTGTCGATCAACTTCTGGTCACAAGTCGTCGGAGCGCTCTGCGCGCTCGCGACGATGCTGCTCTCCTCCCGCTTTCACTCTGATCGAGTCGCCAGCCTCGTCGCGCCGCTCCTGCTCGCGATGTCGGGCTCATACGCCGCGGCCTCTCTGAGCGGCACTGAGACAACGCTCGTCGCGCTCACCTTCACCGCAGCATTCGTCGCGAATGAGCGGGGCTGGTCATGGACGCTCGGCCTCAGCCTCGCCCTCGCTGGTCTCGCGCGGCCAGAGGCGTGGGTGCTCACGCCGCTCTTCTTCAGCATGCACTACTTCCCCTGGCTGAAGCGCGGGGCAGGGCGCGGCCCACAACTACGAGCCTATTGGGTGCCTCTGCTCTCCTTCGTCGCTCTCGCCCTCCTGCGGCGTTGGCTGGGTGGCGACTTCCTCTCTAGCTATACAGCGGGGCTCCTCACCTTCGGGCAGAGCTCCCTCAGCGGGGTCAGCTCAGCCCTAAGAGACTTTCTCGTGTCTAGCGTCAGCCCGGCGCTGCTCGTGTATTCCCTCTGGTATCTCCTACGCAGGCGACTCTCGAGCACCGGCCGGCGCGCGCTCTTCATCGGGACGTGCTGGGCGCTCTTCGCGGCGACGCGAGAGACAGAGTCTCTCCCCTTCAACGAGTCCATGGTGCCGGTCCTCCCCTTGCTCTTGATCGCGGTCCAAGAGGGCCTGATCAACGCCCTCAACTCCCCACGCCTGTGGGTGAGGCAGCTCGCTTGGTCCTCATTTTTCCTCACCGGCCTGCTGACGATCCTGGTGAGTCGTGCGCCCCAGAACCTCGGCTCCATCCCCTTCGCGCAGCATCAGTACGCCTGGCTCGAGCCCTCACAGGGCGGGCAACTCGGCGCGCGCGGCTGGCTGGGTCGCCCGGGGCTCGTCGAAGAGATCGAGAAGACCCAGTACCTGAGAGCCATGGGGCTCTTCCTCAGAGAGAACGTAGACGCGAACGTGACCGTCCTCACTCCGTGGCCTGGAGCGATCGGATACCTCTCACGTATGGACGTGAGGGACCTCCGAGGCCGCGCAACAGAGCTCCCCGGCGAAGAGCGCCTCCGCTCTTGGCGCAGGCCCGGACGCACAGACGTCTTGGCGGCGCTCCGTATGAAGGCCGGCTACATCGTCCCGAACTGCAGGCCAACGAGCCTCCCCCCCACTCCTGTCACGCTCGCTACAGAGTGGGTCTTACACCTCGACACGCTCCAGGACGCCAGAGGACAACGGCTCTCGCAAATCCTCGAGACGCTCGCTGAGTACGAGCTCGTCACGGTCCCGCTCCCCTCTCCCTCGCGCATCTCTAGCAAGCACCTTCACGGCAAGGGCTACCTCCTGCGGCACAAGGAGCTCTCGAAGGCACCCAAGCTCGAGCTCGAACGAGACGGGGATTACGTCCGCGTGAGCTGTACTCACGACGGCCACCTACAGCTCGCCGACCTCCGCATCTCGATCGTCGACGCGTCAGGAGACATGCTGATGGTCTCTCCTACAGGCTCACTCTCGACTGATCGCGGGATCCTCGCGCGGAGAGAGTTGCTCCTTACGCGCACGGGCGCGAACGCGGTCGAGCTAATCCACACACTCCTTCCTGAGGATGACTGGAGCGGCAAGGAGCTCAGGGCGACGTTGATCAACCCCTCCGCAAGGGGTCAACACCACTTCCTCAAGGCCTCCGAGACGGCGATCCTGAAGCTCTGAGAGCCCGCGCTACTTGATCCCGAAGCGCTTGAGCTTCCGATAGAGCGTGCTCTTGCCCACCTTCAAGAGACGGGCAGCGGCGAGCTTGTCGCCCTCCACGTCGTCGAGGGCGCGGAGCAAGCACTTCATCTCGTAGAGGTCGAGGCTGATGGGATCGTCCGGCGAGATGTCCCACTCGTGCTGTCGAGGGTGACGCAGGGCCGCGCTCGGCGAGCCCACAGCGGCTCCAGGCAGCACAGAGTGCGTGGACGGTGCCTCACGGCGCGCCATCGGTGTCAGATCGTGCACAGGCAGCTCACCAGCGGCCTCCCGCACCACCTGCGGCAGCGCCTCGATCCCAAGGACTCCCTCGGAGGCGCCCAAGCAAGAGGCCCGCATGGTCGCCTCAAGCTCGCCGACGTTGTCCGGCCAGGAGTAGCAGTCGAGGTAGCCGAGGGCCTCGTCCGTGATCTCGTGCACGCCATGGATCGGGCCATAGCGCGAGATGAAGCGGATCGCGAGGGGGACGATGTCCTGCGTGCGCTCGCTCAAGGGGAGCAGCTCAATGGCCTGCCCATTGAGGATCTCAGCGAGGTTGCGCTTGAACTCTTTCGCGCGGACGAGCTCCGTCAGGGGCTGGCTTGTCCCGCAGATCAGGCGAGCGTGCGACTCTTCCATGACCTCTGTGCCTTGGCGATGGAATCGCCCAGACTCCATGAGGTCACGCAGGCGGTCTTGGAGCTCGAGGGAGAGGGCGCCGACCTCCTCCAAGAAGAGGGTCCCGTCCGCTGCGTAGTGCAGGAGACCAGGCTGCTCCTTTCCTCCTTCGCGGGAGCCAAACAGCTCGCGCTCGATCGTCCCAGCGTCCATCCCTGCACAGCAAACCTCGATCAGGGATCCAGTGACCCCTGAGTTGAAGTGGATCGTGCGAGCGATGTGAGTCTTCCCAGAGCCTGTGGGGCCGACGAGGAGCACTGTGTCACGACTTGCGCAGGCTGTCTTGACAGCGCGCCGAACGCCGTCAGTGCTCTCGCTCTGACCGACGAGGGTCTCGAGCGCGTACATCTCTCGCGCGGCATCGAGGAGCGGCCCGAGCTGGCGGCGATGCGGGACGGGGTCCTCTACACCGAGGAACTGCGCAGAGAGGCGACGCCGCTCCGCATCTGTCAGGAGTACGACCTTCATACCTCCCATCGCAGCGGCGCTGCCGCTTGAGTCAGAGACGAGCGGGATCACCGAGGCGAGGAGGCTCCGCGCCGCGCGCCCGCCGAGGGGCGTGAGGTCGAAGCGGAAGCCGTCACGGGTCTCCGTGCGAGCGTCCCTGACGAAGGCCTCGAGTCCAGTCGCGGGAGCAAGGCTGCCGAGGTTCTTGCCCTCGATACGGCTCCCGAAGAACTCACAGGCCCCACGGTCGCAGTGCCGCACGAAGCCGTCGCCATCAACGAGGAGGAGGCCGTCGGTCTTAGAGGAGGCGAGCTCACGCAAGAGGTCGCGCGCCTCGCCCTCAAATGAGGCCCTCGGCTGGGCTTGCTCGGTGCTCTTCTCCTGCCCATCCCTGAGGCGACGGAACTGTTGGTCGAGCATCTGATTCTGCTCGATGATCTCGTCCACAGTGGCCTTGTGCTTCAGGTGAACACCAACGATCCGATCTAAGACCGTCATCTCCTGCTTGTTCACGAAGCCGTCGCAGCCCGCCTCAAAGGCGCGGGTCATCTCTTCAGGGTTCGGAGCCTGGTTGCTGTAGAGCACCACCGGGACCTGCGCAGAGTCCGGCATCGCCTTCAGGCGTCTGCAGACCTCCATGGCAGAGATCCCTGTGTCTATGGACGCAGCGACCAAAACGAGGTCTAGCTGGACACCGCGGGCTTCCATTAGACCGCTGGCGCCCGTCTCAGTGGTGATGACCTCATGTCCGAGGTCACTCAGGCGGCTCTTGACGATCAACCGGTTACCGGCGTCGTCATCGATAACGAGGATACGGTTCACTCGAACCCCTCCGGGGACGATTCAGGGTGTAGCGACGCGGGCACACTGACGATCGTGACTCGACCGGAGTGAAGGGGATTCCCGCGACTGCGTCGAAAGTAAGAATCAAGAGACCTCGGTTCCACATCAGAATTTTCGTTCATGTCACAGCCAAGCCCATGCCACTCCGACCCCCTCTTTGGGGAGCGCGCACAAGCTGCGTTGCGGGAGCTCAAAGGTGAGCGCGATCCACTCAGGGCTGCGACCAAGCTGCAGGCTGAGCTTGAGCCCGAGCTCGCGCGCCGATGCGCAGAGCTACACCAATTGAGACTTCGTTCTATATCTAGATTTCCTAAAGAGTTCCCTCTATTCATGACAGCTCCGGGCCTGTCTAGAGCCAGCTCCGAAGCCGCCGCGAACGCTCGGGCAGCACACATTTTGAAGTGCTTGCCACGCGCCAGGGTGAGCGACGCGACCTGCGGTATCGGCGCGGACGCCATGGCCTTGTCCAGAGCTGGAGCGAGGGTCGTCGCCTCCGACATAGATTCATTTTTAGTCGCCTGCGCGCAGGCCAATCTGCACGCCTGGGGACACGAGGCGCACGTCGTGGTCGCCGACTGTCGTCGACATCCTGCGAGCGCCGACGTCCTCGTCCTCGATCCAGACCGTCGCCCGAACGGAGAGCGGACCCTAGACCCTGCTCGCTGGAGCCCGCCTCTGTCAGCGGCGCTCGAGCTCGCAGGACGACATGAGGGAGCCTGTATCAAGCTCGCCCCAGCAATGGAGACGAGCAGAGCCGAGCTCTCACAAGATCTCTCCCACCATTGGGAGTGGGTCTCAGTGGATCGCAGCCTCGTCGAGCTCTGCCTGTGGACTGGCTCGCTCGCTACGCAGGAAGGGCATCACGCGACGCTCGTCCGAGACGGAGCGGTCCTAGCGCGCTATAGCGGCTCTCCGGTCCCCATTGACCCGTTGCCCGAGGTCGCCATCGACTCGCCGAGATTCCTCCACGACCCCGACCCCTGCCTGGTCCGCTCGAGGCTCCTAGGGACTCTGGCCGCTGAGCTCGACCTTCGCGGCCTGCACCCCATGATCGCGCTTCTGGCAGGAGAAGCGCCGGCTCAATCACCCTTCCTAGACACATTTCGCGTCCTAGGCAGCGCCCCCTTAGACAAACGCCGCGTCCGAGAGCTCCTTCGCGCCCACGACGTCGGGGCGATCGAGGTCCGCAAGCGTGGGCACCCAGACCCAGCGGAGGTCCTCGCCAAGCGCTTCAAGGGGCCTGGAACGCGCCGAGGGACGCTCTTCGTCGTCCGGCTCGAGAGCGGACACCGCGCCTACCTAGCTGAGGCGCACTGAGCGCAGTTGGTGGGCGATGAGGGATTCGAACCCACGACTTCCTCCTTGTAAGGGAGGCGCTCTAACCAACTGAGCTAATCGCCCTCTGCTTGGGACAACTCTAAACGGTATCCTGCCGCGCGCTCACCCCAAAGGTCTCATTTCCCCACCAGCAAGCCAGCCAAGGAAAAGTAAGGAAGCGAAAGTATGCGAGTCGCAGTCGTCGGAAGCGGATATGTCGGATTGGTCGCGGGCACCTGCTTTGCAGAGAGCGGGAACGATGTCATATGCCTAGATATCGATGAGGAGAAGATCGAGCGGCTGCGCTCGGGCGAGGTCCCGATCTATGAGCCTGGCCTCTCAGAGCTCATGCGCCGAAACATCAGCGACGGCCGCCTGAAGTTCACGACTCAATACTCGGAGGCCATTCCTGGAGTCGATGTTGCCTTCATCGCAGTCGGCACACCCCCTGGCGAAGACGGCAGCGCAGACCTCCAGTACGTGCTGAGCGCAGCGCGCTCCATCGGTGAGCACATGACGGGCTACGTGACGGTGGTAGACAAGTCGACCGTCCCCGTCGGCACCGCGAGGAAGGTGATGGCCGCGTTGAAGGAGACCACTGACCACCCCTTCGACGTCGTCAGTAATCCCGAGTTCCTGAAGGAGGGCGCAGCGATCGACGACTTCCTCAAGCCCGACCGCGTCGTGATCGGCGTAGAGAGCTCCCGAGCAGCCGAAGTGATGATGCAGCTCTATGGACCCTTCGTCCGTACGGGCAACCCGATCTTGGAGATGGACATCGAGTCAGCCGAGATCACCAAGTACGCGGCCAACGCGATGCTCGCCGCGCGCATCTCCTTCATGAATGAAATCGCGAACCTGTGCGACCGCGTTGGAGCGAACATCGACGCGGTGCGAAAAGGGATCGGGACAGATGGCCGCATCGGCTCTCGCTTCTTGTTCGCGGGCTGTGGATATGGGGGCTCCTGCTTCCCTAAGGACGTGAAAGCGATCATCCGCACTGCGAGCGAGCACGACTATGACTTTCGGATGCTGCGCGCCGTAGAGGAGGTGAACGAACTCCAAAAGCTCGTACTGGTCAACTACGTGAAGGAGCACTTCGGCAACGTCGCTGGTAAGCGCTTCGCGCTCTGGGGGCTCGCGTTCAAGCCTGGGACCGACGACATGCGAGAGGCGCCCGCTGTCGTCATCGCGAACGCCCTCCTCGACGAAGGCGCTACGGTCTGCGCCTACGACCCAGAGGCTGTCGAGATGTCACGGCAGCACTACCTCGGAGACAAGATCGACTACGTCGAGCGTCCGATGGACGCGCTCGATGCCGCGGATGGGCTCATCCTGGTCACGGAGTGGAACGAGTTCCGCAACCCCGACTTCGCGGCGGTGAAGGAGCGCATGCGCGAGCCAGTGCTCTTCGATGGGCGCAACATCTGGCGTCGAGACATCCTCGAGAAGCTCGGCTTCACCTACTACGGGATCGGCTGCTAGCGCTTCGAGCCTGCTGGCCAGCGCAGGACGAGCCCCGTCAGCCAGTCACGCAGCGCAGCGGGCGCGAGGAGCCCCGCGTAGAGCTGCAGCCAGATGAGGTGCCCCACCGGATAACGTCGGCGGGCGAGGGGCGACTCGAGCGCGTGTGAGACACAGCGCGCCACCTTGGAGGCCTCAGGCGCGGTGCGTACAGAGAACTCCGCGACCTCCTTCATCCGCTCGACCCCCTCCCTGTAGAGAGCCAGCTTCTCTGAGGAGACCTGGCCTTGGAGCGCGGCCGCCGCCCGGTTCGACTTCTCCCAAATGGGCGTCTTGATCGGGCCTGGCTCGATCAGAGAGACCCGGACACCCCAAGGCGCGAGCTCCATCCTGAGAGCATCTGAATAGGCCTCGAGCGCGAACTTAGAGGAGCAGTACGCTCCCATGAATGGGTTGGAGACCCGCCCCGCGATGGAACTCATGTTGATGATGCGGCCCCTCGCTGCACGCAAGCTCGGCAAGAGAGCCTGAGTGACGGCCGCGTGGCTGAAGAGGTTGACCTCGAACTGTCGCCTCAGCTCCTCGAGGGGGAGCGCCTCGAGCGGGCTCGCGACTACGATCCCGGCGTTGTTGACCAGCCCATCGAGGAGGACCCCATCGGCCTTGAGGCGCTCTGCCACGGCGTCGATATCGGACTGCGAGGTGACGTCAAGCTGAACCGGCTCTAGCTCCCCTCCTCCATTGAGCTGCGCTGCGTCCTTACGGATGGACTCGGCGTCCTCTTTCCTGCGAACGCCCGCGAACACACGGTGGCCGCGCGCCGCCAACCTCTGAACGGTCGCGCGCCCGATCCCGGTGGAGGCGCCGCTGACCAAGACGGTCTTCTTCTCGCGGGCGACCAAGGCGAACTCCTCCAGCTAAAACCAGGCGGCCCAACCCGGAAGTGCGAGCTGGGCCACCCGTTGATGTTGTGTCTGCTCTGCGCACTCTTCAAAGGTCGTCACCGACAGTGATGACGAAAGAACCTCGCGAAGTGAGCGCTGAACAACCTCCTCATACACTTTCGTGTGCATACACTTCGAAGGAAAAATTAGCGCGAAGTTTTTTGCTGAGCGCGACAGAGCGGCGTCAACCTGCGCGCAGCGCGCGCCTGATCGAGCGCGCGAGTGACGAGAGTCGTAAGCGACGACGCAGCTCTAGGCCACTCGTTGTCTCTGCAGCAGCAGCGAGACTCAAGGCGCTCCGACACTGATGCAGAACTCCCGCCGCTCCCGCGACATCCCCACGACGTAAGAGCTCGCTGCCCCAGCGCTCGAAAGCATCAACGCGTGCGCGAGGTGTCACACCAGTCAGGGCGACTTCACGCCACACGCGAAGCGCTGACTCCACCTCACCGCTGCTCGCGAGCGCGACGCCCCGCAGGACCCGCGCGCGCTCTTGAACACGCGAAGGAGCACGCGCTCCTGGCCGCTCCTCCATATATCGCGCGGCCTCCTCGAAGTGCCCAGACGCGATCAGCGCAGCGCCTGCAGCGAGCCACGCGCGCTCGCTCCACTCCTCGCCCTGCTGGGTCACGCTCGCCATCAGCGCCGCGACACCCGGCTCATCTAAGCCCGCAGCGAGTAAGAGCTCTCCCGCGCGCAAGCCGCAGAGTGCCCTGCACTGCGCCGTCCCTCCTGCTCGCGCCCCCGCCCTGTAAGCGCGCACCGCAGCCACTCTAGCGGCCTCCCTGCGGTGAGGCGCAGCGCCGCGCATCTCTGCCTTAAAGGTGCGCCCATGCTCTGAGGCGTCACATTCAGAATGCTGCGCTGAGACGCTGGCACACAGCAGCCAGCCGGCGATCAACATTGAGCTCCTCCGAGCGCCTGGAGGACCCTGCGACGGAGCTTCTGTCGGATTCGATAGAGGCGACTCTTCACCAGAGCGCGCCGCACCCCAAAGAGCTCGCCGATCGCGGCGGGGCTCATCTGCTGGGTGTAGGCGGCGCGGATCATCCTGCGCTCATGATCAGGGAGCGCACGAATCGCACCCTCCAAGAGCGCGGCCAAGCGGCAAGACTCCACCTCCATGTCGGACACCCAGTGGACCGCCTCAACGAGCTGGATCTCCGGATCTTCCTCACGACCTTCAGCGACGTCGAGCTCTGCGTGCTCCATGAGAGAGATCCCGCGGCGAGCCTCCCTGCTCAAGTGACTCTTCAAGACATTCCACGCGATGCGGTCGATCCAAGGGTCGATGCGCTGCTCCTCGCGCAGCCCGCTTCGGTAGCGGGCTGCGCGGATCATCGTCTCTTGGACGACGTCATCTACACAGCTCTTGTCGCGACACCAACCAGCGACCTTCTGCTCGACCCTCAACCTACGCTCTGCGAGTCCGTCCCAGCTTGCGTCTCCCTCACTCACGATGACCTCCTCCTTCGTTTTGGCGTTCCGTTCGTGTCCAAACGAACAGACCACACAGAGCGCGGGAGGTCGTGCGAGCCTGATGATGTGGAGAACTTCAGCCCTCAACAGCGGAGTGCAGAGCGGTGACCCCTGCGCGTGAGGTCTCCTAGCTCTCAGGCAGTGAGGGCCCGCGTCCCGCGCAGCCCTTCTCCACATGCGAGCGGGGCGCTCGCGTGTCACCGCAGAGCGCCCCGCTTATCAGGCTCGCCGTTGAGGCGGCCTGTGTTCCCCGATCAGCGTCTTCTCGCGAATCCGCGAGCTTCTTGCTCCCACTTCGAGCCGGGGAACTGCCGGATGACCGCGCCGAAGAGCTTGTTCGCGTTCTCAGTCGCCTCCTCAGTCTCCATCATCATGTAGATCCGGCCTGAGTAGACCATCGCGCGAGCGACGTAGTTGCTCTCGCCCTTGTGGAGGACTACGACCCTCATGTACGCCTTGAGAGCGTCATTGAGAGTCGCCTTACTCGCCTCAGAGGTGGGATTTTTGGCGCCCTCCTCGAAGAGGCAGTCTCCGAGGCCTGACCACGCTATCGCGAGGGTTCGCTGGTCCGACTTGGGGTCCTTCGCGACGCGCTCGAACACGGCCTTCGCCCCATCGAAGTCTTTCTCCTGGAGCAGGGTCTCTGCGCCGATCGCCTGCGCGCGGTTGCGCACGCTCGCGAACTTCGAGCCCGCCTGGTTGGCGATGCGCTTCAGAGCGTCACGGCGCTTGTCACCGCTCAACGAGTCGTCGTACATGACCGCTGCGATCTTCGCGTCGAAGTCCCAGCGCTCAGAGATCCCCTTCTCAGCGACGAGCTGTGAGACGCCCTCGAGGGTCTTCTTCGCCGCGCTGCCGTCTCCGTTAGCAAACTGAACCTCAGCTTTTAGGAGCAACGCCGCGGGGATGTAGCGAGAGTCAGTGAACTTGGAGATCAGCTTGTTCGTCGCGGCCAAGGTCTCTTCGATCTTCCCCATCGAGGCGTTCAGCTCAGCGAGTCGCCAGGCAGCGTAAGCCGGCGCCCAGGCGGGACGCACACGGCTGCCGCTCTCGATCTTGTTCAGCGCGCCATCGAGATACACCGTTAGATCGCTGACCGCGTCGAAGAGCTGGTCATCAGCGACCGCGGTCTCGGCGCGATCGACGAGAGTGGGCATCGTCGTGAAGTCGATTCGGAGCACATCGCTCGAGGGCATCGAGGTCTTGTTGCCGCCATCCCTGCGGTAGGTGACCTCCAAGAGGGTCTCCTCAAGGACGGTGCAGTCTTCGATCGTGCTCCCCTCCGTGGTGTGGATGGTGTCAGCGCTTGAGAGCGCGATGAGGAGTGCAGAGGCCAGGGGGGTCAAGCTGAGGGAGCGATAGGACATGTCTGTTTGGGCTTTGGGCCCATGAGGGCCGATGGTGTCCGGAGATACCGCGCTAGGAGCCGTTAGTAACGCCTAGGACGGCGCTGACCCGGACAAGTGACCAAGCAGGATATGTGCGCCCTGCGATCGCTGTCAACGTGGAGGGGCCAACGCGGGCATGCATAGGCGCCCTGCAGGGGCCTCTGTTGGGGATGAGAATCGGTGCGCTCGCAGGAAGCGAGAGGAACAGCCCCTTAGGATGCCTCCATGTCACCTGAAGGAGAGCGCGAGCTGCAGCCAGTCTTGGTCAGCGCATGCCTGCTCGGTACGGAGTGCCGCTATGACGGCGCTCACAACCATGACGCAGCCCTCACGCGGCTGCTTAAAGAGCGCGGTGAGCGCGCCGTGCCGTACTGCCCAGAGGAGCGCGGCGGCCTAGGGACCCCTCGACCACCAGCTTGGATCGAGTCCAAGGACGCCGACGCTGTCTTGGCTGGCGAGGCGAGGGTGGTCACCGAAGTTGGCCGAGACGTGAGCGCAGAGTTCCTCGCCGGAGCGCAGGGCGCCCTCTCCGTCTGTGAAGAGGTCGGGGCGACGCGCGCTTACCTCAAGGAGCGATCACCCTCTTGCGGGGCCTGCTCGACTCATGTCGGCGGGGAGCTCACAGACGGGCCCGGCGTGACAACCGCGCTGCTCCGCAGCGCCGGCGTAGAGGTCGAGGGCGTCGAGGGACGGCGCCCCTAGGTCAGTCCTTAGGCTCCGCTACGACGACGACGTGAAAGCCCAGCAGGGAGAGGCCAGGGATCGCGCAGATCACTCGATCGATCGCGAGGAAGAGCCTCGTGAGGAGCGCGCTACCTGGGATAAACCTGAGCACGCCTAGGTGATCAGGGAAGCCAGCGAAGACATACGCGAGCACGCCATAGCGCTTGACCTTGGTCACGCGAAAGCCAGCTCGTTCGCAGAGCTCGACGATGCCCTTCTTCGTGAAGCCTTGGTCTCCCACGTCAAAGTGCTCGCTCTTTCGATAGAGGACCCAGCGCGCGAAGCGGATCAACGGGTTGTCGTTGCATGGCTCGCTCATAATGAGCCTCCCTCCGCTCCGCAGGGCGGCGCAGCAGTGAGAGAGGAAGCCCACGTGGTCCCGCGTATGGTGGAGGCTGCCTTTACAAAACACCACGTCGAAGCACTTCGGCTGGAAGGGGAGCCGCTCCGCGTCTCCCGTCACGAGTCGCGCGCCAGGGATGTACTCCTCAGAGACGCAGAGCATCGCATGGCTGATGTCCAGCCCCACGGACCCAGGGTGCTTCTCCTCAAGCTCAGCGAGGAAGAAGCCCGTCCCGCATCCTAGATCCAAGATCCGAGCCGCCCCTTCAGGCACGTGGGAGATCATCTCAGCGTGCCAGTCCTGCTGAAAAAGCCGCGAGAACTCGAAGCTGTAACGGAACGCATAGCGCGGCGCGAGAGTGCGATGCAGCTCAATCTGGGCCTGTGCGTTGGTCACTGACATGTGGCTTAGAGGAGGTTGAATCGATCCTCTTCAGGCCCTCCATCGTCCAACTCAACGCTTAGACCATCGTGATCTCAGGCTGAACAGCGCCCAGATCCGAAGAATGAACTGGGCGAGCGTGGGAACCGACCCCTCTAGCTTGGCACCATGCGCCTGACGTCGTGCTGAAACACATTGGATCAAACTGGGCCCTGAGCGGCCTCCAGCTCGCCGCGATGATGTGGCTTACGCCCTTCATCCTCGCAGAGCTCGGGCCGGAGTCGAACGGGGTGTGGGTCACCATCATCTCGATGACGGGCTTCCTCTCCCTGTTCGTCATGGGCGTGCCCATGAGCACGGTCAAGCACATCGCGGAACACGTCGCGCGGGGCGACACACAGCGGGCTAACGGCGCGGTCGGAACCAGCGCAGGGATCAGCTTCGCCCTCGCAGGGGGCGCCCTCGTCGTGAGCGTGCCGCTCTACTTCGCCTTCGAGCGCGGCCTCCTCCTGAGCGACTCTTGGTCTCTCGACGAGGCTACCCTTGGGCAAGCGCGCGTCGCCTGGTGGATCATCACAGCGCAGATCTGCAGCGCCTTCGTGATGCGCTTGCCGCTCGCGATCTTCGACGCGCACCGCGACTTCGTGACGCGCAACTTGCTCCTCGCAGTCGCCCTCGGGCTGCGTGTCGCCTTGGCATACGCGCTCCTCACTTGGCGTCCGAGCGTCTCCGCCCTCGCCTGGTGCCCTGTGGGGGTGCAGCTCTTTGAGTGGGCGGGTGCGCTCATCCTCCTCCGCCGCCGCCACCCAGACATCCGCTTCTCCGTCAAGGCCTTCGACAAGGGCATGGTGCGCGAGATCGTCGGCTTCAGCCTCTTCGCGACCCTCGTGAACGTCGGGACCATGCTGGCCTTTCGGTCGAACGCCATGGTTATCGGGGTCTTCGGGAGCACCAGCGACGTCACAGACTTCGACATCGGCAACAAGTTCTTCGAGCCCCTCGTCGGGATCATGATCGCGGTCGCGTCCGTGGTCCTCCCGACGAGCGCTCGCCTAGAGACGCAGGGGAGGCGTGGAGAGCTCTCGCAGGTCTTCCTGAAGTGGTCGAAGGTGTGTGTATCGATCGCGCTGCTCGTCGGGGTCTACCTCTTGGTGTTGGGCCCGCGCTTCCTGGGGGTTTGGATCGAGCCGCGCTATGAGGAGGCCTCTGGCGGCGTCTTACGTGTCCTCATGGTCTCCTTCCTCTTCTACCTCCCGATCCGTGGCGTCGCCCTCCCGATCCTCCTCGGGCTCGGCGAGGCTAAGCGACCGGCCATCGGGCTCCTCAGCATGGGCCTAGTCAACATCGCCCTCTCCGTCTATCTCGTTCAGAGACACGGGATCATGGGAGTGGCCTACGGCACAGCGATCCCGAACGTGCTCTACGCTCTCTGGGTCTTGCGAGACACTTGCCGCGCGCTCGGGGTCGGCGTCGGCGAATGGTGTGCTCACGTCCTGGGGAAGACTGTCCCGGCCGCGCTCCTTCCAGCCGCGGGGCTCTACTGGCTGCTCATCGAGCGGCCACCGACCGACATGCTCGGACTCTGCATCGCTGGAGGAGGGAGCGTGGCGCTCTTCGGGCTGCTCTGGGCAGGCTTCGTCTATCGAGGCGACCCAGACTTCCGGGGCGGGAGCTCTAGTTAGCGCTCGCTCTTCGAGGGAGCGGCCATCCCGAGGTGCCCGAGGAGCCCAAAGAGGATGAGGTTTCCGAGCTGCACCAAGTGAGCGCTGAGACCTACCGCCAAGGCGAGCTCTGTGTCGATGCCCCAGAGGCTCATACCTAAGACCCATCCACCCTCCTGGGTGCCGAAGCCGGCGAAGCCGTTCACCGGCAAGGTGTTGGCGAGCGACGCGAAGCCCGAGGCCAGCACGCTCGGCACCACGACCGCCTCCCCCTCCGGCCAACCAAAGGCGAAGAGCAAGACCGAGTAGAAAGCGACCACGCCGCTCCAAAGCGCGACCGAGAGGAGCGTGGCCTTGAGGAGGCCGCCGCCCGCTCCAGCCTGTTCGAGGGCCTCCCCGAAGCGACTCACGCCTCCCAAGAGCTTCCCGCCGAGCGAGGTGCGCTCCAGCTGGATCAGGCGCAGGCACGAGGCGAGGAGTGAGACCAAGCGAGTGCGCAAGATGCAGACCGAGAGGGTGCTGACGCACATCACCGTGAAGAAGACCCCGTACCCAAAGAGCGCGGAGAGCTGGTCTGCTAGCCCTGATGGTGTCCGCTCCTGGGCCGTGGCCTCACCCCCAGCGTCGAGCAAGAGCAACGGCCCGAGCAGGCTCACTGCGGCCAAGCAGGCGGACAAGACGAAGAGGTCAAGGAGCCGACTCACGAGCAGAGAGGCGACGCTCGCGCGGGCAGGCACCTCGCCCACCTTGGAGGAGTAGAGCACGAAGGTCGCCTCACCAGATTTGAGCGGGAGCACATACGCGGCGAGGTTGTGAGCCGAGCTAACGGACAAGACCTTCCAGAAGGGTGGGCGGAGCTCTGTTGGAGTCAGGACTGAGAAGCGCCAGGCGCGGAGGAGGTAGATACCTGAGTGGACTGCGAGCGCCGTGAGCCACTGGGTCAGGGTGATGTCGCTGATGGTCTCCGTGATGTCGGAGAGCTCGACCCCACCCCAGCGGATGAGCGCCCACAAGAGCCCCCCTGCGAGGGCTACGGAGGCGATCAGGCGAGAGGCGCTAGCAGACTTCATGAGGACGACGGCTCCTCGCCGCCCCCTCTCTATCGGTCCCTCAGTCGTAGCGCACGTGTGTCCCGCCGGAGTCCTCTGCCAGCCACTCCAGAATCTGGAACGAGCCGCCGACCGCGATCGAGTTGATCTCGATGTCCCTCTCAGCGTTCCAGCGCTTCACATGCTCCCTGATCTCAAAGGGATCAATCACATCCCCGGTCGAGGGCTCGCCGTCGGAGAGGACGAAGATCGTGTCCACATCTGGGTCCTCGAAGGCCTGGCGCAGCGCGCCGTAGAGGTTCGTGCCCCCCATCGCGCCGAGACGGTCTACGAACTCCCTCGCCTCATCCCTGCTGCGCGCGCCGGCGTCCCTGACCCCATCCTCGAGCCAGGGGTCGACGCCGCCTGAGAAGGTGAGGATGTTGAAGAGCGCCTTCTGATCGAGGCCCTCGATGCAGCGCTTCAGCTCACGCTGCGCGACGGTCATGCGCGGCTCACCTTGACCTCCGACGTACTTCGCGCGGGTGATCTCGTTCATCGATCCAGAGACGTCGATGATGAAGATGACGCGATGGGAGATGATGCGGATGCCGAAGAACTTGACGGCGGTCACTTGCCGCAAACGGCGCTCCTCCTCTTCCTTACGACGCTTTCGGAGTTCACTCTTGGAGATGGGCTCGAAGCCCTCCCCCTCGTTCTTCCACCACGCGTCCCAGTTCCCCCAGCGAGTGCGAAAAGGCTGTCCGGTGAGGTCGAAGAGCGTGTCAGCGAACTCATGAGCCATGCGTCCCTCCTCGCTCTTCATCTGCGCGATGATCATGCCGACGGACTCCGGCACCCGCGCATCCTCTAAGAGCTTGAGGGCCGTAAGGCGCGTAGACCAGTCGCTGTGGTTGAGCGCGCCGTAGAGGTGCTCGAGCTGCTCTGAGCCGCGCTCCGCGAGCGCGCCGAGCGCTGCGTTCCTGACGATCGCCGCGTCTCCCTCGAGGTAGCCTAAGAGCTGCGCCTCCCACTCCTCATCGCCCTTCATGATGCCGTCTAGGGCGATGACGCAGGCTGTGACCATGAGCGGGTCTTTCGCCTTCTTGAGCGCAGACTCTAGGTCTTTCTTCGCCGCCGCGTCCTCGCGCTCAGCTAGCGCCTCGGCTGCTGCGACCGCGACCGCGAACTCCTTGTCCTTGAGCAGTCGACCGATGGACTTCGTCAACTTGGGGTCATCGAGCCCGCGCGCCGCCTGGAGGTAGAAGAGCTTCTCGTGGGTCTTACCCTTGCCGACCTTCTTGCCGAGCGAGCTGTTAACCTTGTCGTCACCAAGCGAGACGAGCATGTCTGCTAGGGCTAAGCGGAGCTCCATCGGAGTGATGAAGGCTTCGCCGACCTTGATGAACTCCTTGGAGACAAAGGCCCCGTTCATCTTCATCAAGATTCGCGCCGCGACGATGCGGTTCGGAGCGAACTCTTCGAGGCGCTCAAAGGTCTCCGTCGCGAGCGCCTGGAGCCGCCCGCTCGAGTCCTTCTCCCCGACCTGCTCAAGAGCCATACGGCGGATCTCGGAGTTACGATCCTCCGTCGCGCTGTAGAGCTGCTCGAGATCGAAGCTCTTGTAGATCGCCCCAAAGGCGAGCTCTCGAATCACGGGGAGGTTGTGGACCTTGAGCTCCTTCGGCTCCTCCTCTTCATCATCACGCCCGCGCTTGCGCTTCTTAGGCTTGCGCTCATCGTCACCCTCAGACGAGTCGCCTGCCTTGCGGTCATAGAGCTCGCGATACCAAGCGTGATCCTCGTCTGTTGAGAGCCGCGTGTGCGCCTCCATCGCGTCCTCTCGAACCTCGTCCTCCGCCGAAGACTCGATGATCATTCGCAAGAAGGCGCGCCCCTTGCTGCGGCACCTGCCGAGCGCGTCAATCGCACCATCTCTCAGCTCGCGCTCCTTCGAGCCGACGGCCACATCCATGATCTTCTGCAGCGCGAGTTGCTCGCCATCAGAGACCCCGTCGAGCTTCCCGAGCGCCTTGAGCGCCTCGAGCCTCATGAAGATGCTCGCCATCGAGTCATAAGCCTCAACGAGCCCCTCAGCCGCAGCCCTGGACTTGAAGTCCGCGAGCTGCTCGAACAGCGCAGGGTCTGCTTGGTCGGTTTTCTTCGTGAGCTCTGCTACGAGCTCGGCCTCATCAGCTGTACGGAGCTCTGCGTGAGCACCTGGCAGGGCCAGGAGCGGGCAAGCGAGGGCGAGGAGGATGATCTGCTGCATGTGGTTGAGGCGCTAGGGGTGGCGGTCTAGTTCCAAGGGCGGCCCTGATTTTCGGAGGCCCCAACCGAAGGTGTCAACTTATCCGCCATCACGGGCCGATAGCTCGGATCCGCCTCATCACCTCCTAAGGAGCACCTGTGATCCGCCAAGACCCTAACCGCCTACGTGAACAAGCCGCCCGTCGACTCTTGCGCAGGATCCGAGACCTAAATCTCGGGGACGGGATCGTCCACCTCCAGGACGGCCGTGAGATACGAATCAGCGGCTGCACCAGCTTGGATCACCCTGTCGAGCGCGGGGTTCGCTACCGCCTCAGCTTCGAGGACGGCCAGACAGAGGTCGTGGAGCTCGAGTGGCGAGATGGGCGCATCTACACCAAGCGCGCTGGAGAGCACGACGGCAGCTCCGACTGCGAGGCCTCATTCGGCTTGAACGGACACCCCACGGGGCTCGTCGAGCTCGCTGGCTTGCGCTCCTCCATCGACCTCTCGAAGGCCTCCCCCGAGGACTTCGAGGCGCTCCTCGGCCGCATCGTAGAGGCCGCCGTCACCGTCGCTTGAGTTAGAGGCGAGCGCGCTTACAGATGAGGTCCGCGACGAGCCCCATCGTCAGGATCTGCATAGTCGCGACGAACAAGAGCACGGTCTTGTCGCCGAGGTTCGGCGGACTCTCGTAGAAGAGGTCGTAGCCCAAAGAGGTCGCGAAGCCGAGCCCCACGAACCACGTGAGCGGGTAAAAGACCTTCAACGGGTTGAAGTAGAGCACCGTCTTCACGATCAAGGCGAGGAAGCCGAGGGTGTCGCGGATCGGTCGGATCTTGGAGCGCCCCTTCCTAGCCGCGTAATCGATCGGCAGGTACTCGATCTGGTGATGGTTCGTCAGCGCCGCGAGGGTGATCGTGGTCGTGAAGCTGAAGCCCTTAGGCAAGATGGCCCGGTAGGTCAGGACGAAGTCCCTTCGGAAGGCGCGCAGGCCTGAGTTCAAGTCAGGGATCGGATACTCAGCGAGGAAGGAGGCGAGCTTTCGGAGGAAGGCCTTCGCCGGCCGGCGAATGAGCGGGATATGGACCTCGGGGCCTGTTCGGGACCCGATCGCCATGTCTGCCCCCCCCCTGACGATCTCTACGAGCTCACCGATTCGATCCTCTGGATAGGTGCCGTCAGCGTCCGTGATGACGACCACGTCGTGCTTGGCCGCTGCAAAGCCTGTGAGGAGCGCTGCGCCGTAGCCCTCGTTTCTCGCCTTGTCGATCACTCGCAAGGCGCTGAACTCTCCCTCGAGGCGCTTGAGCGCTGCGCGGGTGCCGTCGGTGGAGCCGTCATTGACGACCAGGATCTCGAGGTCTCCCTGATCGAAAGCGAGCCCGCCGAGCCGGCGCACGACGCCCTCGATCCCGTCCTCCTCGTTGTAGGCCGGGACGACGATCGAGGTCCCGGTGTACGCAGGGCGCGGCTCTGCGCCTGCGCGCTCTGCCTGAGGGCTCTCCGTGGAGTATGTCATGGTCTCGGTCATTGGAAGACTCTGCCGCCGGCTCTGGCCGACCTCTGGAGCATACCCCCCCGGGCAGGGCGAATTACAGGGAGCGACCCCTTCCGAGGGTGAGCGCCTTCTTCGTCATGCCCGTGAGGCCTAGCCCTGAGAGCTCTCTCCCAGCGAACCAGGCGCACCCAGGAGGCAGCGCGCTGTCCCCTAGCGCAGCCTTATGGACCTTCGCCGTGATCTTGTGACGGGTGATCGTGTGACGCAGCTCACCTAGCTCCTCACGCGCGAGGAGCGTCAGCTCTAGCTCTGCAGGGAACAACCGAGGCGCCCCGCTCGCGAGCTCGCGCGTGGGGAGCTCCCAGAGCCCGGCCATACGATCACCCGCCCCCCGGCGCTGCAAGAGGACCCGGCCGCCCTCCTCCACCAAGAAGAGCTCGAGCTCGACGTCGATGGGCGCTGGCCTGCGAGGCAAGACCGGCACGGCGCGCTCTGCCCCCTGCTCGCGCGCCTCGCACAAGGCCTCGACTGGACAGCCCTCACACTTGGGCTCGCGCGGTAGACAGATCGTCGCGCCAAGCTCCATGAGCGCTTGGTTCCACGACGCTGGGTCGCCGACCCCCTTGACGAGGGCCTCGGCCAATCCCTCGAGCTCCCGTCGCGTAGCCGCGCGAGAGACCAAGCCCTCTACGTGAAACCAACGCGCGAGCACCCGCTGGACGTTTCCATCTATGAGCGGCTCCTCGAGGTCATACGCGATAGAGAGCACCGCGCCCGCCGTGTATGCGCCGACTCCTGGGAGCGCCTCTGCCGCAGCCCGATCCCTCGGGAACTCCCCCTCGTGGAGCTCGAGGAGCTGGGCCGCGGCGGCATGGAGCCGACGCGCCCGCGAGTAGTAGCCGAGCCCGCTCCAGCGCGCGAGCACCTCGTCCACGTCTGCCTCCGCGAGAGAGCCCACTGTGGGGAAGCGCTCCATGAAGCGCCTGAAGTAAGGGATCACGGTCTCAACGCGAGTTTGCTGCAGCATCGACTCGCTGATCCAGACCGCGTATGGGTCATCCGATCTGCGCCAGGGGAGGTCACGCTTGTTCTCGCCATACCACGAGAGGAGCGCGGCCCAGAGCGCCGCCCTTCGCTCATCACAAACTGTCTCCCGGATCTCTGTCACGCTTCAGCGATTCTCCGCTCGACAACCCTCGCCTGCCAGAGATCCTTAGCCGTGACGCTGAAATGTTTTTTGCAGCGGCGCGAATCCGACGGCGCTTACCATGCAATCCCCCTTAAGGGCGTGACATGCGAACACTCTCACTCGGACTCATAGCCGGCCTCATGGCCTCAGCCCTGCGCGCACCGCTCGGGCTGGAGCTCGTTCAGGTGACCGCGACCCCGGCCTCCGTCGCTGTGGCCTACCGCGCAGCCGCTCTGCTCTGCCTCGCTGTCGCGCTCCTCGCCGGCAGGGGCCGCGCAGGTGAGGGGTTCACGCCGCTCCACTTCCTCTCTGGCTCACTCCTCGGTGTCGCCTCGCACAGCCTCCTGCTCGGCTACACCCCCAAGAGTCACTTCGGCGCCGTCCTCTTGATCGCGGCCTTGGGCGCAGCGCTCTGGTATGTGGCACGCAGCGCCCTAGGACCCGAGGTAGAGGCTCTGGAGCCCTCGACACCTGACGGCGAAGAGGCCGCGGGCGAGGTCCCCACTGCGACCCCCGCTGCGCACGCGCTGATCGGAGCGGGGCTCGCCCTCTCCCTTGAGGGTGTCTACAGACACCTGCGCCTCTTGGGCGCGGGCACGTCCTTGGACGACAGCGTGTTCGCGACAACTCTCCTCGGTCTCATTTTGATCGGCGCCTTCTCCTTCCGGAGCGTCGTTCGGAGCACCACCTCCAAGACCCTCTGCTTGGCCGGCAGCGCCCTCGGCGCGTGGGCTTCACTGCAGCTCTTGGCAGGGCTCTCGACCCCGAGAGGCCTGGATCGCTACCTCCGCTGGTTCGACCTCGACACCTCACTGCGCGGGACTCTGCTCTACGACGTGCTGCTAGCTAGCGTCGTCTTCGTTGTACCCGCCTTCCTCTTGGGCGCAGGCTTTCAAGGGCTGCAACGCCGCTCCAACCTCGCGGGACTCAGCGCAGGCGCGGCGATCGGCCTCATCATCTCTCCCCACTGCCTGACGCCGCTCATCCTCAACAAGACACTCAACAGCCCCTTCGTCGCTCACGAGCTGCCAGCGAGCCAGCTCATCCCCTGGGGCGCCGCTGTCGCCTTCTTAGGTGCCGCGCTGCACCTCGTGCGCCACCCCGGCTTCGCGCGCTGGTCGGCGCTCTCTTTCTTCCTCGTCTCCCCCCTGCCCTTCATCGCGCCACCTGAGCCGATCCGGATCTTGAGCCCCTGGGCTCGGCGCGCGCCCCAACCGAAGCTCGTCGTCGACACCCCGCAGGGCCTCATGACGGTTGAGCCGACCGAGTTCAACATCGACGCCCTCACCCTGGACCGCCGACTGCTCAGCCCGACAGGCCTCGACGCATCCACTGACCTCCTCCAGATCGAGGCCTCCGTCGGGGCCCTCCCCCCTGAGATCCGAGAGAGCTATGACTTCCGTGTGCTGCTCTTGGGCCAGCTGACGCCTAAGCGCGCGCTGGCGCTGCTCTACCTAGGTGCCGGCAGCATCGACCGTACCGCGGCCTGGCACGAGCTCATGCCGCTCGTCGAGTTCCACATGTTTCATTCCGTCCCGCTGCCGGAGGGTGTCGTCCTCTCCCCGAGCGAGGCGCGCGCCAACCTACGCAGGGGCGACTATGACCTCGTGATCGCCCCATCTATCCGTGGCGAGCAACCCACAACTCGTAACTTCGCCTCCGGCCCTGACACAGTCACTGTCGTCTGGTTTGACGCGGCAGGAGGAGTCGCCCACGAGTCCCTTGGGGCTGAGGTCCTTCTCTCCACCGCGACCCTAGAGGACCTCTCCATCGGCGTCGTTCATGGGATGGAAGAGCGCCAGATGCGCGGAGACCTCATGATCGATGCTGGCCCGGAGCTGCGCCGTACCTCTCCGTGGGGCCTCCTCGGTATGCGGATTCAAGAGCGCGAGCAGAGCGCCCGGGCTCAGATGGCGCGACGGCTCGGACAAGCCGAGAGCGCGGGCGTTGGCGCCCTCCTTGCGGAGGGGCTCGACCTGCACTTCAACACCCAAGAGCACTCCTCCCCTTATGAGACCCTCGCAGAGCGCATCGAGCTCAGCGACGAGGCGCTCAAGCTGTGGAGCGAGGCTGGTCGCGTTCGTCCAGCTAGCCGCGCAGCGAGAGAGATCCTCGAAGCGGCTGGCCGCGTGCTGCGTGGAAAGCGAGGGGTGACGCGTATCTATGAGCACCTCGAGCCAGTCTCCGAGATCCACCCCGACTGGACAGAGCTCGTGTCCTATCTCGCGTACGCCGACCTCGAGGCGCTCGACCCCTCCAACTGCATCCATCGGATCGAATCCGCCCTCGCGCTAGGAGTCGACAACCCTGTCCTGCGGGTCCTCCTCTCAGACGCCATGGTCCAGCTGGGTCGAGCGAAGGACGCTGTTGAGCAGCTTTGGATCGCCTATGAGGACATGCCAACCCACGACAGCGTTCGAGAGCGGCTGGCGATCGCCCTGGTTCGGGCCGGCGACCCAGAGGGCAAGGCCATGGTCGAGGACTTGATCCTCGAAGACCCTGACAGGGAGCACCTCAGGCCGTATTTAGAGGTCGGCCCGCTCCCACCCGTCCCAGCAGGCTATGTACCCATAGATACAAAGCTCATTGGCGGAGCCCATGCTGGGCATGGCCACTAGGCGTAAGGTTTAATTTTACAAGGACTTACGCCCTTCTCGGGGGTCCATGCTTAACCTAAAAGCCCCCAACCTCACGGGACCACACGATCAGACGCCGAGGAAAGCCCCCGTAATCAAGGGCAAAAGTAACAAGTGGGATATAGTTATATGAAGCTCTGCTATCTCCTTGGGAACATCTCTGAAGCCTCCACCATCCTAGATCTTTGATACGGTGAGCCTGACGCAGGCGTAGCCGAATCGGCGTTCTAGGCCCCTTAATCAGGGACTTTGGGAAGTCCAAGAACATAGATTTGGGTCTCAAATAGCCACCTCAAGCCCAGCGACAACTACAAATGAAGAATCTCCTAGGCAAGCTCGCAGCCGTCAGCCTCATCCTTGGCACGGCCGCACTCGGGACCGCACAGATCGAGCGGCTCGATCTCCCGACCATGCTTCAGAAGGCCGATGACGCCATCTTCGGCACCATCACCCACTCTGAGGTTATCCGCATCGACCACCCTGTCGATGGCCCGGAGCTCTACTACACGCACATCACCATCGAGGGACGCTCCTTGAGCACTGGCCTGAACGAGAGCAGGGTCATCACCTTCCATGGCGGGTTCATCGATGATGAGAACGGCGTCTACAACTCCGAATCACCCTCGGCAGACGACGTCCGCATCGGCTCTGAGGTCGTCGCCTTCTATGCCTGGACAGAGAACATGGGCGGTGACCTCGCTGCCAACGCCTTGTACGCAGGGCACGGCGGCGTCTACCGCACTGTGAAGGGGCGCAAAGGCACCGTCGTCCTCGGACGCGGTGACGGCTACGCCATCAACAAGAACATCAAGCTGAGCGACCTCGACGGCGAGGTCTCGCGCATCCGTGTTGAGCAGCGCTGAGCGCTGAGGAGATAGACCTCATGAAGATCACAGCGATCACGAAGCTCCTCCTCCCTGCGACAGCCCTGACAGGCGCAGCGCTCTTGCTCGTCCCTGTCGAGCCCGCGGTGGGTTACTCGACCATCGGCGGCAGCCTCGGTTACACCCAGCGCGACTTCCGGGTCTACAACAACTTCCCGGACTCACAGTCGAACAACAACACTACGCCTGATCCGAACTTCCCGGGCTACACCGGCTGCTTCCTCGCCTTCTGGAAGGGCGCCATCGAGTGGGCCAGTGAACCTCACGGGGGCAGCGGCTCTCTAGGCTCCGGCGGAGCGAACTTTGACCCGTTCTTCGCTGGTGAGACCAACAACTCCGGTGGCACCAATGACAACATCGTCTCCTCTATCAGCAGCTGCTCGAGCGGCGTCCTAGCCTACTGCGAGACTCCGATCTCGAACGGCTGGCGAATCCGCATGTGCGAGTCCTGGACCTGGGCTGATGGCCCCACCACGAGCATTGGCAACGCGGTGGACATACAGGGCATCTTCTGCCACGAGTACGGTCACGCGCTCGGGCTCGGTCACTCGAACGTCGGCTCAGCCACAATGTTCGCCTCAGCGAGCGGCAACGGTACCCCTGCCCGCTCCATCGCCTCGGATGACGCCGCGGGCGTGCAGTTTATCTACGGCGCTCGCGCAGCGAATAAGCCGAAGATCACGAGCCTCGACATCGGCAACGGCAACATCACGGTCAATGGCTCAGGCTTCTCAAACAACGGGAACCAAGTTTGGTTCACTCCTGCCAACCCTACTGGCACGAGCGGCAACCCGATCATCCAGGTCACCAACCTGAGCTCGAGCTCTAATGGCACCTCCATCACCTGCGCCATCCCCAGCAACGCTGGCCCTGGCAACGTGATGGTCCGCACCAATGGCACCGGTAACGACGACATGTCGAATGCTTGGCCCACGGATCTCGCTGATAACGGCGGCGGCGGGCCAGACCCCGACGACTGTGAGACGCCGACGAACTACTGCTCCTCTACGCCCAACAGCGCGAACATCTTCGGGGCCTTCATGGGCTATTCAGGGAGCACGAGCTACGCGGCGAACGACCTTACGATCGAGTGCTACGGTGCGGTCCCCAACGCGTTCGGGATCTTCTACTACGGCCCGAACCAGATCTCGGCGCCCTTCGGAAACGGCATCCGCTGCGTCGGCGCCGGCTTCCAAGGGACCTTCCGCTTGCCGATCATCACGACCGACTCCTTCGGCGACGCGTCCTACGACTTGAACTACAACGCGCCTCCGGCGAGCTCCGGAAACGGCATCATCGTCGACGGCCTGGAGTACAACTTCCAGTTCTGGTTCCGCGACCCGCAAGCAGGCGGATCAAACTTCAATCTCTCGGACGGACTGAACGTCGTCTTCTGCCCGTGATCGGTTGAGGTCGGCGCTGCGCTGGCCACAGGCAAACAAGAGCGGGTCACCTGCGGGTGGCCCGCTCTCTTTTTGCTCGCAACCTATGGAGGTCTCCGCCCCCTTTGGAAACGGCGTCCGCTGCGTTGGCACGGGCATCCTCGGCACCTTCCGCCTCCCCGTCATCCAGACGGACAGCACCGCCGACGCGAGCTATTCCCTCGACTACAGCCCATCTCCCATGAGCTCGGAGGGCGGCGCGATCGTCGCCGGCGTGGAGTCCAACTTTCAGTTTTGATTTCGCGACACCGCTGGAGGCGGCTCGAGCTTCAATCTCTCAGACGGCCTGAAGGTGGCCTTCTGCCCCTAAGAGACCTCTCCTGGCCCCAAGCCGTGTGGAGAGCCCCCCACTACATCATTTTTTGGGCGACCAACGGTAGGCAGGAGGCCCTGCGCGCGTATCTCATGTGCGTTGATGGCTGCCTCAATAGACCTCCCCGATCGCGCCACCGTGCGCTCCACTTGGCTGATACTGCTCGCCACGCTCCTCGCCTTCGCGCGTTGCCTCGGTGGTGAGCTCGTCTATGACGACCACCTCCTGATCAGCCAAAATGCGCTCATCGCAGACCTCTCACGTTTAGGAGAGCTCCTCACCGGCTCCTACTGGGACTTCCTCGACCCGCACACTGCGCAGCACGTCGGCTACTACAGGCCGCTCTCCATGTTGGCCCTCGCGCTGACCTATCAGCTTGGTGGCGCTGCCCCGGAGGTCTTCCACGCCGCCTCAATCCTTTTGCACGCAGGCGCTGCCCTCGGCGCCTACGCCATCGCGCGCCGCCTGATGGAGAGCGAGCGCGCAGCCCTCTGGACTGCGCTCCTCTTCTCGCTGCACCCGGTCCACCTAGAGAGTGTCGCCTGGATCTCCGGCATCTCAGACCCGCTCGCGATGTGCTTCGGCCTGTCCGCCATCGCGGGCCTCCTCAGCTCCCCGAGACATGAGCTCACAGCCGGCTGGAAGGTCGGCGCGCTCTTCTTCGCGGCGCTGTGCTGCAAAGAGTCGGCTATCGGCCTGCTCCCTGTCGCGCTCGTCCTCGGGAGGCTCGCGCGTGGCCCAGAGCACAAGACCCCTTGGAGCGCGTTCCGCCCTCTGCTCGCGGCGCTGCTGCTCTGGTACGGCGCACGCGTCGGCGTCTTCGGTGACCTCTTCGCTGGCTTCGACCGCACCACGACGGACTTCGGGGTGAGCCAGGGCAGGCTCATTCAGCTCCGCGCTGAGCTCCTCGGCGGCGCCGTCTCTCTCCTCGCGCTCCCGCTTGAGCTGAACTTGTTCCGCTCCTTCAGCCCTGCGCTGCCTCTCTCAAGCCCCTCCTTCCTCTGGGCCGTCGCTTGCTCTGCGCTGCTCCTCTATGGGGCGCTCCGCGCACACCGGAGCGGCGCACACCTCCTCTGCGGCTCTCTCCTCGTCATCCCCGCCGCGATCGCGCCCGTCCTGCTGCGAGTCGAATCTGTGGGGACCTTCCCGCTCTCCGACCGCTTCCTCTACCTCTCTGCCCTCGGAGCCGCGCTCGCTATCGCTCACCTTGCGACGACCCGCCTCCCCGGTCGGGCTGGAGCAGCTGTCCTCAGCGCGCTCGCTGTCGGCTACGCCGCGCAAGACATCTCACACGCGAGCACCTGGCAGAGCGACCGTGCGCTCTTCAGCGCAGCACTCGAGCAGAACCCACGCAACCCGAACGTTTACTGGGGGATGGGCAAGGTGCTCTTGGAAGAGTTCAAGGAGAGCGGCTCCCTAGAGACCCTCGCCGAGGCCCAGCGCACCTACGAGGCAGGGATGGAGCTCCTCGCGGAGGCACGCGACACCGACTTCTCGATCTTCGCCTCAGAGGATGACGAGATTCAGATGAACCTAGGCCTAGGCTGGTGCCTGATCTTCACCGCGGAGTCCGACGAGTTCCGAGACTTCGCCACCCCCGCCCTCATCTTCCAACGCATTATCGACGAGCTCGACCGCGTGAGGGAGATCCGCGGGGAGGATCCGAACGCGGCTAACCGCGCGCTAGCCCTCACGGGGCTGGGCGTCGCGCGGATGGGCGCTGGCCTGGTGACCGAGGCCTCTGAGGCCTTCCGCAGGGCCATGGACGCCAACCCACAATCCGTTGAAGCTCACTTCAACATGGGGCTCCTCCACCTCCGAGTCGGACGCCCCGAACAAGCGGTCCCCAACCTAGAGGTCGCCCTCGAGAACAGCCCACGAGATCTGCGCTATATGGTCGCTCTCGGCGCCGCGTTGGAGCGCGCAGGCGACGACGCCCGAGCGAGGATCGTCGCTAACGACGCGCACAGATATCACCCGAACTCCCCCGGTCCGAAGTCCATCTTGGGCACGTTGGCAGCCAAGCGCCGCGACTTCCAAGAGGCTGAGCGTTGGCTCACAGAGTCCCTCAGAGAGAACCCGACCAACTCGCAGGCCGTCTTCGACCTCGCCAAGGTCTTCCTCGCCACCGGTCGCGTCGCGGACGCGATGCCGCTCTTGGAGGACGCCTGCCGGAGGATGCCGGGCAACTTCGAGGCGCACTACACCTTTGGCGTACTGCTGTATGAGGCCGATGAGCACCTGCGCGCCACGCCTTCGCTGCTCAACGCCTTCCGCCTGCGCAACGTCGGCAAGGTCGTCCCTGAGCTCGAAGAGCTGATCGAGAGCTTTCGCTCGGATGACGTGAACGTCCAGTGGGCCATCGCCGCGATCGAATACGACCGGGGCACCTATGAGGAGTCCCTGCGCTTCGCCAACAGGGCCTTAGAGCTCGAGCCTAGGCACGGCCCGAGTCACTACCTGCTCGCGCAGATCCTCGCCCGCGCGGGCGACCTCGAGGCCTCCATCGAGCGCTTCCGCTCCGCGAGCGCCTACCTACCAGATGACTACCAGGTCCAAGCTGACACCGGGGTAGCCCTCTCCTCCTACGGCCTAAAAGACGAGGCCAAACCCCACCTCGAGCGAGCCCTCGAGCTCCTGCCCACCCAAGAGCTGGACGATGGGCACCGTAAAGCCGCAGAGCAGCGCATCTTAGAAGCCTTGGACGGGATACGGGAGGAGGGCTGAGAGGGGCTCTCTAGGGCATCAGCCCAGCCCCTGAAGCGTCGATAAGGAGGATGTGAATAGGTCCTCCTAGGGCTCAGTTCCATCATGTCTGCCCATCTCCGTCCCCAGTTTAGGCCCGTAAAAACGGTCTTTCGCGCCACCCTCCTCGCTCTCGCGCTCGGGCTCTCCATCCTGAGCTGCGCAGAGCCTGAGAGCTTCGAGGCGGAGAGCTATTTGGACTCTCTCATCACCAAGACAGAGCACAGGGCCATCTCTGCCCTGCCTGAGGGTGGCGAGATCAAGCCCGGCACGATCACCCCCGTCCCAGGAAAGAACTCTCACGCAGGGATGCGAAGCGCCCTCCTCATGTCTCCCATGAGCGAGGTCGTCTACACGATCCCTGAAGACATCGGCCAGTCGACCTACCTGAAGTTCGCGACAGGTGTGGACTACAGCTCCTATGTCGGAGGAGAAGGCGCAGAGGTCCGCTTCGTGATACTCCTCCGAGGAGAGCCGGTGTTCCACGCAAACGTCCCCTTTGACCAGGCGCTCCCTGAGATCCAGCGTCGCTGGGAAGAGGGAGAGATCCCACTCGCCGGAGGAGGGAAGCTCGTCCTGCGGGTAGAGGGAGACGGGGACGGCGTCGAGCAGGTGAAGTGCGGCTTCGCAGAGCTGAGCGTCATCAGGAAGCTGCGTAGGGTCCGCGCAAAGTCCACCCCCGGCGCGCCGAACGTCATCTTGATCGTCCTCGACACGCTGCGCGCCGATCGCCTTGGCACCTACGGCGACCCCTCAGGGCTCACCCCCGGCCTCGACGCCTTGGGAGAACGAGGCGTCGTGTTTGATCGCGCATACGCCTCCTCCCCCTGGACCTGGCCCTCGACCGCGAGCCTCCTGACCTCGCTCTCACCGCCCCAGCACGGCATCGTCGGGTCCAAGTCGAGCTTCCTCGTCGATGAGCTCAACACCCTCGCAGAGGCCTTCCTGCAACACGGCGTCGCGACCGCCGGCTACAGCGCGAACCCCTTGATCTGCGCTGAGCGCAACTTTGACCAAGGCTTCGAGGGCTTCTTCGAGCATGCCCAAGAGAACGCCGACTCGATCTTGCCTGATGCCGTCCAGTGGATCCGGGAGAACAGCGAGAACCGCTTCTTCCTCTACCTGCACCTCATTGACACGCACACCCCATACAGCCCCGATCCGATCATGAGGGAGCGCTTCTGTGAGGAGCCCCCAGCGGGCTTCACCGAGCAGATGACGTACGCCCTCCTCGGCGCGCACCTCAACGGCGAGCTCGAGGACACAGCCAAGCTCGACGAGTTCGTGGACCACTACAGCAACCTCTACAGCGCTGAGGTCGCGACCCTCGACGCGAGGCTCTCCTCCTTCTTCGCGACCTTGACCGCGATGGGCCTCGACGACCGGACCGTGATCGCTATCACGAGCGACCACGGCGAAGAGTTCATGGAGCACATGATGCTGGGCCACGGACGACAGTTCTTCTCCGAGTCGACGCAGATCCCGCTCATCATGCTCGGCCCTGGCATCCCCGCCGGAGAGCGCATCACGGCGCGAGTTGAGAACCGCTACCTCGCCCCGACCCTCCTCGCCGCAGCGAACCTCGCGCCGCCTGAGAGTATGCCGATGGTGAACCTCTTGGAGACGACCGGTGAGAGCAACCCAGAAGAGAAGTCCATCTTCTTCACCACATCCCTCGGCCGCTGGCCGAACGGTCCCGTAGAGCACCGCACCAAGATCCTCCAGATCCACGGCTGCTTGAAAGAGCGCTGGCTCTTCGTGTGGGCCCCTGAGCAGAAGAACCTCGAGACAGAGCAGCACCAGCTCTTCGACCTCTACGAGGACACGGAAGGGAAAGAGAACGTGGCGACGAGGAACGTCGTGCTGATGGCGGCGCTCAAAGAGGAGGTCGTCAAGTGGCTGGAGGAGGGCGCTGTCACACGAGTCGACGCGTTCACAGACCAGGCGCTCGCTGAAGAGCTGATGCGCGGCCTCGGCTACATCGGTGAGGCCGAAGACGTCCCCAAGTAGGTGACTCCGGCGCTCTCTAGAGCGTCACGTCCGCGATCGAGAACACCGGGCCCTCGACGCAACACTTTGCGTTAGGCCAGTCCCCCATGGACCCCTCAGGCAGAGTCGGCACAGGGCAGCCGTTGCAGATCCCGACGCCGCACCCCATGAGGTCCTCCAAGCTGAGCCAGCACTCAAGCCCGCGCTCTCGGGCGAGGCGCTCGGTGGCGTGAAGCATGGGATCGGGACCACAGGCGTAGAGCTTGCAATCCTCAGGGATCTCACCGGTCTCCCAGCCCTGCTTGAGCGCTTGGAGCGCGTTGCCGTGGAAGCCCTCTGTCCCGTCGTCTGTCGCGGCGACGACTCGCACGCCTAGCGCAGCGAAGCGCTCGATGTCGTAGAGGAAGCCCTTCGTAGCCGCGCCGTAGACGAGGGTCATGTCGCTGGGATCGAGCTTGCTGCCATGGCTCCCTGCGAGCGCCTGCTCGATCGCCATGTAGAACGGCGCTGAGCCGATGCCGCCCGCGAGCATGACAGCATGAGCGCTGCTGTCGATGTCCGGCCAGCCATTGCCCAAGGGTCCCGTGACTCGCACCTGGGTGCCCTCTGGCAGGCTCGCGAAGGCGCGGGTCCCGCGGCCCATGACCTTGATGAGGAACTCGAGCTCGCCGCCCTCTTGGCGGTAGATCGAGAAAGGCCTCGGGATGGCCGGGAAACCAGGCACGTCCGCGCTCAGCATGAAGAATCGGGCCGCCCTCAAGGGCGGGAGGGGCTCCTCTCGCCGGAGGCGGAGGACCACTCCGTCCTCACCACAGGGCGCTACTGAGGCGCACTCCGCGGTGAAAGTGCGGGCGTCATCGGGCGGCGCGGGCATAGTGTGACGATCTTAGTGGGACCCTTGAGTGCGCGCACGGCCAGTCCCCGCTAATCTCCCGCCATGCCGAGTATTTTCTCACAGATCATCGCAGGGGAGATCCCCTGCACCCGCGTGTGGGAGGACCACGATCACCTGGCCCTCCTAGACATCCGCCCGGTGCAGCCCGGGCACACCCTCGTCGTCCCGAAGCGAGAGGTCAGCTACCTCTTCGACCTCAGCGAGGAGGAGTACGAAGCCCTTTGGAGCGCGGTCCGAACTGTAGAGGCCAAGCTGCGCGCCACGCTCGACTGCGAGCGCGTCATCGTCTCCGTCGTCGGCTGGGAAGTCCCCCACGTCCACGTCCACTTGATCCCTACAAACGGGATCGGTGACTTCGCATTCCCCGGCCCCTGCGAAGCTCCCGAAGCGGAGCTGGAGCGGGTGTCCGAGCTCCTCTCCATCTAAGCCTAGGAGCCCCTATGACCCTCGTCGTAGTTGAGGACTTGCGCAAACACTTTGGCGCGCAGGAGGTTCTCTCAGGGGCCACGCTGCAGCTCGACGAGGGCGAGCGCGTTGGGCTGGTCGGCCCGAACGGCGCGGGCAAGAGCACCCTCGTCTCCATGATCGCAGGGCTGGACACTCCTGACTGGGGAAAGGTGCAGCGCCGTAAGGGGGTGAAGGTTGGGCACGTGCCGCAGCGGCCAGAGTTTGGCCCAGGTGTCACCGTTCGCAGCTATGTCGAGAGCGGGCTAGCATATGCGCAAGAGCTCATCCAAGAGTTCGAAGAGGTCGGTGACTCGATGGGTGAGGCCGAGGGGGAAGAGCTCGACAAGCTGCTCGAGCGCCACACCGCCCTGTCAGAGCGCATCGACGCCGCCGGCGCCTGGGAGATCGGACGACGCGTCGAGGCCGTCCTCTCTGGTATCGGCCTCGGCGAGGCCTTCTGGGATCGTGAGGCCGCGACCCTCTCGGGTGGCGAGAAGAACCGCGCAGCCCTCGCGCGCGAGCTTGCGGCTGGACACGACCTCCTGCTCCTAGACGAGCCCACAAACCACCTCGACCTCGAAGGCATCGAGTGGATGGAGGCTTGGCTCAGCGAGCTTAAGACCGGCGTCCTCATCGTCAGTCACGACCGGCGACTCTTAGAGAACGCCGTGACGAACATCGTCGAGATCGAGCGCGGCAGCCTCACTCGCTACCCGGGGAAGTACTCCAAGTATCTCGAGCTCAAAGCGGAGCGGTTTGATTCCGCCCTTCGTGCGTGGGAGATCCAGAGTGCGAAGGTCCGAAGAGAAGAGGCCTTCATCAAGAAGCACATGGGGAGTCAGCGCACCGCTGAGGCCAAGGGCCGTATGAAGAAGCTCGAGAACCTCGAGCGCTTGAAGCAGCCTTACCTCGACGTCCGTCGCCCCGTGATCCAAGCCCCCAAGGCAGAGCGTGGCGGAGAGCTCGTCCTCGAGGCGCGCGGGCTCAAGGGCGGCTATGACGACAACGTCCTCTTTGAAGGGGTGAACCTGCGCATCGGGCGTGGAGAGCGCGTCGGGATCGTCGGCCCGAACGGAGCGGGTAAGTCGACCCTCTTGAAGATCATTACAGGGCGAGCGGCGCCCATGTCTGGTGAGGTGGACATGGGCCACGGCGCTGTCTGCGGCTTCTACGATCAAGACACCAGCGCCTTACGCGATGACGGGACCCCGATGACAGAGGTCCGGCGCGTGCGACCTGCATGGACCGACCTCGAGGTCCGCAGCCACCTCGCGAAGTTCCTCTTCCGCGGTAACGAGGTGGAGAAGTCTGTCGGCGCGCTCTCTGGAGGGGAGCGCGCGCGGCTCTCCCTCGCGAAGCTCATCGTCACAGAGCCCACCTGGCTCGCGATGGATGAGCCAACGAACCACATCGACCTCGCTGGCCGCACTGCGCTCGAGGAGATGCTCGGACAGTTCTCTGGAGCCCTCGTCTGCGTTAGTCACGACAGAGAGTTCTTGGACGGCCTTTGCGGGCGCATCGTCGAGGTCTCACGCGGTGAGATCCGCGAGTACAAGGGCAACTACACCGACTATCGACGCGTGAAGCTCGAGGAGCTAGAGCGCGTCCAATCAACCAGGAAGGACGAAGAGCGACGCGCGAAGAAGGCTGTCCAGGAGGCCGCGGCCCAGGCCAAGAAGGCCGAGAAGAAGCGGGCCAAGAACCCCTGGAAACTGGAGAAGGTCGAGGCCCGGATCATGGAGCTCGAAGAGGAGCTAGAGCGCCTGCGTGAATCTCTGGGCACTGAGGAGGTCTACAAGGACCAAGACTCGACCCGTGAGGTGCAGTTCCAGATCGCTGAGCTCGAGCGAGAGCTAGAAGAGGCGAACGAGGAGTGGGAGCAGTGGGCGAACTGATCGCTATCCTCTTGGGCAGCGACCTGAGCCCGGAGCGCTCGAGATAGACAGAGGAGAAGATGCAGGAGTTCACAGACAAGATCCGAGCCGCCCTCAGCGAGAGGTCCGGTCTGCCCGCCCAAGACCTCAAGCTCGAGCAACCCCGAGATCCGAAGCTCGGAGACTTCGCCTTCCCATGCTTCCCCCTCGCGAAGGCCCTCAAGAAGGCGCCGCCTGCGATCGCGGCTGAGCTCGCGGGCGCGCTCGCTGAGGACTTAGACGGGATCAGCGTCGAGGCCGCGGGGCCCTACCTAAACTTCCGCGTCGACCCGGCCCGCCTAGCCGAGTCCGTCGTGAGCGCGGCTGTGGAGGCTGGTTCGTCCTATGGCTCCTCGCGAGACGGGGAGGGCAAGAAGATCGTGATCGACCTCTCCTCGCCGAACATCGCCAAGCCGATGTCCGTCGGGCACCTACGCTCGACCGTGATCGGTGGCGCGCTGCAGCGCATCTTTGACGCGCTCGGCTATGAGACCGTCGGGATCAACCATATCGGAGATTGGGGCAGCCAGTTCGGCAAGCTCATCGCCGCCCTCGACCGCTGGGGCGCCGAGACAGACCTCGAGACGGACCCCATCCAGGCCCTGCTCGCGCTGTACGTGCGCTACCACGAGGAGGAGGAGTCCGACCCCGAGCTAGCCGAGGCAGGTCGCGCAGCCTTCCGCGCCCTCGAGGGTGGCGAGGACGAGGAGGTGCGCAAGAAGTGGGAGCACATCACCGAGCTCTCGCTCGCTGAGTTCGACAAGATCTACTCCCGACTCGGTGTGACCTTTGACGAGGTGCGCGGCGAGGCCTTCTATGAGCCTTACCTCGAGAGCGCGGTCAACCGCGTCGAGGCGGCTGGGATCACGGAGATGAGCGAGGGCGCGCTGATCGTCGACCTCTCACACATCTCAGAGAGCACTCCCCCCTGCCTGCTCCGCAAGACAGACGGGACCACCCTCTACGCCACGCGCGACCTCGCTGCCGTGTTCCACCGCTGGGAGCTCTATGAGTTCACCCGCTGCCTCTATGTCGTAGGCGGCGACCAGCGTCTGCACTTCCAGCAGCTGAAGGGCGTCTTGGAGCGTATGGAGCTCGACTGGGAGGAGCGCGTCGAACACATCGCCTTCGGGATGATGCGCTTGCCTGAGGGTCGCATGAGCACGCGCAAGGGGCGTGTGATCTTCCTAGAGGACGTCCTCGATCGCGCGGTCGAGGAGGCCCTGAGGATCATCCATGAGAAGAACCCCGACCTCTCCTGCGCGGCAGAGGTCGCAGAGCAGGTCGGCGTCGGCGCCGTGGTCTTCAACGACCTCCGGCGTGAGCGCATCAAGGACGTGGAGTTCGACTGGGACGAGATCCTCTCCTTTGAGGGTGAGACGGGCCCCTATGTCCAGTACACCCACGCTCGCCTCGCTTCGATCCAGCGCAAGGCCAAGGATCGCGGAGAGGGTGAGGGTGCGCCGGACTGGGCCGCCCTCGAAGACGCGCGGGGCGTCCTCCTTCGCATCGGGCGCTTCCCAGACGTTCTCCGTTCTGCTGCGAGGAACGCAGAGCCCTCTGAGGTCTCGACCTGGCTCCTCGGCCTCTCCAGGGAGGTCAACGGCTGGTACGCCTCGCACCGTGTCCTAGGGCAAGATTCTGGCGTAACGACGGCACGTTTAGCCCTCGTGAGGGCCACCCAACAGGCGCTCGCAGCCGGCCTCAAGCTCCTTGGGGTCGCCGCGCCCGAAGAGATGTAGACCTGGAAGAGATCGCCCGATCGTAGGAAAAGCGCGCCTACGTCCTTCAAGTCAGGGGGTCAGGTTTCCGATGATGGGTGAGCGACCTAGCAGCCCGCTGCCGCCCATCCTTGGGTGAGCGAGAGCGCTGGTCAGAGGAGCCACTTGATCGAGAACTACATCCGCGACGTCCCTGACTTCCCCAAGCCTGGGATCGTCTTCAAAGACATCACGCCGCTCTTGCAGAGCCCTGACGGCCTCAAGGAGTCCATCGATGGGCTTCGGGCGGCTTGTGACCCCTCTTCCTATGACGTGATCTGTGGGATCGAATCGCGCGGCTTCATCTTCGGAACAGCGCTAGCGCACGCGGTAGGGAAAGGCTTCATCCCGATCAGGAAGCCGGGCAAGCTCCCTCACGAGACGATCAGTGAGACCTATGAGCTCGAGTACGGGACCGACACGGTCGAGATCCACTCTGACGCGGTCAAACCTGGTGAGAGAGTCCTCATGGTAGATGACCTTCTCGCTACTGGGGGGACCATGTCAGCCGCGCTCAACCTAGTTAGACGCATAGGCGGAGAGATTACTGCGTGCGCTTTTGTCATCGAACTTGGCTTCCTCGGTGGGCGAGAGAAGCTCGGCGATGTGGAGATCCACTCCCTGATGAACGTCGAGTGAGATAGGCCGCGGAGGACATCCAAAGACACATGGGAAGCGAAGAACAAAACAAAGAGCTCGAAGTCGCGACTGAGGCAGACGCCACACCGCTCAGCCAAGAACCCTCCTACGAGGAGACTTTGCGGGAGCTCACGACTGAGGAGATCTGGGAGCTCTACCACAAGAAGGCTAAAGAGACCGGCCCTCGCTCCAAGGAGATCGAGCCCTACCGGAACTCACTCATGGAGCGGCACCTCCCGCTCGTGAAGTACATCGCCGAGCGGCTCCTACAAACCCTGCCTAAGTCCATCGAGCTCGACGACCTCATCAGCGCCGGCCTCTTCGGCCTGATGGACGCGATCCGAGGCTTTGACCCGGAGCGCGGGATCAAGTTCAAGACCTACTGCACGACGCGGATTCGAGGCTCCATCCTCGACCAGCTCCGCAGCCAAGACTGGGTTCCCCGCCTCGTGCGCCTCAAGGCGAGCAAGATCGACAAGGCCCTTAACCGCCTCACGGCCGAGTATGGGCGTGAGCCCACGCATAACGAGCTCGCCGAGGCCATGGAGATGGAGCCTGACGAGCTCACGCGTGAGATGGACGCCGCGAGCGCCCGCAGCATGTACTCCCTCTCAGAGAAGTGGGAAGACAACGACGACGAGGGCTCTGGGGAGAAGATCGAGGTCCTCGAGGACCATCAGGCGAAGGACCCCATCCAAGAGCTCAACCAGAACGACCTGCTCGGCTACATGACGCGCTCCTTGACGCCCAAGGAGAGGTTCATCATCGAGCAGTACTACAGAGCCGGGCACACGATGAGGGAGATCGGCGAGATGCTGAACCTCACCGAGAGCCGGGTCTGCCAGATCCACTCCAACGTGATGGACCGGCTGAAGGCGCTCCTCGGACAGAAGTCCGGCTCGCTGCTCATGTAGAGCAGCCTGAGTATCTCCGCGGGAGTTTCGTGACGCTGATACCATCGTCACGTGGATCGAAGAGTCATCCGACATGGGGTCACGGACTCCACTTCAGAGCGAGCCTTCGCAGCCCTCGCTGAGGGGAGCGCGTCTCACGGCGACGTTCACCTCGCGACAGCTCAGACCAGAGGGCGCGGGCGCCTCGGCCGCGAGTGGTCCTCCCCAGAGGGAGGCGACCTCTACGCGAGCCTGGTGCTCCTCCCTCCCCCGCCAGGCTATGACCCTGTCGGGCTGACGATGGCCGTGGGGCTGGGCGTCCTGCGTGGCCTAGAGCGCGCAGGCGGCGATGAGCTCACGCTCAAGTGGCCCAACGACGTCGTCGACGCAGCTGGGGCTAAGCTCGCTGGCATCCTCGTCGAGAGCCGCGGGCTCCAGCCTGACGCTCCGCATTACGTCGCAGGCTTCGGGGTCAACATCACACGCACAGAGTTTTCGGCTGAGCTCACAGCCGAGCGGCCCGTGACCAGCCTGAGACTCTTGGGTGTCACCGCGGACGCTGAGGGAGTGCTCGAAGAGATCTTGAGTGAGCTGGAGGCTGCGCTCACACAGCTCATAGCCAACCCGAGCGCGCTCTGCAGCACGTTCGTGAGGCGCGCGGGGCTCTTCAACGGGCCGCTGGAGGTGCAGCGAGGCAGGGAGCTCTGCAGAGGCCGCCTGCTCGAGCTCGATCTAGAGGTCGGGCTCACCCTCGAGACAGCTGAGGGTGCAGCGCTCACGATCCCCCTCGAGCACGTATCGGCTCTGCGGCAGGTCTGAGGTCGAGCTGGGTGGCGTATACTGTCCCGCCCAAATCTCCTCAGACCTTCTCATGAGCAGTAGCAGAACAGACGGCCGCGCCCCCGAGGCCATGCGCCCCATCAGCTTCAAGCGGCGCTTCACCTCGAAGACGCCGGGATCCGTCCTCGCTTCTTTCGGCGACACGCAGGTCCTATGCACCGCCAGCCTGATGGACGGCGTCCCGCGCTTCCTGCAGGGCAAGGGCAAGGGCTGGCTCACCGCCGAGTACTCGATGATGCCCTCCTCTACGGACACTAGGAAAGCGCGCGACCGCAACGGCCGCGTCGATGGGCGCTCGGTAGAGATCCAGCGCCTGATCGGGCGCTCTGTACGCGCCGTCACAAACCTAGAGGTCTTCGGCGAGCGCACGATCTACATCGACTGCGACGTGCTGCAGGCCGACGGAGGCACACGCACGACCTCCATCAGCGGTGCCTGGGTCGCCCTCCACGACCTCTTCCTGCACATGGACTCAAAGCGCCTGCTCCGCCAATGGCCGCTCGAGCAGCAGCTCGGCGCGGTGAGCATCGGTGCGGTCAAGGGCGAGGTCCTCTGCGACCTCTGCTACGAAGAGGACGCTGGCGCCGACGTCGACATGAACGTCGTCATGACAAGCGCCGGAGAGTTCGTCGAGGTTCAAGGCGGCGCAGAGGGTGCGACCTTCTCGCGCGAGACGATGGACAGCATGCTCGCCTGCGCAGAGGGCGGCATCCGCCAGATCTTTGAGGCCCAGCGGGCTGCGGTCGAGGAGGGTTGAGGAGTGGAGCTGCTCATCGCCAGCGGCAACCCTAAGAAGCTCGCAGAGATCGAGCTCTATCTCAGAGAGACCGAGGTGAGCGTCCTCGCCCCGAGCGACGTCGGCGGGCTCCCTGAGGTCGAGGAGGACAAGCCCACCTTCGCTGAGAACGCGGACAAGAAGGCCACTTCTGGCGCCGTGGAGAGCGGGCGCTGGACCCTCGCAGACGACTCTGGCCTCGAGGTAGACCACCTCGACGGAGCGCCTGGGGTGATGTCTGCGCGCTTCGCGGGCGTCCATGGGGACGATGAGGCAAACAACCAGCGGCTCTTGGCAGAGCTCTCAGAGGTCGAAGACGCAGCGCGAGGCGCTCAGTTTATCTGTGCGCTCTCCCTCGCCCGGCCCGACGGGTCCATCGCAGCACGATTCGAGGGGAAGGCGCGCGGGCGCATCCTCCGTGAGCGACGCGGAGACCGCGACTTTGGCTATGACCCCTACTTCCTGTTCACTGAAGAGGGCTATCCACAAACTGGGCGAGGCTTTGCAGAGCTGAACCCCGAAGAGAAGTCCGGCGTGAGCCACCGCGGGAGGGCCCTAGAGCTCCTGCGTGAATACCTCATGACGGCGACGCTAGAGGCTTAGGAGAGCACGTGCAGACTGAACGGATCCGCAACTTCTCGATCATCGCCCACATCGACCACGGTAAGTCCACCTTGGCCGACAGGATGCTTGAGCACACTGGCGCGGTGCAGCGTCGCGAGATGCGCGACCAGCTGCTCGATGACATGGAGCTCGAGCGCGAGCGGGGCATCACCATCAAGGCCCGCGCCGTGACGATCGAGCACGAGGTGGATGGCGAGACCTACCAGCTCAACCTCATCGACACCCCCGGGCACGTGGACTTCAGCTATGAGGTGCAGAAGAGCATGCAGGCATGCGAGGGCGCGCTGCTCTTAGTAGATGCCTCTCAGGGCGTCGAGGCTCAGACCGTCGCGAACGCCTACCTCGCGGTAGAGCAGGACCTCGAGATCATCCCAGTCCTCAACAAGATCGACCTCGCTCACTCGCGACCAGATGAGGTCGCAGAGGAGATCGAGCACAGCCTCGCGATCGACGCCTCCGACGCCCTCGCGGTCTCCGCGAAGTCAGGCGAAGGCGTCGGCGCCGTCCTCGACCGAGTGGTGAGAGAGATCCCGCCCCCGGAGGGAGACCTCGACGCGCCGCTGCAGGCTCTGATCTTCGATGCTGTGTATGACGAGTATCGCGGCATCATCGTCTATCTCAGGCTCTTCAACGGCGTCCTGACGAAGCGCGCGATGACGCGCATGCTGGGCACAGGCAAGGTCTACGAGGCCATCGAGATCGGCAAGTTCTCGCCGAACATGACCAAGTGCGATGAGCTCCGCGCAGGAGAGGTCGGCTACCTCGTCTCCAACATCAAGTCGCTCGGAGACGTGCGCATCGGGGACACCTTGACGATCAACAAGGGGCCTGAGGTCGAGATGCTGCCGGGCTACAAAGAGCCCGTTCACATGGTCTTCGCGGACTTCTACCCGACCAACCCGGGTGAGTTCGAGGCCCTACGCGACGCCCTCGAGACCCTCTCGCTTACGGACTCTTCCTTCTCCTTCCACCCGGAGACCTCTGACGCGCTGGGCTTTGGCTTCCGCTGCGGCTTCCTCGGGCTCCTGCACATGGAGATCATCCAGCAGCGGCTCGAGCGCGAGCACGACATGGACATGATCCAGACCGCCCCGTCGGTCACCTACATGATCCGGAAGGCCGGGGGTGAGGAGGAGATGATCCGCTCACCAGGTCAACTACCCCCCCGCGACCACTACGAAGAGCTCCTCGAGCCCATCGCTCGCGTCTCGATGCTGGTGCCGACCGAATACCTCGGCAACCTGATGCAGATCTCGGTGGACCACCGCGGGACGTTCGTGCGACAAGATCACCTCTCTCCCACCCGCGTGCAGGTCGAGTTCGACATGCCCATGGGTGAGATCATCTATGACTTCTACGACAAGCTGAAGTCTGCGACCCGCGGGTACGGGACCCTGAACTATGAGGTGACGGGCTTCCACGCGGACGACCTCGTGAAGCTTCAGATCCTCGTCAACGGCGACGAGGTCGACGCGCTCTCGTGCATCGTCCACCGCAGCCAGGCAGACATGCGCGGGCGCGCTGTCCTCAAGAAGCTGCGCAAGGAGATCCCTCGCCACATGTTCGAGGTTCGACTACAGGCCGCGATCGGCAGCAAGATCATCGCGCGCGAGTCCATCGCGGCGCTCCGCAAAGACGTCACAGCCAAGTGCTATGGCGGCGACATCACTCGAAAGCGGAAGCTCCTCGAGAAGCAGAAAGCTGGTAAGCGCAGGATGAGGCAGGTCGGAAACGTCGACATCCCCCAGAAGGCTTTCCTCTCGGTGCTCGGAGGCGACGATAAGTGAGCGCTGGGCCGGCTCAAGGCGGCGGTGAGAAGCCGCGTCGACCCTGGCGCGACAACGTCGAGGCTGTGACGATGGCCATCATCGTCGCGGTGATGCTCAAGTACTTCCTCATCGAGGCTTACAAGATCCCCACTGGCTCCATGCAGCCGACGCTGATGGGGAACCCCGACACGGGCATCTTCGACCGAGTCCTCGTCGACAAGCTCTCCTACCACTACCGCGCACCTAAGCGCTTCGAGGTGGCAGTCTTCAAGTACCCCCTCGACCGCTCGATGAACTACATCAAGCGGATCGCCGGCGTCGGTCCGGAGTGGCTGCGTATCCAAAACGGCGACCTCTGGCGCAGCGACCGCCCCAAAGACGACCCCCCCCGCTACGAGTCCGACTGGGAGATCGTCCGCAGGCCCGAGAACGTCCAAGCGGACACTTGGAAGGCCCTCGACGAGGGCGCGCCCGGCAGACTGCAATGGCTCCGCATGGGAGACGCCTCATCCTGGGAGGTCTCAGAGGACCGCATCGTCGCGCGAGGCGACGGGGGGCTGCGGCTGCCTGCCTCGAGCTCCTTCATGGACGATTTCAAGGACGGCTACCCGCGCGTAGTCCGTGAGAGCCTGCGCATTCGGCGTGGGATCCCCTCAGGGATGAACCCCGTCGGCGACCTGCGCTTTGAGGCGGTGCTTGAGGCCCAGGCAGACTGTCGAGAGGTCGTCGTCGAGCTCCGCGAGGGCAGCCGGATCTACAGCTTCACACTGCCTGGCCCAGCAGCGCCCGAGGGCGAGGCCCCCGTCATCCTCGCGAGGGACCTCTCCCGCTCCGCCCGCTCGCCGCTCGCTAGGGAGAGGGAGAGCAAGCTCTCCTCGCCGAGCTGGACGCTCCCTGCGGGGAGCGGGGTTGAGCTCGCAGTGGAGAACCTGGATGACCGCCTCGCGCTAGAGATCGACGGTGAGGAGCTCCTCTCCCTCGAGATCCCTGCCGCCACGGACCAGACCTCTAACATCCAACTGCAAGTCCGCGGAGGCTCGGCGACCTTCGATGAGGTCGAGGTCTATCGAGACATCTACTACCTCTCGAACCAGGTCAAGGCCTCAGAGTGGTACGTGGAAGAGGACCACTACGTGATGCTCGGTGACAACACCCAGGACTCGAGCGACAGCCGCGAGTGGACCCTCGCCCGATATCACATCCCAGGCGTCGATGGCGTCGTCGAGGGAAACTACCGTGGTGAAGAAGAGAACCCTCAGCGCGTCCCTGGCGGCGAGAGCGGGACCATGTTCTTCTTCCGAGATGAGTGGGGCACCATGCACTCTTGCCTCGACTCCGAGCGGAGGAACGCGGCACCGACGAATGAGCTGCGCTCCCTGGTGCCGAGAGAGATGATCACGGGTCGCGCATTGATCGTCTTCTGGCCCCTGAAACCCTCGCTCAAGCTCTGGCGCTTGAAGTGGATCCGGTAGCCAACGGGCCCGGTTTTCCACAAGTTCGTAAGAATGAGCATATCCCTATAATGGGACATTTGATCCTGTCGGGCTGATCACACCAGCGTCCCTAGAAGCGCCCTGGCAGGTCGAGGCGCTGGGGCGTTAAGTCTTTGCCATGGAAGGCCTTAGGTGATCCCCTCGAGGACTCGTCAACCCATGCCTAAGGCCTAGCAGAGAGTCCACAGAGGAACTACGAAGAGAAGAATGTCTCAATCAGGTCTGCCCAGTTCGGTACCCCACAAGTTATCCACACGACCTAACGGGCTGTGTGAAGAACACCCAGCAGCCAAGGCTGCGACGCCAAAGCCATACTCTCATCAAGAGGGAGAGCGGGTGCCTCTCACCGGAAGCTAGACTCATCCTCTATGCCTGCAAGACGAGAGATTCAGGCCGGAGAGCTCCTGCTGGAAGCGAACGGCCTCGCCAAGAGCTACCACGGGAGGCGCGTCGTGGACGGGGTCGCCTTCAACGTCTGCGCAGGTGAGATCGTGGGCCTCTTAGGCCCCAATGGTGCGGGCAAATCGACGACCTTCAGGATGACGGTCGGCCTCGTCACCCCTGATGAGGGGAGCGTCAGCCTCCTCGGACAAGAGTGCTCGCGCCTCCCCATGTACAAGCGCGCACGCCTCGGCATGGGCTACCTGCCTCAGGAGCCGAGCATCTTCCGCAGGATGACCGTAGAGGGGAACCTCATGGCGGTCTTGGAGACCATGCCGCTCAGCCGCAGCGAGCGGAAGGCGGAGTGCGCGAGGCTCTTAGCGGACCTCGAGCTGACCCACCTCGCCGGGAACCTCGCAGAGACCCTCTCGGGAGGAGAGCGCCGACGCCTCGAGCTCTCTAGGGCCCTTGCGACTCGCCCCGCCGTACTCCTGCTCGATGAGCCCTTCGCCGGCGTTGACCCGATCAATGTCCACGAGATCCAAGAGCTGGTCGAGAAAATGCGCCACAAGGGGATCGGGATCCTCATCACAGACCACAACGTCCGGGAGACCCTCCAGACGACGGATCGCTCGTACATCATCCACGCCGGCAAGATCCTCCGGGAGGGCGACGCAGAGTTCCTCGTGAAAGATGCGGCGGTCAGGGAGGTGTACCTCGGCCGTAACTTCGACGTCCCCATCACGGGGGGCGTCTCAAGCGCGGAGGCCGACGCCCTCATCAATGACGAGGGCGAGTGAGGGCGCCAGCTCCCCTTCTCGAGCCCTCCATTGAGCAAATCGGGAGTCACCGATATCATGCTTGCCCGTTTTCCGGTCTCTCTCCCCTGTTAATTAGCCCTCCATGAAGATCATCGCCTGCATCAAGCGCGTCCCCGCGACCGACGCCCAAGCCAAGATCGACGCGAGCGCGAGCAGCCTCGACACGAGCTCGTTCCAGTACATGACCTCCTTCTACGACGAGATCGCTGTGGAAGAGGCGGTCAAGACCAAGGAGAGCCACGGCGGCGAGGTGACCATCTTGACACTCGGCCCCGCCGAAGCCTCGAAAGAGGTGCGAGAGTGCATCGCCAAGGGCGCCGACGCTGGCGTCATCCTCACCGATGACGACTGGCAGGCGCGCGACTGCCGGAGCACGGCCAAGGCTCTCGCTGCGAAGATCCAAGAGCTCGGTGCGGACATCGTCTTCTGCGGCAAGGTCGCTACCGATCGCGACAACGCTGCGGTCGGCCCGATGCTCGCTACCTACCTCGGCTGGGCGTGCGTCACCGACGCGTGCGAGCTCGAGCTCAACGGTTCAACCGGAACAGCCAAGCGCGCTACCGAGGCTGGCCTCGAGTCCGTGAGCTTCTCTCTTCCGGCGGTCATCACCTGTGACAAAGGCCTGAACGAGCCTCGCTACGCAGGGCTCAAGGGAATCATGGCGGCAAAGAAGAAGCCCCTCGACGAGACCGCGCCCCAAGCTGAGGAGTCCCACGCAAAGGTCGTCTCGCTCGAGACTCCGGCGCCCCGCCCCGAGGGCAAGATCATCGGTGAAGGAGCAGCCGCCGTCGAAGACCTCATCCAAGCGCTCCGCAACGAGGCCAAGGTCCTCTAAATCACATGTCAAAGGCCATCCTCTTCATCGAACACGCTGGCGGCGAGCTGCGCCGTGCATCCCTCGAGTGCCTCGGCGCAGCCCTCTCAGCTGGGCTCGACGTCACCGCTGTTGTGATGGGCCCTGGCGCTGACGCCGCGGCCTCAGCACTCTCCACTAGCGGAGCCAACGCAATCTGCCACCTCACAGGGGCGGACACATGGAGCCCCGATCGCGCAGCCGCTGACCTCGCCACGCTGGCCAAGGAGTCCGGCGCCAGCGCCTTCCTCGCGGCTGCTACAGCCACTGGCAAGGACGTCGCGCCTAGGGTCGCAGCCCACCTCGACAGCACACTGTTCTCAGACATTACCTCACTCGACGCCTCCACTGGCTCGCTCCGGACCACCCGTCCCTGGCTCGCTGGCAAGGTCATCGCGACATGCGAGAGCGCGAGCGAGGTGTTCTGCGCGACCACGCGTCCCAACGCCTTCAGCGCGCCTGAGGGCGGCGGCTCTGCAGAGGTCTCTGAGCGCGCTGCTAGCGCCGACTGCAAGGCCAGCGTCACCGAGGTCAGCGCCAAGGAAGGCGGAAAGCTCGACGTTCAAGAAGCGAGCGTCGTAGTTGCAGGCGGCCGAGGCCTCCAAGAGGCGGAGCACTTCTCCCTCGTCGAAGGGCTCGCAGACGCCTTCGGTGGCGCCGCTGCTGTAGGCGCGAGCCGTGCCATCGTTGATGCAGGCTGGCGCCCGCACTCCGAGCAAGTCGGCCAGACGGGGAAGGTTGTCTCCCCTAACCTCTACATCGCGGTCGGGATCTCTGGGGCCATCCAGCACCTCGCTGGCATGCGGACCTCCAAGACGATCGTCGCGATCAACAAAGACGCGGACGCTCCGATCTTCAAGGTCGCTGACTACGGCATCGTCGGCGACGCCTTCGAGGTCGTTCCCGCCCTGACCGAGGCTATCGCCAAGGTCCAGGCCGAGGCCTGAGCCTCACACCTCCTGGGGGACCCCGAGGAGCTCTGCCGCCACGCTGATCGCGATGGCGCGGGGCTCTTTAGAGCCCCGGACGAGACCGATCGGAGAGCGCACAGCGCTGAGCGCCTCCTCAGAGAAGCCCTTGGCCTTGAGCCGCTCTTGAAAGCGGGCCCACTTGCGGTCGCTCCCGATCAGCCCAACGTAGGCGAACTCATGGACGCGGGGCAGGCACGCCTCGAGGATCGCTTGGTCCAAGGCGTGACTGTGCGTCATCACGACGATCGAGGCGCCGGGCTCGAGCTCATCAATGACACCTTCCGGTGCATCGACGAGGTCTAGGCGAGCGGCGAGCTCAGCAGGCGGCTTCGGGTGCAGCTCCTCCGGCGTCCTTGAATCGACTAAGCGAAGGTCGGCGTCTAGATATCCCGCGAGGCCCCCGAGAGCTTGTCCGACGTGCCCCGCGCCAAAGATCACGATCTCACGTCGCCGCCACTCGTGCCGCTCGAAGAACAAGGTCACCGCCCCACCACAGCACTGACCAGCGCTCTCACCGAGCGGGAACTCGACGTTCTCTGCCGCTGCGCCATCCCCGGTGAGCATCGCCTGGGCGTGCTCGGTCGCGAGCTGCTCGAGGCGGCCGCCACCGATGGTCCCGTGCCGGATGCCATCCCCTGCGACGATCATGCGAGCGCCCTCTTCACGCGGAGCGCTCCCCTTCACGCCTGCGACGACGACCAAGACGCATGGGACACGCTCATCCCTGAGGGCGCTCAAGGCGCCGATCCAATCCTGACAGCTGCTCACGTGAGCATGATAGCCGCGTTCCCCGAGGGGCGCAGGCGGCGGGGGCTGGTGGGCGATACTGGACTCGAACCAGTAACCTCCACGCTGTGAACATGGCACTCTACCAATTGAGTTAATCGCCCACGCCTGAGGCCCTCTGGGGCCTCGAAGGGCCGAACACTCTAGAGTCAGCCCGGCTTCGTGGCAAGATGCTGCCCTCAACAGCGCTGGAGGGGCCTCACTCGGGGTTGAGGTCTCGCCCGAGGGTCCTCTTCAGGAGGTCCCCAAGGCGCCCCTCAGCACGGCGCAGCATCATGCGGACAGCGTCCTCGCTGCGGCCGCCCATCCGCTCGCCAGCCTCACGCAGGGACAGGCCCTGGAAGAAGACGAGGGTGATGGCCCGGCGGTGGTCCTCAGAGAGCTCGCTCATGGCGTCACGGAGGATCTCAAAGCTCTCAACCCGCTGAACTCGCATCGTGACCGTGAGGTCCGCGCTCATCGGATCGATCGGCTTCTGCGCTTCCGCGTCCTTCGACTGCGTCGGCTCGAGGCTGCGCTCTCTCGAGAGGTCGCGCTTACCAGCCGAGTAGAACTCCGCCCGATCTCGGATCTTGTTCTGCATGATCTGGATCAACCAGCGCAGCAAGCTCCCCTCGCCCCGGTACTTGTACGCGCGGAAGTCCCTCGTCGCCTCGCGGAAGGTCGTCTGAGCGAGGTCATCCGGCTCCTCCTTGGCCTTGAGCCTAGGGCCGAGCCTGCGCCGTGCGGTCTGAACGAGGACGTGGTAATAACGCGTAAAGAGCTCGTTCAACGCCTCCGCATCACCGTCTTGTGCCAAGGTCACGAGGCGCTTGACCTCTTTGTCCTTGGAGAACTCTTCGGGCAGACCTTTCTCTACAACCTCACCCTCTGCAGGTCTGTCGAGTGAACCGCTCGCTCCTTCTTGGGGCTCAGGCTGCTTGTTCTCTTCCTCGGTCATGAAATCGGTCGGGACGAAGCTGGGGGAGAAGCGCGCGCGCTCAGCCCTCATACGACGGAAGTGGTCCCACATTCTCCCCGTCTTCGGCTCCTCAACTCTCTTTCTAGGGCTCTTAGTCGTTCCCATCACGATACCTCCTGAGTGTGCGTGTCTGCTCGGAAATCACCCCACGCCGTCCGCGCGAGGTGACCGCCTCCTACCCCTAGAACGAGAAACAGGCCGGCCGCTCAGCCGTCACTTCGTAAAAACTCGACGAAATCCGCCTCAAGCAGGACCTCGACGCCCAGCTCTTCGGCTTTCTTCGCCTTGCTGCCGGGTTTTCCGCCCACGACCAAGTAGTCGGTCTTCTTGCTCACAGAGGAGGCCACCCGGCCACCTGCGGCCTCAGCCTGCTGCTTAGCCTCGGCACGGGTCATCCCCTCCATCGTCCCTGTAAAGACCAGCGTCTTCCCATCAAGCGCACCGCCCCCGGCGCTCTCCTCGGGATACACAAGCTCCACCCCACCAGAAAAGAGCCGCTCCAAGAGCGCGGCGCCCTGCTCAGAGCGGAACCACTCCGCGATCGATGCAGCCACCTCAGGACCGATCCCATCCACCTCCAAGAGCTCCTCCTCACCTGCGGCCTTGAGCGCGTCGAGGTCGTCGAAGTGGAGCGCGAGCAAGCGGCCAGTCTGCGCCCCGACATCAGGGATGGCTAGAGCTGCGAGGAAGCGACCGAAGTCGATCCGCCTGCGCTCTCTTAGCTCCTCGAAGAGCCCGTCTACACTCTTCTCACCCCAGCGCTCTAACGCCACCAGAGCCGCTCGGACCCCCTCCTCTCGATCGAGATGAAAGAGGTCTCCGGGACCATGGATCAACCCGGCCTCGATGAGCTGAGCGATCTGCTTAGGTCCGATCCTGTCGATCTCAAAGCCACCTCTGCCAGCCAGATGGGCCGTCCGGCCCACAACCTGCGGCGGACAGCCGTAGGTGTTTGGACAGCGCCAGTACTTCCCCTCCTGCACAGGCGCTGTGCCGCATGCGGGGCAGGCGGCTGGCACGGCGTACTCTTCTGCCCACCCCCTCGTCACACCAGAGATCGCACCGCCACCCTCTGCCCGCAACTCTTCAGGCAGCAGCTCATCCCAATCAGAAGGCCCAGCACCAGAGGCCGCCTTAGCGACCCCATTGATCTGGGGGATCACATCTCCGGCGCGGTGGACGAAGACTCTGTCTCCGACCTTCACCCCAAGGCTCGCGAGGTGCTCTGCGTTGTGCAGAGTCGTGTGCCGCACCACCACCCCGCCGACCTCGACCGCCTCGACGTGGGCGCGCGGGGTGAGCCGTCCGTTTGTCCCAACGCTAGCCTCGATCGCGAGGAGCGTAGTAGAGACCTCTCGCGCGGTGAACTTATGAGCGTATTGCCAACGCATCGCGCGCGCTGTTCGCCCCAGGCGTTCACGCAGAGCGAGCTCGTCGAGCTTTGCGACGACGCCGTCGATCTCAAACGGGATGTCGTCCCGGCCTGCCTCCATCTTGGCGTGATAAGCGATGCAGGCGTCGAGACCTTTCACGACCTCACCGTAGCCGCTGAAGGGCAGCCCCCAGCGCTTGAGCGCCTCGTTCGCTTCGGTCTGGCTCGCATATTCGTCAGCCCGAAAGCGCGGCGCGGACCAAGTGTGAAACTCCAAGGGATACTCGGCTACAGCGCTGGGGTCGTTCCGTCGGAGCGCGCCCGCAGCCGCGTTCCTAGGGTTCGCGAGCCGATCTTGGCCAGCGGCTTCACGCGCCTCGTTGAAGGCGTGGAAGCGCTCAAGCTGGATGAGCACCTCTCCGCGCACCTCGAGAACCTTCGGCAGGTCTCCCCCGCTCGTGTCGAGAGAGAGTGGGAGATTGCGCACAGTCCGCAGGTTTTGCGTCACGTCTTCGCCGACGCGCCCGTCCCCGCGAGTGACGCCGCGCACAAAGACGCCGTCCTCATAGATCAAAGAGGCGCTCACGCCGTCGAACTTCGGCTCGACGACCCACTCGAGCTCGCCCCCCTCCTCTTCGCCGATGAAGCGTAAGAGCTTCTCTTCGAACTCCCGCACCTCCTCCTCACCGAAGAGGCTCTCGATCGAGAGCATGGGGACCTCGTGCTCGACCTTCTCAAAGCTCTCCCCCTCGGGGAGCGGCGCGCCGACCCGCTGGGTCGGACTGTCAGGCGACACGAGCTCTTCGTGTTCGGCCTCAATGGCCTTGAGCTCCCGGAAGAGGGCGTCGTACTCCGCGTCCGAGATCTCGGGCTTGGCCTCGTTGTAGTAGAGGCGCTCGTGCCGCGTGAGCTCTGCGCGGAGCCACTCGGCCCGCTCGCGTGCCGCTTTCGGTTCAGCCACCTAGGCCTCGCCCTTGATGTCCGACTCCCCGATGGCCCGAGGGAGGAGCGCGGCGATGGTCGTGTCCACGCGCTCACCGTCTGCACCGATCGAGATGACCTCCAAGTCAGGTGCGTGCTCATGCAGGACCTGCCTGCAAGCTCCGCAGGGCATCAGCGCGCCGTCTCGATCCGTCGTAATGACGACAGCGCGGAAGCCACGGACGCCATCAGCCACAGCGCGGAATACCGCGCTGCGCTCCGCGCAGATCGTTAGACCATAGCTCGCGCTCTCTACGTTGCAGCCTGCGTGGACGCTCCCGTCTGTAGCGAGGAGTGCGGCGCCTACACACAGCCCGGAGTAGGGGCTGTGCGCGTTCACGAGCGCACCCTTCGCCGCTTCAAGAAGGCGATCGATCTCCTCGTTCGTCAGGTTTGAGGCGGTCATGGTGGGACAATTTTGCCGATCGTTCGCCCTCAGAGCGAGGGATTGCCCGCGCCGGCTAGGCACATCAGGCAGAGAGCTCTTCCGAGCCGCGATATCCGAGGAAGGGGACGCTGAGGCGGACCTGACGGCGTCCGCTCTGCGGGTCCTCCCACTCTTCTTCGCGAAATACAACATGCGCCTCGCACCCGAGGAGCTCCTGAGGGGTGAGCTCGAGGGTGCCGCCCGTGTCAAAGCCGAAGGCGCTGAGCACGTGCTTGACGCGGTGTGCAGCACGCTCACTCCAAGTGAGCGAGTCCCAGCCCGCGGTGCGCCCGATGTGCTCGCCTTCTACGACCTCTAAGCGCAAGCTCCAACGCGTGCTGCCATCTCTCGTCGCCCCCTCACGAACCTCTGCCACTCTGCACAGGTGCTCCCCCTCTGGGACCGAGACGAAGCTCTCAAGATCCTCTACTTCACTGAAGTCGTAGCGCATCTCTACTCCTCTTTATTTGAGTCGGGACCATCCCCGACAGAGAGAGACTCTCTCGCCCTCTTTAGGTCGCATGGAGTTCATGCATTTTCTGGCATGCGAGCGACCCTCGCTGCCTCATGAGAAGACTCGACCACTGTGCCCTGATCAGTCAGCCTTAAGAGCGGCTGTAGAGGAGCCCCAAAAAGGAGTTCCCTTTTACTGTGGCGGCCCCTCAGGCGGCCCCCCTCGGTTATCATCTAAGGAATCTAATCAGCCATCTGAACGCCTTAGAGCGTGTTCACGCTCCTCTTCAGATCTGGCGATTACCTCCCCCCCCTCCCCCCAATCGTGGATCCCGAGAAGAGCCCTAGCGCAGCCTCTGACGAGTTGCTTCGCAGCCCAATGGCGACCACCGTCCGTGCGGCGCTCTCCCCCGGCGGCTGGGTCATCGTGCTCTTGGCTGGCCTCTCGACCCTGTTCGTTATGGCCAGGGCAGGCACATCACGGGCGGGGCTCGACATGTGGGTGTTCGCTCGCCCACACCACGAGATGTATCTCCCGAACGTCGAGAGCTGGAACGCCAACCAAGACCCAGACCTAAACCTCTACCTCCTCTCACTGCCCGCGCTTGAGCGGCGCATGAGCTCTGGATTCCTCTCAGACACCCCGGTCGCAGACCTCATCGAGGCGGATGTGCGAGTCGCGAGTCGAGCCTTCACAGGCCCGCTCAAAGACGTCGGCTTCCTCGATCTCACGGATCGCATCCGTGAGTCCGGGATCGACGAGGAGATCAACCCGCCCTCCTTCACCCCTTGGACCTCTAGAGGGCGCATCTTCGGCCTCCCCCACGACGTCCACCCCGTGATGCTCGCTTACCGAGCAGACCTCGTCGAGGCTGCTGGGATCGACGTCACAGCCATCGAGACTTGGGACGACTTCATCCGAGCGATGAGCCCTCTCATGGCAGATGAGGACGGAGATGGGCGCCCAGATCGCTATCTGCTCAACGTCTGGGAGACCCAGATCGACACCATCGAGGCCTTCATCCTGCAAGCTGGCGGCGGCTACTTTGATGAGCAGGAGCGCGTCGCGATCAACAGCGAGATCAACGCCAAGGTGATCGCGACCATAGCCACGTGGATCACTGGCCCAGGCCGCATCGCCGTAGACGCGCAGGAGTTCACCGCCTCAGGAAACCGCCTCAAGCTCGAGGGCTTCGTGGTCGCGTCCATCATGCCGGACTGGCTCGGCGGCGTCTGGAAGCACGACATGGGCGACCTGTCCGGAAAGGTCAAGCTCATGCCGCTCCCCGCCTGGGAGCCAGGCGGTCGCCGTACGACGGTCTGGGGCGGGACGATGCTCGGCATCGCGCGCAGCACCCAAGACCCTGAGGCGGCCTGGGAGATCGCCAAGCACCTCTACCTCTCAGAAGATCTGGCCCGCCAGCTCTACGAGAGCAACGGCATCATCTCTCCCATTAGGAGGCTGTGGTCTCGTGACTTCTACGATGTGCCGGACGACTTCTTCCAAGGTCAGGCGCCAGGTCGCATGTACATCGAGCTCGCCCCCTCCGTGCCGAGGCGTACCTCCTCACCCTTCAATCAGATCGCCAAAGAGCGCGTCCGAGACGCTCTGACTCGGCTGCGTGAGTACGCTGAGAAGGAACAGCTCTTCACCGTTGAGGCTCTCCTCCCGGAGGCGAGGAGCCAGCTCGAGGCAGCGCACGCCGACATTCAGCTCCGCGTCGATCGCAACATGTTCCTCAAGGACGGGGCGGAGGGTCAGAGATGAACACCATCGTCGGCCGCTCACGCTGGACGCCGCTCCTCTTCCTGGCGCCCTTCATCGTCACCTTCCTGCTGTTCACGGCATATCCGCTCGTGCAGTCGGTCAATCTGTCGATGCACCAGACCTATGGTCCAAAGACGAGCACCTTCGTCGGCAGCGGTAACTTCACGCAGCTCTTCAGCGACCCGCTCTTCTGGAAGGCCCTAAGCAACACCTTCCTCTTCGCCCTCGGCTCTGTCTTCTTACAGCTGCCGCTCTCCCTCGGGCTCGCGCTCCTCCTAGACCGTCCTGGCGTCAGGGGGCGACTCCTCTTCAGGCTGATCTACTTCTCCCCCTCCCTCGCAGGGATCGTCTTCGTCGCGCTCTTGTTCGGCCCGATCTTCGAGAAGAACACAGGGCTCTTAAACGTCTGGCTCAACAGCTGGATCGGCTTCGACCTCGAGTTCCCCTGGATGGAGCGCCACGTCATGACCGGCCTCATCGTCGCGGGGATGTGGATGTACGTCGGCTTCAACATGGTCTACTTCCTAGCAGCCCTTCAGAACGTTGATCGCAGTATCGAGGAGGCCGCCCTCGTTGACGGCGCCGGCCCTTGGCAGCGCTTCCGTCACGTGACCGTCCCAGCGATCCGGCCTGTCGCCGGCTTCGTCGTGCTGCTCTCCATCATCGGGAGCTTTCAGCTCTTCGAGCTGCCCTTCGTGCTGCTCAACAACACCGCCGGCCCTGACAACCGCGGGCTGACGGTCGTTATGTACCTGTACCAGACCGGGTTTGAGGTCGGCGACCTCGGCTACGCCAGCGCCATCGGCTGGAGCCTCGCCATCCTCCTGATGATCTTGGCTGTCGGGCTCCGGCTCGTCCTGCAGAGGTATGAGGACTGACATGGAAGTGAGCCCGACAAGGCGCCTCTGGATGGCGCTGACTTATGTGCTCCTCGCGGTGACGGCGATCTTGATGCTCGTGCCGTTCGCTTACCTCGTCTGCTCGGCCTTCAAGACCAACGACGACGTCTTCCGCTCCACCTTCCTCCCCGCTGGAGAGGGCCTCCTCGGCGCGGACTGGAGCCGCCTGACCCTCGACAACTTCCGACGGCTGTTCACGGAGATGGACTTCGGCCGCCACATGCTGAACTCCGTGTTCCTCGCGTCGGTGACCAGCATCCTCGCCACCCTCGCCAGCGCCATGGGCGGCTACGCCCTCGCCAAGTTCAGCTTCGCCGGCCGCGCCTTCTTCACGAACTTCGTCCTCGCGGCGCTCGTGATCCCCGCCGCCGTCTTGATCGCGCCCACATACCAGCTCCTCTACTGGATGGGCCTCCTCGACAGCTACGCCGGCCTGATCCTCCCCGGCATCGCGCCCGCCTTTGGCGTCTACCTCTTCCGTCAGGCGATGATCAATTCGGTCCCCAATGAGGTCCTCGACGCCGCGCGCATCGACGGCGCAGGCGAGCTGCGCATCTTCTTCGGGATGGTGATCCCCTTGGTACGCCCGATGCTCGGCGCGTTCCTCCTGATCACCTTCCTCGGCACCTGGAACAACTTCATCAGCCCGCAGGTCGTCCTGCAGTCCAGCGAGAAGTTCCCCCTCTCTGTCGCTATCTCACAGCTCAAGGGCGTCTACTCGCAGGACTACGCGCTGCAGATGGCGGGCACCCTTGTCTCCATCGCGCCCGTGCTGTGCCTCTTCCTCCTGCTTCAAAAGGAGTTCATCTCCGGACTCACCTCAGGGGCTGTTAAGGGCTGAGCACACCCCAAAGCGAACAATGCATTCCCTCATCGAAATGACACTGAAGACCAGACCCAAGGCATGACATGGCAAGAGTGACGCTAGAGCGTGTGGAGAAGGTCTACCCGGATGGATTCAAGGCCGTAAGGAGCTTGGACTTGGAGGTCCATGACGGCGAGTTCCTCGTCCTCGTGGGCCCCTCGGGCTGTGGGAAGAGCACCACCCTGCGCATGATCGCCGGGCTAGAGAGCGTGAGCGAAGGCTGCCTGCGGATCGGGGAAGACGTCGTCAACGAGATCGCGCCCAAGGATAGGGACATCGCCATGGTGTTCCAGAGCTACGCCCTCTACCCCCATATGACTGTGAGGGAGAACATGGCCTTCGGCCTCACGATGCGAAACCGGCCATTGAGCGAGGTGAAGGAGCGCGTCCAGTGGGCAGCTGAGACCCTCGGCCTCCTCGACCTCCTCGAGCGTCGACCGAAGGCGCTCTCTGGCGGCCAACGCCAGCGCGTAGCCCTAGGCCGCGCCATCGTCCGCGACCCCAAGGTCTTCTTGCTCGACGAGCCCCTCTCGAACCTCGACGCGAGGCTTCGCCTCGAGACCAGAGCAGAGCTCAAGCGCCTGCACCGAAAGCTCGGGACGACCACGATCTACGTCACCCACGACCAAGAGGAAGCGATGACCCTCGGAGATCGCGTCGCGGTGATGAACCAGGGCGTCCTCCACCAGTGCGCGCGCCCGCTCGAAGTCTATGAGCGCCCGGCTGACCGCTTCGTCGCTGGCTTCCTAGGGACTCCACCGATGAACTTCCTCCGCGTCGAGGTCACTCCTACTGGTGAAGATCTCAGGGTCACGCGGGAGGGCCTCGACCTCAAGCTGCCGCGTGATCTGATCCACGCCGCCCGAGGTGACGTCCAGCGGCCGGCGATCCTCGGCGTTCGACCCGAGGCGCTCAATATCCGCGAGGCGGATGACCGGCCAGGCTCGATCCGAGGCACTGTCGATTTGGTCGAGCCGCTCGGCGGACAGATGGATGTCGTCATCACGACATCCTCACTCGACCAGCTCGTCGCGCGTGTCTCTGCGAGGGAGCTCTCTGCCGGCACAGAGGTCGCCCTCGAGGTAGACCCCAGCGGCGCACATCTCTTCGCCGCAGAAGGCGGATCGGGAAAGAACCTCGCCTCTGAGTGAGGAAACGCTCAGCCGAGCCCGACGCGGACTCGCTGCCACTCGCCGGTCCGCGAGAGCAGCGCTGCGCTGCTCTCTGCATCTAAGGTCGTCCCTGCGACCTCTGTGACCTCTCCGTCTGAAGAGGTCAAGCTGATGCCAAGCGGTCCTTCGACGTACTCAACCGGAGTCCCGCAGAAGGTGAAGCGGAGCGCGCCTGAAGAGAGGTCCTCCGCGCGCAGATCGGTGAGGTCAAAAGAGACGCAGCCGCCTTCGACTCTGACGCCGAGCTCGCCGAAGCGCGTGATCACCTCCTCCTTCACTTGGCCGGTCATGCCTGGCTGTCGAGCCCGGCCATCACCGCGGGTGTGTGAGTAGGGCTCAGCGGGAAAGGCGCCGTATTCAGCGGGGGTCTTCGCGGCGCTGAGCCCGCCCCGCACCCGCGCATAGTGCGCGGCCAGCGCGTCCGTCTCTGAAGAGTTGAGACGCCGTGCAGCGAGGACGTTCTCCTGAAGGGCCAGGAGCAGCTTGGAGACCATGTGCCAATAGATGCAGCCGATGCCCTCGTAGCCATACATGGTCCCCGAGCGACCAGTGAAGGCGCGGTGATTGAAGGTCTCCTCAAAGAGTCCCAAGACCGCCTCGCGGTCACGGGCGACCGACTCTGCCCAAGCTGGGCGCGTCTCCAAGCGGTCGAGGACCGCGCTGAGGCCCTGGCGGTTTGCGATGTCGCCGTGGAAGCGGCCGACGCCATCGGCGTCGACTGTGAGGACGCAAGGCTCCCCAGCCTCAATGAGCTCGCAGAGCAGAGGCACCTCTGCCACGGCCTCAGAAGAGACTGAGTTCCGCTCCAAGAAGCCCGGTAGCTCGCGCTTTGGATAGAGCATGAAGCTCTGCTGATCTTCCCTGTAGAGCGGGCTCTCAAAGAGAGCTCTCCCGATGCTCTCCGCCTCATCCGGACCGAGCAGCCCGGCGCTCAAGACCGCGACCTGGCCCTCCAACATCAGATCGAGACGCCCGATCTCAAGGCGCTCGTCACCGCTGAAGTCCACCAAGTTGTAAGCGTGATAGAGGCCATCCTCTCGTCGGTTCTGTCGAATGGTCTCAGCGACCCAGGCTGCGGCCCGGTCGAGCAAGGCGAGAGCGTCCTCTCGTCGCATGTTCGTGACACCGCCGAAGCCGTGCTCCCAAACGCGCTCGCGGTATGCCTCGAAGATGCCGCCGAGCTCATCAACGACCGCGCGGCGCTTGATCGAGTCCAGCTCTTCACCAAGACCCTCTGCTGCCTCAATGCAACGAGCGAGAGATGAGGCCCACTCTGCGACCTCCTCGGAGAGGTGCAGGTCTGCCTCTGCGCTCGCGAAGAGCTCTCGCACAGTGAGGAGATAGCGGTGCAAGTGGCAGGCCGTCACGACCGAGAGGCCCAGCCCCACGAGGGCATTGTTCGCGTCATTCCACTCCGGACGCTGCGTGTTCATCCAGACCCCGCCGCCGGGGACGAGGTTGGAGAGCTTAGAGAGCGCAGGCACGAGGAGCTTCTCAGCGAGGGTGACATGGACGACCTCATCCCCCGGTCCATGCAAGAGCTGCCCGTCCGCGCCGCGCTCGGCCGCGCGCGCCCTCGAGCGACGGTCCCGCTCCTTGTCGAAGCTGATCGTGTTCCAGGGATCCTCCACCAGCGCGGCATATGGCGCGAGGCGGTACGGCACGTCCGCGTAGCTGAACAGGGCCTGATTCAAGAGGTCTGCCAAGCGCCCAGGGTGAGCACGGACAGATTGCTCGATGAGGCGGACGAGGTAAGCGACCTGGTGATCTCCCCAATAGCCAATCGTCGCCCAGGGGTCTTCCGGGTCGGGGACCTCCCAGTCGATCCCGTCGCGCGTGATCCGATACGGGTTGAAGCCGTCAAAGGTCGACGCGTTCACGAAGCGCGCGATCATCCCCTCGACAAACTCAGGGAAGCTGAGTGAGAGCGCCTCCCAGTTCTGAAAGATATCTCTCCAGTTCCCCTCGTACTGAAGGATGGGCTCGCCATCCGCGTCCTGAGTCTGAATCGAGAAGCGGTTCCAAGGGCGACTGGGGTCTCCGTGTCGGCGACCAAAGCAGAGCGGCAGATATTCAAGGCACCACCTAGTGAGCGCTGAGTCACCGGTCGCGAGCGCAGCTCGGTGCAGCGCTCCGACAGAGACGCACTCCTCCAATCCATCGAAGAACTGCCGCTGGCTCTCTGAGGGCTCCAAGCAACGAGTCAGAGCGAAGTCTCGGAGGTCGTCCGTAGGGATCTCGTGATCTTTGAGGAAGAGCCCGCCCCGCATGCAGTTGTAGAGCGTGTTCGAGAAGTGATGGAGGTCTCCGACCGCGTCGCCCGTCTGTTGCACGCCATCACTCGAGGCGACCATGGACCGCAGCGTCTGGCTCGCGGTCTCGAGGGCGCTCACGATGTCTTCAGCGTCAACGCCCTGAGTCAGAGCGCGCGCACGCTCTACCACCTCGCTGTGAGAGCGGCCGACGTCGACCACTGTCCACCAAGTGCGGGACTCACCAGGCGCCAGAGTGAGCTCGTCAGTCGCGAAGAAGCCGGAGCGCTGCCCTTTGAGGTCTAGCTCTGCCTCGAGCGCGCGGCCCCCACGAAAGGCGGGGAGCTGCGCCATGCTTAAGAGGCGTGGCCCCTCAAGGCCCACACACCAAGCGATGTTCGCGCGCAGCATCTCGGAGGCCTCCGCGCGGTCGACGATGCGGGCAGTCAGCGCGTAGATCCCGAGCCCGCTCTCGGGCATGAGCTCTGCGCGCTTATAGGCGTCGACGAGGCAGCTCGATGTCTGAGAGAGCCCCACTGGAACGCCGTAAGGCTGGAGGTCGCTCAAGCCGTCGAGCACGCTGAAGCGTAGCTCGCGCTCGCCTGTGTTCGTTACGACCACCCGACGCGTCCATCCGAGCTCATCGCAGGCTTGCCAGCGGTAGGAGATCGTCAGCCCCAGGTCGGGAACCTCCTCTTCAAAGCCAAGGCTGTTCCCTGTGACTCCCTTGTAGAGGTGCGTGCGGAGCGGGCGCTCCTCATCAAAGGAGAAGGCCCGGTGCACTCGCCCCTCATGGAGGCCGTCTGAGATCCTCAGCAAGGTGACAGGGCCTGTCACGTGTCGCCCATCATGGAGCCGGTCCTCGGTCATGTATGGGAACAGAGCCTGGTCGGCGTCGACCCTGCCAGCCGTCAAGCCTCCGCGAGACGAGAGGAACATCCACAGGTCAGACTCCGAAGGGACGCTCACAAAGAAGGGCTCCATGAGCTGCGAGTCTTTGATCGCGTACACCTCCTCCCCGAGCCAGGAGGTGAGCGCGCCACACGGAGCTTTCGGGCGAGAGAGAGACACGAACTCAGCTCTGCCTTAAGACCTTCTTCGGCGTTCGGTCGGCGTTGAAGACGCCCCAGTGCTTCTCGACCTCGTCAGGGTGTGGGCCGCCCTTCCAATTCTCGTCGAAGGCCTCAAACCAAAACGTCGTGACCTTGTTATCCAGCGCCCAGCCGCGGAGCTCATGCCAATATCGCTCTTGTCCGGCTTCGTCTGGAGTGGCTTTGATCAGCTTCGCCTGCTCACCCTCGGTGTGCTTGTGCGTAGCCCAGCCGGCCTCCCCGATCACGATGGTCTTCGTGGGATGGGCAGCAGAGATCTCGCCATAGATGCGCTCTGTCCAAGGGAGCGCATCCTCTAAGGGGCAGCCCGCCCAAAGCGCGTGGACGTGAAGGACGATGAAGTCGAGCTCCGCAGCCACGGCCTGGCTCTCAGGCTTGTTCCAGTAGTTGAAGTCATCAGCGACGGTGACCGGGACCTCCGTCTCTTCGCGCACCTCGCGGATGTACTTGATCAAGCGATCTGGCTGAACCTTGTGGTCTGACCAGAAGACTCGGATCTCGTTACCGACGCTGACGCCAGCGACGAGGTCGGGGTACTTCCTCGCCACACGGATCGCTCCGCTCACCTGCGCTTCATTCGCCGCGACCGCCTCGGGGTCTACGTACTCCTCACCGTTCGGGCCGACCTCCACCTCCGTCGTCAGCCAGGCGCCCACCATCACACGCATGGAGAGCCCCTCCTGCCGGATGAGTCGCAGCACAGGCTCTGCCCATTCAGACCCGTACATTCGGATCATGCTCCAGTGCTCCTCAATGATCTTCAGGTCTTCAAGGATCTGTGCATCCGTCGGGCCCGCCGCACCAGGAGCCTGCCCATCACGGAAGGGTCCGTAGGCGATCGCGTTGCCGACCCACTGACCATCGATGTAAGGGTTGAACTCCCGCAGCGGCTCTCCACGCAATGTGGTCGCCTCCATATGCAGGAGCTCTGGTGACGTGCAGCAAGCCGCCGTTAGGAGCAGACAGAGACTTTGAAAAATGAGGCTCTTAAGCATCCGCGCATCATAGCTTCGCCGAGCTATCCGCCCGCGGCCTGCGGCCGCCTTGAGGTGATTCTGATGATCCATCTGATACTGATACTTCCTTTAGATAGAAAGGCGACCCTCCACGAGTTGTAGCCCGTGGAGGGTCGCTTTTGAGAGAACCAGGAGCGCGCTAGGCGGTCCAGGTGATCTCGATACCGTTGCTCAGGTTGAACTGTGCGCCACAGGGGCTGGTGTTGGGATCGCGATACCAGAGCTGGTAGCGCTTCACATCACCGGCGGACACACCGCCTCTGGCACCGATATCAATGTTGGTCGCGGATCCACCGGACCCATCTGAGAAGCGAACCTGCAGGCGGATCACGCCGCCGCCTGCGCAGCGGAGGCCGTCGCCGAAGATGTTGCCGTTCGCGTTGTTGACGGCGTTGTTGCCCTGGAAGTAAAGGCCCGGCTGGCTCGGGATCGCGTTGGATGCCGAGAGCACGAGATCTCCTGCGCTGACACTGTCAGTGCCTGAGGTCGTGAGGACGCAACCGTCGCCGCTGCCGTTCGCGCAGCCGCCACCGTTGGAGCCGTTGTTTCCACAGGGGCAAACGGTGCCGCCGCCGTCGCCGAGGCAGTAGGGGCTGCCGGGGCTCACTCCAAACTCACCCAAGCGGATGTTGTCATAGACAACACCAGAGGGGGTGTAGTTCGAGGTGTAGTTCATGAAGCCGATCTGGAACAGGCTCCCGACCCATGAACTGTCAATCGTCATAGAGACCTGATAGTTGGCCCAAGTGTTGGGGATGTTGGTCAGGTCGAGATAGTCCGCGTCATCAAGGAACCAAGTGGTGGTGTTGATGATCTTGATAAAAGCGGTCGCAGTCGTAGGAGCCTGCAGGTCACCCATCTTGGCGTCAAAGCTGAAGATCAGCGGACGACCCACATCCTCCGCAGTGATGGTGTACTCCCGGAAGACGTTCGCCTCGATGAGGTGGCCAACTGCGTGGTCGCCGTTGTTGTAGTCATTGAAGACCACAAGCTGCTGAGCGCCCTGGTCGGGTCCGCCCTCGTTGCTTGCGACATTGCAAAATGCACCGGAGCCGTTGGGGGCCGGGAAGGCGAAGTAGTTGTAGAGGTACCCACCGCTGGAATCGAAGACGTTCGCACCGACGACCCAGCCATCGTCACCGAGTGCGCTAGGGCTAGAGGCGTCGAGAGACTCGAAGTCTTGTACGTAGTTATTGACCTGTGCGAACCCTGTCGCAGTCAGTGCGCAGGTCACAAAGGTGGAGAGGAGCGCTTTTGAAGTGTTCATTTGTGGGAGTCAGTCTATCTGGACTAGGGAGAGAGTTTGGATTGGTGCCCCCGCTCCCGGAGGGCCAGCGGAGGCACCAATTTTGAAATTCAGTCGTTCAGGCAGCGCGAATTAAGCGCCCCAAACGATGCTGTAGGCGTTCGTCGTGTTGAACGAGTTGCCGCAAGGTGAAGAGCTCACGTCATCGCGGTACCAGGCCTGGTAGTTGACCGTCTCGCCATCAGCGATAGAGGCCGCACCAGCGCTGCTGAGACCGACGCTCGAGCTGACAGCGCCAGAAGCGTCGGAGACAGTCACCTCAAGCCTTACGGCCTCGAAGCCAGCGCAGCGGAGGCCGTCACCGAAGACGATGCCGTTGCCACCAGCGACCTGGTTCTTCCCGGAGAAGAAGAGGCAGGGGAGGTTC
>Ga0208624_1000010_pt1 | contig 157828 bp, 120 predicted proteins | sample Knorr_S23_td_DCM_FD_185607 | JGI IMG/M metagenome (GOLD analysis project Ga0208624, IMG submission 185607) | Marine microbial communities from Southern Atlantic Ocean transect - Knorr_S23_td_DCM_ad_71m_LV_A (SPAdes) (version 2) | ecosystem: Environmental > Aquatic > Marine > Oceanic | place... | reverse complement strand
AGGTCGTTCGTTGTCAGGTTCCTCTTGCTTGTCGTCTTCGCAACATTGTGCGGCATGGCTGCAACCATGTCGGTTGGCAGGGCATGTAAGCATTTAGAAGGTTCCGGAAGGTACCCTTTAGGGTAACGTCCCATAATTCTGACCGATAATGTTGGTGATATCATGGCTCAAACAATGAATACGGGCTAATTTTAGGTCAAAATGGCTGATAATATTAAAGAGTGAAATAAGTATGAGTGTAGCGTTTTGGGTGTGTTTTGATTTCGGCGGAACTTAGTTTCTCCTGAGCGGAGTCGAAATCCAGTAGGTTCCGATTACATCACAAATTTTTCCCATTCAGATGACGATTAAAATCGGCCTGTGTTTTCTAGTGATCTTGGTAGTGAACGATACATGCTCACAGAGCTTGGAGCGACACCCAGAATGGAGAAATTAACATTTTTATTTATAAGTAAAAGCTCTTGAAATTGTTTATTTTGTTCGCTAATCAGGGACTAAATACAAAGATCTAGTGAACCGTGTCTGGCTGATAAACCATAGTTATCAAGAAAAATGTCCGGACGCCGAGCATATGGCCCGGCGCCCGGTTTCGTCGAGTCCTGGTATCAGTCCTCGTCTTCGTCGAGACTCTCAGCGAGCTCTTCGATGTCTTCATCGTCTTCGAATTGCTCTGTCTCGTCGTACTCTTCGTACTCGTCGTCTTCCTCGGATCTTCCGCCCAGTTGCTTGGAGACAAGGTAGAGCATTGCAATGATGCCCACACCCGCTCCTGCGAATGGAAGGGTGTCAGCCCTGACGTTGTCAAGGAAGGATGGGACGTTAGCGTTGTCTCCCTTTCCATCGCCGTTGGCATCGAACTGCTCTGTTGGGTCCCACTGGAAGTGGTCCTCCCAGTCCTCGCATGTGGTGCATACGCCGTCCACGAGTGTGTAGACAGCGGCATCTGGAACGCCGTCGTTGTCGTCATCGGGGTCCAGTGAGTTGCACAAGAGGTCACCTTCGATGAAGTCGTCATCGGTTCCGTAGATGCCGTCTGGACCTATGTTGGTCTCGTTGTCGATAGGCATCTCATTGGCGTCTCTCGGGTTTCCGAATCCATCGTCAGCTGTTCCGATTATGCCATCGACTCCCCTCAGGCACAGATCCTCTGTGATGTCCAGCCAGCCGTCGTCATCGTCGTCGGTGTCGGTGTTGTCTCCGATTCCATCGCCGTCAAGGTCCTCGGTCTCTGATGGGTTCATGGGGAATACGTCGTCGAGGTCTATCACGCCATCGTTGTCGTCGTCCTGATCCACGATATCGCACTGCCCATCACGGTCGTTGTCGGCCGGGACGGATAGTGCGTTCATTGGGTCAGTGCCACAGTTTGGCTCCTCGATGTCCTGCCACCCGTCGTTGTCGTCATCGGTGTCTGTGAAGTCACCCATTCCATCTCCGTCGAAGTCGGCATACTCCATTGCGTCGTACGGGAATGCGTCGGATACGTCAGGAGTTCCATCGCCGTCGTCGTCGGTATCGACCTTGTCGCAGATACCGTCTCCGTCGTAGTCATCTGGTACGGAAGAGGAGTCCATTGGGTCGGAGCCACAGGAGGTCTCTTCGGCATCGGTCCAGGCGTCTCCATCGTCGTTCAGGTCTGCATTGTCGCCGACTCCATCGTCATCTGTGTCAACCCACTCAGTTGAGTCTAGAGGGAAGGCGTCGTCTGCATCTAGGACTATGTCGTTGTCGTCATCGCTGTCCACGTTGTCTCCGAATCCGTCACCATCTGTGTCTATCCACTCCGATGGATCGTCTGGGAATGCGTCCATGTCATTGTCGTATCCGTCACCGTCTAGGTCGTTATCCTGTGCGTCGCAGGTACCGTCAAGGTCCTGGTCTGATGGTATCGAGCCCAAGTCAAGTGGGTCGGATGCGCACGCGATTTCTACCTCGTCGTCGTAGCCGTCGTTGTCATCGTCGACATCAGCGTTGTCACCGATCTTGTCGTTGTCGTTGTCGGCCCATTCCGATGAGTTGAGTGGGAATTCGTCACTCAGGTCGTCGTAGCCGTCGTTATCGTCGTCAGCATCAAGGTAGTCGCATATCGAGTCGTTGTCGTTGTCGGTGGGGGTAGACGTGTCGTCATCTGGGTCCGTCATGCAGGCGGTTTCGTCGGTGTTGTTCCAGAGATCGCCGTCCCTGTCCATGTCAGTGTTGTCACCAACTCCATCGCCATCGAGGTCTGTTGACTCGTTAGCGTCGTCTGGGAAGGCGTCTTGGGAATCGATGACTCCGTCCCCGTCAGTGTCACTGTCAAGTGCGTCGCAAATTCCATCGCCGTCCACGTCTCCTGGTACGCTGGTAGCGTTGTTGGGGTCTGTGCCACAGGCGGTTTCCATGGAATCGTACCAACCGTCGCCATCGGCGTCCAGTGTGAAGAACGTGATTGTTACGTTGTAGTTGGTTCCGTCAGAGATCGCGTAGTACGCGGAGTACCAGTTTCTTACGCCGACCTGGTTGACTTCTCCACCGTAGTAGTCCCCTGTGTTGTTAGTGGTCCAGCACATCGGGTTCATATTGTAGTAGACGTAGGTGTTGGCGGCCGTTGGGGTGGAAGCAGACCCGTAAAGGTCCATTATCACTAGTGCCCCGCCGATTGAGCCGAATCCTTGTGGGTACTGTCTGTCATCGTGTTCGGTGCACGCTACGTATCCGTGGTTTGCGGGTACGTCGAAGGTGTACCTGTCGGTTGTGTCAGCGTGCGGATCATTCCAGCCTGTCCACCTTAGCTCGGTCAATCCGGTTGTGGCGTTGACAGATGTGTTAACGAAGTTGTTAACGTGTATGGCATCTGGGGCTCCGGAACCTGCATCTAGGCTCGAGTTGGCGTCGTTCTGCACACCGCCTCTTAGCTCGCTTAGAGGCCTGAAGTCGAACGTCATGGTGTAGTCTAGCATCTCAAAGCCTGAGTAAGTAGATCCGCCACCTATGTAGATGGCCAGCCATCCACCGTTGGTTACCCACAGTCCGGATGTTCCGTTGGACCATCCGCTGCTCGAGTCCTGTTGCGATACGTAGTAAGCGGGGTTGTTGCCTCCGCACACCTGATTCTGTAGCTGGCACTTGTAGACCTCTACGTCAAGGTTCCTTAGTGCGGTGGATGTTGCACTGGTAGTCTGAGGGGTCCATGTTACGTTGAACACCATGTACTTACCTGCAGGTACCAATACTGCGTAGTAGTCGAAGTTGTCCCACTCTCTGTCCAACCAAGCAGTGCAGCTTCCACCTGTGTCGTCTGCATCTCCGTTGGCGTCTATTTGGTTGGAGTTGTTGAGCCACGAAACTTCGTCCCATGATGCTGGGTAGAGGTTGTCACTCGCGTCTGCACCGATACCACAGTCGTTGGCTGGGTCTGGGTCGTTGTCTGTTGTCACCATGGTGACTATGAGGTCATACGCCCCGCCACCGGTCTGTGTGTAGACTATGATGAACATGTTTTGGTTTCCATTACCAAGCTGAACCCATAGGTCCTTGTCACCGTATCCAGTGTCGGACTCCAGTGTGGACATGTATGAGGTCCCTGACCCCGTCTTGATGTAAAGGTCGACGTCGTTGCCATCGGGCGCGTCTAGCTGAACCCTGAGGGAGTAGCTTGGAGGTACGAAAATCTGGTACTGGTCGTACATGTCAAGGTCATCGTGTCCGTATCCCGTGTAGGTGTTGTTCATTGATACTAGCTGTAGGGGGTTCGTGATGTAGCTGGAGCTGTTTCCAGCGTCTGTGCCTGAACCTGCGTCGTTCCATGGGCCTCCCCAGTAGTCTCCTGACATATTGTAGACTGCGTATTCTACTGTGTAGTTGAACTCGAGATCGTCGGCGAGGTTGTACACATCGACATTGATCATGAGATCTGTTGGCGTCCCCCAGAATCCGTACCATGAGGTTGTCCAAGCGTATGACTCGTTGGTTGTTGCCACTGCCGCGCCATCCATTGCAGTGGATGAGGCTGAAGAGATTGTGGTTGGGTAGCTGTATCCGGGCCTTTGGGCATACAGGTACAGCCTCAGGTCGTCAGTGAATTCTGTTTGATCCCATGTTAGCTTTACGTAGGCGCCATGGTAGGCTGGGATGGAAACGGTGTACCAGTCCTCCTCGTCATTGTCCTCACAAAGCATTCCGGTGAATGAAGTCGTACCACTGACGTCCATCGGTCCAAGGCTGGAGTCGTCCGCGGCGTCACTTCCAGTTCCGTCGTAAACGCCTGTTCCTGGTGCTGCACCATCATCTTGGAACCAGCACGGAGGGAATACTGTGGGCAGAAGGTTCAGTGTAAGTTTGTATCCTGCTGCTGGATCGGCGCTAGCGGGCGCGTAGAAGCTTACCTTGACGTAGACGGTTGTGTCCGTGGTGGATCCCATGTCCACGACTTCAGGATTGCTCGAGCCGGCTGAGCTTCCAATTAGCGTAGTGAGGGAGCTGTCAGCGTATACCCTCAGGTCTAGGTCAGCGTTGGCATTCCACTCCAGTGTGACGTTGGCGAACGCGTCATCGGGGATGACTGCCGCGTACACGTCATAGGTGTCGGATGAGCCTACAACTCCGTAGGTTGAGATTGTTGGGAATGATGTTGTGGTGGATAGCATTCCGCTGACTGCAGGCGAAAGGCCCGCCCAGTAAGCCTCGATGCCCCCATCATTGTAGATATCGGTCGTGACAGCGGTGCACGTGTCAGGACCGGTAAATGTTGTTGTGAAGAGCCCTGCTCCGTCTGAGTTCGGTATGAAACCGTTGTACCTGGCTATTGAGTAGCCAGCACCGGATGTGCATGTTACAGTGAGTGTCGATTCGGTGTCAGCGTAGTTATCGTAGTTGATGAATAGGCCGAATTCCTCTCCCAATGCGATTGTCTTGGTTCCTGAATCTGCACCATTGTTGGTTCCTGGACCTACTTGGCAGAACGATCCTCCATACTGGCCACACATACCAACGTAGGTTCTGCCATCATCCCATGTGGACATGCCAGTGCTAAACTGCTCTGTCTCGTCACCGTAATTACCTCCGTCGGACGGCCATGTCTCGATTGTCATGGTGTAATCGCTGGTGTATCCCATGGATGACTTGCAGTAGTTACTGTAGCAGTCCAGGTAGATGTCCACCACGGAATCGCTAACCGAGTTTCCGATTGTGGACAAGGTGAAAGATCCGCTTGACCCGTATCCTGAGTACCCGTACACAGTAGCTCCACCGGATTGATAGGTGCTGGCCGCAGTCATACCTGATGAACCGATTGCGCCGTACATCATGGTGTATGTCGAGTTCCAGGAGACGGTCACGTTGATTCCATAGCCCCATGGAACCACAAGTGTGTAGACATCGTCATCGTCAAGCAGACCCGAGCTGGAAAACCCGTCCATGTAGCCGTAGAACGTGGTCGAGGTCGATGTTGAGCCGTAGTCCACGTAAGTAGTCAAATTGGCTACGGGACACGATCCAGCTGTCGAGGAACCGACACAAATCTCGTTCCTCATATTGTATCCTCCCGCATCTAACCCTAGACATGCGTCATAACCCTGACACGGGTTGGCCGGGGCCATCTCCATAATCGGGTCTTGCTTCAATTCCACGGGTTCTTCCGCGTTATCAAACATCGGCATTTGTACCGAGACAATCATTAGCATTACTAGGGCAATCGAACGGGCTACATCGCTTCGCATGGGCGTCACTGGCGTTCATGAGAAGATATGGATGATATAACAATACCGTTAGATGCTCCTCTTTTGATGATTATCGAAATTCCACCCTTTAAGGGTGTGTTTTCGCGCAAGCAGTCCACAATATCGGGAAATCAGGATAAATTAACCAAGTAATACCATGATTCTAAGTTCGAGATGGGAAGAATATCACTCTCTTTTCCAGCTCTCGTCTTCCTGTTGTATCCAAGTCCCGCAGGACTCCCCTACGTATTTCATTGGAACAGTTTCGGTATACTCTCCGCCTGGAGGGAGTTCCTCCCACGATTTTGCGTATCCTTCTGGGGGCTCGTCTGCTGGTCCAAGTCCTGGAGGAACAGGTGGGGCAGTCTCCTGATTTTGTCCCAAGTTGGCGTCATCGTCACTCTCGATTCTTCCCCTGGCAGATTTCGAATTGGATAATAATGCGGCTCCTTTCCTGGACATGTTCGCATATATCGCTGCTCCGACAGAAGCTAGAACTGCGATAACTGCCAATGCTGAGATTCCGGGGTTTAACTTCATCTTGTCCACGATGGAGAGTGGGTTTCCATTGTCACCCAAACCGTCATTGTTGAGGTCTTCCCACTCTAAACTGTCGAGGGGGAACTTGTCTCCACTGTCTGGGACGCCGTCCCCATCATCATCCAAATCCAGCTTATCGCAAGTAGCATCGCCGTCCGTGTCCACCGGGGTGGAAGTGTCGGAAAGGGGAGAAGTATCGCACATTGACTCCGCATAATCGGTCCAACTGTCGCCATCGTCGTCATTATCCTCGTTATTTCCGATCCCGTCTCCATCAGTGTCGGTTTGTTCGTCTGGATTAACAGGGAAGGCGTCATCAGCGTCCATTGTCCCGTCATTGTCATCGTCTGGGTCAAGATAGTCGCAAGTCCCATCCGAGTCTGTGTCTATGGGTGTTGATGTGACATCGAGGGGGTCAGCACCACAGTTGGGCTCTATCGCGTCTTCCCATGAGTCTCCATCGTCATCCGTGTCCTCATTGTCCCCCATTCCGTCGGAGTCTGTGTCGACCCACTCGTCCACATCGTATTGGAAGGCATCATCAATGTCTGGGTATCCGTCGCCATCGTCATCGTCATCCATGACGTCACAGATTTGGTCTGAGTCCCAATCGGCTGGGATACTTTCGCTATCCTGCGAATCCGATAGGCAGGTTGTTTCGTCCGAGTCCGACCAACCATCGTTGTCATCATCAGTATCATAGTTGTCCCCGAGGCCATCGCCATCGAAGTCATACTGCTCGCTTGGGTCTGTGTCAAACGCATCGAATTCGTCTAAGACGCCGTCGTTATCATCATCGAAGTCTGAGTTGTCCCCCTGGCCGTCAGAGTCAGTGTCGATCCATTCTTGCGGATTATTAGGAAATTCATCAATATCGTCTGCGAATCCATCTCCATCGTCATCCGTATCCATGATATCGCAGATACCGTCTGTGTCTGTATCAACGGGTACTGATGCGTATGATAAGGGATCTGAGCCACAAAGGATTTCATCCGCGTCTGAAAAACCATCGCCATCATCATTGGCATCTTCGTTGTTCCCAGTTCCGTCATTATCCGTGTCCAGCCATTCAGAGTCGTCAAGTGGGAAATCGTCATTGGAGTCAAGATATCCGTCGCCATCATCATCGTCGTCGAGTTCGTTGCAGAGTTCATCGGAGTCTGTGTCTGATGGCTGGCTGTTGTAGTCCAATGGGTTCGTGTTACAATCGGCCTCTTCAGCGTCGTCCCATCCGTCCCCATCGTCATCATTGTCGGCGTTATTGCCGATTCCATCGTTATCGGTGTCTGTAGTCTCACTGGCGTCTTGGGGGAAGTCATCATCGACATCGTCTGTGCCATCGTTGTCATCGTCTGAATCCATTGTGTCACAGATTCCGTCGTAATCGAAATCCGCGGGTGTTGAGTTGTAGTCTTCGGGGTCAGTTCCGCATTGAATCTCTGTTGTATCTTGCCAGCCGTCGTTATCGGTGTCTAAGGTGAAAACGTTCACTGTGAAGTTGTAGAATCCCTCCCCTGTTATCGCCATTGCCCTCAACAATACATTCTGGCCACTGACCTCGGGACCATCTGAGGTAACGTATTCGGCTCCGTTGTTGTTCAGTGACGAGTCAATCAGTGTGAGATTTGACTCCCAATATAATACTAGATATCCTGTGACGTTTGTGGATGACATGTTGACCTCCACACCGTAGTCAGTTGGAACTGTGAAAGAGTACCAGTCATTCGGATCATCGCTGGCTGATTTCCAGCCTGTGAAGGATCTAGTGCTGTTTGAAGTCTGTGGAATTGGTAGGCTCGTAGCGTTACCTAGGTCATCGCCAGCATCGCCCCCTGATAGGCCGTCATCTTGTGAATACGCAGGGTTCCCTGCTATGGAGAATAGGTTCACAGTGAAGTTGTATGCCCCGTAAGAGGGCGAGACTGGCCAATCTTTGATCTCAAGGTAGGCCGTTGATGAGCCTATGTCCGTCCCGTTACTTCCTACCGTCTCTGGTACGTTGCCTGTGAAAGCTTCGTCCAGCTCCGTCCCGTTGGAGTCGTAAAGCCACATATCGAAGTCCGCGCTTGAATTGTGGTACATCTCGACGTAAATCCCGTACCCGGTGGGGACGTAGATTGAATACCAGTCGTCGTCGTTCACGGACGATAGGTTAGCTTGGAATGTGGTGGAGTTTGTTGCGTTGGTAGTCCCGTTGGACAGGGTCAAGGGCAGTGCATTCGACATCGACCCACCTGCGTCTTGTCCGCTACCAGCATCATTTCCGATCCCTCCAGAGCCGTTACCTGCTGAGAATATCTCGATTTGCATGGTGTATTGTCCAGAACCCAGATATTGGTCCACCCAGATGTATACGGTGCTTCCTCCAACGCTAGTCCCATTGGAAGTGACATGATCAGATTGTCCGGTTCCATTCGTGCTTGAGTCGATTTGTGCGCCCCCTGATGATTGCAGGATGAGATCGAAATCGGAGTTTGCAGGTATGCTAATGGTGACGGCTATTCCTGTCCCCCACGACATGTTGACGGCATAGTAGTCGTCTGTGTCAGATCCTTGAGTTAGGTTCCCGTAGTAAGTGGAGTTGTTTGCAGGCAGGTATGTCGCGCTGGATGCATTGCCTCCAGCGTCCGATCCTGAACCCGCGTCATTCGCCAATACTGACCCTGAGAGCAAGGAAATCAAGAAAATACATGATATAATGGAGGCAGATGTCTGTTTGGAGGCGAATGGTCGTGTTTTCCCCGTGTCAATCATGCTCTATCGTAGGGGGCGGATGACTTAAATCGTAGCTGAGTTGTTTGCTTTAGCTAAATTCTCAATAACTGTAGAATCCCTGTCCCGATTTACGTCCTAGCTTTCCTTCTGATACCATGGTTACCAGTAGTTCCGCCGGGGCGTATTTTTCGTCCTCTAGACCGTCTCTGAGTACGTTCATTATGTGCAGGACCGTGTCTAGGCCGATTAGGTCGGCTAGTGCGAGAGGGCCTATTGGGTGGTTCATCCCTAGTTTCATTATGCCATCAATGGCCTCAGGTTCGGCAACTCCCTCCTGGAGTGCTAGGATCGCCTCATTTAGCATCGGGCAAAGAATGCGATTGCTGATGAAGCCAGGAGAGTCATTGCACTGAAGGGGGGTTTTTCCCATTCTCTCCGACACCTCTAATATAGCTCTGGTGACTTCTGGGAGGGTCTGGCTTCCGTTTATTATCTCGATTAGTTTCATTATCGGGACCGGATTCATGAAATGCATTCCGATGACCCTGTCCGGGCGATTGGTGGATGCCGCTATCTCGTCGATGGATATGCTTGATGTGTTAGTGGCTAGTATGGCGGTTTCCTTGCATATTCGATCCAAGTCTGAAAATGCTGAAACCTTCAGTTTCAGGACTTCGGGTATGGCCTCTATGACAAGATCAGCACCGGACGCTGATTCTCTTGAGACTGAGGTGGAAATTAGGTTGATTGCTGATTCGGCCTCCTCTTCAGACATTCTGCCCTTCGAGACTATCCTGGAAAGGGATTTTTCTATGGTTGTTAGCCCCTTTTCCACATACTCCTGCTCAATGTCAATCATTACCACCGGGTAGCCAGCGCAAGCAGCTACTTGGGCAATTCCGGCACCCATCTGACCGGCCCCTAGGACCGCTAAACTCCGTATTTCCATGAATTGCTGAGGGGGAGATGGCGGTTATAGTTGCCTGATGGAGACCCTCCACATTGACTAGTCATTTTAGGCCGATCTGTTCTAGAATTGTCTCAATCTCAGTTCCATATTCGGGCGTATCTATTTCTTTTCTGCCCCTGGAAAGTCTCCTAACTGCCAGGATGGTCGAAGTGAAAATCAGCAGCCCCGCGATTGAGAACCAGATTAGCATGGGGCCCATGCTCCTGGCATCGTCAATTGCCCACTCTGGCCATTCCTGCATCAAGACCTGTATCTGTGCGCTAGCCTCGTTGTTTGCGTGGTCCGTCGATATAACGTAGATTATGTGCTTGCCTGGAGTGTCCAGGATCTCCAACTGTACTGAGAACGAGCCATTTGAAGGGCATACAAGAGAGAATGAGTCTACGTCACTCCAAACTAATGTGTTCGTGCCGGTTTCACAAGTTCCTTCTATGACTCTCAATTTTGAAAGGGTTGAGGTCCGGTTTGTCCTTTCTTCGATATTTATCGCTGGTGGAATTGTATCCCTGACTACTGAAAGTTCGTAGGCATCTTTCTGATCTAATGAGCCGACAAGTAGTGTAAATCTATTCTCACCCTCCTCCAATTCAAACGATATTGTCTCCACGTCAGATTCCGGCATCAGAAGATTCGTTTCCCCGGATGCGTGCTTTGACCAAGTTATCTCCTGCCCCGGACCGAGCTGTATGGTTGCCATTACCTCCGAGGAGGAAACAATGCCACCGTTCCAATTTGCCAGTACCAAGGTGTCATAGATAGACTCATCCAGTGACATAGTCCTGCAGTCCAATGCGTGGTTGTTGTTATTTCTGTTCAATGTCCCATCTACCGCGTACAGGCACAACTCATGGCTACCAGTTCTGGGAATCTCGAATGAGTGAGTCCCAGAAGAGGAGAGTCCACTAATCATAATCTCGCCATTCATGGTGAATTCGAAAGTGACTGGCTCGGAGGAGGACCAGGATAAATCCTGCCTATGTTCGAATAGAATAAGAGAGTTGGACATACTAAGGCCCCAATCAATTGAAGGAACGGTTTTGTCGACATGAATCGGCCAGGATTGAGATGCGGAATTATTCGTCCAGTCCATTAACTCCAGGTTGATATCATATTCTCCATCGGGGAGTCCGGTGGTCCCCAAGGGGAGTGAGATTGTGTATTTCTCCTGTGCACCCCCTTTCTCATCCGATTCAGGGTGGCCTGTTGAGGTGTTGAATACTGCTGGTCGTGAGCCTACACTATCGCACTCTATAGTCGAATAATCATCGGATACGGAGTTGATGGAGAGACACCAATGCATTGTATCGGAAGGTATCTTCAGGACCAAATTTCCACTGGATAAGTTTACTGGCTCGAGTAGATGAGATGACTGGTAGGTATTTCCCTCCTGATCGTAAAGCGTGTCGAACTCTACGTCATCCGGAGGTTCGGGGTCGTAGACAACTTGGAATTGTCTTGAAACAGTGTTTCCTGCGACATCAGAAACCGCCACCTGGAAAATGCTGGTGCCCTCGACAAAATAGTACGGCATCCCTGTTGTCTCATCAAAGCCAACCTCGGCATCCTGGAGGAGGAATGAGTGTTCTGCGAATCCCTCCTCATCTAGTTCTACGATACTCCCGGAGTGAGTGAAGGTAGCGCTGGGCTCCGTCCATATTCTGTATGTCATGACCTGATTGCTGGTTATATCGGGAATCTGGCTTATCATGACATCGGGGGCAGTGCTATCAAATGACAACGAGAGGAAGGCCTGGGACGAGAAGCCAGAGTGGTCTGTGACTAATAGGACGTAATCATGCCACTGCTCGATTTGGGGCAATGATGAGTTAATCCAGATCTCCCTCAGAGTGACATTTTCTGGTATGGCGGAGTGATTCCCATGATTCCATAGGGTTGTCAAATTGTGGTGGTTCCCCTGTGTATCCAGAGCATGTACTGAATTTGCATTGGGTATGATTGTCTTGTTGTCCCTTGGTAGCCATTTGACCTGGTCTAGCTTGAAGCCTATCCCAGTATCGATAGCATGGATTTCTATCGGGGTCGAGCTGTTGTGGTATGACATGTTTTCGGGACTTGAGAAGTTCACCACGGGTGGAAGCTCGAGTAGCTCATATACGTAAGGTACTTGGAATTTTATCGAGCCATTCAGTTCGATCTCTACATATCCTTGCCATGTACCCGCAGACTCTGGCCTGTCGAATTCCAGACTGACCTGCACGGCAGCTGTAGGGTCTTCATTTGCGAGAGCCGTTGACCCATCTGGCCATATTGAGTCAATCTCAAATTTTGAAAGGCTGATTTGGTTTGTGATTCTCAAATCATCCCCTCCGAACTCTTGGATTGTTATCTGGAAGTTCATGGTGCCCCCCGGGACATCGTATCCAAGGACGGCTATTCCGTACAGGCCATCAGTTAGGTCAGATCGTTCTATCTTCTCGGATGAGTCAGATGAAGTCGACTTTGCGATCTCCTCATCGCTACTGAAATCTCCATCACCGTTTTGGTCCCTAAAGAGGTATAAATCGATATCTGAGTCATCAGACAGGGAGTCTTCGGATGCCACATCTATCTCAATTGACAACGACTTGGAGTTGTTCAGTGTGATGTTTCTCCACCAAGAGGCTGACATTTTGTTTCTACCATCATCCTGTGCGGTTTCATTGGGGAGGAATATGGGTTGGGACCACCCGTATGACGTCACATTATCCACTGAAAGTGGAACCGTTGATACCAGATGTACAGCCTCAACACCACTTCCTTCGTTCCAGTCTGAGACTACTTTCTCAAAGCCTGATCGTTCAGCCGCAATATATCCCACGGATATGTTCAGAGGATTATCATTCGAGCCAACTCCATGCAGAGCTGTGTGCAATGCCAACTGGTGCACACCAGGGGTCACGGGAACTGTGAACACCTCCCGGGAGGTCCCAGTGTAAGTTCCCCAGTTGTGAGATCCGGAGCCCGCATAGTTGTTCACGGACCTCTTCTCTATGTAGAACGTTGAATTTCCATACGGGGTCGAGTCATCGGACGAATATCCATGTGGCATCTCTGAGAGCCACATGACATCTATGTCCGTGTATGGGTTGTCATCCCAATCCACGTCGATTATTGCTGTTCCCCCAGTGGCCCATTCATCTGGCCATTCGATCGATAGGAATCTCCAGTCACCGCTTTCAGCTCTCCAATCCCATCTAGTGGCACCAGAAATCCACTCCTCTGAGTACAGGGTCTGATTGGTTACGTTTCCGTCAATGGGCCGAGCGTCAATTGAGAACGGTCCGACCCAAGGTACATTTGTTACCACAGGTAGGGTCCAGCTCCTATTGGAATCGGATTCTAGGGGAGAGCCATCAGAGTCTAAATCAGTGGATTCTATGAGCAATCCATGTTGGTGAAGACCTGGCTCTGAGCCTGGGGGCACTGATACAATCATGGGTACGGAAGTAGTCTGATTGGGCTGTAGTATGACCTCCGAGGGAACGGATATCCACTCGTCTGGGTTAGTACCGAAAGAGGTCCAGTCGATCTCAATCCTAACCGGTTCATCCGAGAGTTGGCCGTTGTAGTTCCAAACAGCCAACATGAGTCCGTCACCTGAGTCTTGTAATGGATTACCCATCCGAACCTCTGCATTCGGTCCATCGGACCTCCAGTATGTTACTTCTTTCAACTCGCTCTCCTCCGTCCAGTCTTCAGAGTCAACCATCGAGTCATTATCTAGATCTAGGACGAATATGCCATCTCCATCCTCATCCTCCCATTTCATTATCTCGAGGAAGACACGTTCTTCTGAGCTCCTATCCTGATTCACATCGAAGTGGGAGTATTCAATCGTAGCCCTCGCTCTAAATTGTCTCGTATCAGGGCTTAGTTGGAGGCTTGGGTCTGCATCTAAGTGTATTGGGATTAGTAGATCGGGCCTACTACTTTGATGTCCATCCCATGTGGAGTTCTCACCCTCATCTGTACCGTTCCCTGTACTATTCCATATCCTAATGTCATGAGAAAGTGGGGAGAAGGAAGTCGCGTCAATACTTAGGCTGATTTCGGATTGACCAGTGTTGGTGAAATCGATATCTGTAATCTGGGTCTCACCGGGCCTCAATAAATTCAGGTTTGCTACCCTGTGTTGGCCCTGAAATGAGCCACTGTTCCAGTGAGAAGGGGTGGCCCACCAACTCCCGTTATTCCCATCCAGTGTCCGTATTGCCGTTGATGCATTGAACCACCCTCCGCCTTGAGTGAAAGGTTCGTACCCCCTGTCGTCAGAAGTAGACATCACAAGATCCCTAAACTCCTGAGATGCGGGGTATTCCCCAAGATTTTCTTGCCAAGCCTCCGCTACCAACGCCATTAGGCCTGCTACTACTGGAGTAGCCAAACTGGTCCCTCCCCATGTCCTCCATGCGGAATTGGCATCATCCCTAGTATTAAGGGGGATATCCCCTGTTGCAGACCATCCCACGGCTACTACATCGGGATCCATCCTTCCAAGGGCGTTTGGACCCCTATTTGACCAAGGTGCAATCTGCCCCCAGGTGCCGCTTGATCTGCTACTGAAAGCACCCACAGAGAAAACTCCATTGGACGCCCCTGGGGACTTTGTAGTGCCAAAACCGTGCCCTCCGTTACCAATGGCCACCGCGTACGAAGTATTGTTGTTGTAGAATCTTGTTAGCCAGTCGAGGTAGAGAGAATACGGATCTGCCCCTGCTTCATCCACAGAGGAATAGCCGAAGGAGAAAGACCCTATGTGGGGTTGATCGGGGGTGTCTGTTAATCCGTCGTAACCTTCAGCTATGAACCTCCAAGCATCGAGAGAGTGTCCCCCTGAGTAGTGGTTACCAATGGCCGATATAGTGGCATTAGGAGCCATTCCCAGTACCTTGCCATCGCTCACGACCCCTTGTGCGGATATGGCACTTGCACAGAGCGTGCCATGATTGCCAGACTCGAGCATGAATAGAGTGAGATTGCCTGGCCCAGCGACTCTGTCGGAATATCCGTGCCTTGCGGCATATGTGTCCCCATAAGGCACTCCTAAAGCTCCATCCGAGACCCAGTATACCAGACCTCCTGAAACATCCCATAGGCCATCTCCGTTGGTGTCAAGACCTGATGTCTCCTCTCCAGGACGCATTGGGACTTCGTCTCCGAACTCACCGTCCCTATCCAAATCAGCATAAACGGTCTTGTACTCGCCTGAAGCCATATCATCAACTACTAGAATTGGCACGTCTCCTCCTTGCTTGGACCTGAGCGTTGAGTCGGGGTGTTCACCTATGTGGTATTCACCTGAGAGAGACATGTTTACGCCTGAAATATTCAGACCTGAGACGTCTAGTAATCCGTCTGAATTGTTGTCTTCATCGATTGTTGAGGTATCTGCGTACCATGTAGATCGAGCGGGGTATGCCTCACCATGAACCATCCAGTTGTACATGCTGTTGTGGTCTAACATCAGTGGCCAGCCATTGTAGGGTGAGTCTTCAAATGTGACCCGCGCCTGAGTCCCATTCAAATCTGGGTGTGCGAAATCTACACCAGTATCTGCTACGGCGACAATGAGGCCGTCGCCTGAGTATCCGCTTTGCCATGCTTCCGTTGCACCATGAATCTCCCCAGTCTTGACTGAGTTAGGATCGATACCGGGAGGTTCATGGAATGGCTCAATTGAATAAGGCTCTGGGGCCTTCTGCGCATCAATAACCGCTATGACTCCTTCGACCCCAGGAATCTTTTGAACTAGCTCAGAAGAAACCCAGAATGTTCTGTGATCGATTACCCCATCCGTGGTTTCTTGCTGTATCAAAACCTCCCCCTTTGATGCTTTCGCCTGCTCCTCAAGGGCCCCATTCTCCAACTGCCAGAACTCGAGATTCTGTAGCGACTTTGTGATGACGGTGACTCTAGATTTACCGTTGTCTCCGTCTAAATCGTCAATGAGCGAAGGATCGACCCAAGGCTCTAGCTCTTCTTCGAGGGGAATTAAGTAAGGGTCTGGATTCTCTTGGTCAGAACTCTGATCAACGTGTCCGGCATTTGCCTCGAACCCCATTGACGCGGAGGTTGTCTGCATCAACATGAGGCAGACTAGGACCATAGCTGAACGTTGAGCCATGATACATCGTGAGAAGGCGGTTCTTTCATTCTGCCGGCCCCGTGCCTAGTGCACTCTCGCCCGTCAAGTCCAAATCATATACCACGCGCCACAAGCCCGGAGTCCCGTAGTGTAGTGGTCCATCATCTCAGGTTTTGGTCCTGGGGACCCTGGTTCGAATCCGGGCGGGACTACCACTATCTTTCTATGGCGTCATGATCTACCTTGAGGTCTCGAGTGATATTCTTCTGGTGCCCCTCGAGGGTGCCTCCGCCAATTTCCAATAATTTGGCGTCCCTCCACAGACGTTCGACAGTATACTCCCCGACATATCCGTACCCTCCAAGTACCTGTATCGCCCTGTCCGCAATGTTCTTGGCAATTGTCGTTGCGAATAATTTGACTCCATCTGAGTCCAATCTGTTTCCTGACTTGGCTAAGTCGATTTGTCTCGCAGTGTCATAGACATAGGCCCTCATCGCCCTGTATTCCGCCCATGACTCCGCTATGTGTCTCTGGATCTGGCCAAAATCCCTGATTTCCCTTCCAAACGCTTGTCTTTCGCTAGCATAGCTGTTCATTGCAGAGAGGCACCTTCTGGAGATTCCCACTGCCATCGCTGCTAGGCCGAGCCTCTCCAGCTCTAGATTTCTCATCATGTGAACCATGGATTCTCCGGGTGATCCGACTACATTTTCGGGTGGCACAACGCAATCTTCGAAAACTAGCTCTGCAGTGTTGCTGGCCCTCATCCCGAGTTTGTCGAAAATCTTCTGGCCGACGGAAAATCCAACGGTGCCTTTTTCCACGAGGAAGGTGGTGATTTCCGCCCTTCCTCTATCGTCAGTTCCTGTCTTGGCATATAGCCAAACGATGTCTGCAGTTCCTCCATCGTCATCTAAAGAGCCGTTGGTTATCCACATCTTTCTCCCATTGATCACCCAGTTTCCATCTTCCCTCTGAACAGCAGAGGTCTCCATACCAAGGACGTCTGTTCCATGATCCGGCTCGCTCATTGCCATGCATCCAATCCACTCGCCGCTACATACCTTTGGTAGAATCCGCGATTTCTGATCAGCATTTCCATTTTGAGCGAGATTGTTTACCATCAGTTGGTCATGAGCGAGATATGCAAGGCAGAAAGCTGGGTCGGAGTAGGAAAGTTCCTCATTGATAATTGCGACTGCCGTTGCATCCATTCCGCCTCCGCCGAATTCTGAAGGTACTGAGATTCCCAGAAGTCCTGATTCTCCAAGTGACCTGAATAAGCCAACGTTGAATTTTTCATCTCTGTTGTACTCAAGCGCTTGTGGCTCGACCTCGTCAATAACAAAACTCCTAACCATCTCTCTGAGCATTGCGTGTTCATCGGTTGGATTGGTGATGTCGAGTGTCCTCCAGTCCTCTTCCATGTATCCGCCACATGGTCTAGGCGTAAGAGTGATTCGGGTCGCACGCCTACGGCGTGACACGTCGGCTGTCCCGGGGGAAAGGTATCGTCTCCCTAATGTGATCAGCACCCGATAGCCAGGCACAAACTCTGTCTATCCCCATTCCGAAGCCCCCGTGTGGGACACCTCCGTACCTCCTTATGTCAATGTAGAATTCATATGGCTCCCTTGGAGTTCCCTCTTCGTCTATTCTCTCGAGTATTTCCTTTTCCGACCAGGTTCTTTCCCCTCCTCCGATGATTTCTCCATAGCCCTCGGGAGCAAGTAGGTCGTGACAGAGAACATACTTCGTATCTTCTGGATCAGGCCTGTGGTAGAATGGCTTGGCTACGCGGGGATAGTGGGTAAGGAAATGTGGTACTTCGAAGTCTTGGGTTAGGATTTTTTCTTTGCTGTAGTCTAGATCCTGGCCCCACTCTATCTCGACGCCCTTGGACTGCAGAGTTTCGACGGCTTCGTCATATCTCATTCTCGGATACTTGGAGTCTGCGTATTTTTGAATCATTTCTACGTCTCTTCCTAGCTCAGACAATTCATCTTCTCTTTCTTCGACTAGTGATTTGGCTATGCTTCTAACGAGGGCCTCTCCATGTTCCATCACTTCGTTATTACCCCCCCATGCTATTTCCATCTCAGCATGCCAGAACTCAGTCAGGTGCCTTCTTGTCCTGCTTTTTTCAGCTCTGAAAGATGGAGCAATGGTGTAGAGTCTCTCCAGTGCTGGCATAGCTGCCTCAGCATACAATTGCCAAGATTGAGTGAGATATGCCTTTTTCCCGAAATAAGGTACTTCGAAGAGGGTGCTTCCACCCTCAACGGCCCCTGCTACGAAGTTAGGAGCCTGATATTCAATGAAATCTCGGTCTCTGAAGTAGGAATGAACAGCACCGAAAACCGTTGACCTAATCTTCAACATCTTTGTCATCCTACCAGTCCTCAAGTACAGGTGTCTGTTATCGAGGAGGAATTCAGTTTCCCCCCCATCGGCCTCTGCCATGGCTGATTCTGTGATTGGAAATGGGCTATCCGGGTTTACGGCCCCAACTACAATTCCCGAGCTTACCGAGAGTTCGTAGCCATGCTCCCTGTCAGTCCTGATGACCTTTCCTGTGACCATGACACTCGATTCTATCAGAGCACCAGACAGGGCATCGAAACATTCGTCATCGACCTCGCCCTTTTTGATCACGCACTGCAAAGATCCTGTTGAGTCTCTGAGGACCAAGAATCGAATTTTGTTCGAGCCCCTAGTCCTATGGACCCACCCACAGAGCTCGACGACCTCCTCATCATGGGAACCGGCAAGGATGTCTCCAATCCAATACTGCTTTGGCACAACCCCCTGAGGGGCCCGTGGTATATGGTTGCCTCGCTGGCGCCACGCGGTGGTGCTGGCGGGTCTGACGGGGTTCGAACCCGCGACCGCCCGGTTAAGAGCCGGGTGCTCTACCTGACTAAGCTACAGACCCGACCATCCGAATCGCTATCCCATTTTAATGGCCTCGGATGACAATCAATTTAGTCTGCCATTGGGATTTACCAAAATCTCGACCCCTGACGAAGATGATAGTACTACTGCATCACAAATTCCGATAAACAGGCCTACTTCGATTACCCCCTTAATTCTGGAGATAGTTTTCTCCAAATCTGCGGGATTTGTGATACTAGGGCCGAATTCACAGTCAATGATGTATCCACCATTATCTGTTATGTAAGGTTCGTTTTCCAATGTGCCCTTCTGTCCTGAGGCCCTTATCCTTACTTCTCCTGGACAAAATCCATTGATCTCTTCTACAACCGAATCGGATTGAAGTGGATCGACCTCGATGGGTAATTTGAAACTCCCGAGAATATCAACTCTCTTACTATCATCAGCTACTACGATCATTGATTTTGAAAGATTTGCGACAATCTTCTCCCTCGTTAGTGCCCCGCCCCCTCCCTTGATGAGTGAGAAATCCCTGTCGAATTCATCGGCACCATCAATTGTTAGGTCTAGGGACTCTACCTGTGAAATTTCGATCAGAGGGATATTGAGGGACTCGGCCAGTGCCCTTGTCGCTTCACTGGTTGGTACTCCTGTAATTTCAAGGCCCTCTTCGTCCATCATTCTGCCGATTTCGATGATTGTATGCTTAACGGTTGATCCGGTTCCAAGACCAATTATCATGCCGTTTTTCACGTATTTACACGCTGCTATTCCTGCCTCTCTCTTTAGTAACTCGGCATCGGACACAGGGCTCTGTTAGTAAGAACGTAGATGATTATTTCCAAAATTTTTTGTTTTTTCCTGACCGTTGGGTTCTTGGGCACCAACGTGGCGGGCAGTGTGAGGGAGCAGGAGGGTCGCTGACAGTGTACGACACTGAGGAAAGTCCCCTCTCCGTGATGCGAGTGGCTCGACGCAAGTCGGGGGTCCGGGAGGGCCGGCTCTGCAACAGAAACGAACTGCCCCGGGAGTACGATGAATCCGTGAGGAGGAGGTTTCCCGATGGTGGCTGGAACGAGCAACCCCGCTGGAGCAAGTCCAAGCAGGCCCGTAGTGCATCAACAGGGCCGGGTAGGATGCATAGTTGAATGCGACCAGCCGAAAGGTGAACAGAAAGGGGCTTATTCCCTGCACCCTCATCAATTTCTCATCAGACTACGTCAGCAGGGTCTACTATAGCTTGCAATACCGAGGTTTCGGATATTGTACCTCCATCATCGTAGTCCAGCCAAGCTCCGTTCAATGTGATTCTTGACCTTAACTCGTTGTAAACTACAATTATTGTGGGAAGTAGTATGGCGCTGGTAAGTAGTGCTAGAGCGATTAATGCCATCATTAGAAGGAAGAAATTTTGAAGGCCGGGAATTGCTACGAAGAGGCCTGCGGCTAAACCGGCACACGTCGTAGCAGTAGTCTCGAAAATCGTACGTCCCGTTGTGACGACGGATCTGACTATGCCCGCAGGAGTCTCTCCCTCGTCTCTGATCCTGTCTATGATGTGAATTGAGTCGTCAACGCCTATTCCGAAGACTATGGTCCCTATCATCGCGGTGAAGACATTGACATTAACTGAGCCCCCTCTCATAAGTAGAGGCTGCCATAACACCACAACCGCCACTGCAGTCATCGTAAATATCGCTAGTCTCGGGGATCTGAACAATACGGCCATTGCAAAGAGGAGGATTATCATTGTCCATAATGTAGTCTCATTCTGAGCCTTGTGGATTCCAGAGTTAATGTCGATTGAAATGGGGAGCCCTCCAGTTAGCTTAGAGTTGATGACTCCCTCGTCGGCAAGTGTAGTGGACCTGCACTTCGTGGCGCCTTCACACCCTCCTTCCGAGAGGAATCCGTCAATAGTGTCTCTAAGCCCAGTTGCGTCTTGGATGTTGATGTATGGTTGCCATGCGTAGACTAGGGTCTTGGTCTCCCCACTCCCCTGATCAGCATTCATCAGCATGGACCTTATCTCCGGACTCAGAGTATCAAAAACAACGTTGACCATGTCCTCCTTCGAGGACAGTGTAGTGAAAGCCAGATCGCCACTTGTCAGGCACTCGATCTGCAATGGGTCATCCCAACAGGAAGAGTGAAGGATGTCCCACAACGACCTATCGAATGTCTGCTGCCCGGTAACATCATCTTGTACATGAATCGCTTTCAGAATGTCCACAATGCTCGTTGTGTCGGTAAATTCGACATTGTCGACCTTGATTTGCATTGCTTCTATCGAGTCCAGGACAGGTATGTCTCTTATTGGGGCCGTGCCATTGAATGAGCCTCTTTCAGTGGCATCGATAATGAACAGATTTGTTTGTCCCCCTTCGAACTCATAGCTATACTCCCTAAGGGCTTCATATGATTCCAATCCGGGTGGGACCTCGTCAGACGATCCAGTAATGTCCTTGCCGAGTTCTTCCTCAAGAATCATGACTCCGCCAGCAGTAGTCACGATTGCCACTAGCATTACCACGATTGTGAACCTGACAGGAATCTTGCCTATAGACTCCCAAACTACATCCAGAATTCCGAGGGCGATTGTCAAGGACAGCATAGATGCTATGATCAGGGAGTTGATGGTCGACATTGCGCCGGAATATGACAGAGCGAAGGCCGCAATTGCTCCGATAGCTATCGAAACGTAGACAGTTTGATTCGTAGACATATCCATGTTTCCTGTTGATTTCCTGTATCTCAGTAGCTGGATAAGAGCTGGGACCATCACCATAGAAAGGAGGAATGTTACGAAGATGCCGAGCAAGAGTGTGGTACCTACTGTCCTCATGGGCTGAATTGGAACAAGGCTGTCCCAAGTGAGAACGCTGAAACCAATAATTGTGGTTAATGCCGATAGAAAGATGGCGTGTCCAGTTGTCATGGCCGCTCTTACGGTCGCAGTGAGGCTGATTAGTGGGTCCCATGGGTCAATCGATTCAGTCTCTAGGCCATCTCTGTTCAACTTCCAAGATCTTTCCAGATGATCCTCAATTAGCTGTTGCCGATTTTCCTCGATACGATTCGTCAGATGAAGTGCGTAATCAACACCCAAGCCTACCAATATCGGACCGGCGGAAATAATCATTGGCGTTAGCATGATATCAAGAATCACTGTGGTTCCGAAGGTTATCGCTAGACTCATCGCTATTGGCGTTCCACAGATGATTATGACCTTCGCATTCCTGTGAAGAATTAGCATTGCGAGAGCTACCAAGGCCAAGCTGGCGGGAAGCATTGTCTCGACCAATTCTAGGTATATGGCGTCAGATACGTCATGCAGGACAGGGGTGAGTCCCGTTACTGTCACCGCTCTTCTGGGCGGGATGTCATCAAGTCTCTCAGTATCCATCGTTGATGTCAACTCGTAGGTTGTGTAGCAAAGCTTGCAGTTTTCCTCTAACTCGTCGCAGACGCCACTGCCATCATCATCGCATCCCTCGCGGATTTCCCCGTCAGGTCCTAGGCCATGGATGTAGGCCTCGGCAAAAGCTAGGAATGCCTTGTGGTCTTTGACTTGGCCGAATTTGGGATCGTCTCGAGGAGGTATATCGGTCCCTCCCATATCGAATGATATTCCCATAATTATGACCCCGGTATCCCAAATTCCATCACCATTGGTGTCCCTGACCATTGACTCCATCAGAGACCCAGCATTTTCCACGAACTGATCGACTCTCTCTTGCTCATCTGGAATCTCATACCCGTAGTAAGGGTTGAGACCTGCAATGGCGCAGTTCTGCCCATCACTGACGGGGAGTCCATGCTTCTCCATAGCACAATTGAATCTCCAAGAAGAAGAGTTTGCCTCTTTGATTACCTGGGAGGGAGATAGGACCCACACGACCCCATCATTCATTCCTCTGTCGCCCTTGTCCCAGTCTAATCCTCGATCGAAAGTCCCCTCTCCTGAGGTATCATCCCCTTCAATCCAAGACATCTGTGACAGGACGTTGACAGAGGTTATGTTCTCTTCGGTTCGTTCTGAGATTGAGGCGATTGAGTTTCCGGTTTGGAGGTAAATTATGACCACATCAGTTGACCATTGTTCCCTGACCTCCGACAGCAGGTCAGAAGAGTCTGCCCCATCCGGAAGATATACCTCAACATCGCCATTTATTTGCTGTTGGAAGTCCATGGCGAATTGCCCGATAACGGAGGTGACCAATAACAAGAATGCGACAAAGATACCCGGGCTCCTCAAAATCGTGGCGTACGCTAACTCGTTCAACCTTCGGTAAGAAGAATGTGCTATGTCGGCGGCGTCATCAACCAGTTGGCCTACAGTATCGATGGCGTTTCCGACAGGGCCCTCATAAAACACCCTTCTAGCAGAGTTTACGCCCTCCCTTATCGGCTGGATTTTCTCGAAAAAGGATTGCCAAAACTCCTCCTCATCATCTACTGATTCATCAGCCGATTGAGAGAATCTGTCTACAGCTACCTCATCGCTCACAATATGTGGCGGTAACACGCCCCAAATGAGCGTTCGCATCTAATGGAATTCCAAAGCACCTAAATTCGAGGAAAATAATAACTCCTCAGACTGACTCATTGGGTAAATAATCAGACTACAATCTCGATTGGGCATAACCACGTACCATCAGACTCTAAGATGAATAGTCCCTCGGGAGTATGATGGCGAGGCGTAGGGCGAAGGCGGCACCTAAGGGCAAAGATGAGGATGTTAGAACAGTAGCAATGCTCGTTACCGCGGGAATAATCAGCCTAGTTGTCGCAATTTCTGTAATTCTGGCACCTATACCTCAAGTTGGCCCTGACGAGGGGAATCAGGCGCCTGATTTTGTTGCGGATGCCTACAATGGATTTGGATGGAACGAATACAGGCTCTCCGACAACTATGATTGGGACTGGAACGGATCATCGGACAGTAAGTGGATGTTGATTTATTTCATGGACACTGACTGTCCGTATTGTTGGGTCGATGGTGATGAAATGAGTCAGCTCCACTCACAGTGGTCTGATAGAGTAAACTTCGTCACGGTCGCAGCTGAGCTGAGCATTCCTAATCATGACAGCACTAGAGGAGAAATTGAGGCATTTAGAGACAAAACCTCGTATTTTGGATGTAATAGTGACAGAGACGACTGTATCGACAGGCCTGGAACACCAAATGACTGGCCGTATATCGATGATCGATCCATGACGATAATGAACAAGTGGGGCCTTTCAGGGACACCTGTTTCATTTATCCTTGAGCCTGATGGTACTGTAGCTTGGAATAAGAATAAACATCAGGGGCAAGGAGGAGATGGAGAGGAGCTTTCAGAGGCCTTGCAAAGGCTGGTAGGTGGTCAATGATGAGCGTCATCACTCCCCCACTGATGGCTTTCATAGCGGGAATAGTGATTTCTAGCTACCTATTGATTAAGGCCAAAGAAACTTCAGGAGAACAGGGCACATTAGGGGTACTAAACGCAAGCATGGGATTCTCAGCTGTAGGCATAATGGGGTCCGGATGGACTTGGGCAATTCACAACTCAATGATAATGGGGTCTTCCTCGATGTGTGCTACGGAGGGGCTAGTACAATGTGGTTCGGTTATTGGAGACCCCCAGTGGAATAATCTCTTTGGAATCCCATGGGGGCTAATTGGAATTGTCTCTTTCGCCCTGATATGGTTCTTTGTCCTTTCAATCAGGATGGACATACACGCTAAGTGGGCGTCCGGGTATGTAGATTTACTGTTCTACGTCTGTCTCGCAGGAGTTCCGTTCGTCATATGGCTGGTTTTAGTGGAGCTGACAATGGTTGACGGAGCACCACACATTTGCCCTTACTGCACTGTTATACACATAGCCCTGATTGGCATGGTTGCCTGTTCATACTTCCTCAGGCAGAAGAGAGACACTGGGGCATGGTCCTGATCCTGCTTCCGATGAACTCAAGTCCGCTTGCATTCTCCAAGTACCATGCACCTAGTTACCGGAGGGGCCGGTTTCATCGGCTCCCACTTAGTTGACGCCCTAGTATCTCGAGGAATCAATGTAAGAGTATTCGACAATTTTTCAAGCGGGAGGGAGGAATTCCTGTCCCATCATCAGGGAACGGGAAATGTCGAGGTGGTCCGTGGAGACCTTCTCAATATAGATGAGGTGCAGTCTGCAATGTCCGGCATCGAAATGGTCCATCATTTGGCGGCTAACCCGGACATCAGGCTAGGGACAGAAGTAACTGACACTGACCTCAAGCAAGGTACCTTGGCGACATACAATGTTCTAGAGTCAATGAGAAAGGTCGGCGTCAACAAGATCTCTTTCTCATCTTCCTCTGCAATCTACGGAGAAGCTGAGGAAATGCCCACTCCTGAGACATATGGGCCTGTGATGCCAATTTCACTTTATGGTGCCTCTAAACTCGGCTCTGAGGCTTTGATAACGGCATGGGCTGGTACATTCGGGGCCAATGCATGGATACACAGGTTTGCTAATATTGTCGGACCTAGGGGGACTCATGGTGTGATTTTCGACTTCATCCATAAATTGAAGAGAGACCCAAGTAGACTTGAGGTACTTGGAAATGGCATGCAGGAGAAATCGTACATGTCTGCAGAGGACTGTGTGCGTGCAATGGTTCACTTGGTGGACTTTTGTCTGGACAACGTCAGTTTGTACAATCTTGGGACAGGTGACACTTGCTCAGTAAGGAGGATAGCCGAGATAGTTGTAGAGGAAAGTGGACTAGAGGGCGTCTCAATAGAATATACAGGTGGAGATAGGGGATGGGCAGGCGACGTGCCAAAAACATCTCTGGAAGTCGGCCGACTTCTTTCGACGGGATTCGAACCAGACATGGCTTCAGAAGACGCAATCAGGCATACCGCTCGTGCCTTGATATCCGAAATTGGCCTCTAGGTGCCCCAGTGATGCCCTGACTTGATAACTCATTTCACCTCGGGAGGTATATGAGCAAACGGTGGTATCAAGAGAATCGTCGTGACCCATGGAGAAGGGAGGCACGATCAAAGGGGTATCGGGCCAGGTCGGCTTACAAACTCAAACAGATACAGGACAGGTTCTCTGTAATCAGAAGGGGCGATTATGTGCTGGACATTGGCTGCCATCCAGGAGGATGGACCCAGGTTGCAGTAGAAGAGTCCGGGGAAAATGGATTGGTGATTGGTGTTGATTTACTGGCTACTTCCCCAGTAGAAGGGGCCAGACTAATTATTGGTGATGCAACCGAGGATTCTACACTTCTGCAAATACGAAGTTTGTTGGAGGGAGAGGATCTCAATGTCGTGATTAGCGATATCTCCCCTAGGCTGACAGGAAGATATGACACCGATCAGGCAATATCACTTGAGCTTTCAACCACAGTTCTCGACGTTGCAATTGAAGTGCTCAGGCCGGGAGGAACGTTCGTAACCAAGACATTCCAAGGTACGGGAATTGAAGGATTGGTAGAAGCTGCAAAGGACCGTTTCTCCAATGTTCAGAGGTTCGCCCCGACCGCTTCCAGAAACTCGTCCTCTGAGACATATCTAATTTGTAGGAATAAGCTACCCTCGCCCAGAAAGAGGGCATCGGGCAGGACAGCTATGCAGCAGGTCTCAGATCATCTCTCAGACCTCGGGGTAGTCACCCAGGTTGAAGACTTTGAAGAAGGGATAACTCCCCTTGTGGGCCTACGTAGACTTTCCAGAAGAGAAGAAGAGTAGCAATTAAGGAGAAAGCATCTAATCACCAACTGCTTCCGGAGCATATGAAAAAGTCTGCAGTTGTACTGACGCTGATTCTCTTTTCCTCGATGACATCGGGATGCCTTGGGGGAAATGGCGAAAGGTCTAGTGACCCCGAAATAGTTGAACTGCAGATTGAAGTTGAAAACCTCACAGCTGAAAATCAAATTTTACTCGATGATATGTCCGTACTCAACGATGAGCTGTCCTCCTACGCCTCCACAATAGAAGAATTGGGAGCTTCCTTGGACTCAGCAAATGAGTCCTTGGACCAGATGTTATCGGATCTAGCTAACAAATCCCAGATGATTTCCAATCTAACAGAAATTTCTGAGAATCTCAGTAGGGAGCTTCGACAGGCAATAGAAGATAATTCAACTACTATTTCCTCACTGGAGGATGAAATTAGGAATATAACTGAATCTAAAGATGCACTGGAGATTGAAAGAGATGGTGCATTGGAAAACATCTCCATAATGGAAGCAGAGATAGTCAGTCTTATGGCTTCACTAAATGAAGCAGAACAAATAATTAACTCAATATTGAGCCAACTGTATTACACCGCGTCGGAATGCCCAGAATCTAATCCGGGCTTCAGAATTAAGGTAGGGTATGATTACTCATCTGATGGGAACTTAGCGGGTTCCGAGATTATCTCAAGAATGGGAGAGTGCCCTGGAAACAGTGGATTAGTGAAAGATGTCTACCTAGGTTCTGGTTCTTCAAACCCACATTCAATGGTCTCAATGGGAGGAAATTTGTATTTCGTTGCTGACGACGGAGTACATGGGCAAGAGCTTTGGAGAACCGACGGGACACTTGGTGGCACTTACATGGTTTCCGATATCAATCCACCTTTGTGCGATATCTGTGAAAATCCTGGAACCGATTTTGGCGAGATCGTTGCTGGAGATAACAAAATCTTCTTTGCTGCGGCTGTAGGAAACGACCCGATAAGGGAGCTCTACGTTAGTGATGGTACCGAGTCAGGCACACAGAGAATAAGTGAGACTTTCGAATGTAGTACAAGTCTTTTCGCAAACTATCCCGAATTCACTTACACTGGCGTCAACTCAATCTCCGTTGTTCCGGCATCTGAAGTTGGGTTCGATACTGCCTATTTCTCAGCTTTCCAATGCTCCACGGAGAGATATGTCTGTACTGGCGAGGAGCCTCATTTCTCAGATGGAACCGAACTGGGAACATACCAGCTTGCAGACTTGAAGTCGGGAAGCACGAACCTGGCCGCCCCTGGCGGGGGAAGTGTCGTGGCGGATATAGTGGGAAGTAAGCCAACCGACTTCGTCAAGGCGGGTAATGACGTCTTCTTCAGCGCCGACTCCGATCAGGGGGCGGTATCAAGCGATGTTGGCAGGGAGCTTTTCAAGCTAGACCTTTCGAGTATCTTCAGTCTTGTTTCACTGGTAAAAGATATCAATCAGGGAGCTCATAATAGTGACCCGATGTATTTCGAGGAAATGGGTGGATTACTCTACTTTACCGCCGACGATGGAATATCTGGAACGGAGCTTTGGAAGAGTGACGGTAGTGCTTTGGGCACGGGAATAGTAAGTAACATTGCAGAAAACGCAAGCAGTAGTTGGCCCGGAGAGAAGATTTCAATTGGGAATACTCTCTTCTTCACGGCTGATGATGGTACATCCGGATATGAGCTATGGAAGAGCAATGGCACGTATTCTGGAACCATGTTGGTCAAGGACATCGTCGCAGGGCCTTCCGATGGAGGAGTTAGTAACATGGTAGAGTTTGGCGGCGAGTTGTACTTCATCGCCTACAGTAGTCCCCCGGGAGTTGGGACACAGGGGACCGAGGTCTGGATGAGTGATGGTTCTGATTCTGGGACTGTTATGGTACACGTTCCCATGATTACTGATGGCTCCTCTGCCTCGAGTCTGACACGAGTCGGAGACAGGCTTTACTTCGTCGATGATTTGTACGATGGCTCAGGTGAAGAGCTAATCTCATTCACTCTCGGAGATGGAGTCACATTGGCCGTAGACACCCGGGCTGGGTCACAAAGTTCGGATCCTGGGAACCTAATCGCACTGGGAGAGAAAGTTTTCTTTGTCGGAAATGATGGATCGAGTGGCGTTGAATTGAGGTACCACTGGTACAATCCTGGCCCAATATTGTCGATTCCGAACGCCTAGTTACTCGGAATCCCTGTCGTAGGGAACGATGTTCTGCCACTCTGAAGCATCTGATCGTGAGACAATCGCATGTACCCATTCGGTTTCAGAGACATTGAACACTTCATGAGGAAGGCCCGGCTCAATGTAGAACATGTCCCCCTCACTATGGACAACCGAATGTCTGCAGCCTGGCCCGTACTCGTGCCTCACGCTCCCTTTCAGAAGATAGATCATGACATCGAAATCCACATGGATATGCGCCTTTGCCACACCTCCGGGCGGTATGTAGGCCCTGTTCATTGACAGGCCAGTGGAGGGCGTATTCTTGCCCGATAGGCCGGCGCCATACTCGATATTGTTCCAACCTCTGATCTTCTCCACATTCCTCAGACTCCATATTCCTCCCTCATCTGAAACAAACTCCGATAGGTCGTTCTGCTCACCGGACAACGATAGCTCCTCTTCGCTCACTAAATCACCTCTATTCGGTAGGGGGACCTTCATTTCAATTCATTGCAATGGAGGCCTGTTGCTATCGGTCAACGCTAAAAGGGGGGTGTGGCTCGGCGCCTCGTCGAGGGAATGCAATGACAGCACGGACGAGCACATGTACGGCATCGGGATTGCCTCTGGTAGACTCCAGAAGTACCTCTTTCCCTTGCCCAGAATGCGGTCACGCGATTGGAAGAAGCAGGCGATGCAGACTTCAGGGCGTACCTTACGTTTGCACAGAGTGTGGGTTCCAAGGACCTTGAGGAGGCACTAGTATGGGGCATGTAGTGGTGAAATACAAAGTAACTATGGATCAGCCAGAGGAAGGTCGACCGGATTATGATGGGATCGCAATGAAAATTGGTGAGCTAGAAGAGGTCCAGACATTCGAGATTAAGCCCCTTGCGTTCGGAATGATGTTCATAGAGGTTCAGGCAGTCCTCGAGGACGGAGAGGGAACTGTCGATGAGTTTGAGGCGAGGGTCAGGGAAACTGATCCACTAGTCGGACAGATTGAGACCCTAGAAATGGGAAGACTCTGATCTAGTAATGATCCAGAGGGGACCTCATAAACTCCCTCATCAATACTGTTGCGTATGTACCAGGAGGAAGTGTGAAGCTGAGTCTCAGCGAAGCCCCCTCTGGATGCCACCTATCTCCCTCTACAGGGGAATTCTGCCACTTCATTGATGTTTCAGAAGACTCTGGAATGTCTGTGGCTTCCTCTACGGTGAAATCAGTGAAAGGGACCGAAAGTGCTCTTCTGGTCCCACTTGTAGAAAGCCTAGGTATCCTTTTCACCCTCCAATTTACGGACCCGAGTCCTGTGTCGTCAATAGCCTTGGATTCGGCTTCCCCGGGTTTTCCGTCAGCGACAGAAAGCTCACTTCCGGGGAGAGGCCCTGTAACAGAAAGCCTACCAAGCCTACAATTTCTCCTGCACCTTTCTAGATTATTCTGACTAACCGACGCCATCTTGGAGACGTCTATCCTACCGTTTCCCTTTGTCGGGGCGACTATGTCGCCAATTTCTGGTTCGACCAAGCTCAATCCATTAGAGATTCTATTGGAAATTGTGTGGTTGAATGCCAGAGATTGGAGAGAGTGGACCATCAATAGTTGCAAGGAGTTCGGTAGGGTCTTGAAAGACCCTAACCAATCACCGTCCTTGCCTTCCAGATGGCGTAGCATTTCTCTTTCATATCCGAGATGGCCGGGTATCACTTCCAAACAGGCAGAGGCATCCTTGGTCTCCCTCCACAATTTTCTAAATTTGGAGGTCTCTTCAGTAGATTTATTTCCCTCCATACCCAAGTAAATATCCACTGCAGATTCGTAGTCATCCTCCACAACTGCCATTCCAACAAGTGGGGTAACTGGACGGTTTGCGCCGAACCTCTGTGGCCCGATCCAATTCGGAAAGACGTCTGCACCTAATGAGTTCGCAAGACCTTCTCTGATTCCATTGACCCTTTGTAGGGCCTCCTTGCCATCCATGGGGCTTCCATCGATATGACAACACCCTCTCAGAGTTATAGTAAACCTGTTTCCATCATGATCACTCATTCCCACTTTCTGGTGCGTCCTTCCTAATACCTCTATTTCTGAGTCTGGAATATCAACAGCTTCTACCTTTTTGATGTTGGCGTCTATGACCAAAATCTGTGTAGTAACCGCCCTCTTATCCTTCAGTCCAGAGGCAAATATCCTGTTTCTACTGATGCCACATTCCTTAGATAATCTATTCAAGAATCTGTTTGTCTCCCAATTGGTCAAGGTAGCCCTTGCCACCGTAAATCTCCCCTTAGGGTCCAAAGCTGGGACTCTCGAAACCTCTTCTACCCTGAAATCCTCGACCCTGACCTTCAGTAGCCCCCCAACTCCCTCATTATGGAAGGCCCATCCTACGAGGCCTAAGGATTCCTCAATGCCTTCGGGGGGCACACATTCACCATCCTCAGAGCTTGAGACCTGAGAACTCTTTGGATATTCCAGAGCAGAGATCTCTGAATACTTTCTCTGCCTTCTTGCCCTTGACAGCTCGAACATACAATTCTGGCTCGTCTAGATCTGGATGTTTCTGAAAGAAGTTAGCATATTCAACGTTAGGACTCTCGTTGAGCCTTGAACGGAAAAGCTGGAGTGTAGTATGTGTCTCTCCTGTGATCCTAAGTCGAAGTTCTCGGCCATCGTTCATTAGTACTTTTATTGACATGGACAACGCGCCGAACCGTAGCCCCCTTTTGAGGGCTTTCCTATGTTTCTGGCGCTGAAGGGACCTGCAGTGGCCTAAGTTAAACGATGGACCGGTTTGGCCCTAACCCATGGGACAACCAGATGCGAAGGCTAGATTGGCATCTGTCTTCGAAGTCATGGCCCTCCCTTCCCTAATTATCAGCATCCTGCTTACTGCTATGATGATGAGCGTGATTGTCCCTCTACCTGCATTCACTACTGACTTGGAGTCGTTTTCCCCAGACAGCGAGTCGGAAAGGGCTATGCAAAGGGTTGACAGTAAAATTACTCCAACTGGACACAGGGTGTATATTCATGTGTCTGCGGGGCCCGGTGAAAACATTCTCGACATATCCCGACTCTCAGGTTTATTGAATGACATGGAGTCGCTAGAATCCATATTGCCTGACAATAGCATAACCTCACACATCAATGCCGCCGATGCAATTCAACGCTCCATAGACGAGAGAGACAACGAATCTCGTAGTATCTCAGATTTTTCGGACTGGGGAGAGATTCTTGACTCGATATTGGCAGAAGAGGAAGATTGCATCGAAGCATCCTCTGACGAACGGGTACTTGCAACGGCAACTTTTGCTGCGTCCGCAATGTTGCATACCGACTTCGAGTTTGAACAAGTTTGTGAGTGGTTGGATGACGGTAGCGGAGACCCCACCCCTCTGGCATCCAGCACTCTTTGGGTAATCGAATTGAATGGAGACTTAGATCGGGATGAAAGAGAGGAGGTAGCGCAGGGGATCAGATCTTTCCTCCGAGACAGTGGTAGCGAGGGGCTGGATTATGGAGTCATCTCGGATGATCTGATAAGTAGCGACATCAATGACAAAACTCTCGATGAAATGATCTGGTTGTTTGTGATTTCCATCGCAGTGGTGGTTGCTGTTCTGGCATTGGCATTCCGATCTGCAATAATGGTGGCCGCTCCTTTGCTGAGTCTTTCTGCTGCACTAATCTGGACATATGGGACGATCACACTTCTTGGAATGAAATTTTCAATTCTGGAGGTGGCAGTTGCCCCAGTGGTCCTCGGGCTTGGAATAGACTATTCCATTCATCTCCAGCGAGGATATGAGAAGGCCCGTTCGTCATCCAAATCAGCTGCCGAGGCCTGGGTTCAGTCATTTGACTCAATCAGAGTGGCCTTGATGCTGGCTGTCGTGACAACCGTTTTCGCATTCATGTCTAATTCCTTCTCCCCACTCCCTCCCCTAAGGACGTTCGGGGCCACCCTCGCACTGGGAGTTGTTTCGGCATTTATTGCAAGCACAATAACTGTGGGGGCGGTTCATGTCGTAGCAGAGAGGGGAATAGGAAATGGGAAGTCTGCAGCGCTTCAATTCGACAGGCTTGCATCGGTGACTACTGAGTTTCAAAGAAAAAATGCAGTTTGGGTCATGTTGGGTGTTGCGGCTGTGACTACCGCATCAGTCTCGATAGCCGTAATGGAGCTCGATACGAGCTTCGAGCTGACTGATTTCCTATCCGAAGATGAGATGGAGGTCATGGAAGTACGGCAAGATATCTATGAGTCATACGATGCAGCGGCGTGGAAATCTGTCGATATCATCATTGAGCCTTTAGAGGGAGAAGACCATATTTCGGGAGAATCTGACTTACTTAGGGCTCTGGATTTCTTGGATACTAGAATTGCAGGAATACCAGAAGTGGTCAATCCAACAAGTACCTCCTCAGACAGGCCATCATATGACGGACTGTACCCTATACTGAGGGATGCGGTCGATGGTGACAAGTCGTTTGGAGAGACATATCACCTTGCGATATATGACGGTGAGCTAGGCATATCTGACGGTTTTTCGGAGGGAGACTTGGCATCATCGATTTCATCCCTTCTCTCGAACCAGTCTGTTGGAGATCCATTGAGAGGTGAGACTTGGTCTGAAAGGATATCTGGCCATGTGGCACTGACGGATGATAATTCAGGGATATTATACCTGAAAATGAGTGTAGACGTAATCGCAAGGACTAGTGAAGACTCGGCGAGGGTTTCAGAGGTTTTCAAACAACAGGCCTCACTAATTGAGGATGGGGGAGTGGTCGATTGCAGAGCTTATGCAACAGGTGACGTCGTCATGATTGATGGCATCCTATCAGGACTTGTTGTCTCACAGGTAGAGTCGACGGGAATTAGCCTACTAGTGTCCATTTTTGTCTTATTCCTTCTCACTAGGAGACTTGGTCAATCCCTGGTAGTCATACTACCTGTGGGACTAGCGGGGGCATGGGTGGTTGGTTCGATGGCGACCTTGGGGCTAAACTGGAATGTTTTGACCATAATGATCACAGCGTTAACCATTGGTTTGGGCATAGACTATTCGATACACGTTTGGAGGAGATTTGAGAAAAATAGAGCTTCTGGAATGGGAGTCTGGGATTCCATGAGGGAGATGTATGCCACCACTGGAACTGCCCTTGTGATGTCAGCTGGGACAACAATTTGTGGGTTCCTAGTACTGATGCTATCCCCAATACCAGTGATCAGTGACTTCGGAGTAGTGAGCTCAATTGCTGTGGCCTTCTCACTAATTCTGTCACTAATTGTCCTACCTGTCCTTCTTGCAGCAGAGGTCAGAACATCCAATTGACCTAATTAGGTTCTCCGATCAATTCCATTATTGCGCTCATTTCCAATCCTTGTTCCCTAGCTACAAGGGACAGGGAAAACCAAAGAGTAACTGGTCCCAATGCTCTCCTCTTTCTCTGTGCCCTTCTTACAACCTCCTTCTGAGTTAACCCGGATTCTTTCGAAATCCACGATATCATCGGCTTTATGTTGGTTTCAGCCCAGTCTGGTGGATATTCATGACTGGTGGATAATTGAATTTGTGGTCCGTCGGATTTGGGTTTAAGGTTGGGTTTGGATGCCATCAGGGGTTTGGGGATAAAACTTGGCGGTTCCTTCAATCTCCTAACTATTGGAGACCATCCAAGAGGAGGAGGATTAGGACTTATTCTTGGATCAGGGGAAAGTAGATCCTTAGATCTAATCAGCCATCCAGTTTGACAGAGTGATTCTATAATTTCGGACGACAACTCCGGACTTAACCAATGCATATCCAAGGCCCAAATTCTCACAAGGTCTTGTTCAGAGAGAGGAATGGCTGGCGAATCGGGGAATGTGACGTGGATGAGTCTCTCAACATCCTCAGCGTCGTTTGCCATGGAACTCGACATAGTGATTTACAGATATGACTTTGGATGCGCACATTGAGTCACTCAGTTGAATAATGACCAGGGGGTGCGGGGGCTGAGTGCCATGGCAAGGGAATATATTGCTAGAGACCCTAGGACGGGTAAGGCCCTCAGAAAATCGCGAGTGAAAGATGACTCCGACATTAGGGCATTATTACCTAGTAGTGGCCCATGGGAGTCAATACCACGGTCCGAAATACTGAGATTAGCTTCAGGAGAGGTTGGGGCGATAGATCTCCCTAGAAGCGTAGGTGGCGGATTTGCCAATAGAGGTGACGGGATCAAAGCGTTGAGCAGGGTTTTGGAAGATGATGTCAACATCGCTCATGAGATTCTTTTGGAGTGTTTAGATGATGATTCAACCTCGATTAGGACTGTTGCTCTGGAAAGTATGCCATCATTTTCCTTAAGGAAGCACGAGGGGTTAATCATGTGCCTCTCAGACAGGCTGATGGATGAAGCTCATGAAGTACGTAAGGAGGCAATGATTTCACTTAAGAAAATGGCTCCAGTTTTTCCGTCCGGATGTGAACACGTACTCAGGAGGGAGTTGCGACATGAGGACATAAAACATAGAGAAAACGCATTTTCTGCACTTAAATCAACTTCAGAAAGATGGTCTGAAACCGGTTGTTTGCACGTTGACGAGCTTATTCGGGAGGATGATGTTGACCTGAGGAGGAGGGGGGCCTCAATACTCAGGGTCTTGACCTCAAAGGCTGGAGCCGAGGGATGGGACCTTATTGGATGGTGCTTAGAAGACGAAGATGCAGATGTGAGGAGGAGGGCGTCAAGGACTCTGGTCTCACTGGCGAGCGTCGAGCCACGTATTGCCGCTATTTTGGTGGAAGTAGCCATGTCAGACGACGACGCAGTTGTCAGAAAATCTGCCATTGGTGCACTGAAGAAGCTAGATATGGAGAGTCCTAGAGTATCAAGAATGGTCGTTGATGGGGCCAGAGACAGGGATTATGAATTGAGGAAGGCCTGTATAGGACTTCTGTCAATAATCCTCAGTGGAACTGAGTTGAGGGAAACTGCGAAAGAATTGTTGCGGCAGGAAACTCGTCCAGATCTACGAAAAAGACTCCTATCCCTGTCAGTGGACTTAGAGATGGATGGGACTGAGGATCAAAAGAATAGCTTCTTAGCGCCTCTGGAAAATGTTCAGGATGATGAGGAAATAGTCATTGAGAAGGGGATTGTGAAAGAAGAGAGGAAGGGTGAACATCATAAACACGAGTTGAGTCGGCCGGAAAGCGAGGGAAGCACATGAGTGAGCATGTCGATGAAAAGGCTGAGAGATTTGAGCGTCTTTGGGAGGGGATGACGCCAAAGGGATACAACCGTGCCAAAGCACTCAAATTCAGGCAATATATGAGACAACATGTCCTACAGAAGTTCCACAAGAGGAAGCCAGCTCAATTCACATCAGTTCAAGACAATCACTACAACCACAATTTCTCTAGCAAGGACCAGTTCCTTACCAAGGAGAACTGCAAGAAGTACTGGATGGGAGAGCTCCAGGCCGAGATCAAGGAATCGGAGAACTTCTGATTCTGAGGCGTTTGTATGAATAAATCCATTTCAGGTTTTGACAAATGGGGCTTGGAGGGCTTCATATCGGATGCCATAATTGAGAGAGGATGGAAAGAGCCGACTGAGATTCAAATCGAGTCCATACCCCATGCTAGAAAAGGAAGGGATATCGTTGGTCAGGCTAGAACTGGGTCTGGGAAAACCGCTGCATTTGGGATACCTATCTTAGAGAAATGCTCCCCAACTGGAAGTATCCAGGCAATAGTGCTATGCCCCACTAGAGAGCTTGCAGTACAGGTATCTGATGAATTATCGATCCTTCAGGGGAAGAAAGGACTGAACATACAGACAGTTTACGGAGGCACGGATATAGAAAAACAGGCAAAGAATCTCCGTAACGGTACGGACATAGTAGTCGGTACACCAGGAAGAGTCATAGACATGTCAAAAAGAGGGCATTTGAACCTTGAAACTATTTCTCTTTTCTGCTTAGATGAAGCAGATAGAATGCTTGACATGGGATTCTTTCCAGATGTTCTTTGGATTTTTGAGAAGATGGTAAACAGGGACCAGACTTTGCTGTTCAGTGCTACCTTCCCTCAAGAAGTTCTTGACGCCGCTGAAGAGTTCCTAGATGACCCTGTTCATGTAATGAGCGAAGACCTTGTTGTCGAAGTCCCAGAGATAGACCAATACGCGATTAGAATTGGAAGAGCGAACAAACTCTGGGCTCTTGGAAGGATATTAGGCACTTCAGGAGAAGAATCGCAGATTCTCATTTTCTCTAATACCAAGAGGATGGTCGATTTGATCGTAGAAAGATTGGCAAAATTCCGTTTCAGATCCGTCGGATTACATGGGGACATGCCTCAGGGAAAGAGAGAGAAGATTCTCAAGTCCTTTAGAGACGGCTCAGAAAAAATAGTTGTAGCAACAGATGTGGCTGCAAGGGGTTTGGACGTAGACGGAATTACTCATGTGATTAATTACGATTTACCCGATGACACCGAGGTCTATGTCCACAGGATAGGTAGGACAGGGAGAATGGGCAGGAAAGGAGAATCTTGGAGCTTCGCTACGGGAGGTGAGGTTCAGCTCATAGACAAAATTTGTTCAACTTGGGGCCTGACAATTCCTTTCGTTGATGCTCCCTCTCTTCCTAAGGGAACGGACAGGGATTTTGTGCCAAAAAGAGACGACTGGGACGAGGTTTCAGATCCTTTCGGAATGGTGAGAGTTAGAATGAGCATGCCCTCGACCTTTAAAACCCGAAGAGAAATTGTAGACTGGATTATTTCCGAGGCCAGGATACCTGAGATTGCCATTGGAGAGGTAGAACAAGACTCGGAAAGTACTATTGTTGAGATCCATGTTGAGAAGGTTGCATATGTGATTGATGTCATCAAAGGTAGGAAATTTGATGGCGCTTCTCTGAAACCCGAGATTGAGGGCGCTTGAGCGTTGAATTCAAACGGTCTGTCTTCTTGGATGTAGCATGGACCAAGTGAATTCTAAAACCAGGACATTGAATTTGCTGGGATTCTTCTGTCCGATTCCGATAAACGAGACTAGAATCGCATTGTTAGAGTGCACGGACGGAGAGACGATTGAGGTATTGTGCGATGATCATGAAACCCTTAGGGATATTCCGTTACTCTGTGAAAGAATGGGCGTGAACCTTCTATCTGTAGAAGAGGATGCGGGAGAGTATACATTCCTCATCAGTAAGACAAAAACCGCAGAGGTGATGTAGTGTCCTCAAACAATTTCAGAATTGAGGAATTGGAAGAGGTTCCTGCGGATGCCAAACTCCCTACTAATAATGGGGAGTTTAGAATTCGAGTTTTCCATGATTCCATTAGTGGCATGGATCATGTCGCCCTCACGCTGGGAGAGATGAAGGGGCCGGATCCGGTTTTAGTCAGGGTTCACTCTGAATGCCTGACAGGGGATGTTTTTGGTAGTCTCAGATGTGATTGTGGACCCCAGTTGAATTCAGCAATAAGACAGATTCAAGAGGTCGGGTGGGGATGCATAGTTTACCTAAGACAGGAGGGGAGAGGAATCGGTTTACATGCAAAGATACAAGCCTACAACCTACAAGACAAAGGTGCAGATACTGTAGAGGCTAATTTGCTACTAGGGCATCCAGTCGATGCTAGAGACTACAGTATTGCCTCTGAGATTATTGGGGCAGTTGGAATTCATAATGTCTGCTTGTTAACCAACAATCCCGACAAGGTCAGACAACTTGTCTCAAATGGAACCAATGTCTCTGAAAGAATGCCACTGATTGAGGGGGTCGCCGACGAGAATAGGGAGTACCTCTCAATTAAAGTGGACAAAATGGGTCATGACATACCTGAAGAAGAGCTTGGCAACTAAACAAATGGGGCCGTGACCGGGACTTGAACCCGGGCCGGCGGGACCACAACCCACCGTGCTAACCGCTACACTATCACAGCCGTATGTTAACAGTCGGGCGTATTCCTATTTATCAACAGTTAGGAGCATTTTGTTCATGTAACCAACGGGTTGAAGCACTATGCTCATTGTGGTGAAGACATGAACGGGTTTAGAGGGTGTATAACAATCATCTCAATAATACTCATTTCTACTCAAATCGGAGTGATTGTAGGGGGAGACTCAGTTGTATCTGTCGACGACAATGAGGTTCTAGAAGCTGGTTCTTTCGAAGACAGCTCCTTATGGTCAATTTCCTCAACATCTGGATTCAGTCAGAATTCCGCTCAGTACTCAATGGGCATGGTTGCTGATGAAGAGTTATCGTTCACCCATGATAGGCCAGAGAATTTTGATGAGATAATATCGTGGTCCAGTTCAAGCCCTACTTCTTCTAATTACAGCACGGGCAATCCTGACGGATACTACACATGGTCCAGAGGGCCGAATATCACTTTGGAAGGTTTCGAATTCGATGGGATGAGCTCATTGGTTTTAGCCAATATATCACTTGTGATCCACTTTGAGATACCAGACGTACTCTATTCGGATACTGTTAGAATAATCCTCGGAGGCGTAGGTAGTGAAAAGCTCGTTAAGACCTATACTAGAACTCTATCTGGAGTATACAAGATGAACAATCCACTAGTAATTCCCCTGGATGATCAGGCACAATGGACTTGGCAACTTGCTGAAGGAGCCTATATCACAATAGACTACGTTTCTCAAGGGGGCGGTAGTGATGACTCAGAAGTGAGGGTGGACGCGGTTGGCATTAAAGCGAGGTATCTCCAGCCATGGTATTCATTTGAAAATGTGAAGGCAACTCATGAACTCAATGGACACGGGATGCCTGTTCTGGACTTTGGACCATATGATGGTGACATCAACGGACTAGTAGCGGAGAGCTGTGGCCTAACTAATGATGGGGGATCCCCAGGTATATGGGAATTCACGGTTACAGCCCCATACGGTCAAGAATTAGGCAGGATTCATATCTTTGGAGATGGTAATTTCACGATAGAAGCCATGCCAGAGGGACAGACATCGATGGAAAATTGGGAGACATATGGCAATGGTGATTTATTGGACCAACGTGACGTCACAAATTCGATTAGGTTGACAATTTACGATGGATGCATCAGCCTCGCTAGAGTTGATGTTAATGATCCACAACTGGTGGTTTCTGGGACGATTAGTGGAGATGTTACGGGCCTTTCTCAGGCAGGTAGTTCGATAAAGTTCGCTTTGGGTAGTTTTCTCATAAATAGCGTACCAATCAATCTAGGAGAGTTCGAGTTCTCCTTGCCAATAGGACATGCCTTGCCTACTGAGTCTAGTTCTGCTGAATTTGGAATAGCATCTAGATTCCAGTGGGCATCAGATGGCTCTTCAGAAACTGTAGTCGTACACATAGATAGTGCAAGTATCTCTGGAGGTTACACGATAGAGTGGGACAGAGATCCTGAATGCATATCCATGAATGATATTGACCTTGAGGAGGATGGGGGAAGTGTCTTGATTCCTCTTAGCGTTACATGCACTGATGATATCACTGATCCAAGTAATTTAGTGGTCGAAGCTACCAGCTCCGCGCAAGAAATAGTGTATGTTTATTCTGAGGGTAGCTCACTGGTTATTCAGCCAATGCCCGAATCTTTTGGAGAGTCAACGGTTTCTGTCGTAATAATTGACGAGGGAGGGAATGAGTGGAGGGATTCATTCAAAGTCGACGTTTCAGAAATCGAGGATCCCCCCCGACTCGAGGGATTGCCAATGTCCGTGTATGTTGAAATCGGGGAGTCTGCTGAGCTGGAAATCAAAATAATTGACCCAGACACTGAAAATCTGATGATATCAACCAGTCGTTCATGGGCAGTGTACTCCGAGGGGATTCTGACGATGAGTCCAGTGGAGACGGGAGTGCATTCTGTGGAGATAGTAGTCAGCGACGGCAATAGTCAATATTCCCAGATGATTGATGTTGTGGTGACTTCTAAACCGGATTTAGTTGTTGAAACTATATCTGTATCTAACCCAGATACAGGGGGTTCTGGGTTGAGGGACGGAGAGGTTGGCACAATATTGAGCTATGTTAGAAACGAAGGGATGGGCGATGCGGGTGGCGTTGAAGTGAGATGCTACTTGGATGATGCACTGGTTGGCACCTCGACAATTCCTCTTGTTACTCCAGGAGGATTGGAAGAAGTGCAGTGTGATGCGGTTTTCCAAGGTCCGGGCATACAACTAGTTCGAGTTGAAGTAGATAACTCCGGCTCTATTCTAGAGACTGATGAAGGAAATAATGTGAAGGAGCTAGAGGTCACTGTTGGAACGAATTCCCAATCTCCTTCAGAAGAAGATGAATCTAACAGAAATGCCATCATTCTTGCGAGTTCCATTGGAGTGATGATGATCTGTCTGGCATTCCTTCGAGTGGGGCCGGGAAGAGTGAAAAAGCCATACAACAGAAGTCGGAAGTAGTATTCTTGACGACCCCTTTGGCCGATAATCACATATTCCCCAGTAATTGTTATAGAGGCCACGAATCGGATTGTGCTTCCCGACTATGGAGGCATTTGAATGATGAAGCTGATAATCAGGTTAGAAACCGACGAGTGGGTCTATGAAGAGCACGAGATCGTTTAGGACGATTTAGACCAGCTTTGTGGATATGTTCCGGGAGTCATCAGCACTGACTTTGGTTTGGCGATTTCCCCTGAGCTTATACCAACTAGAGTATCTGTATCCACAATTAATTCCGCGACTGCCACGGCCTCCGCTTTCAGACTCTCTATCAGAATCAGCGATCCTGCCTTGATGCCGGGCGTGGCCTTCACGACACCTGGTCTAGCTAATGATGCGCCATGGGAAACGGCAGCAGCAGCACCGTCTTTAACTACCAGCTTCGGAAGATGTGAAAGCAATCTCTCAATTGGGCAAATCAGTCTTCTAATCCCTCTATCGTCTCCATGCTCCCTGTAAACATGAAGTGCATCTGTCAATTGTTGCATTGTGCAGGCCATGGAAGCGTCGAATGACCCTGCCTGAGTCCTGTGTAACTCAATCAGTTCGCACCTTGACCCGACCATTAACCCCAAATCCCTAGCGAGGGTACGTATGTACGTCCCTGCTTCGCAGAATACCTCAACTACGATAACTCTGGAAGAATGATCTATGTCCAAAAGGTCGATTCCATTGAAAACACGACTCCTAACCCTCACCTTGACTGCAGATTCCTTGGGAGGGACGTTGTATGACCTTCCGATCATAGATGACAAAACATCTTTCACAACCTTCTCATCTACTTCCTCGGAGAATCTCATCACGCCGACATACCTCTTATCTCCAGAGAGTACAATATCAGTAAGCCTAGTTGCTCTCCCACATAGAAGGGTGAGGACACCAGTTGCAAAAGGATCGAGTGTACCTCCATGCCCTAGCTTCTTTATTCCCAACAGGTTCCTTGCCCACGCGGCTAGTTGATGGCTAGTGGGCCCCCTTGGTTTGTTTACAAGGATAGCTCCGGAACTAAGTAGCTCCTCAATATCTCTTGAGTTCGGATGAGTTCCACTTCTGGAATCAGTGGTAACGGACTCCTGTAATGTAATTAGTTCAGTCATTCTTTCTCCCTCAGTTTACCTTTTACAATAGCCAAAACTTCTGACGGAGATAAGTCATCCGCTTCGATAATCACATTGTAGGGGGACATATCATCAAGATCGATGCCGTAGAGTATTTTGTAACGGGCCATATCATCAGAATTTCTTTGTAATGAAGCTGAATGTACTCTCTCAAAATCCCCGCCTTCTCTTGACATTATTCTATTTGCGCGTTCCCTATCGGAGACTTCGACCCAGACCCTCAGACAATCGATTCCGGCAGAATGAGCCCACCAACCGCTAAGTCTACTCTCGACTATGGATGGGCCATTTTCCGAGGAAATGAGATTTTTCAACATATCATCTAGTGAACGGTCAACTTCAAAATTTTCTTTACACAGTCTGCTGAACTCTTCCACGGTGAGATTCATCCTTCTGGCCTCTTGACGAAAAATATCCCCTCCGTTGACTGAATCCCAGCCCATGTCTTTTGCCAAGAGGTCTACAAGCGTTGAGGTGCCACTACCGGGCTTGCCACTTACAGTTACCTTGAGCAGGGGGTCACCTCCACTCGTTTCTGCAAAGATTGCACCTTAATTTCCCCTGGGATGTCCTAACTATCATATCCGAGTCGCAAGATGGGCAAGCTGTGCCTTCCTTGGGAGGGGCAACTTGGGTATTGCCTCCCTTGACTCTATCTCTTTTCTCGTTTTTTACCCCTGTCTTCCTAGGTCCAGCCCTTCTTCTCTGGGACTGTCGTGTTCTGGATGCGGATGACTTAGACTTAATTTTTGGATCCTCAAGCATATACAGAAGTGGCTCTGGAATGGGCTCTGCTGCAAGTACCAACGGATGCCTCTTGTATCTTATGATTTTGATATGCCTGTCGATGATCCTGCCTAGAGGAGCACTCATGGTAATGTAGGCTGCTATCCAAGCAGGAATAATCCAGAATATCCTATCCGTGAAACTCCATGTAGGTGCCCATGGGAGACTCACATATGAAACCCTGAAAGATTCGATGGAAGCCGACATCCAAGAGAAAATAGCGATTATGAACACTATAGTGAACATCATTGGCCTGAACATCTCAGCCTGAGTAGCCATATTTTCAGGACCAAGTGCCATTTGGAGTTCCTGCATTTTGTTTATCCTGCTGGTATCCCTTTCCATCCTAGCCTCTCGTAGCTGTTTTCCAATCTGCTTACCTCTATGTGCGTTGTGAGCCTGCTTCATGGAGTCAACAAAGAACGACCTGATTATGGTGTTCACAACCATTATACTAGAGCCGACAACGAAAACCGTTGGTACAAAGTATTGGCTGTGAAAGGGGAGGGTTGGCTCGATTAATGAGCCTGCGCTGTAAGAAAGACCGATTCTCAGAGGTGGAAAAAACATCAGAGCGAGCATCACCACCATCATCATCAGCATTGGACCCATCATTGCAGATAGGGCTTGCATCTGAGCATCGGCTGGGTTTGGAGCCTCGGCCATGTACCTCGGCATACCAAGTCAACAATCAACACTTCGGTTGCAAATATCTCATTTTCAAGTGATAAATGAATAACCACAGACTAAGCAAGAGGAAGATCCGATAGATGACTTGGTGCCACATATTGGGCAATCGGACTGGCCTTCCTCTTCTTGAAGCTCGGGCTCAGGCTCGGGCTCAGGCTCGGGCTCAGGCTCGGGCTCAGGCTCGGGCTCGGGCTCAGGCTCGGGCTCGGGCTCGGGCTCGGGCTCGGGCTCGGGCTCCTCCGGCTCTGGGAGAGAAATGTCTGGTTCGTTACGTTCCGTATCAACATCTACCCACTCCGGAAGGTTTGGCTCTTCATCTACTTCCTCACCAAACGTCGCTCCGTGATAGTCTTGGGCGTCGGATACCTTATACTCTGATTCAGGATCCCCTTGAATTTCATACTGGACAGTAATTCTTTCCCCTACCTCTATCCTTCCTACTGACCATGTAATGTGAGTTCCTTCTCTTGCAGGCTCTTTAGTATATGATGAGTCTATTTCTCCTGAAATTGACGATTTCACTGATGAGTTATCCAAAGAAAATGTTCCCGGAACTACATCGTGTAGAGCGAGGTCTTCGAGTCCACTATCTGAGTTGTTTTGGAAGACCAGTAGAATCTCATAACGACCTAGGCCCCCTGCTGGATAAACCTCCTTTCCTGTCGTGAAGCTTCTGCGCTTGTGGACTACAGTGATTTGTGGTGGCCTTTTGACGTTCCGGGTGGCTACGGGGCCAAACCTTTCAGAACTGAAATCGGCCCTAGCTGGAGCAGCCAATATTCCATTATCTTTGGATGGCTCCTTGGCATTGAGTGGGTACTTAATTACCAATTTCTTTCCAGACTGCAGGCCCAATGGGGCGGATGTGCCAACGGTGATCCTAAGTGCATGACCCTGCCCATCAGGAGACACCATCTTCTCTTCTAATTGGGCCCCGCTGACTACCTCGACTCGATACTGATCATCATTTAATTCTGAATTACCAATCTCAATAGATACGGATTCGGGAGAGGGAGGTCCGAAAATTCCTGGTATATCATCGAGTAGCCTCATCACATTGATAGGAGCAGATCCTTTGTTCTCAACAGTAATTGTCGCCTCAATATCAGAGCTGACATATGTCCTGATTCTTGAGCGGTCAAATTTCTTCAGTATTTCAGCATCGAGCACTGTGAGGTGCTGCTCTTTTACTGAAATCTCCCCTCTAGATTCGGAAGATGCCCTTGGCAATATTGAATAGGACAATGTTGGGAATGTAAATCTTGGCTGATCTTCAGATTTAACGGTCTTGACCATAGAATCCCAGCTTCCCTCTGGAGGGAGCACGATTCGCAAGTCGGAGGAATCCAAAATCGGCTCATCTCTCCCAGCTAAAATAACCGTGATATCAGATAAAGTGACTACGAATGATGACTTATTTTCAAACACAAACTTACTATGCCAAATTCCTGGTCTATCATCTTCAGTTGGGGTTACGAAGGGTGCTGCCCTACTGCGGGCTGAAATGCTTTCAAAATCTACCCTAGAAACAGTATGGTCTGCAGAATATGTAGCAGTTACATTTCCAGCTGCAATTTTTCCTACACCTTTGGTGGTAACCATAGGAAGCAATTCTAAGGTCTGGCTTTGTCCAACTGATAATCTTCCCACGGACCAAGTAATATCTGATCCCTCAACAGAATATTCTGGGCCTTCTGGAATCTCAAAGTTACTTGGGAATGAACGAGTGACCTCCACGCTTGATAGATTAACCGTGGAGACGTTTTCCACAGTTATTGTGATCCCAATTTCCTGAGGGTCTTCAGAATGAACCAGAGATAGACTTGCTTCTTGTCCTCTTTCGGAATTTGTATCAACCCTCTCACTTAGCACCATCATCCGGGGACCACTTGCAGTGTAGGGGATTACCGTTTCCTCTGTAGCTTCCAACTCTCTTACAGTAATCATTTTGGTTCCGATGTCTGTGGATTCAAATTCGTTGAGAGAGACTTCGATATCCCAAGCTCGGTCCTTACGGCTTGAGTTCCTCAAAATTAGCTCGCCCTCTATTGTCTGATTCCTGATTGACCCATCGGGATTTACTGTACACTGCTCCACTTCACTCAGTGTAGCATGTAGCTTATCTCCGGGGATTGTGTCCACTTCAGTAGCAGGCCGTATACTCGAGGACTGGCTAGGAATAGGCTGTGATTCAATGTCCGAAATTGCATTCAGGCTTTCCTCAATATCGCTGGATTCCTCCCAATCGCCCTCGTCATCTGTAGGAGCATCCAATACAGAGAGTGAATCCGAGACATCGATTTCGTTATCTCCGAATTCAACGGTGTCAGACTCAACGGATTCACCCCCCAATACTTCCACCTGAGTCAAATCTTGTTCCTCGAAGCCCGGAGGTGGGGGGGGCGGAGGATGAGGGGGCGCCACTGCCTGGTCCTCGAAGCCCGGAGGCGGGGGGGGCGGAGGAGGAGGGGGCGCAACTGCCTGATCCTCGGAGCCGGGGAGGGACATTGCAGAATGGTCTGAAGATGTTTTTTCTTCATTGGTGTTGATTTCATCCTTCGTGGATTCGTCTTCTTCTTCACCAAATCCAGGGGGTGGGGGAGGAGGAGGGATATTGATACCAGGTGGCGGCGGGGGTTGTTCTGTCATAGTCGGCACCTCCTGTTCTGAGCATAGAGGAAACATGGCTCTGTATAACGGTTGCTTGTCGTAATCTTTCAACGGGGCTTCAATCCTTGAAGTCTATTAGGCTGAACGGTATCGTAAGCGCATGGATGGTACATCTCCGCCAGTGCTTTTTGTTGTGGGAACCGCGGGAGCAGGAAAAAGTACGCTAGTTACTTCATTTCAGAGGTGGTCAAGATTCCTAGAAGTAGAGACCCTTGCGATTAACCTTGACCCGGGCGCGGAAAGAGTCCACTATGACCCGGAATTTGACGTTAGGGACTTAATCTCCCTTTCCGAAGTAATGGATGAATATGACTTGGGGCCCAATGGAGCACAGATATTGGCTGCTGACTTGGTAGCTTCACAGGCCATTGACATTCACGAGGAATTGGATGGACTTTCGGGTGATATCATGGTCATTGATACGCCCGGGCAAGTCGAATTATTCGCATTCAGAGAGGCTTCCAGTCACCTGGTGGAGGTCCTTGGTAGGGGAAGGGCGTGCCTAGCATTCCTCTTCGATCCAATGCTTTCTCAGACTCCAAGTGGTTTCGTATCCCAAATGCTTCTTTCCTCAATTGTTCATTTCAGGTTAGGACTACCTACTGCAAATTTCCTGTCCAAGTCAGACTTATTGGAACCTGAGACTTTGGATAAAATTGTAGAGTGGGGGGATAATCTTGGTGCTTTGGAGGCGGCACTTTATGAGGAGTCTTCAAATCAATCCATGTCTCACGGATCGGGCAGTCAAAGAGCAGAGTTCGCAATTGGGCAACTAAGAATGATGCAACATGCTTCAATCCAACCCGGCCTAATTCCTTTATCAAGTGAAAATGAAGATGGTCTAGCTGATGTCCTTACATTCGTACAGAGTGTCTACGGAGGCATGGCCGACACACGTGATGGTTTTGCTGGAGATATCGAACATGAAAGAAACTGAAGCCAAAAGGGACCTTCTGTCCATAGACGACTTTGATGATGAGCTGTCACAGTTGATAGACTGGGGAATCCGAATGAAGAATGATGATGGGTTCGCAGACGCCTTCAAGCCTCTGGATGGGATGTCCATTGGCTCAATTTACGAGAAGCCGTCCACAAGAACGAGGGTGTCGTTTGAGGTTGGCGTCAGTAAACTCGGAGGTCAGCCGCTCACACTACTCGCAAACGATATCCAATTAGGAAAAAGTGAGTCCATAGCAGACACTGCAGCTGTACTCTCCCGATTCATGGACGGTATCACATACCGATGCTTTGGCCACTCGGACGTTCAGGAGCTGGCTGAGCATGCAACCGTCCCAGTAATTAATGCGTTATCTGATAAACACCATCCATGCCAAGCCGCCGCGGATCTGATGACAATCAAAGAAAAGGAAGATTCTGTGAATGGACATGTATCATGGGTCGGTGACGGAAACAATGTATTACATGACTTGATGTTGGCTTGTGCCTCACTAGGGATTGACATCAAGTATGCGACGCCGGTTGGGTTTGAGCCGGATCCGGGTGTTGTTTCTAGAGCGGCTAGTATTGCTAGTGACAGAGGTTCTAGCATCATATCCACCAATGACCCAATCGAGGCAGTTAGTGATGCGGGAGTTATCTACACTGACGTGTTTGTGTCTATGGGAGAGGAGGGTATGAAAGGCAAGTTAGAGGCCTTTGAAGGATTCCAGGTGAATGAGAACCTGGTCTCCCATGCTGATTCTGAGTACCTATTCATGCACTGCTTACCAGCTCACAGAGGGGAGGAAGTAACCGATGGCGTAATTGACTCCAAGAACAGCGTTGTGTTTGATCAGGCCGAAAATAGAATGTGGGCTCAGATGTCCCTACTTACCAGGATGTGCAACGAGGCAGCGTGGCATACCTACAATGAGCTACACTAAAGTAATGAGCTGATTAGTATAGCACTCAGCCCTAGAAGCATTGATTTCTTCAACATACCAGATGCCGAGTTATCCTCTCCTGTGATGATCTTTCCTTTCACCATCATGAGAGTCATAACCGCTGGTATCACAAATACGACATGTAATGGGGGGAATATCCCAATGGCGAATGGAATCAACATTGAGGCTAGGGCCAATAAAGATGCAACCCAAGCAAAAGTTCTCGCATTATCTGCGCCTATCCTCATAGCCAGTGTGTTCCTACCGACGTCACCTTCCATATCCTCCACATCTTTGATTATCTCTCTGGATATGCTGTAGAAAATTCCAATAGTGAATAATGACCAAACTTTCATGTTGAATGGTTGGAGAGCGGCAGATGACCCGAAGACTACAACTAACCCTATCGACAGGCTGATAGCGATATTTCCCGGTAACCCTTTCTCTTTGAGTCTAAATCCAAATGGGAATTCGTAATTAATCAGGAGGATCAATGCCGTGGCCCAGATGAAAATAGAGGGGAGCCAATCAGATACTTTGAGACCCGCCTCCAATTCTGCGATGGAAATTAAGTAATAACTGATGGCCAAGCTAAATATAGACAGCAGCATCGTTACCAAAGAGGCAATTTTCGCATTTTTAATCGAGATTCGTCCCCCGGGAAGTGGCCTGTCAGGACGATTAACCAAATCAATTTCGAAATCATAGATGTCATTTATCGCATTCCATGAGCACATGAAGAACAATACCGACGCGCAATGTAGAATTGTAGTTTGAGCGAAAACACCCTCAGGAATACCGCCAACCGCAACTATTGATCCTAAAGCAACCCCAAAGACACCAATAAAATTGTTCCCTAACCTGAATAGCATGGACCAATCTGATACGTAACTCCCAGGCCTCACGGACCTTTGAAGTCGCAATATGACTTGAGGTTGCCTATCTCATATGGGCGCATGCGCTTCCAGAGATCTTAGTCCCCAAACACAGACGGTGTACGTACTTCCCCTGAATTGTCCCCTTACGTGGCCTATTTTGTCAAATCTAGTATCTTTAGCTAGGATATTTCCAACCTGATTCATAGTAGCCCCCCATCTAAATCTCTCATTCAGATGGTCAAAAATCTCAACGGTGTTAGCTGACCCTGTTTGTTCTAGAAAGGATCTTACTTCCTCTCTCAGCCTACTTGTCTTGGACATTATATCGACGCTCCAATGCCATCTGAATGGGCCATGACCCTAGCTCTAAGTCCCTTCCATGAGGATGGGCTGACCTCTATCGGGGTGGCGAGTCTTGGCAATGGCTTCCACGCACCTAAGGATGCCATCCTACCGTGTCCGCATACGAGAGCTTCATTGCTCGGCCTTAGTTCCATATTCGTTTTTCTAAGAGAGCTTAGTGGTACAATTCTGTAAGGGTCTTCTCTCCTTCGGTAAGTTACTTCCTGATCTCGCTCATCTGCTCTGTTCATGGTCCGTCACATTTTTCATTGGGATATTAAGTGAGGCAACGGAGTAGAACTGAAAGTGAAAGTGAAAGAAGATTGATTCATCCACTGTTTTCAAATATGGAAGGTGGGTGGCAATGTTACCGCTCGTGTGGTGTAGTTCGGTCCATCATGTCGCCCTCTCGAGGCGACGACCCGGGTTCAAATCCCGGCACGAGCACCAAACATGTGATTTGAATGCATGCCATGTTATTCATCGTCGATTGAAGTGGATAAGGAGGAACTTCTAATAATCCCCGGCGACAAGCAAGCGCATGAGAGCCAAGTCACTAGTTATCGTATTGATTTTCCTCGGTTCAATACTGTCTGGTTGCACGGGAAGTGACACAGAAAAGGATGAAAGAATTGAGGCACTTGAATTAGAGTTGGCCGATTCTATTTCGGATAATAATGACGACCAAGCAAAAATAGTAACATTGGAGAGTGCTCTTGGTGATGCGATTGATGACATAGCCTCTCTGGAAGAGTCCCTCAATAGTTTGACAATCAGCTTATCAGAAGCTGAGTCTCAGAAAGCTGAGTTAATTTTACAACGTGAGGAAATAAGAATCCAACTGAACGAATCTGAGGATAATCGATCTTCTTTAATGGCGGAAATTTCTATTCTTGATCAGAATATACAGGATTTAGATGGCCAAATAGACGCTATAAATTTGGAGCTTCAACAGAAACAGAATCATATTTCACAACTTGAGGACACCGTCATGACCCTGCAGAATACCATGGACAGTCTTATTTATTCCATTGCATATAGTGCTGAGAATTGCCCTATGGATAATCCAGGCTCAAAAATGAATATCGGCTATGACAATGGAGAAGGTCTAGGAGTAGCTGGAGATGGCATTATCACTTTCGATGAAATTCAACATGTCGTGGGTGAGTGTCCGGGTAATTCCGGAAAGGTGTATAATGAAACTACCGAGGAGCATGATTGGGGCCCGCAAAGAACGGTAATAATGGGGGGAATCCTCTACTTTCTGGCTGATGATGGGGTACATGACTGGGAGCTTTGGAGGAGTGATGGGACTGTTTCTGGGACATACATCGTGAAAGATATCAGAGGAGAAGATTGTATTATGGCCACTGACCCTGATACAGGAGAACAATATGAGGATTGTACCAACTGGGGCTCCACTCTCGATATATCCTGGGATAACATATTCAATGACGTTGAATTAGTTGCTGGCAATAATAAATTATTCTTCACGGCTTCTATGCACATGTATGCAGAAAATAATGGCGGTTTTCCAACTCTATGGGTCAGTGACGGTACAGAAGAGGGGACAAATGTTGTATACGATTTCTGGGGGAATTGGGATTACAATTGTGATGGTTGTGAATTTGATACTGCTGGCATTACTGAGTTAGTAGTAATCCCCGGTGAGGGCGGTGCAACAGATAGGGTCGTTTTTAGTTCAATTCAGGCAATAGTTGGTATAGGTGAAGAAGGGTATCCAAAAGGGGAAGAGCTTTGGATAAGCGATGGAACCACAATAGGAACTCGGATGATTGCCAATATCGAGCCTGAGACAAGCTCTTGGGTGGATGGGAACGGAATAACACAGTGCTGTGCTGACTGGGACGGCTCCGTACCAAGAGATATGGTTTACAAGGGAAATCAAGTATGGTTTACAGCTCAGACAGAGGGTTATGGAAGAGAATTTTACAGATTCGGGTTAGAGCTGGGAGGAGGTTTGTTCTTGATTAAGGACATTAATCCCGGTGTTGAGGGTAGCTCTCCGATGTACATCACTCCAGGATCAGGGGGGATCTATCTCTCGGCCAATGATGGAGTTAATGGTCAGGAGCTACACTATAGCCAGGGGGACGCATTTACGACCAACATGGTGAAAGACATTTATCCTGGATTGAATAATTCCAGTAATCCTATGTGGTTGACAAAATTGGGAACTGAGATGATATTCAGTGCTGATGATGGTGAAAATGGGAGAGAGCTTTGGATAACCGATAACACCGAAGAAGGTACTAGGATGATCAAAGACATAAACCCGGGTAATAACTCCAGTAATCCAACCGGACCTATGAAGGAGATGGGTGGTTATATTTACTTCTCCGCAAATGACGGGACACATGGAAGGGAGCTGTGGAGGACTGATGGAACTGAGGCTGGGACCACCTTGGTCAGAGACATCCATGAGGGAGAGAACGGTAGCCTTTCATGGGGATCCACCGCCCATTGGCATGGAGAGTATACAATGACTCACAACGGCTACTTCTATTTCTCTGCCAGCGATGGGGAGAGCGGGGAAGAGCTGTGGAGAACAGACGGAACCGAGGAGGGGACCACCATGCTAGTAGATGCAAACCCAGGAGAGGTGGGTAGCTGGCCATGGTGGTTTTCAACAACAGATGACAAAGTATACTTCACCGCTTGGGATGGAGTATCAAGGGAATTATGGTATTATTGGGATAATCCTGGGCCAATAATATCTGGCGATAATTAGGTAGGCAATTCTCTTAAGTCCACCTTCGTTGGAGTAGTAAGGTTCCAATGCGGGTTGAGCAGGATGTCAAGCTAACATTTGATGATGTATTGATCAGACCTAAGCGCAGTACATTGATTTCAAGATCGGATGTAACTTTGGTAAGGAATTTCAAGTTTCGGCATTCAGATGCGACTTGGGAAGGAGTCCCCGTAGTCGCCGCGAATATGGATACTACGGGCGTATTCGGCGTTGCTGAAGTCCTGCAGAAGCATCGAATGTTGACTTGTCTGCAGAAATTCTACTCAACTAGGCAATGCTCTGATGCTTGGAAAAACGGCGTGGATCCAAAATTCGTGGCCATTACATGCGGTTCGACTGAAGATAGTCTGGAGCTTCTAAAAAAGAAGATGGGCACAAGTGAGGGACTCTCCATGATATGTGTAGACGTCGCGAACGGTTACAGGGAGGTCTTCTTGGAGTTCATCAAGGATGTAAGGAGGAATTTCCCAGATTCAATAATTATTGCTGGGAATGTCGCTACTAGAGAGATGACCGAGGCACTGATTCTCGCAGGTGCTGATGTAGTCAAGGTGGGGATAGGTCCCGGTTCAGTATGCACTACCAGAAAGGTTGCAGGAGTGGGATATCCTCAGCTTTCTGCTATCTCTGAATGTGCGGATGCGGCTCATGGCTTAGGAGGCCATGTGATGGCAGATGGCGGTTGCTCATCGCCCGGAGATATTGCCAAGGCCTTCGCCGCTGGAGCTGATTTCGTAATGTTAGGGGGGATGTTGGCCGGTCATGACGAGTCCGGGGGTGAGCTGGTGGAGGGAGATAATGGAAAAATGTACAAGTCTTTCTACGGAATGTCATCTGCTAAAGCCATGCAGGAATATTATGGGGAAATTGCCAAGCATCGCGCTCCCGAAGGAAAGGAAGTTAGAGTCCCATATAGAGGAAGTCTTGAAGAGACTGTTCAGTCAATTCTGGGAGGGGTTAGATCGGCTTGCTCATATGTCGGAGCTAGGAGGATAAAGGACCTTCCAAAGTGTACTACTTTTATCAGAGTCACACGCACAACCAATGAAGTTTACCAAAAATTCAATGTTGAAGAGTGAACTATTTGGGAAACAGAATTTGACCTAGAGACTCTCGGTATGTTGAGGACGAGTTCCTTGTTTTGGAGGAATTTTCCTAGATATCAAGAATTACCTGCGACATCCACCCTGGTCCTTCGAAATCGGGAACCCCGGGGTGTTCACCGACAACTATCTCCCCCTCTTGGACTTCCCTCAGTACCAATTCATGCATCGTTATTGCCTTGACCTCAATCTCCCTATCTACTAGGTCTGCGTCGACCCATGAGACATGTCCAGTTACGTACTCATCAGAGACTGATATTGATGATTCCACTAGCCACTGGCCCTCTCCATAGCCCCTGTAAAGTACCTCCTCGAGCCATCTTACTAGCCCTCTTTCAATATCCCCTCCCGTCGGTACCGCCCAAATCCCCGTACTCCTTGGGAAGCTATTTTTTAGAGTGAAATGTTTCAAAATCTGATATTCCTGAATTCCAATAGTGGCCTCTTCTATAACTCCCTCGAGGGAATGTGAAAATGTTCTAATTCCCACATCAGCAGTTGTGGGAAACACCCAAGACGACATATCGATACACTGGTCCGGGAGATGCGCGCTTTAGTTGAACATGTCGCAGAGCTCTCCCTGTGATGGGAAGCTAGTCGGATCTTTGGGATGGGTATTCCATTTATTCTCGCATTTGTTGACGAAGCCGTCACCATCAGAGTCGACATTGGCGTCGGCCGGATCGAAGGGGTCGAACCCAAAGTAATACTCCCATCCTGCCCACATTGAATCATCATCCTGATCTTGGTGATAAACCTCTGAACCATCTTCCCATATATCTCCATCAGTATCTGCGTTTACTGGATTTGTCCCATTTTGATACTCCTCAAAGTTCGTGTAATTCTCCAAGTCATCGTAGAACCTGTTTCCTGCATCAGTCATGTGATCTATGTGGCACTCGGAATTTTGGGGGTTATTCCACCCTGGGCAATACCTATTCATCAGATTCGTACGATTGAGTCCGTCACCGTCAAAATCCTCCTGTCCATCATCTATTCCATCTAGGTCAGAGTCTGGCATTCTTGGATCCATTGGCCCTCTTGCCCCAAGAGCGTCCAATGTGTTGTTATCGACCAGACCCAGCATTAGGGATTCCTCCGAGTATGTAACCTCCCAACCGTCCGGTAGCTTATCCCCATCTGTGTCATGGGATACGGGATTAGTATCCCACCTATCGGGTGCCTCTTGGGAATTCATAAGAGTATCATTATCGATGTCGAAGGCGGAGTCTGGTATCGAACCGTATGAAGGATCCAAGGCCCATCTGCCACCATCTGGAATGAAGAAACCGGAGATATTTAGTTCCCATAGGAAATATTCTGGATCTATTTTTCCGTCGCCATCTCGGTCTCCTGAAGACGAGAAACCGTCCAAATAATTCTTCCATATCCAACCACCGGGTCCAAGTCCGCACTCCATCATCGAGTCGCAACCAGGAGGTAACCACCAATCTGTTACAACCCAAAGGCTATGACTATTGGTGTTCTGTTGGACAGAGAATACCTGCATCTCCCATCCATCGGGCTGTGAGTCGCCATCTGTATCATTATTGAGTGGATTAGTTGGGGATTGCCATGGCCTTGGAACGAACAGCACCTCTCCACCATCGTTCAACCCGTCTGCATCGCTGTCAGCATTGTTGGCGTGCGTGATGTATTGATCCTCGCCATCAACTACCTCTTCTCCGTCCTCTAGGCCATCGTTATCGGTGTCAAAGGCGGAGGCATTTGTGAAGTAAACTGAGCCATTCCAAACAAAGCCATCAATTGCCTCAGTAAAATCCTCAAGGCCATCGGAATCGGTATCCCTATCAGTGGCATTTGTGAATGTCTCGTAATATTCCACAGCATCGGAGAGTCCGTCTCTGTCAGTATCATATGCCCCCGGGTCGCTTCTGACAATCACATCCCTTACTCCGTGGTCCACGATCCTAATTGTCCAGCCATTCACCTCAATCCCATCGAGAAGACCATCCCCGTCTGTGTCCGGGGATAGAGGGTCTGTCGATCTGCCATCGACAGCTCCATCGCCGTCCCGGTCCCTAGCGTTGAATTCATCAAGATTTGTGAATCTTTCATCTTCCTCGACTACTATAATTAGATCTTGTAGCCTGCTGGAGACCTCATCGCCTACATTGACATTGATGTGATATACCCATCCGGCGGTAAGGGTCTTTACTGGGATGTTGACATATTCGCTGTCTTGTACGGTCCTAACCCACAGGACTGTCTTGTTGACCTGCACGTAGTCTCCTTTCTCCACGACGATTGATTGTATTGTTGAAACTCCTACCATATCTGAATACCTGACCCCGCCATCCCCATCAGAGTCGTATCCATCGAAGTCTGGGTCGTCATCGGCGTTACTACCATCATTGGGGTGAATCCCACTCAGGTACTCCCATCCATCTGGCATCCCATCATTGTCTGTATCAAAATCCTCAGGATCTGTGAAATTTGATGGTCCCCAAGTATATGCGACTTCGTACTCTTCAACATTATTTAGCCCGTCATCATCAGGATCTCCATACGCATCTGTAGCATTTGAGGGGTTCAGTAAGTCCCCATAGCAGTATTCGAAACCATCAGGCATTCCGTCCCCATCTGTGTCCCAGTCACTTGGGCCATTCAGGCGTCCATCGCCATCCATATCCTGCTCGAACCACGTCAGATCACCCGCCTCCTCCATGAATTCATGGAAAGGTGCTTGCAGACTGATAGTGCCGAAAACGGGGACGCCACAGTGAACCCCCAGCTCAATTGAGCCAAATGCAATCTCGTGTCTATCGGCGATTAGATCTCCGTCACTATCCTCCTGCAAAGGATTTGTGTCGTATCTCTCCTCTACGAAATTCCTTAAGCCATCGGGAGTTGGTTGCTCTAGGTCAAGCGCCGCATCACATGAAATCTCGCCATCGGCATTGGCAACGAGATTCCAATCAGCACTGCTTAGCTCGTTCATGATCTGTTGTCTTGCGTCTGGCCCTTGGCTGTTCACTGAGCCATCTGGAGTGAGGAAGTAGCAATCTCTGTTAGCATTCAGAGGGTCAAGTAGCCTTAGCACACCATTGGGGGTGACAATTTCATGGACATGGGTTGATTCCCACTTGTCGTTCAATCCGTCATCGTCAGAATCCGCATCCATGGGCTTTGTTCCCAGAGCCGCCTCTTCGGTATTCGTCAAACCGTCTCGGTCTGGATCGCCATATGGGCCATTATCGGGATTTGGGAAGGTCTCATTTTGCTCGCCTGTTTCATCTTCATTATCTGTATCTGAGAAAGGAATCTCAGAGTCAGCAGGCTCACCGTTATCTAGGGGGTCAAGACCATTTCTTATTTCCCATCCATCATTCAAACCGTCGTTATCTGTGTCAAATTCTCTCCAATCTGTTCCGTAGAGAGTCATCTCCATCCTGTCAGGAATTCCATCTTCATCGGTATCTACTCCCCCTTCTCCAGTAGGTTCAAAATCTGCGACGTCCGAACCTGCCGGTTCGAAACCACCAGATTCTGTGGTGGACAGCCCGGCCCCAATTATAGTGTAAATTCCTGCTAAACAGAGGGTTGCTACGATGGCTGTTACAGCATATTGGTTGTGATTCATTGCCATTGTTACACCCCGGCCCCCTAGGAAGCAGTGCCTATGACATCGGGGGCGGATATAACGTTTGACAGGACTAGATTATTACTCTGGAAATACTCAAGGCCTGACAGGGCATACTTTTACTCTTACTTTACCATCTACAATGCTAAGGAAAATTCTTCCTTTGGAGCCCGTAGATCTCTCCCAGCAACCCAAAATAATCCCTCCCGATATTGCTGGATGGAATGTTCCGTTTAGTATGGCTTCTAGGCCTCCGGTATCCCAATCTACCTGCGGTTCTGAGATTATCCCTAATCCGCTTGAAGAGAGGTTTCGAATGGAATTCGTAATCCAATCAGTGGCGTCTGATATCATCACGTGTCTTTTTGTCTCCATGAAAAGGTGCCTTGAAGTGTCTGCTAGTGCAGTCCACCACAATGCCCTCTTACCATCCACTCCTTCCCAGACGTAATCATCAGATCTAGAGTCATTTAATGATTGAATATTATGCAATGAAAATTCCTCGAACCTGAGTATTAGGTCTCTAGAGATCATTATTTTTCTCTCCCCATCCAATTCCCATCCTCCCATTTCTAATTCCCTTGCATCATTCCAATTTACATAGTCAGCGGGAGCAATGTCAAGGATATTTTCTGACCAATGAGGTATACTTTCCTTTGGGAGGGGCACGTTAATTTCGTCTACCTCGAGGCTTACAAGTAATACTCTTCCCGACTCGGACCATCTGAATTTATGCCGTCTCTTTTTCGCGAACTCCCATGAGCTAGCAACTATACCGGCTTCCATTGGCCCTGATGAAAAATGGTTTACAATTACACTAGCCGAATCCGATGACTGTTTGATTATTTCAAAATCTCCAAGCCCCCTGGAAGTCCTGTTTGTCTCAAGACCTGCCCACTTCTCCATATTTGATCCGAGATTCCTTCGATTCTCTTGGCTTAGAAAATATTCCTCTGATTCGGATGCTGCGTGTGCTAATTTCCTGCCTAAGCTGAGGCTTAGCCTCATCTCGATATTGTCTAGAAATGAGTTGAACCAAGAGTTTCCAGCCATCCATACGACTTGTCCTGATCTCCATGAGTCGGAGATAGAGCCATCTGACCCAGACTTCCATCTCTCATTGAGTGTGTCTTGTAGAGTCTTTTGTTTACGAAATCTACTTAGGAAGCCCAGACAATCATCTCCCGAGGAAATCAGAGATTCTATCGAAGGCTTCGTCTAGAACTTCTATCGGAGGGAGACAAACCATCCTGAAATGTCCTCTACCATACTCTGGGGAGAATCCAGAGCCATGAACGACTAGGACATGTTTTTGGTTGAGTAAGTCTAGTACAAACCTCTTGTCGTCAGAAGACATATCATCCCTTGTAATTCTCACGAATAGATAGAATGCCCCCCCTGGTTCTTCGCACTCTATTCCTTCGATTTCTGATATCCTCATCATACAGTGATCAAGTCTTTGTTTTATCCTGTCTCGATGCCCTTGAAGCCAGTTTGAGTCGTCTCGTAGACCTGCGAGATAGCCATATTGGGCAGGAGTTGATGCACACAGCCTACTTCTGAGTAGTCTCTCGACCCCATCTCGGACCAAATCCAACTTCCCGTGCGGGTCGTGCCAGGCCATGTATCCGATTCTCCATCCCGGAGCGAAATAGACCTTCGATACCCCGTTTAGGACTATCACTGGGACGTTATCAGACTTCGATGCAACGGAAACCAGACTCCCAGTAAAATCTAGTCCGTCATAAATCTCATCTGCGATTATAGTACATTTAGGCCATTTTTGAGCAAGCTTGACCAGTTTGTCTATCTCCTCTTCAGTGGCGACATTGCCTGTTGGATTATTTGGGTTAATAACCACCAATAGCCGTACACTGTCGTCCATCTTGGATTCTATGTCCTCGAAATCAATGCGCCAACTATCGTTAGGGTCCAGTCTGTATTCTACTGTCTTTGCACCATACATCTGAGGATATGCCATGTATGGGGGGTAATGTGGACCGGGGGCCAGAACCTTGTCCCCTGTTTCCAAGAAAGCGGCGAATAAAATTTGCAACGCCTCGGTGACTCCATGTGTAACGTAGACATCTTCACTTTTGCAAACCCATCCCTTAGAGGACTCTGAATCCGCAATGGCATCCCTAAGTTCCTGAATGCCGTATGAAGGACCGTATCCATTGTCCTGCCTATCCAATGCGAGCTTGTATGCCGAAATCATATGGCTTGGGGTAGGGAGTCCATCAAAGGCCAGCGGATCGCCGACATTTAGTCTGATGATTTCATGCCCTTTCTTTTCCAATTCTATAGCTGGGACTACAACGTCTCTGATGGCATACTCTATTGCTGCAGCGCGAGCGGATACATCGATTCTTTCATACATTGTATCACAAACCAAGAAGGGTTTTTGCCCCTTCTAAAGCATTTGGAATTCCGTCCCCATTGGTCCCCCCTCCTTGGGCCATTGTTGGCCTGCCTCCACCGCCACCGTTGATATGCCCTGAAATTGCATTCAATATCTCAACGGCATTATGCCTTTCCGAGGCAATTGTTCCCTCGGTGGATGCCACGATGATTTTGCCTCCTCCTATTCTAGTACCCAAGATAGCTAACGTGGGCTTCTCGGGGTCCCTAGTGAGTTGAGATAGCATGGTCATCATCTGTTTCATGTCTCCCTCAACCTCCATCACTACATACCTTACTCCGTCTAGTTCTGTCGAATCCGTGCCTCCGCCAACAGTCCTTAATCTAACTATTTCAGACTCCAGTGATTCGATTTTCTTCTGTTGAGATTTCCACTCTTCGAAGAATCTCATCACGGCCTTGGGTAGGTCATCTGACTGCACTCCCAAAATGTCTGAGGCTTCGCTCAAAATACGCTCTTGTCTTCTCGAATTCTCCCTGGACGTCTCCCCTGCCACGATTTGCAGACGCTCCACCCCGTCTTGTACCTGACTGGACCTGATTATCCTTAACTCGCCAATTTTAGAGGTCTGGTCATGGTGCGTCCCCCCGCAAGCTTGTACGTCAAAGTCCCCAATACTGATTACCCTGATCTCTTCGTGTTTAGGTGGGCCTCCCTGATAAATGTCGAATCCATATTTCATATCCGCTTCTGCCCTATTCAATACTTCCTTCGTAATTTTTTTGTCTGAATCAATAATTTGATTAGCCGTATCTTCGATGGTCTCGATTTCTTCCCTAGTGAGTCTTGAGTGGTGAGTGATATCCAGCCTTGCGTACCTCTCGCCTTTGCTTGATCCGGCCTGCCAGATATGAGGTCCCAATACCTTCCTAGCGGCCCCTCCTACAATATGGACAGCAGTATGGTGATCCATCAGTTGCTTTCTTCTAACTTGATTTAGTAGACCCTTAACCGGACCTAGATCCAGTGGAGCATCTGTCAAGTGGAGGACGACCCCCTTTTGTGACCTAGTGTCAAGAACATTGCAAAGGATATTTCCCTGCATAAATACGCCTTGATCTCCGAGCTGTCCCCCTCCTTCGGGATAGAATAGGGTCCTGTCAGTAACAATGACATGCGAAGGTGCAGATGTTACCTCGGCAGACAATTGTATTATTGAATCGATTTCTTCACTAAATGGGTAGCAACGAAGAACCTTCGCGGAAAATTCAGTGGCCTCGGTATCTTCATAGAAGTCTAGTTTCGTCTTTTCGATACCATCAGTAACGAAAATTTCTCCCTTGATTCTTTCCTTGGAAGCGACCTTTGTGATCATGGCATTCCTAGCGGCCATATCTGCGGTGAAACCAACTCTGACGGATAGGTTATCCCAGCCAAGCTCACTAGCGATAGAAATTACCATCTCTGGATTTAGCCCTCTTTCTTCTGAAAGGCGAAATAAAATCTCATCATCAACTTGTTCGGATTCTTTTGGAATTCCTTTCAAGGCGGTATTAACAGCGGCAATTCCCTTCCTTAGCATCTGGTGATATCTAGCTTCCTCCAATTCCAGAATTTCCATGATCCCCTCCTTTGACTGCAAAAATCCGCCCATATCAAGATGAGTTTTCATGTGATGTGCCCCCAATTCTGAAAGGCTGACCGGAATCGATAGGGAGTCCTTCATTCTACAAACCCTTCTAATTAGCATCCTCACTAAATATCCGGCCTTACTGTTACTGGGCACTAGTCCGTCTCCTAACATGTTACAGATAGCGTGCATATGATCAGGAATGGCGTATATTGAAGATAAGGGCTCTGTTACCCTCTTAAGATCCTCCAATGTGACAATTATTCCTGTTTCCGAGAGCCTTTCGCTTAATTTGACATAAAGCCCATCAACATCTGTGCCGACATCGATATTCAGTATCCCGGCCAGGCCGGAAAGCTCGCCCAGTAGTTCTCCAACTTCAACCCCTAATTCCAGAGATTCCATGAACTCATCGAATCCTGATATCGATTTCAACCAGTCAATGGATTCGGGATATATCGCTTCATAGATAGTTGGGGTTCCTGCGGCAGCCCAACAGAATCTTTCCAGACCATACCCAGTATCGATAATTTGGAGATCCATTTCGCTGTATTTTTGCCCTTTTATGTCTATTTCTCCATCCTCATTTTCTTCCAGATTCATAAAGACCAGTGTTGCGAGTTCCAAACCACCTACAATTACTTCCAATGCTGGGCCAGCGTTTCCTCCCCCTGACCACGGATTCTCCACATAGGTTATGGATTTTGGAGCGATACCGAGTGCCTCAGTTAGGAGCTCGTCGCAGTAGCGGACACATTGGTCTATCCAGTATACTACGTTCCCTTCCAGTGGCCTATTGAATGCATGGTGTGCCATCATTTCAAATGTAGAGAGGTGTCTACCCGAACGACCGACAGCTGCAACGTCAGTGAGTCTGATGCAAGGTTGACTAATGCCGAGCGGGTTTGCTGGAGGAGGGACTAGGCCACTAGTAACATGTGGTTGGAAGTCTGCAATACTGGCTATTGTGAGGTGAATGTCGTCCCTCCATCTTGCAATGACTGGGTACGGATCTATCCTTGTATGCCCCTTTGAATCGAAGAAGGAAAGGAAAGCTTCCCTCATCTCGTCCTTTAGATCCTTGCCTGTGGAGTTGAATCCCTCGATAATGGGATTTCCAATGAACGTGTAAGGGTCTTCATGGGTGTCTCCGCATGTATCCCTGCCACTATCCCTTGTCCAGAATCTGAGGCCAGATACTTTACAGATTTTTAACTCATGATTTGATTCTATCCAGTAAGGAATATCAATTTCCCCGAATGCCATTGCCGCCTCCTCCGGCCTTGCATTGGAGGGCCTGACTTGAATTCGATTGTTGTAATTGCAACGTGGGCTTGAAAGGTTGTGAATGCGACGGGGTCACATGGAGGCGTCGTGGAGGGACCATTTGTCATCGGATGGACCGGGCAGGATGAGGATTTCCAAGCACGGTAGGATGCTGACTGATGCAGTTTTAGTTTCGGATGAGTCGCATATGTTGGGACACTCCGATGATAGGTCCCCAGCCCAACTCGTCAATACTGCCAGTATACCTGGAATTGTGGGCGATGCTTGGGCAATGGCGGACTGGCACTTTGGCTATGGCTTTCCAATTGGTGGAGTGGTAGCAACAGATATCGAGTGGGGGGAACAGGGTGGATCAATCTCTCCTGGAGGTGTCGGATTCGACATAAATTGCGGTGTCAGACTATGTTCAAGTGACCTTCATATCGATGATATAGATGCAAAATCGTTAGCTGAGGAATTATCTAAGAATATCCCAGCTGGAGCCACTAGGAAGGGGGGCGTGAATCTTGGGAATAAGGAATTAGATTCAATTCTCTCAAGTGGCGCTTCTGCAGCGGTCGATTTGGGCCTGGCAGAGGAGAGGGATTTGGCTAATATGGAGTCTAATGGATTTCTGGAAAGTGAAAACTGGGATGTGGGGCATAAGGCCATGAAAAGGGGATCGACTTCACTTGGTACATTGGGATCAGGAAACCACTTCCTAGAATTACAGGTAGTGGATAGGGTCGTTGACGAGAAGGCGGCAGATGCCTTCGGACTTCGCATGGGACAGATTACTGCGATGATCCATTCGGGATCTAGGGGACTTGGTCACCAAGTTTGTTCGGAACATGTAGCCAATATTGAAAAGGAGTATTCCAAAGTAGGGGACACATGGTATTCAGAGAAGTGGGGATTTTCAGTTCCTGATCGTCAGTTAGCTTCTGCTCCAATCCACAGTTCAGAGGGGGCCTCGTATTTTGATGCGATGTGTGCCGCTGGAAATTTTGCATTTGCGAATAGATCGGCATTGACACAAAAGCTAAGGGATGTCCTAAGAAATGAGTACTCCACCGATGGGGAAATGGAATTGGTATATGATGTAAGCCATAACATCGCGAAAATAGAGGACCATGTAATTCATGGGAAGAATTGTACCTGTGCGGTCCACAGGAAGGGAGCAACAAGAGCATTAGGGGGGGATAATCCGGAGTTGTCTTCGAAATTTAGTTTGGGGCAACCCGTTCTTGTCCCTGGTGACATGGGTACGGCTTCTTGGGTACTTGCCGGACCGATAAAGGGAGGAAATGACGCTTTCTCATCATCATGCCATGGTGCTGGGCGAAGGCTTTCTAGGACGGCTGCTAGGAAATCTATCGATTCAGATTCTTTAATTTCTGAGCTGGAGTCTAGAGGGGTTCATGTAAGAGCCAAGACGCCAAATGTACTATCAGAAGAAGCACCCGAAGCCTACAAGAATGTAGATGAAGTTATTTCTCTGACTAATCAGGCTGGATTGGCGAGACCTGTTGCTAGACTACGGCCAATTGCAGTAATTAAGGGATAATCATATGCCCCTGTACTCTATTCGAATCTGGTCACCGTCTTGCATCATATATTCATCGTATAGATGGTTGACCTCTCCATTTACTGTGAGTACTATTTCATGATTGGAATCATTCTTATGGCCCATGATCTCATTCTGACTGAATGACTCCCCCCAAATCTCGAAAAAGGCTCCCAAAGGAGCAGGCATTACACTTGGTGTCTCGATATGTAATCTACCAGTGTTATCATGAGTATGAATCCCCTTCATTCCATCACATCCCGGGTCGCCAATTCCTATGTTAGACTCAATCTCTACTTCGGATCCGTTGATTATAATGGCAAGTTGTACGTGCTCATGGCTCGCAAGGGAATTATGGTCAGCCAGACAAACATTTGCAATCTGCCAATTCTTTTCTTCTGAGGGAGAATTGGACGAATTAAGTGTCAGGAGTATAAAGGCCAATGTGAAAATAGCCACTGTGGAAAGTACGGCATTCTCCGCTTTCATGGAGGTGCGAGAAGGGCAGTAGTATTGAACCATGAGGATTTCCAAGCTCCATGGAACTGGAGGGCAAGACCCCTGATTATTGGGAAGAGGCAACTACTCATCTCAGTAATCGTGATGAAATCATGGCGGAGATAATTAAAAACAAATATCATCCATTACTCACCTCGAAGGGGAATGTATTCCTGACGCTGATTAGATCAATAGTTGGACAACAAATATCCAATGCGGCAGCGGAATCGGTATGGGCAAGGCTCCAAGACGCCGTTGGTACAATTGAACCAAAAAATATTCTAAAGGTAGACGAGGAAACGATGAGAGGATGTGGGCTCTCATACAGGAAGGCGTCATACGTTCTGGGTGTGGCTGAGAAATGGAATTCAGGGATGGGAGAGATTGACTGGGAGTCATTGTCAAATGATGAGGTTATAGAATCCCTTACATCCATCAAAGGCATAGGACTCTGGACCGCTGAGATGATTCTGATATTCTCTCTATTAAGGGCTGATATTTTTCCAATGGGAGATATAGGCGCAATAAGAACGATGGAGAGGCTTTACAATAATGGAGAGGCCTTAGACAAGGGCGAGATCACCAGAATCGCGGAATCCTGGAAGCCATTTAGGACTGTGGCAACATGGTACCTCTGGAGAATGACAGACCCTGACCCTGTTGGATACTGACTACATGCAATATCCGCGCTTGGGTTGATGAGGAATTGAAGGGGCGGAACCTGATTGGACCCCGTCCGCCTCTTCCATGATTATTGTAAGCAGGGTCTTTACCAAGTCCCTCAAATCGTCGATTTCTTCTCTAAGTTCTTCCAGTGACAAACTTTCGTCCATTTACCCCACGCATCCCATCTGAGGGAAAACCCTCGAAGGATAAATAGGGACATGGCCTATAAAGACCAGAGGTATGTTAGCCGGCTTGACAGCCTTTTTCTCACACTAGGAGAAACGTCACTAGTAGTCCTCTTCCTCATCTTCGTAGTACTCATAGTCGTCATCTTCGTAGTACATATCATCCTCAGTACCTCTTCGACTCATTAGGAAAGCAATCGCACCAATCGCGACAACAGCTACTCCTCCAATCATCATGATGGCACTGTCAGTAGACCCTTCATCTTGACTTGGAGGAGGCGTCACACTGATTCCTCCGATTGCGATGTTGGCCGCATTGAAATCTTCCTCGCCGATAGTACCGTCACCATCAACATCTGTGACAATGTACAGGTTTGGTTGTCCTGGTGAGGTTGCCTCCCACTTGAATGTGACTCTGACACTAGTGGATTCTGCTGCGAGTGATATTTCCATATCTCCAGTTTGGGCAGTAGTCAGAGATGGTTGCCATCTCTCAGATGAATCACCATTGGAGTCGACCTCATAGATGAGTTCGTAGAGGCCCGCTACCAAAGATCCATCTCGCTTTCCTGTGTTTTCCCAGAATGTTTCGATTGTGACAATCTCATTCATTAACGGGGCCGTAGGGGATGAAACCGCCCTGACATAATCCCCTAGGAATTCCATTATCCTAAGCGCTGGAACCTTGGGTGCTGATTCACTACCAAGTCCGGAAATCACATTACCCGCCTTATCCGTGGAAGTTACCCAGAAAGCAATTGCATCTCCGGCTTCGATCTTCATCTCATTCTTGGGCGTCATGTCCAAGCGGGACTGGTAAACATCAGCCCAATTTGAGGACGAAGACCTATCTCCCTCCGATATCATTACCAATTCTCCATTGTCTTCTGTTCCAACGATTGGAGAATTACCACGAAGGTAGACCCATGAAACCTGCAATGGACCGTCTTGCATGCCTACTTCATCGTTTATGGTCACTGTTACCTTGACATCGTCAACTCTATCAGACTCTATGATTGTTAGAGACGAGTCGGGGTAAGAAATCTGGTCGAATAACGCAGTGGGCGATCTACTATCCACCACCACAGAGAAGTCCTCGTTGGAAGATGAGCTTCCCAAACCTGGGACATTCATGACCTCAACTGAAACGCCCATGTATGGGCTCAGTGGCACCCTATCAGGGAGAGGTACGGTGATAGTAAACCTGGAATTGGAGGTTACATCAGCATCGGATGAAATTATCGCGGAGCCATAAATTACGGATGCCTCGACCATGAGCCCTTCTGGAATGTCCGTGATTGGAACACCTGAACCAGCATAAACTATCGAGCCGGAAATACTGAATTCATCACCTTGTCTCAAAAATAGTTGCCCATCGATAGCCTCCATAACTGGTTCGGTTAAATCAACTATTGAATCGGGCATTGCCATGAATTTATTATCCAATTGCCATGAAAGTTCTCCGATATTATTCTGATATGCTACAGTGTTTAAATCATCCAATATAGAGACACTTGGCTTACATGATGACTGAGACTCCTCCCATGGGTATTCCCAAGAGAGTGTGAATTCCATGCTTAGTTGGGTAACTGTGGATGTGACGCTCTGAGTCTGAACTGAGAGGGGAGTCACCATGCTGTCGGGTGATGACCATAGCGTGCCTCTCGAAGGATCGTAAGACATCTTGCCGATGTTGCTTGGACCATCCCCGCATAGCATGACAGTAATGTTGTCCAGAGTCCCTATGCCGTTAGCTTCCTCTATCTGCATTGAGAATGTATGAGTTTGCCCTGCCATCAAGAATCCTATCTCTGAGTCGAGTGAGTAACCTGATGATGGTATACTCGTAGGTTCGTCCGTGGCAACTATGACAGAGGCCCAAGAGTTCTCGGCCCCGACAGAACCGCCAGTCCCTCCTTCCTGATACGATAGCCCTGCCCAATCTGTACCTTCTATGTACATGTGAACTGGACTATTGAAATCCTGAGCAGTTACATCAATTCCAACAAAATTAACCTGTTGTTGGCCTGTCATTCCCGAAGAGAGTGGTTGCGTCTGGCTAAGATATTCATCTTCATCAGCGATTCCATCCATGTTGACGTCATCGGTGGTCCCTCTCCAATAGTGTAGAGTGATAGATTCTCCTCGGGCCTCAGGCTCATCGATTGTTACGAACAAGGACAGTGGTACTGTCGGGTCCCAAACTTTCCCATGTGCATCCTGGAGTCCTGTTGGGGTATTGACCTGTAGTGGACCTGCCACAGGGGCGTTTGAGTCCACAATAACACTTACCTGTGGTGGTGCCCCTGTGGTATCTATGGCTCCAACTGTCGATCCAGAAGGACCTACTGTGAGTATCATTGGAGAGAGGGTCACCTCGCTACCAGCTATCGAAGAGCTCAGCCAATCGACTGTGGTTTCGAAAGATCCATTTTCCCCCATGGTCATGGAATAAAGTGATCCTGACATGTTCAGTCCAACCAGGAAGTCCGAGGCTTTGGGTCTGGCGTCAGATGCATCTTGGAATCTGACTGTACCTGACACGCTGACATCATTGGTGGACTTTACAGGGAACGGATAGAATGTAGAGAACTGATTCGAGAGAAGCCTTCCATATTCGTCACGGACTTCAAACGACTCAATCTGGATATCGTTCTCAACGGCCTTTGAGTTACCCTGTCCACTGAATGATACAGCCGGCCAAACAAACTCTCCATATGCATCAAGAGCAGTAGCCACCCATCGTATAGATTCTACATCGTCCCAATTCCAGTTTACATCGAACATCCAATTAACCATTACATCCTCATTTCCATCTGGGTGGGTTACCATCTCTACATATGATAGAGAAGTGTCAAGTGGAGCGACATTGCTTCCGGATAATTGCGTGAATGTTACAGACTCACTCCCCATTCCCCACAGTCCATCATTGCCATTTTCGACTCTAAACGAGATTACCTGACCGTCGGAGGCGGAGCCCGTGAGCTCTATTGCTGAGAGCAATGTGTTGTCATTGAGATGGTGATGAGCAGTCTCTATTTCATTGGTATTACCATCTGGATACAGGGTATTGGGTACCTGGAAGTCCCTGTTGGTCATAATGAAATCATAGACCAGCTCCCCGTCAATCGAGACAGAACCCGTAGATGAAGAAATAGTTACAGGTATTGCTATCTCCACTGGGGGAGTGTCCCCTTGTGTATTGTCAGAGTGATATTGTGATATCGGATTAGATATATCTGAAACGTTTTCGAAGATGGTGTAGCCTAGTGCCAAGCCTGTCAGCGTCACAGTTTGTGCCTGTGATGAAGTCAGAGCGAACTCTACTACCCTCCATTCTCTGTCTGTATCTGAATCCGACCACCCTGATGCAAGGTAGTTTATGGCCGAAATCTGGTTTGAATTGAGTTCGGATGTGAATCTCTCAGTCTCTGATCCAGTAGAGATTGTAACGCCTGAAACATCAATGTCGACTGGCGATTCAAATCCATCGGAGTCAGAAAGCAGGGATATCAGTCCGGTGTTAACGTAGCCACTTGTGGGAACAATCGCATATGCGGATGTCGATGTTGGCCCTATGTCCATAGTAACTGACTTGGATCCCTCGGAGGACCCAACTACCTGGCCTTGTAGTAGATTTGTCTGCCATGCGTAGTGCCCTCTAGCCAACTGGTTTGGGAAAGACCAATCAAGAACCCCGTCGTTTGCAAAGTCTATCTCTAAGTCTGATGCTGGTTCCCCGTATAGGTGAGAAATCTCTAGCCTGTCAATGTATCCATTTGTAGGCAGAGTGATTTCCAAAGAGTATCCTGTTCTAGGGGCAGGGAATAGAACAGAACCTCCCTTGGACGTGCTACCGACTGAGTTGCCCTCTTGATCAAGAACCTCAATCTGGACATTCGTGGAGGAGTTTCCGCCGAATGTTAAGGCCTTGATTGGCCTGACAGAATGCAGATAGTCTGAGGATATTGTCCCAGATATGCTGGTGGCGTTGATAAGGCCGTCAACTCTCTCAACATTTGTCATCTGCCAGCCATTTACTCCCATCATATCTGCTGTAAGTAGTCTCTTTCCACCTATTCTGATATATTCTATCATTGGGGTCGCCAACGGGTTAGTTGTATCCATGTCAACTGTCAACTTCAGAGTCGGATATGTTTGAGAGTCTACGCCTGATAGGCTAATCGGGAATGACAGGTCTGTATATCCAGGTAACGGATTACCCGATACAGAATCAATGATTGTACCTGTTATCGTATTATTGACGAAATCATCCGAGGTGCCATCAATCTCTATCAGGCCCCTGTTGAAGGAGTCATCGCCTGTTATTGAGAAAGTGGGGCTCGTCCATGACCCAGGCTGACTGAAGTTACCCTGCTTGATACCAACGTTGTCTATGTGCCAACCTGAATTTGCATCATTGAATCTTGCACCCATGGCGAACTTGAATTGAACGTCGTCTCCCTTATACTGGGACAAATCTACCTCATAGGAGTCCCAATCGTTACTGTTGCAGTGAACACGTGTCCAAATTTCTAGACCGTCATTGATTGTGTAGGAATAGCTGGTTGACATGTATTGTCTGTCGGTGTAAGAGGGCATGTCCACGTGTTGCCATTGCCCTCCGTTAACCCTCATCCAAAGTGCCCCTCCCACGTAGACATAATTCCCAGTACCATAGTCCAAGCAAACGGACATGTCCCAGGCAAATGAGGACTCCCCAATTGACGAAACTGTGTAGTAGGGTGTGACAAGGCTAGACTCGTAGAACGTGTCAGTTCCACCGTTGACACCTATTTTATACATGTATGGGAATGAGTTGGCAGACTCTGGGCCATAGGCAGAGGAAGGCTCTGACACTACCCACTTGCACCTCTCTGAACTGCAGACCTGAGTTGCTGAGGAAGAATACCTGTACATGTTCGAGAAGCCTGGTTCTTGATCGCTTTCTGGAGCCGATACTGTCGAGTCCTCAAAATTATGGGAGACATCGATGTACCCTGAATTTAGGGTCATGAACTGCCAGTCGCCACCGGTTGTGGTGGCGTTTCCTGGTATGGTAAACGAATTTATTGCATCGCCCAACCAATCCATCGTCCTGTAAGCATAGACTGTTAGGCCCTCTCTAGAGTCTGGATCGCTGTTTCCACCGGGGTTACCATACTGAACTGAAGCGTCTGTCTGAACGACAAATCTCAGTAATGAGCCATTCACTTGATTCGCGACTGGAACAGAGTTGGATATCGTCACCATTCCTCCACTGTCGTCTGTGGATACCGTACCAGACCCATAGGTCAGTGAGGCTATATTGCCATCTGAATCTGCATATCCAGATGATCCCGGAATGGCCCCCGACCTTGATCTGCACTGTGTTGTTACCGACGAGGTTCCAGTGGAAGAGATGTCAGTCCATGAAGCCCCATTGTTGGCGGAGAGCTCTATGCATGCATTATCCCAGCTGGAGCCCTCTAAATCCCAATGAAGATCGAACTCCAAGTCGGTGACATTGTAGAGGTCTATCGGCACTGTAAGATATCCAAGAGCGTTGTTGGAATAGTAACAGGAAGTCCCCGAGAGGCTGTAGTACCAGCCATTCACATCACACCCGTGATGCCAGACACCTTGGCCATTGCCCGCGTTGAAGTATCTGATGTCGTCTAGGAACCAGCCCGGCGTAGTGGCCGAGGAGTTGGATGTCCATACTCTGAATCTGAACTCGACACCCGCGGAGTTGTTGATACTGGGGTCCGAAAATAGGTTAGTCAGATTTAGTGTCTCGGATTGCCATCCGCTGTGAGTGGCGCCTGTGAATACGGGAAGTTGTCCAGAGGGGGCCCCGTTGACGTCTATGTTCGTACTGTCGATATATGCCGAGTATCCCCCGTCGGGTGAGACCCAATTCCATACAGATGAGCCTGCAGTTCTGTACTCAACCCAAGCACCTCCGTTGCTACCATCCAGATGGTACCAGTGGTCGAAGGTTAAGAAGAAATTGTTCCTAAGGTTCTGGGCTGGGACTGAAAAGGATGGGAGTGTTATCCATGTGTCTACACCCGGTCCTAGTCCCTCGCCTGGCTTGGTTGCTACGACTACAGCACCTTCGGATGCTTGGGAAGGTGCGACTCCGTAAGACAGAGTCTGATCGGCCCCATTCACAGTTCCGTTGAAGTCCAAGATTGTAGCTGCCCAAAATGTGTCTCTGTTACAGAGATAGACTGTCCCATCCGTCTCAGTGGCATTCAATGTAGTGTCATCATCGTAATAGTTTCCGTAGTCGTTTCCGTAAGTAACGGACTTGCCTCCGAAGATGCAATTGGTGTTTCCTTCAGGAACGGGTTGCTGACTGTACTGGAATGACCCATTAACTACCGTCCCATTCTGGACACGTCCGTTGCCCCCCTGTATGGTTTGGTTTGTAGTACAGAGATAATCGGTCTGGATGATTTCAGCTGCATCTAATTGGCCGTTGTTGTTGTCATCATATCCAGAAGTAAGGTTGTACCCCTTCAACCCTCCGCAGCTTGGGTGAGGAACGTATCCTTGTGAATTCTCCCACTTAACCAGAATGATTGATGGTGGGCCGGGAAGATATGATGAGTCCATTTCTATCGAATAATTCCCACGATCGAAATTGTTTATGGTATTGAGAGACCCATCATCGACCAGTGAAAGGTTTCCATCCCTGTAGTCTGTAGTCGTGCCGGATGCTGTACCATTCTCTAGCACAAAAATGTCCATCACATCGGCTGGAGTCTGAGACGCGGCCATTGGAGAATCAGTAATATGCGCCCATCCATCCATAATCGTGGCATTCCCCGGAGCCCTAAATCCAGTTAGTGTTGTTTCCCCTCCTGCAGTATTGACCGTAGACGGTCCTGCCCAAGAAGTGGTTGCTGCGTTCGTGATCGGTGCTAGTAACATCAGTAGTACTAGGGCTCCAGCGAGCCTCCTACGGTTGTTCGACATGTAGTCTCGTATAATTACAGACATTATGAATGAATTGGTGCGTTAGTGCCGAGATAGCTAAAACTGAGTAAATTGGGTTTGAAAAATGGAGCCACTGGGGAGAATTGAACTCCCGACCTTCCCATTACCAATGGGATGCTATACCCCTAAGCCACAGTGGCGCAACTTGTGGGAATGGTTCACCACCTTTGGGTGTTACGATGAGTGAGCTCTCCGATGAACTCAAGACATCCGCACGATTCGGAGAGGCGCGGCCGAGATCGCATAGCCTGGTATTGCGCATGACTGGAAATCATGTGGGTTCATCCCTCCGGAGTTCAAATCTCCGTCTCGGCGCCACTAAATTGAACAATTTTTCGTCCTAATCGGCGAGCCCCTTATGTCATCTGTCTCTTGGTAGCCATCATGGACGGTGCTACCCTGGCTGACGGAGGGGCCAACCCAGTGGATAGCCAAGTCATGAGATTATCGGATTTTGAGAGGACAACAAACCTCTACTCGTATTCCAAGTATCTGGGATTTATTGACGTACTGATAATTCAGTTTAGATTTCATGTCCACGCATCTCGAAAGTTTTGGGGCAAATACGAGGCCGTCTCACTGGCCTTGGTTTCAGCGTCTGTTCTAATGGGGGCTTGGGACTATGGAATTGGAGAGCTGTCCTCGGGGGGAGACTGGAGCAGAGGGGGAATTCTCGGAGAGGAAAGTGGATTTCTTCATCTCAAGGAATGGTCGATAATGTTAAGCCTATTATCGATTATGTCTTGGTTTGCCGCTATAATACTCATGTGGACCAGATATCCAATAATGAGAGAGAACCTAGTATTCCTAGTTGTGGCACTCTTCTCTGTCCAGCTTGGCCACATACACTCTCACTCTAAAGCCCCTTATTTTCCATATGATTCGGGGATTTCTGACTGGAGCGGAGTTGCAATGGGTAACATGATAATGATTTTTCTTTCTGTTTTTGTTGTCCACAGGGCGGTCACGGAAACTAGGGACATACACGTCGAGGAGAAGCACGCTCATCCGGACCCCAGGCTTGTCGAAAAGGCATGGAGCGACCATCGACTGGACGCATGGAGCTGGAGCTTAGCGCTTTGGGCCCTAATGATCAACATAATGTCTTGGTCTGGCGCGCATGCCATCTCTCAGAGGCCCCCCATTGAGGATGGTATTTTCGGGCTATCGGTGTTGTATGTATTCTCTGGCGTATTTTCCTTTTTCTTACTAATGCACGTTGTATGGTACCCTCATTTCATGCTAGGAGGGGGAGACCATACAATCCAATCCTCACGAGCGAGGGAGGTTGCAGGAATTGTGACGAGCACCAGAGAAGAAACCCTGCAAGGACTCTGTCCGGTTTGTGGTGCGGAGACCCCGGTTCTAAAGAGGCCCTCCGGTTCCATAGAAGTCCACTGCTTCGATCGGGAGTGTTCGGGCTGGGGGGCACCAGGAGATTCCTGCTCTTCATGCGGCAAGACACTGCCAATGAGACTCGAATGCGGAAAATGCGGTACCAGCGCCTCCGTAACTAGTCATTTCGTGAAGTCCGATGCTTGGTGAAAAATTACTTCGGAGGGGGCTGTGTTGTCTGATGATGAAGTATTGAGTAGTAATTTCCTAGAAGTGGAAGATAAATCAAGAAATCTTCATTATAGTAATCCGGAATCAGGATTGATTGATGATGAATTTGAAAACACCAAAACCATTGACATATTAATCAAAGTGGTTTCTGGATTGGTAATCTTCCTAAGTATTTCCATAATATTGCTCTGGGCAACATACCAGTCAGCAGATTTGACCTTTGGCGGTCCACCCCAATCTCTTACATTATGGGAGGACCAATACAGAGAAATGACCGGTTTAGATGATGTAAATGGATTAGATGGGAGTGGTACAGTAGTATGCATTGTTGATACCGGGATTGATTCCAATCATCCAGACTTAGAACATGCCAATATCGTTTCTTGGATTGATCTAATTTCTGGGTCGGATTCGCCGTACGACGACGAAGGGCACGGCACTGCTATGGCAGGAATAATTGTCTCCAAGGGAGGTTTAAATGGAGTATCTCCCGGAGTTGATCTACTAATTGCGAAGGCAATTTCTGATGATGGTTCCGGAACTGATGATATCATAGCTGAGGCTGTTGATTGGTGTGTAGAAGAGAGGGCTGATGTCATATCCCTCAGCCTCGGAGGGGGCCAGGGTTTTGGATCGGGATTTTTTACGACAGATCAACTCGAAGAAGCGGTTATTCGGGCCATAGATTCAGGAGTATTTGTAGTAGCAGCCGCAGGAAATGATGGGGAGGACGATGATGGTGATGTCGAGTCTCCGGGGTCGGTTGAGGATGTGATATGCGTTGGCGCAGTTACTAGGACTGGCAATGCATGGAGCGGAAGTTCTGAAGGGGACAATAATGGTAGGCTATGGCCCAATCCGATACTGCCTCGGCAGGACCCTGACAAGAAACCAGAGATTGTTGCACCCGGTCATGAGGTTCCAATACTTATGGCAAGCAGTACAGGAAGCGGGACATGGTGGGGGTGGTCCAGCGGCACCTCGGCTGCTACCGCATGGGTTGCAGGAAGTATTGCAATATTCCTCGAGGCAAATCCGGAGATGAAGAGGGGTGGGACAGAGGGCGGAAGTTCCGCAGTATCGGAACTGAAGACAATGATATCGGAAAAATCTGAGATGAAAGAGGGGCAGGAAAATCACGATGACATATACGGATATGGGTTGCTCAGAATAGATCTCCTGCTAAATGGCACAGACAATTCTAGCAGTGAATTAGAGAAGACCCCAAAGGAACAGGAGGTGGTAGGTTTCAATGGAGAACATAGTTCGAACAGTTCTCAAGCAATACGGCGGATTACTGCAAGTGTGCCCCCACTGAGCTCGACGAAAGATACTGAGTGATTCTCGCTAACCCTTTTGATGAATGAAATCCATTTATTGAAAGCAATAACCTTGGTCTGCGCCTCGGTTGGCTCCTTGCCCTCTTCAGGAAAGCCAACATCCCCGGTTGGAACCTCTGGTTCAGGCACTATCAGTAGGCCGTCAGGAGATAGAATATCAAATGCTGAAGAGGCCGCCTCGGGTCTTTCTGAGTCTGGAAGATCCACTATGATCAGAGAAACTGGCAAGGGGATATCGCTCGGCCTAGCTGATGATGGGAGTGAGGCGGCTGCCGCAGACCAGCTCGTGACCTCCGCAGTTATTTCCGACCAAGGTTTTGCTATTACTCTGGACCATGATTCAGCGTTGTATCTTCTGATCAATCTATCAATTATGACTCCGAATCTGGCACCCTCTTCAACTATGATGAATGAATCTGGTTTCAAGTCGATACTCTGTTTTTCATCGGTCGGTTCTGCACACCAGAGATCGAAAAGCCATGCCGAGAGGTGACCAATTCCTCCTCCGACCAAAATCGCGTTACCTAGAGGTACTCTTGATGTGATATCCCTGATCCTAACTCTCAATGATCTAGGCATAGTTCTGAGTCCCATTAGTAACATCTGCTCCCCAATTGATGAGGCTATCTCAGGCTCCTTATCCGATCTATCTGAGTCCCCAGACAGCATCCTTTCGAGCATCTCTGCATCGGACATTTGAGGAAGCCCAAACCCACCAGCATCGGCGACCATGTATAGCGATAGTATCACCATTATTCAAGATTAGTCTATGAGGATGCCTTCAAGAGAGTTGTTGGAGCCGGAGGTTTATGGGCGAGCAATCGGGCGACGATGAGGTCGTTGACGTCGCGGTGTGTCCTAAGTGTTCGATTATGACCGAGCACACAATTCTAAAGAAGGCGGCGAAGGGCAAAGGCGAAGACTTGCTTGTTAGATGTCAAGAGTGCTCTGAGGTGCATCTTCTAAACTTGAGGCCCTCAACTTTGGCAAAGGTAAGGGTCACCCTATCCCATGGATCGGATAGCAAGTCTGTACTATTGGAGTCGGACTCTGATGAAATCATCTCAATAGGTGATTTATTCCAGTATGAGGAGTCTCATTGGTCTGTTACTAGGATTGAGGTTGGAGACAAAATGTCTGTCGATTCCTGCCCGGCAAAGGAGATTGTATCAATGTGGTCCGTGAATAAAGACACCTGTGTTGTCAAGATTACATTGACTGATGAAGAAAATAGTGTATCTTCGACCATCGATTGTGACCCAGAGAAAGAGTTCTCTTGTGGGACAGTGATGAGGATTGACGGCAGGAGATGGAGGATTAGGGCCATACACACTGGAGAGGGGAGGACTCTGCGTGGGAAGAGAGTCGCCGCCGACATACGCAGAATGTACCTTCATCCCGTGGTAAAGAGCTAGCTATCTCCTGTTTGTCCATGGCAATAAGAGAGCCTTTACTACATGCGTTGCAACTTCGGGGTTTTCGTTTAATCTCCTGATCCCATATTCATACCACTGCTTCCCGTAAGGGACGTAAATCCTAGTAAGATGACCATCTCCTGATAGCTTTCTTCTCAGGTCCCCTCTCACACCAAGGAGGAACTGAAATTCATATCCCGGGCCCTTTCCCGGCGAGGTTATCTTTTTGTCATTTGGGGAAAGGCCATATTTTTCCAATAGCTTGAGGGATTTTTCTATTACTGGGTAGTCATGGGACGCAATTGCAGTGTATGCCCCCCTGTCCAACATCGCTTCAATGGCAGTGTTTGTAGCATTTACAATATCATTGTACCCGGTGTATGCTATTCCTTCTGGTTCAAGATATATCCCCTTGCAAATTCGGAAGTCGGCATCATCACCTAGCCTGTCACAGATTCTTTCTATATCTGAGATTGTACGAAACAGCCTGCCCTGAAGTACAACACCGATATTTGCCAAACCGTGTGATCTGATCCTAGTCATAATGTCTATCGTTGAGTCTGTAACACGGCTATCTTCCATGTCCAGTCTCACGAAGATATTATTTTCTGAGGCCTTTCTAGTGATATGAAGTATTTTATCGTATGCAGATTCTTGGTCTATCAACAGTCCGAATGCTGTTGGCTTTACTGAAATATGGGCATCAATTTTGGTTTTGACTATTGAGTCTATTAGTGAGGAGTATTCTTCTAAAAAGAAATCTGCCTCCTCAAGGGAAGTTATTTCCTCTCCCAATACGTCAACTGTAAAACATGCCCCCTCGGAGGAGAGCTTTTCCATCGTTGAGATAGCATCTTCGAGTTTCGATCCGGCAACATACCTACTAGCTACCATTCTGATTATGAACTTGGGAGCCAGAGGCATTGTCGCGACAATTAGCCTCCCGAGCAATGCCATCCTTAGGTGGGAAGGGCAGGGAAGACTTCAGAATTACCCTCCAGCAATGTCCTTTCCTCTTCTCAATAGTATTCCCCTCTCGGAAAGAAAACTCTCTACCTCTCTTCTTTGCCAGCCCTTGAATGATTTCCTATCCATGTGGACGAAAATCTGCCCGCCAGGAAAGGACTTCTTGGTAGAACTGACAGCCGATAGTATCGTTTTTTGCCAAGGATGATTGGTTTCATCATCTTCAAGTGATTCTGATTCAGAGAAATCTAGAGAGTAACTCGCAATAATGTGTCCAAGCCACATATCACCTTTCTCTAGCACTGCCCTGTGCCTAGGGGAATAGTGCCCGCCTCCTAGGCCGATCATAACCTCTCCACCTCCTTCCCATAATCCCATTTGAACTCCATCTTTCAGCCCCAATATCTTAGAAAGAATGTACGCCCATAGACTAAGTGCATCACCTCTAGACCAATCCGCTTCCGTGGAGCCGATTTCCAGGTAAAGGGTCGGAGTTTCGAGTACCGGGCCATGGTGAGTAGCTTCTAGAGTTAGGTCGAAATGATCGTCTAATTTCCTTTTCCTTGCCTCTACCAACATCTCTCTGAAAATAGTGGCAAACCTTGGAGAAGGAGGCACTAAAACACCGTTAATTCCCCCTGCCGTGCCTTTCTCTCCCTCTGGCATTACACCAGGTAGTCCGATCGCATGTAGCGTTATTGCGGGAGTATCTGTGGATGAGACGTGCCTTGAGAGAACTAGTACCTCATCCACTGTACAATTCAATTCTTTTTCATGAGCTTTATCGATTGAATCGGCGTCAACGTGTATTTGTTCAATACTAAGCAAATGAACGTCAGAATTGATTGATTTAGAGACATTGCCATGGCTAAAAGTTTCTGGCTTGGTCCACGGAGAGTGCTCTTGTAAGGCGTTCCTGAGATTCACCGAGGCATCGTCTGCTAGGGAGCAGAGGACCAAAGTCACCATGATTGGGATAGGGCACATGTATTCAATACCACAGCCACACCTTCAAGCATTAGAGCTTCTCGGAAATGACATGGTAGACGACATTGGGTTCAGTCCGATTAGGATTGACAAAGGCAGTATCTATTCGTTGGTAATAGGTTCTGATGGAGAGACACTGAAGGTTACCTCGGATGATCTAGGGGGCCATGGAATCTCTTTTCCATTTCCAGGCCCATCGTCCTGTGGAACTATAATCTCAGATAGATGGATAGGGTCTTGGGCAAATGTAGGAATCCGAAAGGCATTCATGGGCTCGTTCCCATTGTATGAAAAGTGGGCTGATGCAGATGAGCAAACCGGAAAGGAAGAAGATGTCAAATCTCCCTACATCAGCAATACGGCAATCTGGACAAGAGAGCTTCAATCTGAACCTATTGTTATGTGTAATGTTGGGGAAAATTTGGTCTTTTCATGTCTGAGAACTGGAATTTACATGATAGACTCAGAAGCGAGAGAGATATGGCGTTCCCCCTATCCGGTATGGAGAGAACTAGAAGATGTTGCCCACATTGATTCTATCGTTTCCATGATTCACATTGGAGATGAATTATACTGTTTTACCTCCTCGGGTGGATTTTCCATAATTTCAGATTCAAGGGGAATAGAGAAGAGTAACGGAATTCTTCCAAACCTGCCTGGAAAGGTTCACAGGGTAATGTACGATGAAAACTCTGGTTGGATAGTAATGCTCCATGGGAGAAATGTGGCCTTCTTGTCTGATTTATTCGCTAAACCGGAACTAATGCGTGTCCCTGGTCCCGTTCTCGATGCGATCCCGGTATCGGGCGGATGGGTGTGGACTGGCTGGAGGCATGATGGAATCATGAGGAGAGAATTTTCCTCTGGAGAAATTTCCAAGAAGACTTTTCCAAGGGATGAGATAGGCATATCGATATTAGGAAACAGGGTCCTAACCAACAGTGGCACGTGGAGCGAACTTCTTCCCTCGGTAAGTTTCTAGGGCGTGGGCGCAGTAAATCCGCATTTGCCACAAGTCTTCCTGTCTTTGTGAATTGCGAGGAATACACCAGGGCCACAAGTAGGGCAAGTTTCTCCGCGAACCAGATTGCCTTCATCATCAATCTTATACTTCGACCACTTAGCGTGCGCATTGGGACTGTCTGACATCACTCATCGCCTCCTTCAGAATCATCTGACTCATCTCCTCTGATTCTCTTGTGCCTCTCTACAATAAAATCTGGTTCGATCGTAGATGCCTCTTCGGACGAATATATGAGAGCTAGACCTGTTGTCCTAGGCATTCCAAATCTGGTAGACACATCCTTGATGAAAACAAGTTCTTCTTTTGCTCCGGGCTCTGATTTTGCAGCGGCGGCGACCATTTGTGAAAGGTCGGGCGTAGGGGAATTTGGATGGTCCCAGACAAATCTTATCTCTACCCTGTTGAGCAATGGGTTATCTTTTCTTTCAATTACCTGCATAAAATCACCTATCTAATGTTCACCTTGAGTGCATAATTCCCTGGTCTTGTAATGTTCAATCTCTTGGCAACTTCAGACCTACCGGGATTGAGGATAACAACGAATCCTTGCCAGTCTGTTGTTACTGGCGAATTCGGACAGTGGGGGCATTGAGGGGGCTCGCTCCTCTTCTCCGGATCAGGAAGAATCTGGTTGCAATCTCCGCATGCAAACTGTTGCTTGGCCATCCTAATCAGTCTCCTTCAACCAATTTGCTGCGCCGAGGCCGTCCATCTTGCAGTTGAGGCCTATTTTGCTGGCCCTTGGATCGTTCTGATTAATTGCCTTGGAGACAACCCTGGATCTTACGTGAGATCCCTCTTCGATATGCTTACCTGACTGAGATCCTTCAATTCTTCTTATGCCCATGTTGACCTGGATTGGCTCATCCAGAATTTGAGACTTGTGAAGTAGCGCTTCAACTGGGCCTATCCTAACGAAAGCACCGTACTCGGAGACATCTGAGACGTATCCATCTACAACTTCATTGTTCTCCATGTTGAACAGTAGGGCTTTGAAACTGACGGCCTGGTAGATGGCTCCATCCCCATGAATAATTCTCCCTCTTCCGACTGGCTTATGATCAAATGTCAAAACCGTGTAGTTCTCATCTACATCGAACCTTCCTTCGAACGCGTCATTGGCCAGACTGTCGATATGATCAACTAGGCTCTGGCCCTCTCTAATGTATTCAGCGGGAATGCGGATAGTGTCCTCTCTCTCTACTATACTGTACATCTTTTTTTCCTCCGGTTAACGGTCCTCTCCGAGGTTCGCCAGGACGGGGGTTTCCCTCCCGTCCTTCATCGGCTGTGCCTCTGGAGGAGAAGTCCGTGGGTCACGGCGAGCTGCCTCTCCTGTATAAGCGCAACGGATGATTCAGGTGGTTGGCTACCTTGGATTAACACTCAGACCTACGGTCTGAGCGAGAATATGGTGCGAACGTTCAAGTGTGTTCCAAATACCATTTGTTATTCTGATGGCGACCCTCAATGGACGAGATGGCCCGACCGGGCGAGGAAAAGCTCTCATTATTTCCGCAATAATGCTGTTTGTTGTCGTCTATCCGATTTTCTTGATTTCCAATGAGGAGTTATCAAATTCAAATTACGAAAAGGTCTCAAGGACTAGTTCTAATGACCCATGGTCGGACGGTGATCAGCCTTGGCCTCAACCAGGAAGAACCCCAGACAGGGGCTCCGGAAGTCCGGCACATGACCCAGTTGGTGACGATAATTCCCTAATATCGATTACAGACCCTGTGATTAACTGGGAATATGGTAGCTATGATCTAGGGACGGATTCCCTAGGTACACCTATCGGGAACTTCAGCGAGTCGCTAATTGTAGATTCCGATTCATCCGAGAGGTGCGGAGGGAGCTCTCTCTTCACCGTCTTGATTCAAACTGATTCATCATCTGGCGATAGCTACCTTCGAATAGTCGAAGGCGAGGATTCGGATCTGGCATGGGAAGTTAATCTAGGCGAAAGTGAGAAGGTTAAGGCCTCTCCGTTGATTGTTGATATTAATGGAATGGGAGGCCCTGAGATAATTGTCGTTTACGATGTGATTGTTGGGAGTGACGCCAAAATGAAAGTAGAAGCATGGTCCCCTATCCTCTCCTGTAGCGTAACTGGGTGGTCTTATGGCGGAAACAAGGATAGTCAACAGATTTGGTCGTGGGAAGACACTGACTTAATGATTAGTAGCGAGGAGGGGCCTTACACGGGAAGTATTTGGGGAAATCACAAACCAACCTCTCAACCACTTCTGGCTGACTTGGATCTTGATGGCGATGCAGAGCTGGTTATCTCCGCCATTAGAGAGTCTGACAACTCTCCCCAAGTTATTGCGATCTCTTTGCCTTCTTCGGGGTCTCCTTCGATATTATGGAACAAAAGGTTGGGGTACGGAAGCCATGGATCTGACCCAGTGTTCGTACAGACCGATGAGAACACCGCCTATGTGATGCTAACAACCACTGAATCAACAAACGGTGCTATGTGGCTCTGGAAGCTAGATTCATCCAGCGGAGATCCGAGTTGGGATGGGAAATCACTGGGAAATTTGGATGGTGACTCAAATGTCCCCCATATACGACTTCCCGGACCAATAGTAGCAAATTTGGACAGTGACGATAATCCAGAGATTATAGTCACAATTCCCACTGACAGCGACTCATCTGGTACGTTAGATGGTGCTGAGTACAGGGGAATCGAGGTCTCAAATGGCTCAGAAAAGTGGTCTTATTCAGCTCCCAATGGTTATGCAGATGCCCCCCCATTGCCAATAGATACAGACGGAGATGGAGACCACGATAGAATGTGTTGGGTAACATGGTGGCAGACGACCACGGCCAGACACGGAATAGCTGGATGTGTAGATGACATAGACACTTCAAGTCCGGATGAGGCTTGGCATCGAGATCTAGAGCAGAGTAGTGGAACTCCGAATGATGAGATAGCAGTCTCACAACCGGTTTGGATGGATATCGAGGGGACAGGTGAGCCAGAGTTACTGGTTGGCTTTGGACGATCTTTGTGGGCATTCGACGGATCGGAGGGGACTGGTTCGGGGATTAGTACAGAATGGTCCAGTGATTTAGAGCTGAATCAGAGAACATGGTCATCTCCATCATTGGCGGATATTGATGGCGATGGAACCCTAGATGTTATCATCGGTGGAACTGTAATTTCTTTGGAAAGAGCAGATATCAGGCCTTTACTTGATGGCAGAGGAATAGAATTCGATCCGACTTCACCAAATCCTGGCCAAGATGTACAAATTACAGCTTTCGTAGAAAATTGTGGTACATCCAATCCGGATTCAGATGTAGATGCTGTACTCTATGTGGATGGGGCAGAGATAGGTAGGCACCGATTTAGCTCATTGCAACCAGTGGCCCCGACCGGAACTGGGTCTTTTGAGTCATTTTCCATTGAATGGTCGGGACCACTGGGCGACCATGAATTCACTCTAGAGATCGATCCGTTCGGTAACATATCTCAAACAAGGACCGATAACGACTTGTTCGCCAAAGTACTATCGATAATTCCAACCTACAATGTAACTTTCGAAACCTCGTCAGAACCTGTAAGAATCACACCGGGAGAGAGTGAAATCATACAGCCATCAATAAGATCTACTGGCCGTCTATCTGGCACGTGGTCCCTAAGTGTTGATGACTCAGGACTGCCTCAAGGTTGGTCATGGTCAGATATTTCAGCAGGAGGGATTGAGAATATTGAAATTCCTGTAGGGGAAGCGTGGTCCCCTTCAATTGAAGTGAGTGCTCCTGGAAACGCACTTGGTTCCGACTCTGGTTTTCTTACACTTAGTATGACTTTGGACAGTGATGAAAATGTTACTATTTCCTCAATAGTTCCTGTTGAGGCAAACAGAACTAGGGGTCTTTCGATAAGGGGCCCGGAGGGTGCTTCATTCAGCACCGGGCATGGGTTGATTGGAGATTTTGCCAGAGCATGGATGGTAGTTGAAAATATAGGCAATGCTGCAGAGAATCAGATTTCCATGGATTGGGATAACACACTGTGGGGAAGCGATCTAAGACTATACGACGAGGATGGCAATGAGAGATTTGCATTAGTTCTTGGGCCAGGGGAGAAGCTAGTCTTGGAAGCATACCTAGAGGTCCCGTTAACCAATCAAAATCAGCAATCTGTTTCAATTGGCGATTATGTTGAGACATCACTGACGATGTGTGTTGATGGTGATGAGTCTTGCCAGACTGTTGAGTTGACATTCATTGCATCTGGAGTGGTCAGCCGGAGCCACATTCGAAGTGTCCCAACAACGAACCTTGTCTGGGATATAGAGGGCGACAAACCTTCTGGGACAGATACCTTGACATGGTCTCTTTCTTCTTCTGGAATGGCGAAAACTGGCTGGATATGGTCATCATCTGGGGATTTATCGATTAATGGGGACCTTGTTACTTTGGACGTGACTGGTGGAAGTGGGGAGGGATCGTTGATTTTAGATCTCCCCAGTACTGCCGCGCCAGCTTTTCATTACTTCGAAGACTCAAGTAACGAGTCATCTGATCATTCGCTCAGATTATCACTTGAAATCCTACAAATATACAGGTCATCCATGATTACATCATCGCCTTCTGAAGTGCCAATATTGGTTGATGTCGATGAAGAAGCACTCGTTGTATTGAGGCTTGAGAACCCAGGCAACGGAGTAGACTCGTACGATCTAAGTCATTCAGTGTTATTAGACCAGAACATCTCTGAAGATCCCGGAGTAATTGTATCCTTTTCAAGAGACTTGGTCTCATTATCAGCCGGAAGTCTGACCACTGTCCCCATTACTGTTATTCTTCCTGAAGAAACCCCTGCCAGAGTGCCACTAAGGATCTTATTTGTGATGCAATCGCTGGGGGATGGCAGCGTTAGCTCTGAAGTTGAAATTGTATTTGAGGCCAGGCAGGACCACCAATGGGACATCTATCCTTATTTCGTAACTGAAGGGGAAGAAAATGAAGGTGAAGGAGCATCGGTAATGGCTAATCCCGGCGAGGAATTCGAGATGAGTGTTATAGCCACCAATGTTGGTAATCTCGATGATGATTTGGAACTGATTACTTCCATTTCTACCACTTTAGAAGAGGGGGATGTCTCTACTGATTGGAGTTCATATGGAGATACAGTGTTCGGCGTCGGAGTCAATGACAGTGTGATTATGAAAATTGGTGCGGGCATCCCTGATGATGCATGGAGTGGTTCGGAGGTTGAAGTAACCGTAACTGCAATTTCGCAGGGACAAGAGATATCCACATTCTCATTCTCAGTCCGATCGGGTCACGTACCCTCATGGAATGCAATCGTCAATCAGGCTAGCTTAGAAGTAAATCCAGGCGGGTCAGAAATCTTACTCTCAGTGGTACAAACTGGGAATTCCCCCTCACGCCCCTACATCTCCATGTTCGTATCCGGAGAGAGCGGTTGGCAGATTGGGGATGTTTCAGATCTTCCTGTTATCGACCCGGGTGAAAGTGCCCCCCTACTCCTCAATATTACCCCTCCTGACAATGCCATTCACGGCAGGGCAGTCGAACTGACCCTAAGAATCAGAGAAGGTGACTCAACAGGCCTTTCTGAGATTGTATTCCCACTTAGAGTATCTGCGACCCATGATTTTGCTCTTACTGGATTTGGAGAATGGGTTGTGAGCCGAGATGGAGGATACCCGCTGGCTTTGTTAGAGAATACTGGTAACTCTCCGAGTACGATTTCCTTCATGGTACTCAGCCTCCCGGTTGGATGGGAGGTATCTGGAGATGAGAGTGTTATTTTAGGAGCTGGAGAGATTTCGGGAGTACCACTAGAAGTAATCCCTGACGAAACTTGGGAGGGAGATGTAAAAACCATCCGAATCCTAGCTTCTGACACCGAAGGGAACCAGAGAGAGATTTCTTTGGACACGAGAAAGGAAGATTACTCCTGGGGAAATAGCCCCGTGATTGTTTCAACTTCTGGGGATCAGTATGTGATGAAAATTCACGGGACCAACTCTAGTAGCATTGTTGTTGACTCTGAGTCCGGGATACTTCCATGGATGGATCCAATTGGTTGGCTCTGGGATTCTGAAATCGGACAAAATGGGAGCTTTATTGTAGATTCATCGATATCCTTGGAATACAAATCGTGGGTCTCTAAAATACCTTCTAGAATGGCCAGTTGTTCTATCAATGGAGATGTCTCTTCAGTACAGGCCAATTGTATGATCATGAATGGTACAGAAGATTTCGAATTCACCATAATTCTTTCTGATGATAAGGGGGAAATGATTGATTCGATTACAAGTGAAGTTGGCTCTGGATTGGCTTCAGAGATGATTAATCTAAGTGCGGATGATTGGAGCCCTGAACCCGGTCTAAGAGAGTTAACGATTAAGGTGTTAGATTCGAGAGGGGTGGAGGTTTCTTCGACCAGCAAGCTGTTTGATGTAAGGAGGACCGATTGGAATGTCGGCCTTGTGGGATTGGAAATTGTTGGGACGGGAGAGGGGCAAGAAATATCCATCCTAACCAAGAGAAATAATCAACAACTTCTAGATGGGTCGATTTGTAAGATTACGGTAGAAGCCGGCTCATACTCAAGAGAGTACTCTGTGGATATGTCTGAGGCTAGTGCCCTAGCGCCTAGACCGAGTGTAGAAAGGCCAAATGTAAGCGATGGCGTGGAGCTTGTGGCGACCATTAGCTGCGAGTTCCCGTGGGATGAAGACTCCGATCAGACCGATAATGAAGCCAGAATAGTCCTATCTGGTTCAGAGGATTCAGAAGGTGGGTTTAGCGATTCAAGCACTGCAATAGCTTCTGCTGTCTTGGTTATTGGAGCCTCAATTGCCTTTGCCTGGATGGCTAAAAACTTCAGAGAAGGGAGGGAGATGATGGAAAAGACTAGGTTGGCAGTAGAAAAGAAGGCATTGGAAAGGAAATCCAAAATGGCTCAGAAGGAGGAAGCCCTCCAAGAAGAGGAAAGTGAAGCAGTAGAAGAGAGTCTTGATGAAAAAACGGTGGACGAGGATATACGATCAGACATTGGGAGCTCTGAATCCGAGGATTTAGATCCCTTTGAGCAGCGTCTAAATCGATTAAGGTCGGGAAAATAGTGGTGAAATAGTGTCCGAGCGATCAAACCTTCCAAGCTTCCATACATTCGACCCGATAACCCATGACCCAATTGAGGTGATACCTCAGATACAGTCTTCCTTAGGTGGCGATCACGAAGAGCTGAAAGGGGTAAAACCCAACTCAGTGGACATTCAAAATCTTAGAGTGGGTAAAGAGCCAGGTATTGATCCAGCTACATTGCTTTATCTGACAATTATTGAGTTGGATGAATTTGGCGGCCGCACCGAGGGGATAGATGCGGGCGTAGGCAAGGAGAGGTTGGGTCGATTCCCCTATGCTGATGGAAATATTGTGACATACCTACTAACGTACACTAAGCAGAAAGGAGATATGACAACATTGCATGAATTGTTGTATAAGTTATCTGATGGACTCTCAGAGGATAATCTCGGAGAGGCTGGTTTCAGGGACGGATTCGGTGGACTCACTCTTCTTGGGTGGCTCAATAGGAAAGAGGTTTCTGAATTGCAGAGGTCCATCCGATCCGGCAGGTGGGAGGTACTATCTGAAGAACCCTTGGATGGGGGAGTTGACTATGCGTTTAGACTACTCTTAGCGATGTTAAGGGCTGCTCAAAGGAGAAAGTGCGGCGTATTAATGAGAAGGCATTCGTAATTAGAATTGCTGACCGGTTAATCGCTCATACATGCTTGCGTATAGATCTGCAGTTTGTTTGATTATCTCATCTGGCAATGCTGGAATTGGTGGCTCTTCGTTGCCCTTCTCTCTAGCTTCATACAGCTCTTCATAGTGACCAGTTCCTAGATAATGCTCCCTCACAAATTCCTTTGACAGGGACACTATTTTTCCGTTTTTGTAGTCCTCTGCGGCCCACCACCTATCCTCATCAAGAGTTCCAAAAGAGTCGACAAGGACAGGCACCCTGCCTGGGCCTAAAGCAAATTCTTTCTTCCCATCTACATGGATTAGGCCTCTTTTTGATGCCTCCTTATCTATGATCTCGTCAATCTTGACTACAATATCCAAAATAGCATCGAATTCCTCCTCTCTGAGATTTGAAATCTCCAATGCCTCATCTCTATCCAATAATCTGTCAAACTTCTCAAATTTTGTTGAAACCTCGAGGTATGGTTTTGGTAGCTTCACGCCCTGATGGAGAACTGTTCCAGGTTCAAAACCGAATTCTTCTGGTCCCACGTCGCCCCTTTCGTACCTTCTCCATCCCCCACCAGCTAGATAGTGTCTGCAAATTACCTCAAGGGGGACAAACACATTCTCCATATCTCTTGGAATTTGGCCTGGCTCCCTTATTACGTCAAATCTTCTTGCCAGAACTCTGTCTGGAGCGTTCATTTCGATGATATGGGTTTCACAAATGTTAGCGTCCTCGACAAGCTTGAACCAATGGCAGGAAGTCCGGTTGAGGCTCTCGCCCTTCCTTGGAACGAGGCTTGGGATAATCTGATCAAAAACACTAATCTGATCGGTGTATCTGAATTCTATAATATCTGGATCCTCTGTACTCCATACTTCCTTCACTTTGCCCTTGTACAACATGTTTGCCATGAGGCAAGCGAGGGAAAGACGAAGATGAACATTACTGAAAGGCGGTCAGCCTGCCCACACCGCCGGTACTATATCCAAAGAACTGTACCAAGCTAGGGGGAGCGGATGAGTGAAACTACAATTTCTCTGAGAAATGCCCCATCCGAAGGTCGAATTTACGGATATTTTATCTTAGTTTTATTTTCGGTTTTATTGGTCTCCATACCTGCAGTTGCTCAGGAATATAGAAGTGGTTGGGATACAGTGGAAAGTGGAACCAATAATGACTTATTTTCAGTTGAGGCGACGGGGGATGAAATATGGGCCTTCGGCGAGGACGGAATTGTATTGGGAAGTCAGGATGGTGGCCTTTCATGGAGTCCTGCCAACGTGATCACATCATCTGACCTGTCTATGTCTGACTCTGGATTTGGTTCAATTCTGGCCGCGAGCTCAGATGGTACGGTCATAATTAAATTTGAGTCTGCCTCACAATGGACCGATATCTCATTTGATGTCGGCGAAGAGAATATCAGAGGAGTTTCTCTTATTCGGAATGATTCTGCCATTGCAGTAGGAAGCAATGGATCAATATGGAAGTATGAATCGGAAACGTGGAGTGATTACTCGGTAAGTGGAGTGGATTTGCTTGATGTTTCTTTCTTGGATTCTGAAAGAGGCATTGCCGTAGGTGATGAAGGGGCCATCCTTTTTTCCGAAGATGGGGGAATTACCTGGGATTACAGGGATTCGCCGTCAGAAGCATCGTCATCCAGAATTATTGATATCGAGTTCTATAGTGATATAAGGGCATACGCCATTACTGACAATGGAGGAGTTCTGAAGTCCTCAAGGGAAATCTCCACCCAAGTTGGATTCCTTTGGAACATGCAATATTTTGAGTCAGAAGGTGGATCCAGTAACCTTGGTGTTAATTTAACTTCAATCGAGGTTGCCACCACGAATAAATTCCTACTTTCTGGTTCTGGAGGATATCTCTCTATGAGCAAGGACGGCGGAAATATTGTGACCAAGCAATTGATTCCTGTAGACAATTTGACATCTTTCAATGATATTGTGATGATAGATGGGTTCAATGGAATAACCGTGGGAAGTGGTGGAACCATTCTGATTACTGAAAGATCTGGGGAAGATGAGCAAGTTGGATTCGAGGTGAGAGACTTCAGTGAGTTTGGAAGCTTTGTTGACTACTCTAAAGGTATGTTGATTGATGGCCTGTATGCTACTATTAATATCGTTTTATTCGGGATTTTCCTTGGATTCTTCCTAGGAATCACACTATCCATGATGAAGACATCACCAACCACATTAAAGGAAATCGCTGAAAAAAGGAGCTTGAATTTGGTTCGACTATTCGGGGCTTTAGCACTCATTATTGGATTCGCATTCTTGAATTACCTCGTTCCCATAGTAGAAGGACTTGGACTAGATGGTTGGGAATACATCTATGCCCCCATTGGGATTATTAATCCGGGAGGAATCACTGGTGACTTGCAATTCGAAAACTTCGCATACCTAATTTTTGGAGTAAGCCTAATTTTACTTGGATCATTATTTATCTCCGCCAACGGCGAGTATAAGAAATCGGAGCGGGAACTCTTCGGTAGAACTGTATCATGGAATCCTTGGGGAGTCAGGCCTCTGAACTTCATTGCCACGATATACACCGACATATTCAGGAATACTCCATTGATTGTTCAGTTCCTGTTCATTCACTTCGGGATTCAGATAGGGGCCCTTATCGGGGACCCAGCCGCTGAATTGCTCGAGGGATCGACAAATTTCATCGCAACTTTCCTGAGGGATGACATTCTTTCCAACAGGGCGTGTGTGAGTGCGATATTCGCTCTCGGACTAAATTCCGGCGCTTACCAATGTGAGACCATTAGAGGTGCAATCTCTGCGATTCCATCTGGACAAATGGAAGCAGGCAGGAGTATCGGTCTGAACTATATGCAGACGATGAGACTGATAATAATGCCTCAAGCGATCAGGATTTGTATACCCCCAATGGGAAATGAAATGGTCAATTTGGTCCTCAACTCGTCCTTGGCAATGGTAATTGGATACTCAGAATTGACAAGAAAAGCTAAGTTAATCAATGCCGTAACTTTCCAGGTCTTCTGGTCATATGGAATGGTTCTAATTTCCTACTTCATAGTCACATGGACTTTGGCTTTGATACTACGTTACCTAGAAAATAAAACTAGGATACCAGGTTTAGGAATATCCGGAGGAAGTTAGATGGAAAACGTACTCAGTATCGTGGACATGCACAAGACGTATCCAGGAGGCGTCCATGCAGTTAGAGGGGTTTCATTCGATGTGATGGAAGGGGAATCGGTGGCAATAATTGGTTCATCTGGAAGCGGTAAATCCACCGTACTTAGGTGTATTAATCGGCTAATTGAGCCGACAAAGGGAGAAGTTAGGCTTAGAGGTGAGATGATCAATACTCCCAATGCAGACATTAATGATGTTAGGTCAAGGATTGGCATGGTTTTCCAGTCTTTCGAGCTATTTGCCCACCTCAGAGTTATTGACAACATCACTCTGGGACTCAGGCATGTGAGGAAAATGAGTAGAAAGGAAGCAGAGAGAGAGGCCCTTGAAGTTCTTGAAAAAGTGGATATGCTTGATCGTAAAGATGCCTTCCCTGGAAACCTATCCGGAGGTCAGAAACAACGAGTAGCCATTGCAAGGGCTTTGGCGATGAAACCAGAGGTCATGCTATTCGATGAGCCCACTAGTGCGCTTGATCCTGAGCTTATTGGCTCTGTTTTGAAAACAATCAGAGGATTAGCAGATGAGGGAATGACGATGGTAGTTGTAACCCATGAGATTAGTTTTGCCAGAGAAGTTGCTGATAGAGTGATTTACATGGACAAGGGGGTTGTAGCTGAGTCTGGCCCCTCCTCAGTTGTCGACAGTCCTCAAACTGAACGTCTGAAGAAATTTCTCTCTTCAATCAGCGAAGAAGACTAAATCATGCCTTGAGCAGTCATTGCCTCTGCAACCTTCAGGAACCCTGCTATGTTTGCTCCTGCGACATAGTTACCTGGCATTCCAAATCTTTCTGCTGTCTCATATGCATTCTTGTGTATGTCTACCATTATCGCATCAAGCCGGGAGTCTACTTCCTCACGAGACCAAGAGAGTCTGAGGCTATTCTGACTCATTTCCAAACCCGAGGTGGCAACCCCCCCTGCATTGGAAGCTTTTCCTGGGGCGAACAATATTCCATTCTTCAGGAATACCTCAACGGCTTCGGGGGTACAAGGCATGTTGGCTCCTTCAGCTACCGCGACTACATTGTTCTTGACCAGCATTTCAGCTTCCGAGCCATTGAGCTCGTTTTGAGTTGCGCACGGAAGTGCGACGTCAACGTTGACTCCCCAGAGCCCATTAGGAGTTGGTTCTGGCGCTGAAGCGGTGAATGTGACTGCTTCGAAATTATCTGCATACTCCGAAATTCTCCCCCTCCTATTGTTTTTCAGATCCATGATCCAATCTAGCTTCTCCCTGTCGATTCCAGATGGATCATGAATCCAACCACTGGAATCTGACATTGTGACGGGCTTTCCACCAAGATCGAGTACCTTCTCACAGGCGTACTGAGCAACATTGCCAGAGCCCGAAATGGAAACTGTAGCACCTTCGAAGCTTCTACCAGTGGTTGCGAGCATTTCACGAGCGAAATATACCAATCCGTATCCGGTAGCCTCGGGCCTTATCAAGGAGCCTCCGTAGGATCTCCCTTTGCCAGTTAGTACACCAGTGAATTCGTTGGCTAGCTTTTTGTACATTCCAAACATGTATCCTATCTCTCTACCGCCAACACCAATATCGCCTGCCGGGACATCCAGATCAGCACCGATGTGCCTCCAGAGTTCCATCATGAAAGATTGACAAAATCTCATGACCTCACTATCAGATTTCCCTTTCGGATCGAAGTCCGAACCTCCTTTTCCACCACCCAGCGGCAATCCAGTGAGACTGTTCTTAAACACCTGCTCAAAGGCCAGGAACTTCAATATCGACTGATTGACGCTGGGGTGAAATCTGAGCCCCCCCTTGTATGGTCCGATTGCACTGTTCATTTGTATTCTGAATCCCCTATTGACCTGTAGATTACCTGAATCGTCATACCATGGGACTCTAAATTGAATAATTCTTTCAGCCTCGACCATGGCCCTTACTACTGGCATGTACTCAGGATACTCCTTGATGACTGGAGATAGGCTTTCTAATACCTCCTCCACAGCTTGATGGAATTCAGGTTGATTCGGGTCTCTTGCAATTACGCTCTCGTATACTGATTTAATTTTGCTATCCATAGCACTCACCGGTGGTTGAAGATTCCTGTTTTAGGTACCAGCCACTTACGCGAAAAGCCTCGCCCTTTTGAATGATATCCCGTATGAATGTCAGTAGGTAATCAAACTAAGTGAATAGAACGTCCTCGGATATCTGAGAAACCTTGCCCTCAAATCCAGGAATGGTCATCACGTAGAAGACCGCCTGACTGACTTGCCTTTTTCTGAGAGCCTCTGCAAGGGGCGTGTGTTCCCTAAACCACCTCGTCTTGCCATCGTCACCGATAATCCTGATATCGACCTGAGACATTCTGGGTTCTGATAATAGGAGTTTGATGTTGGGGACGTCTATAGCGACGTATCCGGGTTCTAATCCGGCCCTTCTTGCGATTTCATCCTCTAGATCCATCCTCTTCTTTGAGTCAGAAGCGAGTTCGGTAAGGAGTCTTACATCGCCCTCGCTCAGATCTTGCTTCCTTCTTGAAAGGCAAACTTTGAGCAGTTGTCTATACTTCAATCTTCGAATCATGTCTCTAGAAAAATTGCCAGCTTCGTGGAGGACTTGCCATATCTCGGCGTCAACTCTTCTCTGTAAATCAAATGAATCAGGAATATATCCTTCGCTTCTTTCTACTGCTCTTGAGAGCATCACCTCAGTCACTCTTGTGACTCTATGGAAATATACCGCACTGTACATCAACCCTCTTGCGACTAGCATACCCTCCAGTGCAGATAGACCTCCCTCTTCCACAGAAATATCCCCTCCATGACTTTCCAAGCACATAATCAGTCTTCTATGGTCGATAACCCCATGTTTGACGCCGGTAAAATGAGAGTCTCTGAGTAAATAGTCAATCTGATCACAATCCACGGGGCCGTGGATGAGGTGAGCCATCGTTTTATCGTTCTCAACGAAGTTTGTCCTTCCCTCAGTCCAAGAAAGAAGATTTCGTTCAGAGCCCTTTGCATCGGGCCCTCTGATTAAACCAGCGACTTCATTTGGGTCTATGCCATGATTTTCTAGAATTTCAGGTACGGACTTTCTTTCTGGAACTGATGATCCCTCTCCTTCCCGCAATACATCATAATCGCCCAAAATAATGCCCTCAGTGATTGACATATGATCCAACCCTCCCCTCTCATGCAAAATATGTTCTAAGGTATGTGAATAAGGCCCATGCCCTACATCATGAAGAAGAGCCGCTACACCAACTGTGTCCTTCTCCAATCCATCTAATCCCAGAGAATCGGCCATCATTTCAGCTACATGGGAAACACCGAGAGAATGTTCAAACCGGGTGTGGTGAGCTCCAGGGAATACTAAATGAGCCAAACCTAACTGCTTAATGTGACTTAGTTTATTCATTTCTGGAGTTGAGAGAAGATTCTCTCTAACCCCATCAATCCTGAACTGTCCGTGTATTGCATCATTGATAGTCTTCACAGCACACCACGAGCTTGCGAGTGTGTCTTTCCCCTTGAAGGAAACTGCCATTGAAGAAGAACTATTCGTAAAGTAGTATTTTTGTATTTCATTTGCAATTCATTTGAGATACAATTAATACCCCTCCCCCCTCTCGATGGGCCAACGGGGGATCAGAATGACAGGCCACAGCCCGATGATTTCACTTCGAATCCCCGAAGATCATCTCCTTGAGTTAGACAGACTAGTAGGGTTGGATGGGATGAGAAACCGATCAGATGTGATTAGACTAGCAATAAGAGATTTCTTGACAGATAGTCATCAGGTTTCCGGAGACACAGTACAAGTCAATCTTGGTCCAGATTTGAGTGCAAGGATAGAGGATTTCTGTAAATTGCATGGAGAGAAACCTGACGCAGTTCTCAGGAGTGCGGCCAGAGGTCACATCAGGAGAATTATGCTAGAGGATGACCAGGTTGGTGATCTAATTGAGGCTAGAATGGATGAGCTTCGAAGAAGAGGCGATGACGAATCAAACGCTATGTGAGGCGAGGGAAATGTGTGAGGATGGGATGCACGAGAACAACGCGGGAGGGCCGTTAGGCCCTCTCGCACACAACTCATATGGGTTCGAAGGACTAAGGAAGAGAGCACAGAGAATCATGACTCAGCTATCCTAACTCTTGGGAATAATACCCAATCTTCTTGGTCGGTCTATTCCCGGTAGTCACATGGAGGGCTTGGTTTGAGTGACATTGGGTTATACTTCGCGCACGAAAATGCCAGATCTTCCCAAAGCGAGATGATTTCTGATGGCGTCAGGGCACTGACTAATGGAGGATTTCTTCTAGCCGCTGCACCAACTGGAATAGGCAAGACTGCGGCTGCTCTTGCTTCGGCCCTGCATTCATCATTTGACAATCATATTTCTCCTGATAGGGCCAATATCATATTCATGACTGGAAGGCAGACACAACACAAGATTGTGGTTGACACCGTCAGAAAAATCAACAGTAGAATTCCAGATGGAGTCCCAAAGATTTCACTTGTTGACATTATTGGAAGAGAAGGCATGTGTGATCATGTAGACAAAATGACAGGAAAGTGCGACTGTGAAGACGGTGTTGTCGAAGAGTCTAGGAAATCACGTCGTGCTGACTTGAGGAGGAAGTTGCTTGATGAACCACAACATGTAGATTGGACAGTCAAATATGGTAGATCTAGGAAGATTTGTCCTTGGGCCTCAGCTAGGTTGGCCGCGGGACACGCAGATATCCTAGTATGCGATTATAACCACGTCTTCGTAGAGAATGTTCGTGAGTCTTCTCTCCCCGCAATGGGGATCGAGCTTGAAAATTCTATCTTGATAGTAGACGAGGCACATAACCTTCCAGATAGGATAAGGAGTGGATTGGAGAGAAGAATAACAGATCAGGTATTCAGAAGAGCTCTAGATAATATCGCAGAATACAAAGGGAATCTGCAAAGAAGAGACGATTCGTTGGATATTGGGGAATCCAATGAGCTCCTGCGCGCCAGGGATCTTGAAAAACAGATTATTGCTTTGCAGGAGCCTATGGCTAAATGGTTCGAGAGGTTGAAGTCAGAGAATGATAATACCAAAGGAGACGATCTTAGAATCTCATCCAATGAGCTCCTTGATGTGATTTCTAAATCGACCCAAGGAGTCCTAGACGAAGATGAAAGCACTGAAATTACCCGAGTCAGTGATTTGATAGATAGGCTATTTTCAGTTGTCATAGATGAAGAAGAGGATACGGAAGATGAGGAGCAGAACGATTGCACCAGAATCGCGGAGATTCTAGAAATATGCATTCGATACCGCAATAGTCCGGCATTGGCATTGGTATTCGACCATAGCTTGGAACAGCCCAGACTAACAAGTCATCTTCTAGATCCCAGCCTCGTTGGTGAAGAAATATTTGAAACTTGCAGAGGCGCGATACTGATGTCCGGTACCCTTTTTCCTCCAGAGATGTACTCAGAAGTACTAGGGGTTCCAAGTAAAAAATCATCTTGCAGAATTTATTCTTCAGATTTCCCGATTGCAAACAGACCGGTACTTATCGCCAATGATGTTACTAGCAAGTTTACAGAACGAGAAACTAGCATGTCCTTGATTGGCGAACACGTACGTGCAGTGATTGAGAATACCAAAGGAAATGTGGCTATTTTCGCACCTAGTTACTCCATGTTAGAAAGGGTACACTCAGATTTTGAAAATCTTGGATGGTCCAGTAAGAGGATAATCAAGGAAGAACAACGAATGAGTAAGAGAAGAGTCGAGGGAATGATTTCGACCCTTTACGAACAGAAGGACATGGGAGGAGTTGCCATCTTCGGAGTACTTAACGGAAAGCTTTCGGAAGGGGTTGATTACTCGGACAATATTCTTGATGCTTTGGTGTGCATAGGGCTGCCCATGGCCCCTCCCAGTGCGAAACAGGATGCTCTGATGGAATACTTCACAGATAAGTTCGACAGGAGTCGCGCATGGAAGTATGTTAGCCTTCAACCTGCCGTGAATAGTGTTTTACAGGCATTGGGTAGGCCGATTAGAAAAAAGGAGGATAGGGCAATAATAGTATTGCTTGAAAAAAGAATGCTTGAAAGAAGAGTTAGTGACTGCATGCCCAAAATGATGAAGATTCAAACATCAAAACCCTCGAGGACTGCTGAAAGAGTCAGATCATTCTTTGAAATTTGAAACAATGGGTTCATGCCATAGCGTCTCTTCCGGATACCATGGAGTGGTCCAGAGTAGCGATATCGTTGGAGGATGATACTGAGAGTAATTTCAAAGACTCCTTGGCTTCTCTAGTGGGTCTAGATACAGACGCTTATGCCTCGCATCATAGATTCATGAATGATATTCCGCACTTAGAGGATGTTATGCAGATGCATGGAAAGTCAATGGAAGGGGGGATATTGTTCAGTGGTGGCTCTAATTTCAATTCAGCCATTAAATCCTTTGATGATGCCATATCTAACTTGGGCGCGATTCCTTTGGAATCGGGGCTAGAGATACCGATTAATTCGAACGTCATAGAAGATATAGTTCTAGAGACAACTAAAATTGCTGGAAGGCAAATTGTCAGACTTATTGCTCCTGAACGATTTGGAGGAATCTTGGAGACGTTCAGTCTGCCATTTGGTTCTGAGTTTGACGGTGCAATTTGGAATGGAAACACATTAAGAATTGACTACAAATTCTAATCCTCGATTAGTTTTCCCTTTGGCCTAGCTGGTACATCTTCCAGTTGGTCTATCTCCTGTAGGACTGAGTTTAGAGCCATTTGTGCGCTCTCTCTGTGAGGCTCTCCTAGAATATGACTGGAGTATCTGGCCTCTTCGAAAATTCTATCCAATGAAAGAAGGGACTGCTCGCTGATCGGCAAAGCACTTCTAATTGCCATCTCGAATTCTCTGACAGTCTCGAAATCTCTCCTTAGGAAGCCCCGACTCATCAAGATGGAACAAAGTCCTTCGTAACAATTGAAGATTGCTTCCCTCACCTCATCTCCTGCGGCCAGTAGTTCTGCTGTGTAACTGAATACCCCAGCTAACTCATCTATCGCAGCTTGCCTCTTTCTCCTCATTGATACAATAAGAATCGATGCTGCTCCCAAGACTATGACTAGAACGATTGAGAGAATAGCCGGCTGTAGTAGGGACTGAGACTCCTCGGCTTGGTAGCTAATACTCACTTCGCTAAACAGGGATAATTGGGTTGAATTGACCGGGTCAATTATTTCCGAATCAGAACTAAACTCAATGCTTAAAACGCCCCAAAAGGACCTGTCCCAGAATGGGTGGTCTTCATGGAATGACTCGAATTGATAGTTGAAAATTCCATTCTCGTCAGTCATCCCGACTACTGTGAAGTGGGTCGCTGTCTCATTCACTAGTCTGGCGGTAATGGAAACCCCCTCAATTGGAGGTCTACGATTATCGTCGGATGCCGTGACATTTATCTTGCCAGAAATCTTACTCTGATCCCTCTTGATGAACAGGGAGTCGGGGATAAACTCAAAGTTTACACTAACTAAAATCTGGATATCCAAATCTATGGAAGCCCCGTTCAGGAATCTTTCTGCATCGGGACCTACATCTATCGTGAAGTTTGATGGGCCGGGTGGCATGTATGTTTTCGCGTTGGATGTTATCAGGAACTGTCCAGTTGCTGGGTCCCATGAAATCACAGCATTGGGCTCGAGTGATCCTTCCCAACTTAACGAGAGATCCATCTCCTCCATTGTATTGGCATCTCCTCCAATCTCCAATATCCTCCCTCTAATCTTAATTGGCCTGGTCTCATCTCCCCTAACGACCTCGTCTGAGATGGTGAGTAATTCAATCTCGATGTCGGCCTTCGAGTAAACAGTAGTGCTCACTGTAGAGGAAAGGTAAAGTTCCTCTCCTGCGAATATCACAGTGATTTCATGCTCGCCTCTGGATATGGAGTATCCAATATCGTATGTCAGTGAAAATGTTCCATCTGTACCTGTGGTAATTGTAGTAATTTCATTACCATCCAGCAAGAATGTAATGTTTCTTCCTTGTAATCCGGGATTACCATCACTGTCGGAATCATAAAGCCTCCCTGAAAAATCCCATTTTCCACCTCTTGTGGCCACACTATTTTCAACATTCAGATTAATGGTTGTGTGGTAGGCTATGGAGAGATTAGTTTCCGCAGTAGATTGCCTGTAATAGCCCTGATCGGGAGAAATGACTGTTATCTGATGCACTCCAACATCCAAGAACTCTGATACCACCCATGAAAGATGCCAAGACCCATCTTCTTCAGAAATTGTAGTTCCTATCAAAATCCCATCGATGAATATCTGAAGAGAGTGATTCGAAAGCCACCCATCTGGAAGATTATCTCTAATGTCGCCTCTTAGATTTAGCACGTCACCCACCGCAAGCGGATCGGGACTGATCATAGATAGCGTGGTTGGAGAGAAAACAGTGAAGATGGTAGTTGAATTTGAACCGATAATGAATTCCTCTCCCTGGAATATCAAGGTTACTTCTCTAGGTCCCAGTGGCATATCAGATGGAACTGGGAAGAACAGACTGAATGAGCCGTTCGAATCCACATTCAGCGAAGTCAGTAATTGACCATTCATGTAGGCATCAAGTGTCCTGTTATCCAACGGCCTTCCGGCCCCATCGGTGAGAATACCTTCAATCAATAGGAGCTCATTTCTATCAATCTCACCTTGGGGAGTAGTAAGGACAACCTGGGAAGTCTGCGTCACATTGAATGGGAGGGTGATTTCCGAAGGGAGATAATATTCTGGATTCAAGGAGTCCCCCTGTCCCATTGGGTCCACCCATGTGAAGCCGCCGAGGAATTCTATTGTGAAAGTATGCTGACCGTAGTCCGTATCTAGAGGGATATCATATGTTATTTGCCATGTACCTGTTGTAGAGTTAGAGACGTCAATATAGATTGGCCCTACATCTATCCCATCGACCGATAGGTGCAAAACACCCCCTTTCGGGGCACCATCCTCAATCAGAGGAAATCCATGTTCATCAAGGAGGGTTCCCGAGAATATTACTTGCTCTCCTGCCACAGAAGTACCGGAAATAGCAGTCACATCAATTACGGTCGGAGCAAGAATGACCACTCTAGTCCAAGTTTGATCTCCAAGTAAACCGGTAGTTCCATTGATGCCTTCGAACACAACGGTTACCGTCATAGGCCCGGGAACCCTATTTGAATCGGTAGAAATACTGGCATTCATCAGACCTTGGGAGTCTGTGAGTCCTGTCGAATGTTCCAAGCCATCAATCAGGACCTTTACCTCGACGTCGTTGACGTTTGCTCCCGAATTATCGATTACAGAAATGTTGAGATCAAATGAGTCTCCCCTAATTGTTCTTGCATCTGGATCAAGGTCAGTTGGGTCAACAATTGAAATCATTGAAAAACCACGGCTATCGAAAGTAGTATTGCCAGAGCTGGAGCTGTAATAGTTTACAGTTGGGGTGTATGTAGCTGTAATATTGTGGGTTCCCCTTGGGAATGACATATCCAAAAATATCCTAGCATTCCAACTTCCGTTGGGGTTGACTGAACCTCCGGTGACAGAAAATCCATTTGATGCCCCGTCTATCAAGAAAGTCAGACTGGGCGATAATGGATTTCCTGACCTGTCCACGATTCCACTGCCGTTGCTAGAAGTAAGGTTTCCAGATACATCAAGGAAGTCTCCTGCAGAGGGATTAGAGGTAATCGGGCTAAACGTAATTGAGGTGGGAGACCTGATAATTATGGTGTTGATAAATGTGAATGACGAGTGCAGGGTCTCAGTACCATTTGAACCATTGAACATCAGCATGACTGATATTGTTCCAAGAGGGTGAGAGTGGGGAACATCAAATGAGAAATTAACGTTTCCTCTAGAGTCAGATATAGCATCTGTAGGAATCCAAGTATCGTGGAATCTGGCAGATACATTCATTCCTTGGATTTCCCTATCGTTGTCAGATGACTCAACAATTTTGGCTCCAAATGAGATGGATGATCCTCTGTCTACAATCGTATTGATTAGGGGAACCCGATCATTAAACTGAACAACGCCCCTCACCAGAATAGATTCTGAACCAGACCCAGTGAGATAAAATGGGCTACTTCCATTTTCAACGCTAATCACGACAGTCTTCGGTCCACTGGTGACCCCGTCTCCGAATGGATCAGTGGGAACTGTGAGACTGAATGAGCCATTTTGAGAGGTGGCAAAGCCGGTGATGAGCTTCTCACTCGGATCGTTTAGGAAAAAGACCTCCAGAGATACCGGGCCATCAACTGACCTATTTTGATCGAAAGAATCCAAAACTTGCCCGTCAATCAAGAAGGATTGCCCTGCAGTTACCTCTGGAAGTGGGGAATTATCGATTCTGACATTGCTCTGAACTTGGACAGTTAGATTGAGGAGAGTTTCGCCCGATAACCACCTCCCCGCATTGGGAGTATCCAGTGAGTCGGTCAAGTCATCGGGAGCTATTACAAGAACATCATAGTACCCGGGGGGAGAATCACTCGGAATCAAAGTTTGGAATTCAACTATCCCATCCGTGCCAGTGATGGAAGTGTTCAACAGTTGTTGTAGGGGACCTCCCCAATCAAAGTAAATCTCCACAGTTGCATTATTCAATCGTTCATTGTTTTCGATGTCTACGACAGTGGCAGAGACTGTCAGGTTCTCTCCTGCAACAACTATAGCACCTGTGACATTAGATTCAACATCAAACATTGTCTGGATGCCAACATCGAATATATTTTCCGAAGATGGATCAAAATAGTACGGGACTCCTCCTGGAGAGTTCTTCTCAAAGTCCAGTATGATTACTGCATCATAGACGCCAGAGCCGATTCCGCCCGGCATAGAGAATGTAATATTGAATTCGCCATTAGTTAAATCTAGCCAATCAGAACCTAATGGATACCTGTCAGGAGGCAGCGGGTTACCATCTGGCCCGGCGGGGAGAGAGGAGGGGACATCTAGGAAGAGAGATACGGTTGTATTATTTCCAGTAACTGTAGTGTTTAGGTCAAAATCAACAACTGTTCCTGTGACCCATGTTGTATTGCCCATTGGGACCCATTCGGTACCTAACGAAATACTGGGGGAAGCCCTTCCTTGAATCCTGACTGTATCGTTAGTTGAGTTAGGACCAATCCATGTAGAACCGTTATAGGTCAAAACCCATGGATAATCTCCTGCATCAACCAGAAGTGAGGGCGTCCACGATGTCATTACCTTGGGTACATCAGGGGCAGATTCATTCCAGACCTCTGTTCCATCCACAGAAAGTGAGAAGAGGCCTGGGAATGAGGTAATCTCTGATCCGGTGTGATCGGATAGCCTGACAAGGACTTCCGATACACTTCCTTTGGGAGATGGTGACATTGTGTAATTGAATTGTATGTAACTCTTTATTCCATGCTGGTCCACGACAGTAGTTTCATCTCTGGCAAATAACTGATCGGCCAGATACTGATACCTTACTTCAACCAGTCCGGCAGGGATGGGGACATCGGAGTCCAAGAATGACCAATTCAAAGAAAATTGACCTGGCGTAGAGAGCCAATTAGAATCATTAAGATACCAAGTAGCAAGGGTGAGAAATGGGGCATTGGTGCCTGATCTTCTCATCTGGAGTTCCAGAGTCCCATTAAGAGCCTCGGGCGTCTCAGATTTGCTGAGAGCTGTCCCATTGAGGTAAATGGGCCTGTTAATCTCTAGCAGAGTATTATTCAGGCCTTCTCCTTCTAGGGTGATGGTCAAATTCGGTGCCTGTGTTAGGTTTAGATTCAGCGACTTAGAGGTTGGCCTGATATGATAAATTGGGCTTGTAGCGTTGTTCAAATCGTATTGATGCCATCCCACGTAATCAATCGTTGCAGCTATAAGACCTTCTTGCTCACTCTCATTAATTGCGACGGAGAACTCGAAATAACCACCCGGTCCCACACTAGAAATAAGACTAACGGGGCCATCCTGGACCGTCGTGTAATTCATTATGACCTGCATGGAATCTATTAGGGAAACATCGTTGTACGGAGCATTCTCAAGTGTCATTAAGCCTGATATTGTGGTATTTACTCCAATTCCCAACTTGGGTTCTACGATTGGCTGTGGCTCACTGATATTGATTGAGATATCATCCGAGATGTTCAAATCCCAATTGGAGTAGATTCCTTGAACTCCCACATAGCCCAATGCTTTGGTTAGGACCACTAGGGAAGCATTGCCGGGATCTACAGCTTCTGAAGGTAGGCCTGTGATGTTGAATGAGCCATTTGCATCAGTGACGGAAGAACCAACTAGGTGCTCAGTAGATGCCGCGATTCCAGGAATTAACGAAGTCATATTTGATTTGACTAGATACATCTCTACACTGACCCCATCAACAGCTGTTTGGTTGTCTGAGAACCTCAGGGTACCATTCATCCATATTGACTCCCCCGACAGGTCTCTATCGACTGATAATGGCCCCCATGTCTCATCTGATACCTCGACTACGGACATAGGCGGGCAAGCCTCGAATGGTATCCAGCCAAGATCCGCATCACCTAGGTTCTGATTGGTCTGCAAGTGTACTTCGACCCAAGATGTGAAATCCTTTCCATATACTTCGAATGCTTCTCCGTTCCAATAACCACCGGAAAACCCTGTAACTTTTCTGGATGGTATGTCGACGGTCCTGAGCATAACTGCGAACAACGAAGAGAATTGATCACAACTTCCCTCGAATGAGTTGTTGAGCATCCAGTAGGCTAAATCTCCTTCATCCTCAACCCTATCGGGAGCGTCAGTGCCATTGTTATTCCTAAGGAATGTGAATGTATCATTTCCATTAGTTAAGAAGTCCGCGATGGCGGAAACTTTGTCCCACGCTGAGACTGCGCCTGACTCGTTTATCACAGATTGTGTGATTCCAGATACGAGCTCGAAGGCACCTCCCCTATCAGTAAATTCTCGTGGCAGGTCTGTGGCATAGTCGGTCCCGGTGAAAACTGTGGAGTTCTCTCGTATTGCCTGTGTGATTGTCACTTGAGGAGTGGTTATGAAAACCGTATCGACGGAAGACCCGTCTACTAAGACGTCTCTGGTGAAGTTTGAGAAATTCAATCCTGCCGTTGGGTCGATCCACCCTGTGAAATTGACCGTATTATGAGGAAGGATCAGTTCCTCGCCCGGATCAGCTACTCCAGGGCCCTTGTATTGGATTTCCCAGCCCATGAGTGTCGAGTTATCCCAGAACTGCTGGTCAGCCACCCCTTGTGTTGTTGAGAAATCTGATGTCATTTGGGTATTTCCAACTAGGGTTGTATTTACCCCCCATGAGACTCTTGTGTATTGGTCATAGGTATGCCATCTCCAATAGATTGTGTTTGTCGGGTCCAAAATGGAAGATTGATTGGTAGCTATGAGATACATTGAGTTTGGTGAAATGTCATCGGAGGGGTCCCATGGGTTCCCCGTTGAACCTTCACATTGTCCGTCCCAAAACTCTGAGGTGCACTCCTGTCCATCGGGAATTCCTCCTCCGTCGGTATCGGGGTCTCTCCAGTCAGTTCCCGTTGAATTTTCGATAGTGTCGGGTATTCCATCTCCATCAGTGTCCACTGGATTTCTATCGTCATTAGGATTATCCTGTGGGTTTGTTCCGTCTAGATACTCCTGGAAGTCTGTGACCCCTCCATTATCTGTATCGGACTGATTCCATAGGGTGAAGTATGCGTCATTCGTAAGATTGCCCCCCATTCCCGGGAAGATAACAACACACCCCGTAGTGTTCTCGAAGTAGTTGTTTAAACCATCTCCATCAGTATCAAGTAAATTTTCACAAGGATCTAATGGGTCTGTTCCATCCAAAATCTCGTCTAGATCTTCGACGCCATCGGAGTCCGTATCGACTAGATTAGGATTAGTTGGGAATCCCCATGTGGACAGGTATTCCTCCCAATCTGCCAATCCATCTCCATCTGAATCAGAGTAATCATCATCGCAAATAGGGTCGTTCACAGCACCTACGGATGCGTCCCAACACCATGAGAAATTGGTAAAGAGGACTGTTGAGGTGTTAGCTGGAAGGTCAGTATCGACATTCCTCAGAACTCCGGAATCTACTGATTCATACCTGAAATCGACAAGAGTACCGTTTGATTGAACATAGTATGCCATAGGGGCATCATTTTGTCTCCAATCTACCGGGGATTGATCTAACTCGGTAGTGGAGTTGAGTGTCAGTGCTGATGTGACAGCGTCCCAAGCGAGTATCTGGAGTGTTAGGGTCTGTTCTGATAGACACGGGTCTGAATTGTGGAAAGGCAAGAGCTCGTCACCGTCTGAAACTCCTCCTCCGTCAGTATCGAAAACATTCCAGAGAGTACAAGTCATATTCTCTTCCCAATTTTGGATACCATCTCCGTCGAAGTCTCCTGAATCTTCTATCCTGGTGGGGTCAGTCTCATTCATGTCAACAATCCCATTGCCATTGAGATCTTCCTCCCCGTCATCGAATTGATCCCCGTCTGTGTTGTTGTTCCTGGGGTCACTAGCCTGTGGGGGGTCTCCATACTGGCCTAGGACCTCTACACCATCTTCGATACCGTCAGAATCGGTATCAACGGATGTCGGATCAGTGAGGAGAATAAGTGCCTCGTAGGAGTCGTTGAGACCATCCCCATCTGTATCATTCGACTGGGGGTCTGTTGAGGTTATTCCATCGACTTCGGCAGTGAGGAATTGACATCCTCCCGGTCCCAAGGACAATACAGGATTACATGGAGTCTCAGTGGCAGTCATTGCTAGAGGGCCGGGTCGGAAATATTGTGTAGGGGGCGTAGTTGTACCATTCCTAGTACCCCATGCCGGATTTACATACTCCTTGATGTTGATTAGCCCATCGCCGTCTGGATCTCCGAAAGTCCCGTCTTGGTTACTGTTTGATGTTGGGTCCAAACCGTTTGCAGCCTCCCAGCCGTCCGGCATACCGTCTCCATCAGTGTCCCATCCGTCCGGGTCCTCGTCGATTAAACCATCACCATCGTCATCATCACTAGAACAATCTGAGTCACCATCGCCATCGCCGTCGAAGTTGTCGACCATTCCGTCTCTATCATCATCAAATGTATTGAAGCATATATTTCCTCGAGGGTCCTCATCTGCACCATCTGAGTTGAGCCCCTGGATTAATTGCATTGCGCTCTCTTCATCCCAATCTCTAACGGGTACTGTACCGTTCCACCAAACTCCGTTATCCAGAACATTTGGAGTTGATGGAAGATCCCATCCAGTGGGAATAGAGTATTGATACTCATTTAGGTTACTGAAAGCGTCACCGTCTGGATCGCCCGTCGAGCCATTGTCTCCGTTGGGAGATAGTGGATTTAGCCCATATTGCCATTCCCACCCATCGGGAAGTCCGTCATTATCGGAATCCCAGTCTTGAGGTTGGGTGTTGATGTAGAATTCTAACCCGTAAGAAAGTCCATCACCATCTTGGTCAGATGACGCTAGAGCCTCCCATGCACTGAATTCCAATGCAGAATATGATGAGAGAAGCATCAAGGCGGAGAATACAATCGCAGAGCGTTTTTTCGCAACTCGAGCGTTATCTTGCGATCGTCCTCCTGCATTGCGCACGCTACTCACCTAAGTTGCTGGCAGAAAGTAGGGCACTTAAGAGGAATGGAGCGTCGTTCGGACATTGCCTCAACAGGCTCAGACTAGTTCGATGTCATCATCGTCGTAGGCTATGTCTTCTTCTTCCTCGGGCTCCTCAACAGAAACCACTGGCGCGGGAATGTCGTCTTGGTCATCAATATCTTCCTCAGAGTCGTCTGAGATGGCCTCCAAGTAAGCCATGTGTGACTTCCACCTTCTCCGATTTAGAGCTGATTGCGTTCCTGCTATCAATAGCATGAATGCGATTATTCCCACTACATATGTAGAAATCCGTGGGTGGGTAAATTCGTTTACTAAACGCTCTACCAGAGAGCCTATCCCCACAGTCATAACCACGGAGGTTTTTGCTGTTGATTCATCTGGCCAGCTTTGATCAGTATCAAACGGTGTGGCCGATACTTCAATGGTGGATCTATCGCCATTATTTGATGCAACTGGTACTGATACCTCAAGGACGAAAGTAACTTCATCAAATGCATCCAGAACAATGAGTACTGATCCAGAAGGTCCATCGATTTCTACACTCCAACCTGATGACTCGGACTCAGCCTCCAAAAGAATGGTGAGGGGGCTGTTACCCAAATTTTTCACTTTCATCTGAATTTCAACAGTGTCCCCCGGGGAGAGGAGCCTATTTGGGGAAACCTGAACGATTTCCAATTTTGGATCGTCCGAGTCTATTTCGAATATCATTGGTAGATCGAAATATCTCGGATCTGCGTCAGGGGTATCCTCGACGATTCTTAAGTAAACCGTGTGATTGCCGAATTCCACCTGACTAGTAAGAGTCACAGTCACAAAAACCTCGATTTCATCGCCCGGTGCCAATGAAACTCGGGGTATGGCGTTCCCTGAATCGTCTTCAATTCTGAATTGCCATTGCCCATAAGCAGCATTTCTTTCTGTATTCTCTTCTAGGGAAGCGGGATTCTGTATCCTCCACCATGTTGCTGATTCCCCCGATGTCATTGTATTGGTAATTTTAGCTCTGAGTGTGACTTCTGAATTACCTGGTCCTGGAGAGCAGAGAGACACTTTGATGTGTCCTAGGGGAGATCCATCGCAATCGTAAGACACTTCAGCCCTGATGCCGAATGTCCTTTGTATGGTGAAATCTATTGTGGAGGAGAGGTTACTCTGCCCTGTGCTGACGACCTCTAACTCTATGGTCCCAATATCAGGGTCTAGTCTGTCGGAGGAGGGTTTGACTAATATTCTCAGGGTTTGTGTCTGATGCCTGTCCAGAAGTGCAGTGTGGAAAGTTCCATCGCCATCGTCCTCGAGTATTCTTTCCCCAGTGTCATTGTCGTAAACTTGGATTATCGCCTTGGCTCTCTGTAGTACGTCGATTTTGAACTCATCCGCATCAAAGCCTGTATTGAAGATCTCCATTAGAAACGGTGTAAATTGATTATAATCGACATAGCTGTTTGCTGAAGCATCGAAGTCATCCGGTCTGGAGGAGTTCGCTACTGCGATTTCATGGTCTTCAGACCATATTGATACTTGAGGCGGCTGGAAAACATCCATTTTCTCTAGATCTATCTGAAGTGTGTCCTGATGGACTACCTGCAACACTCCATCTACTTCTGCCTCGGCTACAGCCCTGATATCGATCGAGCTGGGGGCACCAGTCAGGTCCTCGGGCGCAGTGAGTGTCAAAATTGGGTTGAGGATATCTCCTCCAGAATTAAGTGTATAGCCACCTGGAGAGTCGAATTCAATTAGCCATGAGCTGGGAAAATTAGTCAATACTTCAAGATCTACATCCATTGACTTGGTTGAGTCTCCCCTGTGTACCATCTGCAGAGGAACAGCGGTCGTTTGTTCGGGGGCTATGTACTCTGTTGACCTATCAAGTCGGTGATTAAGAGCGACCCCCCATTGTTCCATTATGACAGGCTCATGCTCCACAATAACACTATTTCCCTGTATATCAGACACCTCTAGTTCGACTGTGTACTCGCCGGATGGAATCCCACTTGGGTAAGACCATAGGTATTCTCCAAAAATGCCCTGACTGGTATCTTCGATATCCTCGTCATCCTCATCGATAACGTGATCAATTCTGTATACGCCATTGGGGTCCCTCATTAACAGCCTCACAGAGTCGACATCATACCTTCCGAAACTGCTCTTTACATCAAACGAGAACTGCATTACCCTCTCTGAAAGAATGTCATTGGGATACCAGTCTAGTTCGGGCCCCTCAGCGAGCTCAGCACCCTCCCTCTGAAGTAGGACGAGGCTGTTTGCTATGGCGTTAGCCTCTATCTCGATAGTGCTAAATCTTTCATCGCCATCAATTTCATTCCACGCGACCTCTGCCTCACAACTCGAACCGCCACCCCAGGGACTCCCTCCTCCTCCTTCGCATCCAGACATGTCTGCATCGATAATTAATTCCAATCTCTCATCCTTGTCTATGGTGAAAGTTTCGTCGCTTCCGATATCTATCTCAAATGTTTCATGATCAAAGCTACAACTCTGAGTCAGCCCAGGATTACAGGCCTCGGAGGACCATGATGCAGAACCAACTTGTGATCCGGAGGACTTCAGGGTAATCGTCCAATCAACAGTTGCCGTATCCGGGCCAGTCGATCTCAAGAAAATACCAATCGGGAGGTAATATGAGCCGGACCCAGAACCATGATTTGGCCTTCCAGCCACCTCCAAACTAGAGAGCATTGGACTTGTCCTAAACTCCACACTGTTGCTCAAGGCACTCATTGACTCTTGGCCCCCTGACTCCGGAACCTGGGTAGTGATGAATCCATCACCTCCAGCAGAGGAGTTTTGAGAGGCTATGTACATGGTGTAGAGATTCATTTGCACATCACTTGAAGAGTTGAATTTGACCCCATTTTCCAACTCCGCATCTGAGACGGCAGTGACCCAGGAAGAGGCCAGAAAAAGGAGGCTTAGTACCAATGCTGACGCGAACCTCCCTCGGACAGAGTTCGCTATACTCCTCTCTTGCACGACTAACCGCCGACACAAGTGGCGTTAAAGCGTTCGTGCGCGATGGGCAGCATATACGTCAATTGTGCAGTTCGTCAATACGACTCAATCGGGGGCTTTCTTGCGCTCTATTCAAGGAGTATGGCCCCCTCCTAGCAACCTGCAGAGGTACCCGAGCTGGTCAAAGGGGCCGGACTTAAGCTCCGGTGCAAAGTGCTTCGCAGGTTCAAATCCTGCCCTCTGCACCATCATCTCTCTCTAGTCATTTGACATCCTAAGACACCGTTTTCATCAAGAATATCGACCTTTGAGATTTGGACTGTTGCACTAGATACTTGAGGGGGAATCATCAGTTTTTCAAGGATCTTTGAGCAAAGTGATTCTAACAATGAGGATCTGCCATTACTGATTGAAGATTCCAGAGACTCTAGTAGGTACTCATAGTCCAAAACATGACTTATTTCATCAATAATCGGGGATTCTGCACCGGGAATCGACACTTCCAAATCGAAACGTAGGCTTTGTGGACGACCTATCTCATGATCGTGTATTCCAATGTCTACATCCCTTATCAGGTCCCTGAGGAAAATCGTAGTTTTTCCAGAGCTATATTTCGTTCCTTTTTCTGGGGGGGCACTATTAGGCGCACTCATCTTAATCCTCCGTCTCAAATACTACATCCCTAGAACGAGACAAGAATCTCTCCCCCGAATCAACATAGATGATTTGTCCAGTCACTGAATTTGCTTTCATGAGATAATTCACAGCATCTGCTATATCTCCCGGAGAAGGGCCTGATTGCAGGGGAGACTGAGATTGCGCTTTCTTGAAGCCCTCGGGAGTCTGTTCGGGGCTTGGGAGCGTATGCCCAGGGGCAACTGCATTAACCCTGACACTGGGACAGAGGCTTCTCGCTAGTGTTTCTGTCATGCCTGCCATAGCGTACCTAGAAGCTGTGTAGGAAAGATAGTCTGGATTGGGCTGAGAAATTTTCTGGTCCAATATGTTGACTACCGATCCGACACAATCAGATGGTATGTTTCGACTCAATTCTGATATCATCAACAAGGGCACTAGGGCATTGACGTGCATGTGGTTATCCCAAGATTGTTTAGACAGGCTGTTTATGTCGTCAAACGAAAATAGCGATGCATTGTTAACGATGCCTGTTACTACTCCGAGGGAGTCTTTGATATCTGAAAATAAATTCCCAACCATGGATACGTCCGAAAGGTTCGCGGAAAATGACTGGGCCGTACCTCCGTTTGAGGTTATTTTTTCGACCAAAGAGTTCGCTTCATTCGATGAGGAATTGTAGTGGACTGCTACGCTAAATCCATCTTTTGCTAGATTCAAGCAAATCTCCCTTCCAATCCTAACAGCGCCTCCAGTAACTAAGATTACTCCCCCAGCCATGGCGCCCGGAAGGGTTTCTTGCCTATTACGGGTTGTATTGTACGGCCCCATAGGGGCCGATGAGAACGATTAACTTCGATACTCTACCCGGAGCTTTGATGGCGACTCGTTTACCCACCATAGGAGAGGAGGAAATGGGGTCCGGTTCATGCTCAAGTAGCCAATCATCAGAACGACTGAAAAAAACCGGCGCAGGAAGGAAAAGGCTCCCAGGGTGGTTCAAGACCAGTCTGCCAGTAGGGAAGTCGCAAAATAGATACAACTCAACTATGAGCAGTGTGAAAGAGAACGGTCTCCATACTGTTTGCGAAGAGGCTCGGTGCCCAAACATCCATGATTGCTGGGGAAGGGGGACTGCCACTTTCATGATTGCTGGTGATGTCTGTACCCGTGGATGCAGGTTCTGCGCGGTTGATACGGCCAAGAATCCTCCTCCCTTAAATTCCGATGAGCCGGATGATTTGGCATCCGCTATTGAAAAAATGGGAATTGAGCACGCTGTAATTACCGTTGTAAACAGGGACGATCTTGAAGATGGAGGAGCTTCACACTACAGAGAATGCATTATGACAGTGCACGATAGATGCCCTGAAGTGGGAATTGAACTTCTTTGTTCGGATTTAGATGGAAATCTAGACTCCCTACGAACTCTTTTGGTGGGTCTTCCGATTCGTGTGTTTGCACACAATGTGGAATGTGTACCTCGCCTGGACAGCCATGTACGAGACAGGAGGGCTTCATTTTCACAATCACTGGAAATTCTGGCTGAAGCCAAAAAAATTCGACCTGATCTCAAGACCAAGACTAGCATTATGGTTGGCTTGGGGGAGACTGATGCGGAAGTAGTTGACGCGATGAGAAAGGTAAGATCCTGTGGCGTTGACATGATTACTCTTGGTCAATATCTACAGCCAGGAGTTAGGCACATACCCGTAGATAGGTTTCCCGAGCCCTCTAAATTTGCTGATTGGGATAGGGAGGCCAGAGAAATGGGGTTCTCTGCTGTAGCCAGCGGACCGTTAGTTAGGTCCAGCTACAGGGCTGGACTACTTTGGGAAGAGTCGACTGGTTCAGAGCCAGTAGTGACTAGAGAATCAACCGGTTCAGCGGTCAGTCACCTAACCTTCCCTCACACTGACGGAGGCCAAACAATATGAGCAAGTGGAGAGTGTGGTCATCATGAGCGGCGGGAACGGAGTGGATCCATTGTACGTACCCGATGCCCCGCACAGGCCGGGAGATGAGGCCGACTTCACAGAATGGCCTTGGTCTCCGGGCGATCTTGGAAGGCCTGAAATCGATTGTGACGCATCCGAGACTGTGGATTTGGCGGAGGGTTTGGTCAGAGTACTGGGCGATGACAACAAAACATCTGGAGACTGGGACCCAAAACTAAGCCCCGAAGTTCTGATCCAGGGCTTGGAGCATATGATGAGGCTTCGGATATTTGACGATAGGATGATGAAAATGCAGAGGACTGGAAAACTGTCTTTCTACATGCGTTCATTCGGAGAGGAAGCGGTTGCTATCGCTCAAACGATGGCTCTCGAGGAGCGGGACTGGTTGTTTCCAACTTACAGACAGCCGGGCGCACAATTTGTCAGGAATAGAGACATGGTTAGCATGATTTGTCATTGCATAGGTAACGAGATGGATAATGTCAAGGGTAGGCAAATGCCAGTTCACTACACATACAAAGAGGGTCGTTTCATCTCTGTCTCCAGTCCCGTAGGAACCCAGTTCAGTCAGGCAGTTGGCGTGGCCCTTGCATCGAACTACAAGGGCCTAGATGAAGTCACTATAACGTGGATTGGCGATGGGGCCAGTGCCGAGGGAGACTACCACTACGCACTGAACTTCGCTAGCATCTTCCAAGCACCAGTTATTCTCAATGTTGTAAATAATCAGTGGGCAATCTCAACACACAAGAATTTTGCAAGTAAAAATGGAAATTTTGCCGTAAGAGGAATTCCATATGGAATACCCAGTATCAGAGTTGACGGAAATGACTTCCTAGCATTGTACTCAGTGACTTCTTGGGCCAGAGATCGGGCATCCAAGGGATTCGGCCCCACTCACATTGAAGTTCTCACATACCGCGCGGGGGCTCACAGCAGTAGTGATGACCCCTCCAGATACAGGCCATCTGATATTCACAATTACTGGCCGGGTGGCGACCCGATAACGCGTTTATCCGAACATCTGAAACAGATAGGAAAGTGGTCCGATAAACAACATCAAGAGCTCTCGGAAAAGATAGACTCAGAGGTTATGGCGGCATACAAAGAGGCTGTCAAGTTCGGAGACCTCGCTAACGGTCCTTACCCATCCTCGGATGCCATTTTTACTGAAGTGTACGAAGAGCCTCCATGGCACCTAATTGAACAGTGGGATGAAATGAAGAAATGGAGGGATTCATAATGACTAACATGAATATGGTAGAAGCCGTGAATAGTGCTATCGATACCATGCTCTCCAAAGATGAAGATGTCATAATGTTCGGTGAAGATGTCGGATACTTTGGCGGAGTTTTCAGGACATCGGACGGACTCCAAGAAAAGCACGGAAAACACAGGGTTTTCGATTCCCCACTATCGGAAGGGGGGATTGCCGCAACAGCTTTTGGGATGGGTATCAATGGACTTAGGCCCGTAGTTGAGATTCAGTTTGCGGATTACATATTCCCAGCATATGATCAGATTGTGAATGAAATGGCAAAAGTAAGACATAGATCAGGTGGAGAGTTCTGGTGCCCGGTCACAATTAGAACCCCGGCGGGAGGAGGGATCCGAGGTGGCCATCACCACTCCCAATCCCCGGAATCTCAATTTACTCACACGCCCGGACTGAAAGTCGTATATTGCTCAACACCATACAATGCCAAAGGGCTACTTATTAGCGCGATTGAGGACAACGACCCGGTAATTTTCTTCGAGCCGAAGAGATGCTACAGAGGCCCCTTTTACGGAGACCCCCACAATGTACCAACTTGGTCAGGCCACCCAGAAGCTGAGGTTCCAGAATCACACTACAAGATACCTCTTGGAGAGGCCAGGTTAGCTATGGAGGGAGACAGTTGCACGGTCATATCATGGGGGGCGATGGTTCATGTTTGTGAACGAGCAATAAAAGACAGTGGCGTTTCATGTGATCTGATCGATCTTCAGACATTAGTTCCATGGGACATGGAAGCAGTGGTAAAATCTGTAGCCAAGACAGGAAGGTGCGTGATAGTTCACGAGGCTCCAAAAACAAGTGGTTTTGGGGCCGAAATGGCCGCTTCTATACAGGAAAGGTGTTTCTGGAATCTAGAATCTCCCATTGAGAGGGTTACTGGTTGGGATACCCCTTTCCCACATACAACTGAATGGGATTATATGCCCGGACCTGACAGGGTTATTGCGGCGATAGTGAGGACACAGGAGGATTGACATGGCGAATTATGAGTTCAAGTTGCCCGATATTGGAGAAGGTGTAGTCGAGGGAGAGGTAGTAACATGGCATGTTTCGGTCGGAGACTCTGTCTCAGAGGACGATCCAGTAGTGGACGTGATGACGGATAAGGCCACAGTTACGATACCGTCCCCAACAGATGGAACGGTAGTGTCCCTAAACGGGGAAGTTGGGGACATGATTGCAGTTGGCTCAGTATTAATTGAGTTCGACACAGGAGCGGCCGGCACGACTCCAGTCAATGCATCTGAAAACGTGCCCTCGGAATTGAAAGCTGAGCCTGAGGAGACGGCGCCACCCGAGATAGAAGAAAAGAAGGTAGAGGTAGAGAAGCCCTCCAAAAAACCAACAACTCCTGCTCCCGAGATTGCCCCAGTCATTACCAAAGGTACTGGTGCGCCAATTTTGGCAAGTCCTGCAGTTAGGAAGAGGGCAAGGGAGGCGGGAATAGACCTCGGTTCAATTAGTGGAAGTGGTCCCGCCGGCAGAATAAGACACGCAGACATTGACGCGTTCGTGGCAGGCGGAGGAGCTGTCATGGGGGCCCCTCCGTCGGCCTATTCTACGAAAAGGAGCGGAGTTAACGAGGTCAAGATTGTGGGTTTGAGAAGGAAAATTTCTGAGCAGATGGTCAAGAGTGCGTTCTCAATACCACATTTCTCATATTTCGAAGAAGTAGATGTTACTGAGCTGGAGGCACTTAGGCAGGCACTAAACTCTAGTAGGTCCGAAGATCAACCGAAACTAACTTACCTTCCATTCATAATGATGGCACTAGCAAAGATAATGCCCGAGCACCCTGAATGTAATGGGCATTTCTATGATGGGGATGGAGTCGTTCATCGGCATGAGGCTGTACACATCGGCATTGCCACTCAGACCGATAGGGGGCTTTACGTTCCGGTTGTCAAGAATGTTGAGGCTATGGATATCTGGCAGGCCGCTAGTGATCTAATTAGAGTCTCAGGGGATGCCCGGGCAGGTACTTCAAGTCTTGATGACCTAACAGGCTCAACCTTCACAATAACCAGCTTAGGCAGGGATGGTGGACTTGGTGCAACGCCAATCATTAACCATCCTGAAATGGCAATTCTGGGAGTCCATAAAGCCAGAGATAAGCCCGTTGTCCGAAATGGTCAGATTGTTGTAAGGAGAATCATGAATCTATCCAGCTCATTCGACCACAGGGTAATTGATGGCGCCGATGGGGCAAGGTTGATTCAGCACCTCAAAAGGATGTTGGAGCATCCTGCAATGATTTTCATGTAGGGTTAACTATGGCTGAAGTTAGGAGATGTCAGGTATTGATAGTAGGGGCTGGTCCCGGTGGATATGTTGCTGGGATTAGGTCTGGACAATTGGGATTAGACACTATTGTTGTGGAGGGAGACAAGGCCGGAGGTACCTGTCTGATCAGGGGGTGTATTCCCAGTAAGGCGATGATTCATGCCGCTGAGAGGTTTGAGTCAATCTCCATGCACAGTTCAGAGAAAGGCCACATGGGAATCTCCATTGACTCACCGCCTCAGCTGAATATGGCATCCCTAGTTTCTTGGAAGGACTCCATCGTTGACCGTCTAAACAAGGGCGTCGAGTCTTTACTGAAAGGTTCTGGAGTCGAGCTAATCAAAGGATGGGCAAAATTTACTGGCCCCAAGAGGTGTATTGTATCTTCCAAAGATGGAGATGTTGAGATAGAAGCTGAGAATGTCATTATCGCTACTGGGTCCTCTCACATTGACCTCCCTTTCATGCCCTGTGATGAAGAGTTTATTCTATCATCAACCGGTGCTCTTGAGCTAGACTCCCTTCCTTCAAAAGTTGCTATAGTTGGAGGGGGGTACATAGGGCTGGAGCTTGGTTGCGCACTTTCTAAACTTGGTTCGGAGGTCACTGTAATCGAAGGAATGGATAGTATCTTGGGAATTTTTGACAAGGAGCTTAGAAGGCCACTTGAGCTGTGGCTGAAAAAGCATGGAGTAACTGTGCATACCGGAGCTTTGGCCAGAGGCGCAGAAATTAAGGGCAAAGGAGCTTCTAAGAAAGTAGAGCTCGCTTATGAGAAGGAAGGAGAGGTTCGAACACTAAAGATCGATAAAATTCTTGTAACAGTTGGGAGGAGGCCGAATACCAAAGACTGGGGCCTAGAGACAATGGGAGTTAGAATGGACCAATCTGGAAGATTCATCAGGACTGACAGACAATGCAGAACAAATGTCCCAGGAGTTTATGCTATCGGAGATGTGGCTGGGGAGCCGATGCTCGCCCACAAGGCAAGTGCCCAAGGAGAGATGGTCGCAGAGATAATCTCCGGCATGGCGAGGGAGTTTGATAAGGTTGCAATACCAGCTATCGTTTTCACGGAGCCTGAGATCGTATCTGTCGGGCTGAGCCCCGATGAAGCAAGAGAGCGAGGAGAGGAGATAATAGTAGGAAAATTTCCCCTTGCCGCTAATGGAAGAGCGCTTACGTTAGAGGCCGAGAAAACTGGAGGATTCGTCAGAGTCGTTGCCAGAGAGAGCGATAATGTCATACTGGGAATTCAAGCGGTCGGTAGCCATGTTGCCGAGTTGCATGGGGAATTTATACTGGCGTTGGAAATGGGCGCCCTACTGGAGGACATATCAGGAACAGTCCATGCCCACCCGACAATGGCAGAAGCATTCCATGAAAGTGTTCTGAAAACACTTGGACACGCTATTCATTCTGTCTGAGGTGTGTCGTTGAAAGAAATTCATATTCTCAATCTCGGAATCAGAGATTACTCGGCTGTGTTTGATCTAATGAAGGAGCTCCAGAGGAAAAGGATAGATGAAGAGATTCCAGACACACTGATTTTTGTGGAGCATGAAGAAGTCGTTACTTTAGGCCCCAAAGCTAGAAGAGAACAGACCTCAGTAGTCGGCTACCCTACATTCGAAACGGATAGGGGAGGGGGAGTTACATGGCATGGGCCCGGTCAATTGGTTGTTTACCCGATTATCAAGTGGGAGGGAGACATGCAGAACGTTAGAGCTGTAATTGGGGCGTTGGAGGATTGGGCGGTTGCCGCTCTGGCGGATTGTGGCATCAGTTCTCACAAAGATGAGGCTATGCAAGGAGTTTGGGTCGATGGATACAAGGTTTGTTCGATAGGCCTGTCTTTTCTCAAGTGGGTAAGCAGGCATGGAATGTCAATTAATGTCAACACACCGGGCGATAGGGTAGAGGGGCTTTCAGGATGTGGTCTGGAGGAGGGGGTTCACACCTGCCTGAATAAGCTTGGATACATAGAGGATATTGATGGCCTAAATATAGATACCCAACGTATCCAGAAGGCGTTTATTTCCACGTGTGAAATTGCTCTCAAAAGAAGTCCTGTTTTAGAGCACCTAGGAGAGGGGGATTCATGATTCCTAAGAAAAGCGAGATGTTCAATCATTGGGGATTGAGCCAAAAAACCGTTTTCCTAAATCATGGATCATTCGGCGCCACACCCGTTTCGGTTATGGAAGAACAAGATAGAATTAGAAGACTGATGGAAAGTGATCCTGTTCACTTCATAGAAAGGCTCAGCAATGAGATGTGGCAGGAATCTGTTTTGGAGCTGTCTAGATTCCTTAATGCCGACCCTGAGGGCATGTTGTTTGTTGCTAATGCTACTACTGGGGTTAATACAATTCTCAGGTCGCTTGACCTCTCAGAAGGAGATGAGATAATCGTCCCAGACCACGCTTACCAAGCATGCAGAAATGCGATTGATTTCGTCACAAACAGGTCAGGGGCTAAGACGGTTGTCGTTAGGATTCCATTCAGGATAGACGATGATTCTGATATTATCGACCCGATTATGTCAGCGATCAACGAAAAAACAGTTCTAGCAATGATTGACACAGTGTCCAGTCCTACAGGAATTAGGATGCCATTCGAGAAACTAGTTGAAATGATTCAAGAAAGGGGGGTGGATGTCCTAGTAGACGCCGCACATGGCCCGGGGAATGTTCCTTTGGATGTCGATAAACTGAATGCTTCTTACATAACCGGCAACTGTCACAAATGGATTTGTACTCCGAAGGGCTCTGCATTCCTTCATATCAGAGAAGACAAGAGGGATGGGGTAAAGCCACTCGTAATCGGGCACGGTCACTCAAGTGAGTTAGCACCCAATGAAAAATTTAGACTGGAATTCGACTGGACGGGAACTCGTGACCCAAGTCCATGGCTATGCATACCACATGCAATTAAGCACGTAGGTTCCATGGTCCATGGAGGATGGACAGAGATAATGGAGAGAAACCGTCAGATGGCAATTTTTGGAAGGGACTTGATATGTGAAGCTCTAGATACCACTCCCCCAACGCCTGATTTCATGATTTCCTCGATGTCGTCCGTTGAATTTCCCTCGAACGAGGATATCGAATCGATTCCGCTTGATGGGGACCCAATACATAACCAACTTTATGATGAATACAGGATACAAGTTCCGGTGATTTCGTGGCCCAATCATAATAATAAATATATTAGGATTTCAGCTCAGTTATACAATAGCAAAGAAGAGTACGAATACCTTTCAGATTCATTGATTTCCATACTAGGGCTCTAGGCAACCATTCAAGGGCAAGGTCATCACCGTTACATCATGCCTAGTGCGGTAGTGGCGGTGACGGGGGCGTCAGGGGCCCGTTATGGAGTTAGACTGATTGAAGAGTTAAGTAAGGCCGGGTGGGAGATAGATCTAATCGTAAGTAAGGCTGGAAATATCAACCTTCAATTAGAGTGTGAAATTTCTTCAAAAGACTTAGCTAAAATCCCTGGGGTGTCCTTGCATAAAAATGCGAATCTAGCCGCTCGACCTGCATCGGGTTCGGCTTTGTATGACGCATACGTTATATGTCCCGCGAGCGGAACCACGATTGGAAAAATAGGTGCTGGAATATCGGATAATTTGTCCACACGGAGTGCTTTGGTGGCGATTAAAGAGAGGAGGAAGCTAATATTGGTCCCCAGAGAAACTCCTGCTCCGACACCTCATCTTGAAGCAATGGCTAAATTGTCCTCTTGGGGAGTAGTTATTCTTCCAGCAAATCCGGGTTTCTACAATTCGCCTGAAAGCATTGAAGACCTCGTAGACTTCGTAGTTGCAAGAATTCTTGACCAAATGGGAGTCCAACATAGCGTTGGAAGACGTTGGACCGGAGACGAAGCTTCCCTTGATTAATCCGTCATTAACAGAGCTAGTTCCAAATGGGTTCAATAGTCAGTGTGATCTAACATGTCCATGGAAGGCGCGAAACCTTGGTCTGACTATTCGGTTTCTGAGCTAAAGGAGGCTTTGAGGGCCAGGGGAATGCCAGTTTCTGGTAGAAAGGATGTGCTTATTGGACGTCTCGAAAACTCAGTTTTTGATGCGGTAATAGCTGAAGAATCCCCTGAGAATGGGAAAATAGATTTCTTCGGAAGGGTTAGGTCAGTCCCACTGCCAACTTTGATTGTTATCTCTGTATTGTTAGTCGGGGGGTCCGGGGGAGCTATAATTTACAGTGATGAAATATTGGATTTGGTTAAAGGGGAGCCAGACTATGTTTTACTGGAGTTTGATTACACTATGACAAGGGATTACGCCCAAACCTTGGTGGATTTGGGGCACCCAGAGTGGGAAGGCAGGATGTCAGGTACTGTCGAAGAAGAAAATACTGCGAACTCAATCAAGACTAACTTCACATCAATGGGAATACCATCCACTATGGATGAGTTTGACGTGAATATTTTCCAAATTGGCAACGAGCCGGATCTCTCCATATGTATCCCTGGAGACATTGGCTCGATATTTGGAGGCCCAACGCCATGCTCAGCTGCAGATTTGAATCGTGAAATTATCCAATATACGCACAGAGAGGACTACGTGATCCAAGGCTACAGTGGTTCAGTAGATATCTTCCACTCAGAGAATGCGGAAATTATCGATCTCGGAAATGGGAGTGAAGATTCTGATTGGGCCTCTGCGGCAAGCAAGATTGCGATGATCTGGATAGAAGATGGGACAGATGGGAACACGGATTTACTGGAAAGAGCGTTGGCGAATGACGTTAATTCAATGATTACAGTTAACACTATGGTTAATTGTGATGAGTTAATAATGAATGATTGTGTCCCTTACTTCAAGGGCATAGACATCTCAAGATTTGACTTCATACCGGATTCTTTCGGTTTCATTATGGTCTCGAAGAGCGTTGGTAATGCTATCTCTGAGAATGTCATAGGTGGTGACGGTAGATTACAGATGAGGGTCGATGTAGACAATCAGGCGATTTCAACTATTCATGTTCCATGTGGAATTATAGAGGGGAAATCTGAGTCGGTGATTGTTATTGGGGCTCATCATGATACAGTATACAATGGGGCTGGAGCAGTGGACGATACATCTGGAGTCGCTACTCTACAAGAAATGGCTAGGCAGTTCTCAATCCTCCAATCCGAACTAGGAGATCCTGAATTCACCATTTACTTCTGCACATGGGGAGGGGAAGAAGAAGGCCTCTGGGGGTCAAAAGAATGGGTCGACAAGTATAGGGGGATGTTGTCTGACGGTTTGCGATTACACATTAATATGGACATGAACCATGTCGATTTAGAGAGAAATAGTGGGTTAACAATTTATGGAAATAGTGCTAAGGATGTGGATATTCTCAGAGGAATAAATTCTGAATTCTCCAAAGTATATCCGGAATTGGCATCGAAATACAATGTGAATGTGAACAGGCTTCCCTCTAGTTCTATGCCTTACAATTCGGACCATGCCCCGTTTGTATACGAAATTGACAATAGGCCAGATGATGGCATAGATTACGGCAGAGCCGTGGTATGCTATGGTTCCGGATCTAGCGAGTATCACACATATCTCGATAGAATGGATAGATTCAACGAGGAAAGCCTAGCTGTTTCCGGAATCATACTAGGATCGTTGGTCAGATACTTGTCCTACGGGGAAAGGACTTAGCCGCGTTGGATGAGAGTTAGTTGGAATACGAAACCGATATACGCTACCGATGACCGGGGGTGGGTATGGTCAAAGTTGGAGATGCCGCTCCTGCCTTTACACTGAAAACAACTGATAAGAGTGATGTAAACCTCGCAGATTACCATGGAAAAAATGTTATTCTGGCATTCTATCCAGGGGCATTTACGGGTGTTTGCGACAAAGAAATTTGTACTTTTCAAGACAATTTCAGTAGACTTAGTGAGTCGGACACTGTAGTTCTTGGGATCAGTGTAGATTCCCCATGGGCGAATGCTGAGTTCGCAAGGAAGTATGGCATTGATTTCAAACTCCTATCAGATATCGATAGGAAGGTTGTCGAAAGTTATGGTGCTTCTTTCGAGGGGCTTGGTGGTATTGAGGGGTATATTTGTGCGAATCGGGTTGTTATCATAGTGGATGGCGAAGGAATTATCCAATACCGTTGGGAAGCTGAAAATCCTGGCATCGAGCCTAATTATGATGAGATAATAGAATTCGCATCATCAATGTGAGGATTTTTTACTTTCCTTCTATCGATACTACATCTTCTCTGGAGACTGTATTCCTAGCATTCCTAAGCCGATTGAGATGGATCTAGCTGTCAAATCACATAATGCTAGCCTACTTTTCATTGTGGCCTCATTCTCTGTCTTCAGTATTGGGCAAGCCTCGTAGAAACTTGCGAACGCAGAAGAGGTTGAGTGAATGTGATTACATAATTTGTGAGGTTGGAGTGTTGATGATGCGTTGTCTACGGCCTCTGAGAAGTTCATGATGCATCTGGCTAAGTTCAGCTCCTCCTCGGTTTCAATGATTATGTTCGCATCTTTGACGTCGTTTCTGTCCATATTTGATAGTGAAAAAACTCTACATATCCTAGCATGTGAGTACTGCAGATAAGGAGCGGTATTTCCCTCGAAGGACAGCATTTTTTCCCAGTCAAAGGTATAGTCCCTAGTTCTGTCACTGCATAAATCTGCATACTTCACTGCACCGATTCCTATCATCTTAGAGACTCTCTCTTTTTCTTCTCCCTTGAGATTAGGATTCTTTAGGGAAATCGAGTCTTCAGCCCTTGATACGGCCTCTCTCAACAAGTCAACAAGTTTCACGGAGTGGCCGGCCCTACTCTTCAACATCTGGCCATCGGAATCTAGAACTGATCCAAAATTAACATGGGTGGCATTATGTCTACTTTGCATAAATCCGGCTCTTTTTGCCACTTCGAAAACCATCTCAAAATGCTGTTTTTGAGGAGTACCAACCACATACAATAGGTCATCACAAGCTAATCTCTCGACACGATCGATAATGCATGCTAGATCTGAGGTAGAGTAATTGAAGCCACCATCACCTTTTCTGATAATTACAGGGAGTGGTTCGCCCTTTCTGTTTACCCACTTTCCTCCTAAATAGACGACACTGGCTCCATCGCTATTTTCCAATAACCCTGATTCATTCAACCTATCCACAACCTGAGGGAGAAGATGCCTGTAGGCTGACTCCCCCATTAGGTCATTATCCTCTAAAAGGACATCCAGCATCTGGTATACCTCATTGAAATAGGTTGTAGAAACGCCGACTAATATTCCCCATAAACGCAGGGTATTATCATCCTCGCCCTGTAGAAGGACAACCCTGGATCTGGACCGATCCGCGAAGATTTCATCACTCTCGAACTTAGACCTGGCTTCTTTGTAGAAATGGTCGAAATCTGATATCCCCTTCTCCATAGTGAAGTCTTCCTCTCCAATATCAATGAGATGCTCAATGAGCATTCCGAATGGGGTCCCCCAGTCGCCTATGTGATTCTCCCTGATAACGTTGTGACCCTTGAATTCAAGCATCCTGACAATAGAGTCTCCAATAACAGTAGATCTCAAGTGACCAACGTGCATTTCTTTGGCTACATTTGGCGCTGAGTAGTCAACAACAATTTTCCTTGGCTCATCTTCGGCTACTCCAAGCCTCTCATCTGGAAGAAGTGCCATTATTTTCGATGAAAGCCATTCTGGATTTGCCTTGAGGTTAACAAATCCGTTGGCTGATGATGTAAAGGCAATACCCTCTAGAGGGGATGAAATGAGGCTACATATTTCTTCGGAAATATTCACTGGGGACTTCTTTAGAAGTGCAGACAGGGAATGGCATGGCATTGCCAGATCTGCCATCCTTGTGTCTGTGGCTGGTCCCAATAAATTGAGAATCTGTTCATCTCTGATTCTCATATCAGAAACGGCCTTGAGAATTAGGGGGGCACATTCATGGATTAATTGTCTCATTTTTCACCTCATGAAATTGGATACCTGAGTAGAGCCGCAATTCCTCCGAAGGCATCGAATAGAGTTGCTCCTTCCTCTGTATCCATTGAAATAAGTGTCACAGCCGCGGAAGTGTGGCCTGCCAGAACGGTTAGTTCGTCAATGAGGTCCATCGATCTCTCAGAGTCCTCAATCACTTCCTCAGAGGAGCAAGTGGGGCAAACTGGAATTTCAGACCTCCTGCTCTGAGTACCTTCCCATTCTTCCTTGCATTGTCTGCAAACCCACAATACTCTCCTTTTTCGCACGTTTTCTGAGATAAGTAGCCTCTCTACAGCTCCTTGATCCAAGGCATTTCTGATCATCATCTCACCGTATGTAGCTTTGGGATGAGATTTCATCACTTCACTCAAGAATCTGTCAACTAATCTCCTTTCAGTGTCCAATTCAATTTGATCCATCAGTCCGCCTGCCCTCTGAACGAGTTCCCTGAGGCCACTCTCATTGGAGTACCCAACATCGAAGAATGGTTCTCTGATTAGTTTCTTGATTTCATGATGAAAATAATCATTTTTTACAACATAATCCTTGGTAGCTCCCGGTCCTCCGATGATTATACCTTGCAGGTCCTCTATCATTGGAAGCCAGTATGAAGAAGCTCTTTCGGATGATTTTTTGAAAAACTTGTCTGCAGCTTCTTCAATTAGTCTCTCAAACCTCTGAGCTGATTGCCCCCCTCTTCCATGTTTTGAGGGAACTAGCGAAGTAACATGTTCTTGGCAATGAAGCCTCTTACCACTGGCCAATCCGTATGCTGCTTCTGACCTGTCTATAACAAAGAGCCCGTAAGCGGTTCTATCAATGAGCATTTCTTCTAGCTGACTAATCTCAAATGTTGAGCCACATCTGTATCTGTAAGAAGTAAACGAGTCCGGAGGGTCGTCGATAACAATTGACATCAGCCTTGTCTTATTGTTTCCAACGATCACATGGCCAACAAACAGAGCTAGTCCTCTCTCTCCGGGTGTTTTGTATCTATTCAAGGTCGCTATAGCTGATTCTATGGCATCTGAAACATGTTTTCTGGTTAATTTTGATTTGATGTTCGCGGCTTGGCCTGCCTCATTGGATAGCTGATGCCTGACGTCACTGATCATCCTGTCAGGGGGAACTACAACAGAAACTAACTCTGTCCCCATACCTTTCATCGAAGAGAGGTCTTCAACAGCCTTCTTGAGGCGTAACCTCCTTTGCTGGACTTCGATCTCGTCGGACATGGCATGACCTCCAGTACAAGGCCGGAGGGGCAGCATTTCAACCCTTAGACTGCGGTTGGACGAAGGCATTGAAAGGGAGCGTCCTAGCTCAGTAGTCGATGACGACGGTGATTGTCGCACTCGGAGGGAGTCTCCTTCGTCCTGAGATCGAGGAAAGACACACCTGGCTGGAAGGCTTGGTATCTATAATCAGAGAAAGAGTGTCTATGAATGACCGCATTGGTATCGTAGTCGGAGGTGGCGCTCCCGCAAGAGAAGGGATTGAGCTCGCAAGGCCCCTAATTAGTGACGAGGCTCACCTAGACAAAATCGGCATTGCTGCGACAAGGCTGAATGCAACAATAGTTAGGGAGTCTCTATCAGACTCGGGCATTCCCGTTTCTGGAACCATTCCAAAGAGTGTTGATGAAGCTGTTCTATTGCTCGAAGAAAGGCAAGTAGTGGTAATGGGAGGAACAAATCCCGGTCACACCACAGATGCCGTTGCCATTCGCTTCGCTATAGCATCGGATGCAAAAAAATGTATCATTGCGACAAACGTCCCACGGGTTTTTGATGAGGACCCCAGACATAATCCAAAGGCCCAGTCACACGATTTTCTGACTCATCACCAGCTTCTTGATATCATTGGCTCTTCAGAACATTCCAAGGCAGGTGACTCTCAAATTGTCGACCCTGTTGGTGCGAGAGAGGCTCTTGAGTCAGGGATGATTTTGAATATTCTGGATGGAAGAAAAACGGAGTTAATCAAAGAAGCGATAATTGGCGGGGACTTCAATGGTACGGAAGTAGGGGTGGTGAGTTCTTGAGCAGGGCGGATAGGATTGCTGCTGCTGGCATGAGGACGGCTAAAGAGGCCCGTGAAGCGGCGAGTAAGAGGAAGCGATCTGATAAAAAAAGAGCCTCGAACAAATTTCTTGATGTTGAATCTCACAGGCACTGTGTAGTTTGCTGGAAGCCGATTCCTCTGGATAGTGAACCAGCAGTTTGTGGCGATACTACTTGCATTGAAAATAATAAAAAAAGAGAGTCATCGAGGAAGAGATTGACAATAATGCTATACCTATTTCCGGGTATAGCAATACTACTAATTTTCCTTCAACTAATGACGGGCGGGTCATAGGCAGGGGTGAAATTCAATGAATATGATTAGAATTTTAGCATCATTTCCATTTTTGGTTGGTGGCCTTTGCATCCTGATAACATTAGGTAGCCTTGTCGGGATAGACATAGATGACTCGAGAACAGATGTACCGATAGTTCCATGCTCTGACGAATCGGTCGGTTGTATGGTCGGGATGACCACGGAAGACCTAGAGGTCCCCAACGCCTTCATCTTACTAGAAATTGGTATGGAACTTGAATGGGACGAACCAGACAGAAGTTGGATTGGGGTAATTTCTGATTACCCAGAAGAATGCGAGCCTGATTCCAATGGACTCACTACTTGTACATCAGATGATTTTGATTTCGTTGCTGGAGGCCCGGATTCGGAAGATGGTAGCTTCAAATTTATTCTGGAGCCTGGGGATTATCGCTTTGTTACTGCTGGGAAGGATGGTTCTACGCTAGATGAACAGTTGGTAACAATAAACCCCGAGATTCATCTTGCTGGTTTCGTTGAAATTATTCTATTTGCGATAGGATTCACATTGTTATTGGGAGCTAGTGAGATGGCATTTCCCATCGGAGAAATGTGGAAAAGATTCAGAGATGCATAAATCGCCATAGATTGCTTGAATAACCTGTTCCCATCCGTGGTATCATGACTGACCGCTGTCCGGGGTGTGGGTCTAAGCTGGACATAGGGGGACTTCCGATATCAATAGGTGGTTACGATATGTATTGCACTACATGTGGAAATATTTGGCACATCAACTAGTCCAGGTCACTTCTCGGCCAATCCTCAGGTAGGTTAAGTGGATCCGATATATCGTCGGCTCCGATCATTTCAACTAGAGTTTGCCTCAATTCCTCTATACCTTCTCCTGTTATCGAGCTGACTGCAACTTTATTTTCTAGACTACGCTTTTCGTGTAAATCCGACTTGCTATGAACTATTATTATTGGCCTCTCTGAAATTAGGCCAGTGACTTCCTCGAGAAGATTCATTTGCTCTTCCAGAGATGTTGTTGCATTGGCAGTTGAATCTATCAGAAATAGAAGTACGTCTCCAATATTCTCCAAAGCAGCGATTGCTTGCATCTCGATATTATTCCTCTCAGACATGGGGCGATCAAGCAGACCCGGGGTGTCTACCATCTGATATTTCCTCCTTCTATGAATAAAATGTCCCAAATGCAGTTGTTTTGTTGTAAATGGATAGGCGGCAATCTCTGGCTCACCACTGGAAAGGGAGGAAATTAATGCGGACTTGCCGACATTAGGAGAGCCTGCAACAACTATGCATGGTTCTGAGGAGTCTATTGATGGTAGTTTTCTGAGTGTATCCCTAGCCTCTCCAAGCCAATCAATCTCAGGCGATATCTGATCGATGATTGATGAAAATCTACCATAAGCTGCCCTTCTCGCCTGATGAAAACCATCTATGTCCCTAAGTCTGAGGATCTTCCTCTGGGTCTCGCCTGCAATAGACCTAACTCTTTCAGCTCCCCATTGAATCGCGCCAAGGCTTTTTCGATAGTTATCACTCCCCACTGCCGCATCAACTAGTGCTTGATCAAAATCTGAAAGAGCGTTGAGGCTGGGCCATCTTTCGACATAGGCAATTAGGGTTGAATCAATAATTGAAGCCGCTGATTGAACCATTTTGTTCATCTGTTTGCGCACTCTGTGATATTTGTCGGGATCCTCGACAGTATCTGACTGTTTACTGGCTTTCCGGAAGGCTTTGTCTAGAATCTCATCTGTCTTCAAGACAGTTGGGATCTTCCTCCACTCTATTGATGCCATGTGTCTCCCTGACTCCACGGCCAGTTCATTCCTATTGAAGTCAATAGACGGAAATTGTATTGTTTTTCAAATCAAGGCCTTTTTCTACATGCCCCCCATACGAAGGCTCATGCCAGACATAAAGGGAACTCTTCCGGAGTGGGCGATTAGGATTTACGAGGCTCATGGATCCCCTGATTTGGATGATATTCAGGACGTTTTCCATGGTCCGCTGTCAGAACGCAGTGCTGGACTAAGAAAGGATGACTTAGTTGAGATATTGATTGACTCGAGGGCACTGTCCGAAGGTAGTGAGACATTAGCCAAGGGAATGCTAGTTGGGACCACAAGAAACGCAGTAGAAATTGTTGATGAAAAAGGTACGTTTAGATCAATAGCAAGAGATGTGATTGTGGAAGTTAGGCTAATTGCCCACATGAGAGTGCCATACCTTGAGGACAGGGAGATGATGACATTCGAGAAGGAGGATATGCGTCGCAGATCAAGTATGTTGGAAAAGGCTGAGCAATTAGCCGAAGGCGGAATAGATAGCCATCTTTGGGGATGAGATAATGGCAGGCGGTCTAGAAGGAAAAAGGTGCATACCTTGTGAGGGAGGGGTTCCCCCTCTAAGTGAAGAAGAATCTAATAATTTGTTGGACAAAATAAATGATAGCTGGGATTTAATTGATAACCACCATATTGAGAGAACTTGGGAATTTGACGATTTTCAAAATGCTCTCAATTTCGTAAATAAGGCCGGAGCGATATGTGAAGAAGAAAATCATCACGCCGAATTTGAAATCGGGTGGGGACGTGTAAAGGCATTGATTTGGACCCATAAGATCGATGGCTTGACCGAATCGGATTTTATCCTAGCGGCGAAACTAGACTCATTGGGATAGGAATTTTCATGAATGGGGCTCAAGAAATTCTAAAGAGTAGAAGAACTATCTACAAATTCAGCGATAAGCGGGTTGATTATTCTGAATTAGAGCTTGCCTTTGAAGCGGCTGATAATGCCCCTTGTCATAAGAAAACCTACCCTTGGAAATACTACGTAGTGGGAAGGAAGTCAAGGGAAATGTTGCTCCCGACTGTAATCTCTCTATGCAGAAAGAAGGAGGAAAGTAAGGGAAATGTTGCTAGCAAGCAATCCGAAGCCAGGGCGATTTCGAAAATCATGGATGTCCCGGTGATAATTGCAGTGACGACAAAACTCACTCCCGGGGATGATTTTAGGGAGGAGGAGGATTACGCGGCGACTGTGTGTTCTTTGCATAATCTTGTTTTGTCCCTCTGGAGCAGGGGGATTGGCTCACAATGGAGTACTGGTGGGATAACAAGACACCAATCTACCTACAAAAATCTTGGAATTTCTGAAACTAAAGAAAGAATTATTGGATTTGTCAAGGTCGGTTATCCAGAGTCGATTCCTGGGGAGAAAAAAGTGGATGCACGTAAGATTGTGGAATATCTCCCATGAGGCGATCATATGAAGAGGGTTATCTATCCAAAGGTCGGGGGTGTTGACTCAATAGAAATTATCGAGGAAGATGACCCAGTTGCCTCTGAAGGGGAAGTTGTGATTAGGATCCACAGGGCTGGGATAAATTTTGCAGACTTGATGATGAGGCAGGGACTTTATGGTTCGAATCCGGATTTTCCTTTTACTCCGGGGTACGAAGCATCAGGAGTAGTTTCTGAAATTGGGAAGGGAGTCAATGGATTGAAAGAAGGGGATCGTGTATTAGCTATGACCGGATTCGGGGGCTATTCTGAGAAAGTGTCCATTGACTCTTCTAGGGTCTTCAAGTTGCCTGACTCCGTCACATTAGATCAAGCTGCCGCAATACCCGTCACTTACGGTACTGCATATCACATGCTTTTTCATCTCGGCAGAATTAGTCCGGGAGACACTGTCCTTGTACATCATGCCGCAGGAGGAGTGGGGACCGCCGTGGCGCAATTATGTAAAGTGGCAGGGGCATCGTTAGTAGTTGGTACTGCTTCTTCCTCGAAAAGGGAATTTGTTGAATCTCTAGGAGTCAAATTTGTTGATAGAGAAAAGGAAGACTTCGTGAAAATTTGCAGGGATCTTACAGGAGGAAAGGGAGTACATCATTCAATTGATCCAGTCGGAGGAAGTAATCTTTTGAGGTCCTACAAAGCGACTAGAAAGGGAGGTAAATTGTATTTTTTTGGAGCATCTTCTGCGGTAAAGGGAGATAGGAGGTCTCCAATGACCGCGTTTAAGATGTGGTTAAATACCCCTAAATTCGATCCCATTAAATTGATGTCATCAAATAAGGCATTATTCGGCGTACACATGGGATTATTGGAGGATCCTTCAATATTCAAGGGCCACTTGGATGCAATTTCCAACATGCTTGAGAGAGGAGAAATTGACCCAATAATCGATGGAGTTTGGAGATTTGAAGAAGTTGCTGAAGCCCAGATGCACATGCATAACCGAAAAAATCGTGGAAAGATCCTCCTCGACTTCTCTCCGTGAGATACTGCGTCACCATTCAGAGCCTTACTGGTCTAGTGGCACCGCAAGCCTGACACTTTAGGAGAGTAGTACGATCTTCTTTGATGAATCTCGTGTCAGGGGCCCTGCATTGATTACAAAGGATGAAAGTCTTGACGTAGCTGACTAATTTTTCCTTTATCCTCTTAGGGGGCACCCTTCCCTTGAGCATGATCCTGGTCTGCTCTCTTGTCCCTGAGGTTCCAAGCTCGTTGAGGAGGTACTGATAGACATGATTAGCATCCCTATCCATGGCATCCACTACATCTGAGAAATTTCGTAAAATGGTCTGGCTCCCCTCGATTAGGATTTCTGGCTCGGGCATTGTCCACCGAGATCTTTGACTGATTCCCAGCGGGATTCTTTCACGAGCCCTGTCGAGTAAATCCTCGTAATCAAAACCGCTCATGGGGTTTGCGAACGTAGTCTCCCTTTTCACCCCACCGGGGGAGCGTCTATCGGTGAATGTAAAATCCAATATACTGCAGGGCTAATCATGAATGGAGTACTGCAGGTACTTGTAGCGAGAACCGAAGATAATGCTAGATTGCCCACCAAAGGTAGCGAGTATGCAGCTGGATGGGACCTCTACGCGTTGGAAGACTCGGTAGTCCCGTTCAGAAAGAGCGTGAAACTTCGAACAGGAATAATTGTCGCTATCCCGGATGGTTATGAGGGTCAGGTCAGAGCGAGATCTTCTCTCGGATCGAAGGGCCTTATCCTTCCACACAGCATTGGCACCATAGATGCAGACTACAGGGGGGAGTTATTTGTTCTAATGACTTGGATAGGTGAAGGGGACTCTTACACCGTGAAGGCAGGGGAGAGGATTGCCCAACTGCTGATTTCTCCGATCCCAGAGGTTCGTTTCGATGAGGTTTCCGTGGAAGATCTAGGCGATACAAAAAGAGGGACTGGTGGATTTGGCAGCACCGGACGATTCTAGTGGTCGTCAACTAAGGATATTCAATACTCTATTCTCAATAGGTTCATAGGAAGCGGATAGTGGCACAGTATGATGACGAGTAGCGTGGATGATTTACGGACCACCGTTGAAGAATACCGGTCCAAGGGACTGAACACACAGCAGATTGCTGATGAAATGTCACTTTCACAGACCACAATTAAGTGGCTTTCCTCAGGAGGTGTTGGTTCAGAGGACAGGCCCGAGGATATCAGAGTAGGGTGGAGGTCAATTGCAGTTAAATCTGGTAGAATAGAAGCTATTTCGTATGTTTTCTGTGATATAATGGAAGAAGAGATCGGGGACGAGGTGGACACTATTGTTGGAATAAGTATCAATGGAATCGCATTTGCTCAGGCCATCGGGGGTCAGATGGATCTCGATATTGCCATCAGTAGAAGCATCAGTGACGACGGAGAAGGGCATATTTCAGAGGTTTTTGCCGATGTTGAAGGAAAGAGATGCGTAGTCGTTGACGACGTTCTATCGGGAGGAACTACTATGAGCAAAACTGTCAGTAATCTAAGAGCGGCGGGGGCAGATGTCAAGCTTTGCATGGTTTTAGCGAATAAATCCCATAGGAATCACATCGAAGGAGTCCCATTGAGGGGACTCGTCAGAGTAGTGACTGTTTGAGGAAGAAAGATGCACTGGGCGGACTTTAGAGCTCAGAGACTTCGTGATAGAGGCACTCCCCAGGTGATAGTCTCTGGGATCACTCCCTCTGGAGAGTTCCACATAGGACACTTGAGGGAAATTCTGACTGCAGAGATGATACATAGGGCATGCCTAGACGCTGGTCTAGAGTCAAGATATGTGTTCATTGTAGACTCCATGGACCCTCTCAGGAGAGTTTATGATTTTCTCTCTGAAGATTATGAGCAGTTCATTGGGGTCCCTTTGGCTTATATTCCCGCGCCAAATACAGACGGAACTCCAAGTAATGGGGAGACAAGCTATGCAGAGCACTTCCTAAACCCATTTCTGGAGGCATTGAAGGAAATAGGGGTCTTCCCTGAGATTGTGATGAATCATGAAACTTATGAAAATGGCCAATTCTCAGAAAAAATAGATCTAGCAATTAGAAAGAGGGAGGAAATTAGGGAGATTATAATGAGGGTTTCTGGAAGAGAGCTGCCCGAGGATTGGTTTCCATACAGTCCTCGCGGCCCCAATGGAAGTATGGATGGAATCACTGTTACATCGTACGAATATCCCCATGTCTTCTGGGTTGATGAGAATGGCGTTTCCGGAGAATCAGATATTAGGAGGGCAGATGGAAAGATGCCATGGAGGTTGGACTGGGCGGCTAGATGGATAATTCATGGAGTTACATGCGAACCTGCTGGGAAAGACCACGGGGCCGCAGGTGGAAGCTATGACACGGGCATTCCAATCTGTGAATTACTTGGTGGATCCCCTCCTGATAAGATAGTTTACGAATGGATCCAACTAAAGGGTATGGGGCCAATGTCGAGTTCTTCTGGAGTCACAATAGGACCCATGGAAGCACTTTCCCTAGTCCCTCCGGAGATTCTGAGATACGTTATTGCAAGGAGTAAAATCGGACGTCATATCGAGTTCGATACCGGAGGAGCTCTTTTTGAGATGGCTGATGAATATGAAAGGCTCTTGACCACGCCTGATGGGGGAGAGATCACAAAGAGGATGCGAACCAGGATAGACACAAGGGAGGGAGCCCTTAGGATGAGCCAGGTAGTCAGAGGCTCGGACCCATTGGAATCATTTGCCGGGGTCTCATTCAGACATCTTGCCATGTTGGCCCAGATTAAATCGTCAGATGAAGAGGTCTGGCAGTCTCTTAGGAAGAGCAACCATATCTCCGGGGAACCAAGTAGATCGATAATTAGTAGGCTCTCAAAGATGCGGAGTTGGGTCGAAAGTGAGCACTTTCCAGAAACCGCTAGGATAAATATCCAAACGGAAATAGACGAGAAAACAAGAAGCGAGATTTCAGATAATCAAGCATCTTTCCTCAGAGAGCTATCGGCGAATCTCGGCAGTTGCGAATGGTCAGAGAATTCCATCACGGATGCTATAAGAAATTCGATAAAGAACTCAGAAATAACTGGGAAGGATGCGTTTTCTGGAATTTACTTGGCGATACTTGGAGCCAAACATGGGCCAAGGGCATCCTCATTAATTGCAGAGATAGGTAAAGATGACGTCTTGGCCATTCTTTCAGTTTTCTAAAGGAAGTTAGTATGAGGACCGACCACTTACCATTTCCGATGCCAGAGAGGGCATATTCATTGGATCAGGAATGGAAATTTTTGACCTTCATGCACTGGGAAGTCGATCCAAAGAAGTTGGCGAAATTTATTCCTGATGGTTTGGAAATTGACCTTTATGATGGTAGGGCGTATATTGGTGTAATTCCTTTCATAATGGCCAATGTTAGGCCTAGAGTTGCCTTCTCAGTTCCCGGAATCTCAACATTTCCCGAAATAAACATCAGGACATATGTGAAGAGGAATGGGAAGGCTGGTGTATTATTTCTAACACTGGAAGCTCAAAGTATGGTGACATGTGCCTATGCCCCCAGAGCATATGGTTTGCCGTATAGATATTCGATAGCTAGAGTGAGTGCTTCTGAAGGATCGTATAAATGGGAGACGAGGCGAAGGGACGGAGGACACAGATTTGTCGGGGAGTGTAAATGGGATAATCAAGGAGATTATGCCAGTAGAGGAACACTGGAGGAGTTTCTCTTTGAGAGATACTGCCTATACACGACCCATAAGGGAAAGTTATGTGTGGCCTACACTCACCATGAACCCTGGAAATTTGGAACTGGTACAGTGAAGATTGAGTCTAACTCTCTAACTAAGGAGTTCGATCTCGGGATAGAGGAGTTGCTTACTCCAGATATGGTACACGTATCTGAAGGAGTATACGTAAAGACATGGTCAGCGGAGGTGGTAAAATAGAAATTACGGATGGGCGAGACCTACTGATTCTAGATGGCGAATGTGGACTATGTCATCGGCTCGCCAACTTCGTAGACCGGAGGATTGTGGACAGAAGGCTACTTGCATTCAGGGCTAGCGATTCTGAGGATGCACAGTTGGTGATCTCCAAACTACCGGCAGCTTTACGGGAAGCCGATACTGTATACCTAATCAGAAATGGTAAGGCCTACATCAGGTCTGCTGCTGCAATTAGGTGTCTGAAGTACATGAGGCTTCATTGGAGAATGATTTACCCTTTAGTTTGGATTATTCCCCTTCCATTAAGGGATTTCGCATACGGAATAGTTGCAAAGTATCGACATATGATTTTCCGACGTCCTGAAAAATGCACATTTAGAATAGACTAGGTGATAGTATGAAAATCAGACTTCATCAATTTCTATCTCGAACTGGGCATTTCAGTAGCAAGAGTGACGCTAAGCAGGCAGTATGGGACGGCAAGATTTCCGTTGGTGGGAGAACTGTCAGAGACATATCTTACGAATTCAACCCGTCTAAAAGGAAAGTAGAAGTCAATGGCTCAACTCTAACGATTCCTGAGAATTATAGTTACTTCATCTTGAATAAGCCGAAAGGAGTCATATGCTCTAGAATAAACAAACATGAGAGTTTTCTGGGCAAGAAGTCTGTATTCGACATATTTTCTGACGGTATTGACTCGAATACAGCTGGCTCCCTAGTGACTGTAGGAAGATTGGATGAAGGAACGACTGGCCTACTGATTGTGTCTAATGATGGAATCTTGGTAAATGAGATTGCGAATCCAAAAAACAACGTAGGGAAGACGTATATTTTGAGGGCATTAAGTAAGATCACCTCGAAAGATATCTCATCGCTTAGGGATGGGATTGAAATTTCCTATTCAGATGACGGGGGACAGGTTAGGTACACCACATCTCCTGCTAATGTACATAGAATCAATGACTACAGTATTGAGATTACAATATTTGAGGGGAAGAAGAGACAAATAAGGAGAATGATGGAAAAACTTGGAAATCGAGTTTTGGATCTGCACAGGTCCTCAATCGGAAAATTGGAGCTTGATGAATTTTCACTTAATCCCGGTCAATACTTAGAAGTAGCCAGAGAGGACATAATTAGCCGTATATAGCCAATTTTTACTAGAGAGTAGAGATTTCTAGCAGCCTTGGTTCTGGCGTGCCCAACTGCATTTCTGCTATGGCTTCAACTTCCATTCTAGCTCCTGCCATTGTGGTTACAAATGGAATATTCAGCTCCACTGCTAGTCTTCTCATCATATTACCATCCAGTACTGCACCGCCAGTTGCGGTTGGAGTATTGATCACTAATTGTATCATGCCCCGCCTCATTAGGTCTAGGGCATCTGGAGACTTTCTTTCTGCAATCCTATAGCAGGTTTCTACATCTACTGAACCGTTTCTAAGTTCCGATGCTGTTCCGGGTGTTGCGAAAATCTTGAATCCCATTTCCTGAAGTCTCTTGGCCAAAGGAATTGTGTCATGCTTATCCTCATCTTTCACAGTTATGTACACCCCTCCAGTTGTTGGGACAGGGAGTTCAGTAGCCATTCTTGCCTTGAGATAAGCCGCAGCAGGCCGAGCATGAGACCCCATGACCTCTCCAGTTGACTTCATCTCTGGCCCTGGAGCTGGATCGAGCCCCCTAAGTTTGATGAAGGGGAAGACAGGGGCTTTTACCGAGACTGCTTCACTCTGAGGCTTCGGTATATCCAATGATGATAGTTTCTCTCCCAAGGCGACTCTAGCGGCAATTCTAGCCAATGGAACGCCAGTAGCCTTAGCAACGAATGGGAATGTCCTAGATCCTCTTGGATTGACTTCCAAGACATACAAATCCTCGCCCCGTATTGCGAATTGTATATTGTAACAACCCATTATTCCTAGTTCCAAACCTATTACCGTAGTCCATTGCTCGACCAAATCGAGAGTCTTCTCTGGAATATTCTGAGGAGGGATGAAACAGGTTGAGTCACCTGAGTGTATTCCGGCTTCTTCCAGATGCTCCATTATCGCGCCGATTAGTACTTCTTTACCATCACAGACTGCATCCACATCAAGTTCGATAGCATTACCGAGGTACTCATCAATTAGCAAGGGCCTTTCCGGAGACAAGTAGGCCTCTCTCATGTATGCTTCCAACTGATCGTCATTCGACAGTATTTCCATTCCTCTTCCACCCAGAACATATGACGGCCTTATTAGAACGGGATACCCGATTCTAGAAACTGCCTCCCTGACTCCCTCGGGTTCAATTGCAGTAGTACCTCTGGGCATCCTTAGATTACATCTTTTAGCAAAATCCTCGAATCTCTTTCTATCGCTCGCTTCATCTACGGATTCAGGAGTTGTCCCTTCGATACTCAGGCTTAGGCCCATTCTTTCCAAATGGTTTAGGTTTTCAGATAGAGGAAGAGCTAGATTTATTGCTGTCTGCCCCCCAAATTGCAGTAATATTCCATGAGCCTTTTCCCTCAGGAGAATTTCAGATACTGATTCTAGATTCAATGGATCGAAATAAAGTCTGTCACTAGTATCAAAATCCGTGGAAACTGTCTCTGGGTTATTATTGATAATTATAGCCTCATGGCCCATCTCTCTAATTGCCCCCACAGCATGAACACACCCATAGTCAAACTCTATACCCTGGCCAATTCTTATTGGACCGGACCCGATTACCACAACCCTATGTTTTGTCTTATGTTCAATCCCGGGAACTAGGTCAATTCCATTTTCACCTGTGCCACCTTCATACGTGGAGTAATAATACGGGGTGACGGCTGCAAATTCTGCAGCGCATGAGTCGACCATTCTGAATCTTGGATGGATTCCCATTTCATGCCTCCTAATTGTCACAGCAACCTCGCCTCTTCCTGCAGGGAGATCTTTGAAACCTGTAGAGGGGAATCCACACAATGCATCTGCTATGTGCAAGTCAGTAAACCCTACTCCCTTCCAAGACCTCATTTCTGATTCTGGGATTTCTGAGGGGCGCAGTCCCATCTCACCAGCGGCTCTTATCTCAGTCTCTATTGCAGCCATTTTTTCGAATCTATGTAAGAACCACCTTGTCACTCCCCCTGTGAGGTCCCTGACATCCTCTAGGGAATACCCTCTTCTGAATGCCTCCATGATTGCGGACATTCTCCTGTCGGTGGGCACTCTGAGCCAGTCTTCTAAAATTGCAGTGGGCAAAGGCTCTGAAGATCTCTCGTCCATAGTCTCCCCTCCTGAAGAATCTGCCATAGTAAGTGGCCTTGGATGAGGCTTACCGTACTCTAGGCTGGCCCAAGCTTTGAGGAATGCCTCCTCGAAGCACCTTCCTATTGCCATGACCTCACCCGTTGATTTCATTGATGTTCCTATTGTTCTATCAGCAGTCCTGAACTTATCGAAAGGCCATCTTGGAATTTTCACTACACAGTAATCCAGTGTGGGTTCGAAGGCGGCAGTGGTTCCTTGACCTGTTATCGGATTGGGAAGCTCGTCAAGTGTGTAGCCGACAGCAATAAGAGCGGCCATTCTAGCTATGGGATATCCAGTTGCTTTCGATGCCAGTGCGGAAGACCGGGATACTCGAGGGTTGACCTCTATGACCCTGTACTGGCCTGTAGATTGTTCAACAGCGAATTGTACATTGCAACCCCCTTTGATATTCAGTCTTCTGATCAACTTCAGGGCGGCATCTCTGAGCATCTGATGATCCCTGTCCGAGAGAGTTTGTTGAGGTGCGACGACAACTGACTCCCCTGTATGGACCCCCATTGGATCAAGATTCTCCATAGTACAGACAATGATGGCATTGTCAGACGCGTCTCTCATTACCTCATATTCATGCTCCTGCCAACCAAGAATGCTTACCTCGATAAGTACCTGACCTATTGCAGATTGAAGCAAACCTTGACTTGCAATCTCTACAAGTTCACCTTTGTTGAATGCAGTTCCTCCTCCCAGCCCCCCGAGAGTGAATGCAGGACGGATAAGTAGGGGATATTTCCCAATTTTTTCTGCTGCTTCAAGGACCTCACTGATCGAGGAGCAGGCAACCGCCTCGCAGACAGGGAGATCTATACTCTCACAGACCCTCTTGAATAAATCCCTATCTTCGGCTTCATCAATTGATGCCAGATCGCATCCGATGAGCTCTACTTCCAGTTCATCTAATGATCCGTCCTTGGCGAGCGCTGACGCTATGTTCAATGCAGTTTGTCCACCCATCCCTGCCAAAAGTGCGTCTGGCTTCTCAATCTCTAAAATTCTCTTGACTACCTCTGGCAGAAGTGGTTCGATGTATATCCTGTCAGCCATTTCAGGATCATTTTGGATTGTTGCAGGATTAGAATTAATCAGAATTACCTCATATCCATCATCCCTTAAGGCCCTGCAAGCTTGAGATCCTGAGAAATCAAACTCCGCGGCTTGGCCGATCCTAATGGGGCCACTTCCTAGAATAACGATTCTAGATAGGTCGTTCCTTCTGGGCACTACCTCCCACCTCCACCTATTATGGCGGGCTGTGGATCTCCTGAGAGGTGATCAGCTACTATTTCGGCGAATCGATCGAAAAGACGGGCTGCGTCATGGGGCCCAGGACAAGCTTCTGGATGAAATTGGATCGTAAATGCAGGCTTCCCTACCAAGTCTAGGCCCTCAACCGTCCTGTCGTTGGCATTAACATGCCTGACCGTGAATTCTGCGTCCAAGATGTTACTTCCTTGCTCTGAGCAGGCACCTGATGGATGGGGGGCCAACATCCCTTTGCTAGGATCTTCAACAGCGAAACCGTGGTTCTGACTGGTGATATTGACCTTTCCAGTAACTAGGTCGACTACCGGTTGGTTAGAACCCCTGTGGCCATATCTCAGTTTGTAGGTCCTCAGGCCCGCGGCTAGGCCCATCAATTGGTGACCCAAGCAAATTCCCATCACAGGCATATCGGCCCTAACTGCGGCGGCCAAGGACTCTCTGGCCACAGTAGCAGTACCTTCGTGGGCAGGATCGCCTGGACCGTTCGAAGCGAATAATGCATCAGGCCTCCACTGATCCATTATCTCATCGAATGTCATTGAAGCAGGGCACCAAACGACCTCGAACCTCCTGCAGAGCTCTCTGATGATATTGTACTTTATTCCGCAATCCAAAACTGCAAGCCTTGGGAGTTTCTGTCCTTGATTGTCAGTAGCCCCGGGGTTAGCGATTACTGATTTCTCGATTGTTACAGATTGGACAAGGTCTTCCTTATCTGGAGGGGTCATTTTCGAGAGTATCGCTTCCATCTCGGATTCCCTGTCTGCAGGGCCGAAAACACAGAGAAGGGTACCATACTCCCTAACCCTCCTTGTAAGGTCCCTGGTATCGACTCCCTCGATGCCGGGAATACCATGTGAAACTAAGAGATCGTGCACACTTCCGACTGATTCCCTATGGTCTGGTACTCTCATCATCTGCTTGCAGACCACTCCTCTGGGATGAACGCGGGAGGACTCGGAGATACCCGGAATTATTCCGTAATTACCGAGAAGGGGCCATGTAAACGTTAGTACTTGGCCGGCGAAAGAGGGGTCTGTGAGGCTTTCCTGATAACCTGCCATTCCAGTAGTGAAAACAAGTTCTCCCTCAGCGATGCCCTCGGCTCCAAAAAGCACTCCTTCATACTTGGTTCCATCAGCCAAAATTAGCATTCCTCGTACATCACTAGGTGCGTCTCGGATCGCTGACTCTAGGAGTTGATCTGTGGCATCAGGGAAAACGGGAGGATTGGAAACGCCAGGAGCCCCCTCCCCCGGGGAGAATCCTTGGCGCACCGCACCGTCCGACATCAGCAAAGCTGCTCAAGTACGTCACTTAATCATTGACAAAGAAAAGCAAGTTCACGGCCTAAGGATCGTCTTTTGTAATCAGGACTTTCCCATCCTCGCTTGGCATCACAGAAACTTCTCCTCCCTCGAATCGTTCTTCCCCTACTGGCCCCAGATACGTGTCTAGGAAAACAGCCAGAGCTGCAACCTCAGAGTGTGGCTGGTTTCCAATTGCTATATTGTAATCTGCGATGCCAAACAATTCTCCTGGGACTTTGGTGCCTCCCACCACAATCACGACCTTTCCCTCAATTGGGATTTCTCTAATAGACTCCTTCCAGGACTTGCCATACATTGTCAAATGTACAATTTTGCCACCGGACTTTGAAAACGATTTCAGCCATTTCATTGGTTTGGGCTCATATCTGCATTCAAAATCGCCTCCGAATCTGGATGTCACTGACCTCCATGTTTCTAGAGGGGTTTTGTCATTATCTCCTGCGAGGATTACTCTATTTGCACCCAATGCTCTTGCGGTAAGTCCCAAGTGCGACGTCATTCTCTTGTCCCTGTCAACCCTATGTCCGAGTCTAAGGACAGATACATCCAGATCCATGTCCCCCTCCATGGGTCACCCCAGCGGAGGGAGTCCATCATCAACTGCAGAGGTTAACTCTTGATTGGAACTAGGAGGAAACAAATCTACACCGAGATTCATCATTGTACTCCTGACCCACTGAAGAAGAATTGCGTCCCAGAAGAACGTGGTGGCCATTCCCAACATGATTGCCATTGCTATGAGCCTCCCCGAAGCGAACACGGCAACCTGCATTTCTATTTCGGGGCCCATGATTGAATTTCCAAGTGGTTCAAGTATGTAGAAAAGAATAATGACAATCAATATGCCTCCTATATTATTCATTATAGCATTCCCAGTCTCTCTTCCGACTGACATAATGAAAGTCGCCGCAAGAGCCAAGATTGGGACAATGATACTTATTTCCTTGAATGTGAATCCTCCAATTAGAGATATCGGGATATCAGTATCCCCAAGTGAATCTCCGCCCTTGTCGACTGAAATCCACCAGAATACTGCTGTCATTGATGCTAGTGAACCGGAAACTAATCCTCTAAAACTAATCATTTCCCTTATATCATGTCTATCCGTAGGCTGAAGTCTCTGTATTATTGACTCCATCAATTCCAAAGATTCACTGGTCGGGCCCTCCGGGTTTTCAGTTTGCTGAATGGTGCCAATATTCTGATTTTGAGAGTCATCTAAGCCCTGCTCTCCCATTACCATCGGTGGAATGCGACTCGGTCACATCATAAAGCATGCGTAGAATGGCGTACCGAACATGCCCGACTGGCGACCTATTCTGAGATGCCGTGACGATGGAAATCCTCGCATAATGGGGATCCTGAATATCACCCCTGACTCGTTCCATAGCGATTCCAGGTACAATTCGGTTGAGCTTGCCACAGAATCCGCAATAACGATGTCAGACGAGGGTGCTGAATGGATCGATATCGGAGGAGAGTCGACAAGACCGGGAGCTACCGAGGTCGATCCTCAGCAGGAGATCTTGAGGGTGGTACCCGTAATTGAGGCAATAAGGGATGAATTACCAAATATTGGGATTTCCATCGATACTAGGAGGCCTTCTGTCGCCTTAGAAGCATTGGAATCTGGCGCTGACATGGTGAATGACGTTTCATCAATTGGTGACCCTAAAATGGTTGAAGTAGTAATTGAATATGACTGCCCAATATGTATTATGCACATGAGTGGAAGTCCGAAAAATATGCAAGAAAATCCAAGTTATGACGATGTTGTGTGTGAAGTGAGAGAGGGGCTCGCAAAATCTGCATCTATGCTTAATGATAATGGGGTAGACAATTCTAGAATTATTGGTGACCCTGGAATAGGATTTGGGAAACTTTTGGAACATAATCTCTCATTACTTTCAGCAGGCAGAGACGTGCTTCCCAGTGAAGATATGGGGTTGATGTGGGGAGTTAGTCGAAAAAGTATGTTTTCTGACCTTCTAGGTAGAAAATCAACTAGTGAACGTCTCGCAGGAACGTTGGGTATCGCTTCTCAAGCACGAGGGCTAGGTGTTGATATAATCAGAGTGCATGACGTAGCTGAGCATGCAGACCTATTTGCTGCGATCGAATCCCTGAGGCGATAGTTTGTCCGATGAATACAATGTTGTCGATTTTGATGAGAATCTCAGGCTCGTTGGTACTGCCCACGTCAGTAGTAAGTCGGTGGAGACGGTAAAGGCGCAGATCCTTGAGTATAGACCAGACGTAGTCGCAGTGGAATTATGCGATTCTAGACTTTCTAACCTTAAAGAGCCTGAGACGCTTGATTCTGAGGACTTATTGAAGATCATCAAGGAGGGCAAGTCCGCTATGATACTATTGCAGTCAGCTCTTGCTGTCCAACAGAGAAAAATGGGGCTGTCTACTGGAGAAAAACCGGGAGCTGAGCTACTAGCTGCTGTCGAGGGCGCAGAAGAGTCTCAAATCCCATATGAAATGATAGATAGAGACGTTGTAGTTACCCTAAAGAGGGCTTGGCACAAGATGGGCATATTGGAAAAATGGAGGGTTGTGAACACCCTAATTTTTGATGATAATGAAGAAGAAGTTCCCATCGAGGAGGTATTGGAAGATTCTGATATGATGAGTAAGCTCATGGAGGAGGCCAGAACAGTCGCCCCTAATGCGGGTGAGGTACTAATTGATGAAAGGGACACGTTTTTAGCTGGTAGAATTCAACAAATCAGGGGCAGGGGGAAGGTTCTGGCAGTAGTCGGTGCCGGACATTTGGAGGGAATAATTGAGAATCTGAATTTGCCCGATAGTGAACTCACATCAAAGCTTCCAACGCTCAGTTTAGAGCCTCCGAAGAGGATCTGGCCGAAGATCCTGCTAGCTTCAATTCCTCTGTTTCTATTTGGTGCATTAGGGTACATGGCCCTCAATGGCGAAATAGCACAAATCAGGCAGACGGCAGTTACATGGCTCATCCTCAATGCGGTCCTTGCTGGTATCGGGGTCATATTAGCCAGAGGACACCCGCTTTCTGCACTTGTTGGGGCTTTGGCGTCCCCGATTACCTCTCTGAATCCAACGCTAGCCGCGGGTTGGTTCGCGGGTTATACACAGTTCAAGATAGATAGCCCCACGGTTGGAGACACTAAGGATTTCTTAGCCCTTGACGATATCTCATTATTCTGGAAGAATAGGGTGGGGAAGGTACTAATGGTGACCGCAATGGGAAATGTTGGTTCGATGGCTGGTGCTTGGATAGCAGGCGGGGCCATTATTGGAATACTAGTTGGATGAAAGGGGAGCTCGGCTTCCGTCACAAAAACTCCCAATCTCAGCTTAGTCAAATTTGACCCCATTCTAGTGAGCTCCATCCCCTCTCGTGAAGATAATACAATATCATCTTAGTAACAACCTCCAGTCCAGCAACGGTTCCCGCCAATGCAAATACCTCTGATGAGTCAATGCCTAAGTCTTCAGAGAACCATGTAGCAGAAAGTAGTGTCAGGATGAAGGTATCAGTCGTAGCAATTATCCTCCACGTTAGAGTCTTGATCAAACTACGTTTTTTTGTCGAGCTCATCAACACACCTCCTGAATCTAATTGCCTATAATGACTCGATTACAACTGCTATGCCCTGTCCTCCGCCTATGCATGCAGTAGCAACTCCATACTTTCCGCCTCTTCTCTTAAGTTCCAACGACAATGTGAGAAGGAGTCGGGTCCCTGTAGCGGCGAGTGGGTGTCCGAGACCTACTGCGCCCCCATTCACATTCACCCTATCTGGATTAATGCCGAGATCCTTGATGCAGGCAACGCACTGTCCTGCAAAGGCTTCGTTAATCTCCCAGAGATCGATATCCTCTATTCCCAAACCAGCTTTCTGCAACGCCAGAAGGCTACTTGGAACGGGCCCATGGGCCATAATTTTTGGATCCAGTCCCACTATCCCCCATGACAATATTCTCGAAAGAGGGGAGTCCCCATCTGACTTTGCTCTAGATCCAGACTTGATTACGAGAGCTGCCGCCCCATCTACGACCCCTGACGCATTACCAGCCGTAACTAATGATTCTGGGCCGAAATGAGTTCTTAGCTCGGACAGGGATTCTTCGGTCGTACCTAATACGACGTGGTCATCGTGAGAGGGGCCTAGAATCCCTTCATCTGTGACAACCTCGACAATCTCCTCATCCCATATTCCATTCCTGATGCTTTCCTCGGTTCTCTGGTGGCTCAACGCCGCAAATTTATCTGCCTCTTCTCGTGATACTTCGAGCCTTCTGCATAGTTCATCACTGGTCTGGGCCATGAAGTACCCACAGACATCATCTCTCAGGTTAGTGAATAGGTAATCTTCCATATCCTTTGGAATCTCATCTCCCATCCTAGGTGGCCTTCCGAGCTTGTAGGTATCTCTCATATCCCTCAACACGTGAGGGGCCTGACTGAGATTTTCCATCCCTCCAGCTACTACAGTATCAGCTTCTCCCAGCATAATCATTTGGGCTGCGGAGACTACTGATTGTGCGCCACTCCCACAGAGTCTGTTGAGAGTGAGCATAGGCACTTCTTGGGGGATTCCAGATAGTAATCCTGCCCTACGAGCACCAAAAATGGCCTGATGAGAGGTCTGAAGAGCGTGTCCCATGACTACGTGATCGACTTCTGACGGTTCTGTACCGGTTTTTTCCAATGCTCCCTTTATGGCAATTGAGCCGAGCTCTTCGGCGGATATGGATGATAGCCTTCCTCCTTTACCGCCATCTCCTCTCTTTCCGCCTAGCCACTCGCAAAAGGGAGTTCTTGCGCCGCCAACTATGACTACGTCGTCATCTTTCATGATTGACGCAGGAGGATATTCCTCAAGAGTCTGACTATTATCGGCTTCTTCAAGACTCATCATCATCTGTCATTGAACCTAGATAGTCCGGTAATTCGACACCTGACATCTTGGCTACATCGTGTATTGGAGGAAGGCTTTGAACAAGACTACTGACAAAGTTGCTAGTGGCAGATGAACCCTCGGAATTATTGCCACTGTCCCAAACAGTAATTTTGTCAATCTTCAGATTTCTGATGGCCTCGGTCTGTGCCGCAACCATGTTCTCTATTTTCTCAACCATCAATAGTGTTGCAGCGGCTTTAGGATCACCTGAGGCACTACTCACCAGATTGCTGTAACCCTGGGCCTTTGCATCCAAGACCTTCTGGATTCCCTCTGCTTCTGCCTCATACTTGGCCAGAATTGCATCGGCCTCTCCTCTGGCCACTCTTCTTTGTCTCTCAGCCTCAGCTTCCGCGGCTATCTCTATCTGTTGCTTTTGGATAGTTACCTGAACGATCTCACTGGCCTTTAGCCTCTCTTCCTCCTCAGAGTAGAAAGCCTTCTGAATTTCCGCTTCTGCTTGCGCCTTCGCAATATCAGCTCTCTGTTTAGCTGAAGCTTCGGCTTCGGCTAGATCCGCATTAGCACGGGCTATTTCTGCTTGAGCAGCATTCTCCCCAGAAATTGCCATTGCCTCTTGCTGTTCCACGAAAACACGCTGATCCGCTTCAGCCGCCTTCCTTCCTTTCTCAGCCGCCGCCATATTCTCTGCAACGGTGATTTCCCTTTCCTTACTAGCGATGGCGGCACCGATTGCCCCATCCCTCTCTGCGTTGGCTACATCGACCCTTGCATTTTCAACTGCTGTAGCCGCTGCCTTCTTTCCGATGCTCTCGATATAGTCGGATTCGTCTGTAATATCCACAATATTCACGTTGAGCTGAGTGAGTCCGAATTTCCTAAGCTCTTGGTCTACGTTCTGGGTGATTAGAGATAGGAAAGCATCACGGTCCTGGTTAATTTGTTCGATTGTCAACGATGCGACAGTGAGACGCAATTGACCAAGAATGATTTCTTCTGCGAGTTTTTCTATCTCTGGTATCTTGAATCCAAGTAGCCTCTCAGCCGCATTGGCCATAATTGAGGGCTCCTTACTTACACCGACCGTGAATGTACTAGGGACATTTATTCTGATATTCTGTAGTGAAAGCGCACCCTTCAAGTCGATATTGATAGGCATTGGTTTGAGGGAAATGTAGGCATAGTCCTGAATTAGTGGCCAAACTAGAGCTGCTCCACCGTGTACTACCCTGGAGGGTTTGGCCCTTCCATCAGCAGCTTTTGCAGTCCTACCATAGATGACCATTACTTGATCTGGAGGGCACCTTTTGTACCTCTGTGAGAAAAATATCACTGCTGCAACAAGCACTAAAATGATCGCGAAAATCATTATTGTACCTATCGTTCCACCGTCTGCTCCTTCTGATTGTCTGAGCGCTGCCATTATCATTACGTTCCACTCCTGTACCCAAGACGAAGGTACAGGTCATGAAGTCTTTCCCGAAATGTTAGTTTTACGATACTCTGGAGGAGGATCATATTCTCTTGACCAGCAGGACTTCGCCCATTGTTCCAACTACCTCTATCAGTCTCCCCGTCCCAATCTCTTGTTGGTCCTCTGACCTTGCATTGTATGTACTCAATGAGCCGTTAGTCTCTATCTGAACTTGCCCCACTCCCTCATGAGGGATGACAAGGTAAACTTGCCCCTTGGAGCCCACTGTGTCTTGTATCTCCACGTTTCCTGATGATTGCATGGCGATAAATAACTCAAACAGTTTTGCTGTCCCATACATGGATGCTGTGCCTGCAATTCCGCCTGCAGCGACAGCTACTGGATCGGTTCCATCTGATTTCAGGACCCACAGGCCCGCGAGACCGAAGAACATCATGAACGCCATTACTCCTTGGAATGTTAGTGCCTTGAATGAGGCATCTGAGCTCATGACATCTATCTCTATTCCAAATAGCCCTTCGAACACTCCTTCAGCAACTCCCCCGACTAGCATTAGTATGAACCAAAGCAGGAAGAGGATTCCGCCCAACAGAGCAGAAATTCCGAAAATCCATTCTAAACCAGTTGCGTCGCCAAGCCCGACAAGGTCGAACAGGTTGAAATCATTGATATCCACCATGACCTTTCCTAGGGGCCACGGCATTTGACACATTCGGCTAATTTCACTCTATTCAGTAGTTAGGGACCCCTTCGCAACACGCCTCGACCACTCTGAGGCAATTAGGGCATTCCATGTGCTGTCTCCTCGGGACAGCGTCCCCCCTGTACCCGCAGACACAGGTCATTGACTTGCAGTGATCATGATCCATGAAACTACCGGGAAAAACTGGGCCTTATTCTTCTCGGTCGATTTACTCACTTCTTGCTGTTTCTCATTGCAAGGTACCTCTCTGCGGCGAGGATTGGCCCTAGTGAGGAGCCAGTGATTACCGATGTAATTACTAGGTTCCAGCTACTACTAACATACTCGTCTAGTGAAGTGTAAATGAAAAGGGCGATTAGAATCATAATCACAGGAATCGCGAATCTTCTGAGGAAAATCTGATACCCCCCCATTTGATCATAGGCAGGATTTTCTATCATTCGATCAATCAGATCCTCAAAGCCCGAATTCTTGTCAGTCATAATCTCAGCCTATGAGCCATGCTAAAAGACCTAGAAATGTCATGAAAGCTGGGATTGAGTACCATATTGCCTTTACTGCCCTTGGAGTTTTGTCTGCCACATCGATTATTCTACCGGTCCCGTCCCTGACAAATTCGGTCTTTTCCATCTTTGAATATGCCTCGGAAAATTCCTTTTCATGCCTAGCGAGGAATATCAGGAAATAAAGTCCCAGCATCAAGGAGCTACCCCCTGAAACATTAAGCAAGATGCTCAATAACTCAAGAAATACGCCAGATGATCCTACCTGAGATCCAATGAGTAGCTGTGCAACACCTAGCATAAACCAAAGAAGCGAGTCGACCCTTGCCATGCTTTCAGGAGGGGGCAGTGGCTCATCAAGGTGTTCCCGGCAGATTAGTCATTTTTGATTTTCAGTCCACTTTCCAGATTGCCCATGTGCCCTTTGCTGTGGCAATCAGGAGTCCGTTCGAATCAGTGATTTCCCCCTCCATGTGTGCGATACTCTTACCTCTCTTGACCACCCTTCCATTGGCAATAAGAGTCGTTCCCTCTTTTGAGGGCCTTATGTAGGAAACAACAATCTCCGCGGTTGCGCACCATTCCTCAGGGGTTACCAGTGACAATAGGGCACCTCCAAGGGCAGTATCTAAGAGAGTAGCATGCAGGCCACCATGAGCAACACTGCCTGCATTCAGGTGTGATTGTAAAACCGTAACTTCAACTGTACATTTCCCATCGCCAATAGATACCGGTTTAAGCCCGACCATGCGTCCAAAACCTGGAAAGTTAGGTGGGAACACAATGTCATCTTCCATGGCTTTGGGAGGAGGGGTGATTTAATGACTGCTCAGGTGCTTAAGTTTCACTCGCCAGTCTGGACTGACCATAGTTTAGAGTATATTCCGTCTTTTTCCAATAATGACTCATGAGTACCTATTTCTGAGATTCTTCCCTTGTCCAAGACTGCAATGATGTCTGCATTTCTGACAGTGGAAAGTCTATGTGCGATTATCAGCGTTGTCCTTCCCCTTGATATTCTCCCTATGGATCTCTTCAAAGCGGCTTCAGTCTCATTATCCACGTTGCTTGTTGCTTCATCGAGAATTAGTATTGGAGCATCCTTCAGAACTGCTCTGGCTATGGCTATTCTCTGTCTTTGGCCTCCAGATAGACGATGTCCCCCCTCTCCTATCTCAGTATGCCAGCCGTTTGGGAGAATATCGATGAATTCAGTGGCTTCAGCTATATTGGCCGCCTCTCTTGCAGATTCAACAGATGCGTCTGGCTTGCCATATCTGATGTTATCAAGAACGGAGCCCGGAAACAACGTAGTGTTCTGACTTACTAGTGAGATGGAGCCCCTGAGGGAATCGAGCTTGAGGTCAGTGAGATGTTTGCCATCCAGCAGTATCCTGCCTGAATCTGGATCATGGAATCTCATGAGGAGCCTGACAAGTGTGGTTTTTCCGGATCCTGTAGAGCCTACTAGTCCCATCGTCTGCCCAGCGGGAATAACCAATTCCAAGCCATCCAGTACCCTCTCTCTTTCTGGATAGGAGAATACCAATTTGTTGAATGATATCTCGCCAACGACTCGATCCATCTCCAAATCTCCTTCGATTATCCCTACTTCGGTGTCAAGGAGATCGAGTACTCTGGTCGTTGAAGCCATCGCTCTCTGATACAAATCGAATGTCTCGCCAAGTCTTGTTAATGGCCATAGAAGTCTTTGAGTTATAAATACGATTACTGAATACGCGCCGAGACTGATAGTGCCCTCAAGTGCCATCCAGCCCCCAACGAGCATGTTAGCAGAGAATGCGAATAGGATTGCCATCCTGATGATTGGGACGAATGATGCAGAAAGCCTGATTGCCTCTCTATTTGCCTCCTTATACGACTCAGAAGCATCACTTACCCTCTTAGCTTCCCTTTCCTCGGCAGTGAATGATTTAATCGTGGTAATGCCTTGTAGATTGTTATTCAAGAGAGCATTCAAATCTGCTACTTGGGACCTCACTTTGGAATACCTAACGCCGATTCTCCTCTGATAGATGAACGAGCCTGCAACAATTACAGGTATTGGGACTATTGCCCACAAAGCCACCTCAGGAGCGACCGAGAACATGATCCCCCCTACCACAATAATGGTCGTAGCAACTTGTAGAAGGTCTGTAGCCCCTTGGTCCAGAAACCTCTCTAGCTGGTTAACATCATCATTCATGATCGCCATTAAACTGCCAGTAGACTGCTGCGAGAACCATTGCATCTCTAAATCTTGGATATGGGTGTATGCAGACATCCTCAGTTCGTGCTGAGCTGTTTGGGCCAGGTTCCTCCAAAGCACCGCGTATAGGTATTGGAAGATTGATTCCAACACCCAAATTAACACTGTGAATCCCGTCAGGATATACAGTTGCTGATAGACATCAGGATATCCCAGCTCTGCCAGAAAAGAGTTCTCTCTGGATGATACGACATCTATTGCCATTCCAATTAGGACTGGCGGGGCTAGGTCCCATACCTTGTTCAATACAGAGCAGATGGAGGCTAGGATGACTGTTGACCTATGGTCTTCGAGTTTCGAAAGAAGCCTGGACAATGGGTGTCTGACTTCGGACATGCCTAACCCTCTCTGGTTGTTAGTATGAATATGCCGTGTATTAGCTGGATGCCAAAGGACCTCCTGTCCAAGAGTTGGCCCAGATATCGAATATGGCAATAGAAGGTTTTCCTGTCGAGTTTGTCCTAACGGCGTAGAGATCTCCGGCTGAGACTAGGTTGTCCGAGTCCCTGTCGTCCCATTGGAACTCCCACCAGTGGCCGTCCAGGGAAGTTTCGTTGGAGTATCTCGAGTCAAGCCTTAGGCTGGCCATAATGGTGGCATTTTCGTCATCGGTAGATAACCCTCTGATTTCAATTTCCTCGGGCAGGGCCTCTGAGAGAAGGTTCGATGGGACCTCGCCAGCCCATACCGATATTCCACCGTATTCTATGGGTTCGCTGAATGAATCAAAACCCAATGGGGCCCTAGTCAAACCTTGACTGACGCTAAGCTCGACATCCTCTCCTGTCCTGACTCTAATGGTGAATTGCTCCTCGTCTCCTGAGTAAGTCTCGATTGAGGTTATTCTTGGAGGGTCGCCAATTAATTCCACGACGATTGAATGGGTGGAGTTAGATGATGTCGCGACCTGTTGTGTTGATTCCTCGTCCCCTGTTATCCTCCAATCTAGATTGGAAATTGAATTCGTATCAAAGCCAAATGGGGGAATATTCTCGGTCTGCCCTTGAGAAGAAAGAACTGCAAAATCCACGAATGGATCGGTATAGCTAGGGTGGGCGTCTCTTCCTTCAAACCAAACACTACCCACTCTGATATTGGTAATAGGGCCCCCGTCTATGACCTCATTGTTGTAGGTGTAAGTACCGATAGTAACCCTCGTGGATATGGATCTAAGTTCTTTCTCATCATCCTTTGAGACACTCCAGTGCACTTCTCCAAACTGTCCTTGTATCGTTGAAGAAGAGGTGGTATCGACTCTTAGCCTGCTATTTTCTGAAGCAAAAAGTAAAACATCGAGTGCGTTTTCATGTGAGAGAATTTCATTCAATTCATCTGATGTCATTGGGAAGCAACCCCCATCTGGACACTCCTCGACCTCTGAGCCGATGCAACCTGCAGAGCTAGCCAGAATCAGAAGAAAACCAATGATGGCTGCACGTGTCATGTCTCGCTGGAGGGCGATTACATAGATGAGGGTATTCAAACGCGGTCATTTGTTGGCTGGAATATTATCCGTTCCCCCTATATGGGACATACTAGTGGAGATGCATGGAGGCGTTGGAGTGTACAAGAACATCTTGGTGGTTTACAAGAAGAATTTCGAGGAAGTTCATGACACTGCGTTAGCAACAGTTAGGACTGTTCTTGATGGGTATGTATCCAAGAACAGAGTACGCGTTGATTACACTGCGAGGGAAACTGTACGTAGGGCCGACTTTGTGGGGCCTGACTTGGTGATAGTTCTTGGGGGTGACGGCACTCTGACATCTATAGCCCATTCAATAGATGACGAGACACCAATTATGGGGGTAAATAGCCATCCTAGAATGAAAGACTCAGATGGATCCTATGGATTTTACATGGGAAGTGATCCAGATAATTTTGAGAAAGATATCAAGATGGCAATGGACGGTAAGGCAATTGTAAATGTGTTGCCGAGGCTCCAAGCGGAAATAGTAACGACAAGTGGGAATAAAATATTGACCGATCCGGCTTTGAATGACCTTTTGGTCGCAAACACCCACCAGTACCAACCGTCTAAATATCGACTTCAAAGATTGTCCGAGGGAATTGATGTTGTTCAGCAATCATCTGGATGCCTCTTCTCTACCTTCTTGGGCCAAGGGGCTTGGTTCCGACATGTCGCGAATATCGAAGGGACGGAATTTCCAATAGAGCAAATCGATGAAAAATATCTTTTTGTTTCCAGAGATCTGCCGAGAAGTGACCGTAATGATGACGGTTCATATTGGTCTTGGACCAATTCCCCCACGGTGATGACGAGCGATATGCACAGGGGATATGTCGTCGCTGACGGATGGGATGAGTTCCATTTCACTAGAGGAGCAACTGTTACTGTTGATCTAGGTGGTCCTACGCTTCAACTTCTAACCTTCAGGAGCACGATCTACGATAGAGTCGCCCATTGGATAGGGCAATGAAAGGATCAATATTTGAGATTAAAGAATTTGCTCCAAAAATAGCTTGGTCCTTTCATGCTTTGGATTATCGAAGAACTCATCTGGGGTGTTCTCCTCTATCAGAAGACCCTCGTCGAATAGTATCACCCTGTCTGCAACCTCCTTGGCGAAACCCATCTCGTGTGTTACCACTATCATTGTAACATCTTCCTTTGCCAGGTCTACCATTACGTCCAGAACTTCCTTGATCATCTCAGGGTCGAGGGCCGATGTCGGCTCATCAAAGAGCATTATCTTCGGGTCCATAGCAAGAGCCCGTGCGATAGCTACTCTCTGTTGCTGTCCTCCAGATAGCTCTGAGGGGTACTTGAATGCCTGCTCTGGAATTCCAACTCTCTCTAGTAGCTCCAATGCCCTATCCTCAGATTCACTTTTTGACATTCCCTTTACTTTCATGGGAGCTAGTGTGATGTTCTCCATGATTGTTAGGTGAGGGAAAAGATTGAACTGTTGAAAAACGAAACCTACCTCCGACCTGACATACTTAAGATCCTTTACCGACGTGTCTTCGTCTATCATTATTCCATCTATCTCAATCGATCCACCGCTGTGCGGTTGTAATCTATTAAGAGTCCTGATAAATGTCGATTTACCTGACCCAGATGGCCCAAGGATAACTATAATTTCACCTCTGGTGACCTCGATGTCAATCCCATTTAGGGCCCAAAAATCTCCAAAATTAACCTTAACTCCTTTTGTCTTAATTATCAATTCTTTGCTGGCATTCATGCTACGTCTCCTCCTCCTTCCTTAACTAATCCGAGGCCTTTTTCCACGTTCATGGAGACCCTGGAAAGGTAGAATGCGAAAACCCAGAATACAAGAGCTGTGAAGTAAACTGGCTCTAGGAAATCTCCCAGGAATCTTAGATCAGTGTTCGCCATTGTCTTTGCGATTCTGAAAAAGTCTATGATTTCAATGATAAATAGCAGTGTTGTATCCTTCCATAGCCCTATGAAGACGCTTACAATTGAGGGCAGGGTAGTCCTGACAGCGTTTGGTAGCTCTACTTGTAGCTTAATTTGCATTGGACTCAGGCCCAGGGCTAAGGCGGCTTCTTTCTGGCCACTGTCTACGGCTTGAAGCCCCCCTCTGATAACTTCGGCGATATAGCACCCTCCAAACAGGCTGAATATTGCCATCATCCTAACAATGTTGTCAAAGTCTTCAGGATTTGTGAACAGAGGATCAGCGACATCTGGGAGGAGGTACATGGCGAAGTATAGCCAGCAGATTAGTGGCCCAGACCTTACTATCTCGATGACTGCAATTCCCGGCCACTTCAAAATAGGAAGATTGCTTTGTCTCGAAAATGCCAGAACGACTCCAATGGCGAAACCAAGAACGCAGCCCGCAGCGGCTACGATTAGATTGATGAGTAAGCCTCCCCATCTAGCTGGAGGGACTCCTTCCCTGGTAATCAGTTCTAATTGTGACTCCAGAATTCCAAATCCGGCTAGGAATCCAGCAATATCCTTTACGAACTCAGGCGGGTCAAGCAGAATGATCGTCAGGAAGAAAGTTGCCACGGCTGTGAGTCCGATATTTCTCTTGGCCCTGTTTACCTTGTACTCCTCGACCCTTTTGGAATAAGCCCTCATTGCTACAAAACAGGCCAGCGATAAAGCTGTTGCTAATGAGAATCTGAAAAGAACTCTGTCGATATTGTAATTCGCCTCTAGTGGGTTACCCGCGAATAGAAACACCACTACTGTGACTAAGCCGAACCCAATAAGGAATGACCTAACAGAGGTATTTGAGGCCCCATAGGCGGCGCCTGCTATTGCCCAAACTAGGAATATTATAGGCCAGATCCTCCAATTCTCGGAAACCAAATAATCTTGTGTCATCGCCTCTGTGAGATTAGGTCCTAACATCACGGATACCCTATTGGCCCATACGATATCCCACCTCATGCTTATTACCAGTATATCGAAAATCCATTCGACCAAGAATAACATGATGAAAGAAGATAAGATTCCAAGAAGAGCTGTCGAGCCGAACCAAGGCAATCTGATACGGCCATTGAAGGCTGGAGCCATTCTAGTACGTTTGACAACTGAAATAAGAATTATCCACGAGGCCACTAACCATGATAGTGCGACTGCCGTCGAATAAATCCAGATATCTCCTGAAGTGACCTCCCCTCCTACATCGATTGAAGATTCGGTATTTAGTAAAACAGAAACTGAGAACAGCCCAGAAATCAGAATGCATAGTAGTGAGAGGCTAGAGTCCGCTTTGATGTCTGAATCCCATCTGGACCTCCCAGCGACTCCTCTCTCCAATTCTAGAATTCTCCTCATTGAGGACTCAAAGAAACTTGTATCCTGACTCATATCTTCACCCTCGTGACCCTTGCATTGTAGAAGTTCATTATGCCTGAAATTAACAGGCTACCAGCTTGGTAGATTACTAGAAGAAGTAGGAATAGGGGAATTAATTTCCCAACATTGTTCATCATGACGAATATGACATAGAATATATCGCTGTATGCCACAATAATGGCGAGGCTGGAATTCTTCCAGACGTTCATGTATTGACTATTGAGCAGGGGTATCATACTCCTTAGGGCCTGTGGTAGAATAACAAGTCTGAGTCTCTGATAAGGAGATAATCCCAGTGAAACAGCGGCCTCTACCTGTCCTCGTGGAAGGGCCTGGATACTGCCCCTGACGATTTCAGCGACAACAGAAGCGGTGAACAGAGTTAGCCCTATTATCAGGGCCATGAATGCTTTAGTAACCTCGAAGGACGATCCTTCCTCGATAGTCCAGGTACCTGGTATGTTGGGATTCGTCTTAACGTAATTAGGGAGGGACATATCTCCCGTAAGTAGTATACCTAGACAAGCTACTAGGGCCATGGACCAAATTAGAGATTTTCTGGCCAGTGCCTCCGACGAGTCATCAATACCGTCTCTATCCCTGTAACGGCCCCAAGCCCACAGAGAGAAGACTATTGCTAGTGCGATAATTATTCTGAGGGTCTCAGGGCGTGGAAGGTGAAGTCCTTGATTACTATAGTATATCCAACCAGCGATATTAGCCTCTTCACTGAATAAAGGTAGGGTTTCTCCAAGCTGTAGCATCACCAAGAAGAGTAGAACTGCTAGAGGCATATTTCTGAATACCTCCACGTAAACGGTAGCTAATCCAGATGCGAGCTTATTGCTCGATAGTCTTGTGACTCCGATAATTACGCCAAGAATAGTACAAAGAACGATACTCAGTAGAGTTGCTCTTGCAGAGTTCAATATTGCACTGAATAAGAACTGCCACCTGGTATCTTCCGGGAAGTCTGGTTGTAAAGGCCACGCATTTATCTCGAAGGTGTTCTTCATATCCATGAATGACCATGAGAGATCCCACCTCTCCCTAGTTACGGAGTCTGGGTTGTGTAACAAGAATAGTATTCTAGTACTGATGTAAATAATCAGTGGAAGTCCAATTATTAGGACCATTGTTGATGACCTCTGGTCATGAGTGAGGGGGTTACCCGCCTCTGAAGATATCTGATAGTACACGTAGAGAGCCATTATAATCAGTATAAAGGAAAAGAACGAAGATAGATCTGAGGAGATAATCGGAGGGACGAACGAGATATTGAATGCCATACCAAGGAAAGCTGAGAAGATAATCACTGTGTTTATGATTCCCGGATTGCCCTCCGCCCAGTCAACTAATGGATGAAGACCGGATAACCTCTTTACAGGTAAAATCTCTGAATCATCCAATACTAGAAGGGAAGCTAGTATAATTGGAGCGCCAATTAGCAGAAATGGCATCCCCTTGGCTGGAGAAAAGTCACCGAAAATCGAAAGAGCAATTACCAGTATTGATATTATCAGAGAGGATAGTGTCAAAGAGATTGAGTTGATATTGAAATTCTTGGATCGGATGGCAGGAGCTATCTCGTTCCTGGCTAGCGTCATGAATATTAGGAAAAAGAAAATTATTGCACTCGAAAGTGAATATGGATCATAATATGCTGGATTTTGTTGAACGCCCCCTACTACGAACGACCTAGACATACTAGAGACCGCTTCGATAGAAGGGGAGAGCATCTTGTTATTGTAAGCCCACAGAACTACAACAGCCAGCAAGACTTTCACAGATGAAAAAATATTAGCTCTGTTTTGGAGAGATTTGATATTCATACAAATTCTTCCGTAATAACGAGCCTAAATTTGAGGCCCCCGAGGGAGGTGTTTCCCCCTCGAGGGCTTTCGTTTACTATTCGCTGTCAACTATACGATCAGCGCATTGGTGGTGCGAACTGCAGGCCACCCTCAGAAACAAGAGCGTTTGCAGTACCGACACGGGACAGAACGCATCCTGTCATTGCGGCTGAGCCGCTGGTACCGTCATAGGAACCGTCACAGAATGAGTTGTCCCAAGCCTCTCCGTAGTTTCCGGAGGTGGATAGGACATTCTGCATCCATGTAGCTGGCAGTGGGTTTGCATCAGTACCTAGTCCTAGGTTCTGGTTCAATAGCCTGTCAACAGCTGGGTTAGATGTATCTGCATCCATGTAGTTCTCGGAGTCGATTCCCATCTCTTCAGCGGTAACCATTCCGAACCATACCCATGTCACGACATCCTTCCAGTCGGAGTCCATGTCACGAACTGCTGCGCCTAGAGGTTCCTTGGAAAGTAGCTCAGGAGCAATCCACAGATCACAGTCAGAGCAGTCCCCAGCGGCCTCGAGGGTGTACTTCTTAGCGACCATTGCTGACATGTCGCCAGTGAATGCGTCACAGGAGCCAGAAACTAGCTCTGCAGTTGCCTCAGCAGCGTCAGCGACAGGAACTATTTCCATACCGACGCTGTTTACTGTGTTCCAGTCAGCGATGTTACCTTCAGTAGTCGTTCCAGTTCCTACACAGACCTTGGCGTTCTCCAAGTTGTGTGCAGTGTTTTCCATTGCATCCTGAGGGTATGCATCTCCTCTGATCAGGATTCCCTGGCCATCGAAGAAGTTCATCCCTGCGAAGTCAGCGTTCAGCCCTACGTCACGGCTTGTTGTCCATGTGGTAGTCCTGATTAGGACGTCGATCTCTCCGGAAGCAAGCTTCTCGAAGCGGTCTCCAGCGCTCGCTAGGATGTACTCAATCTGAGTATCTGGGTTCAGTCCAATTGCAGCCGCTACAGCCCTGCAGTACTCGATATCGAGTCCGGATCGAACACCATCAGCGTCAGCGAAGCCCATGCCCCACTGGGAGTCCTTGACTCCACACTTCATCATTCCACGGTCGTGGATCGTGTCCAGGGTGCTGACCGGTGTCGCTTCGGCAATACCTGCTAGTCTTCCCTCTTCTCTCGCGGCATCCACGTCCTCATCAGTAAGGTCGGAACCCGCACAGCCCGCAAGGGCCGCAGTCGTCATTAACATCATCATTGTCATAGCGAGCATGCGTCGCATGGCCTCGCTACGACCTATAGATGGTATATACCTTCTCCACGATGTGACTTAATCTACCGATTATAGAGTTTGTATATATTCCAAAATTAACTATTTGGCGTGATTTGAGGTTGGGAGAAGGGGTGGCCGAAGCCACCCCAACCCCCGTTTTCCGAGTTTCGTAGGAGGTGATCCATCTGCAGGTTCCCCTACAGATACCTTGTTACGACTTAACCCTCCTTGTCGAAGGCAGGCTCGAATACCCCAT